>Ga0209633_10005643_pt1 | contig 10927 bp, 6 predicted proteins | sample Cruoilmetagenom1_FD_187290 | JGI IMG/M metagenome (GOLD analysis project Ga0209633, IMG submission 187290) | Oil polluted marine microbial communities from Coal Oil Point, Santa Barbara, California, USA - Sample 1 (SPAdes) (version 2) | ecosystem: Environmental > Aquatic > Marine > Oil seeps ... | reverse complement strand
AATTTCTCAGGGTGTATACCAGATTGGTGAAGTATAGGCGCGCTCTTGGTGAACTAATTTTGCCTCTTTCGGAACATTGGCACCGAGGCGGACCTTGTCATACAGAACCCATCGTGGCGTCGGGATCTCGATTACCCGGCCGTAATAGAAAGCTTTCTGGTCGGGGTCGAAATCAGGGTCGGTCCAGACAATGGCCAGTTCGGAGGCACCGATGGTGTTGGTCCAGTTCGCGGCCTCCAGGTCAACGGTATTGCCCACCGGCGTCTTGCAGCGCCCATCGACCCCGATCTCACGGCCATCTGAAACAGCGACGTCATAGACCATTTCATGGGTCTTGCCTTTTTTGTCGAGCCAGCCCTTGATAATCTGGATACGGTCGAGATTGGCACCAATTGGATCACGCAGTGCGATTAACATGAAAGTCGGAGCCTTTCCGGAGGGTGCATTGCTGAGATCACCACCCATGGGCACACCCTTTTCATAGCCGACAAAAGCAGGGGTGCGACTGCGAAGGTCGTTTTCGTTGTATTCCCATCCGCCAAAGAAACGGACCAGCATACGCGGGCCAGTGGTTGCGTATGTTTCTTTGCGCTCCATGGCATCGAAGATCGCTTCACGGGTATTTTCGCTCGCCCACACGCCCTGATAACCGGCGGCGCCCAATTCGTAGCCTTCAATAGCGCCCAGCTTGGATTTAACGAAGGGGTGTTCAGCCCGCTTTGCAGACGGTTCAACGCTGGTGGATTTCCCGAAAAAGTTTTCCTCTTCTGCCGTGGACAGGCCGGTGTGGCTGTCGGTAGCGCCCACCATGCCAAACTTGTATGGATTTGTACCCAGCTTCTTCTCGAGAAGGAGACCGTTTTTCAGCGCCTCACGGGCATATTCTCTTTGCAACATGTCATCTTCTTTGAGTTGCGTGAGGTCAAGATTACCCTTGGCCAAAGTCTCGAAGTCAGCAAACTCATCGTTTGGTGACAAAAGCGGGTGTGTCTCGCCATCACCTTTTATCTGGGTCACCTCGTAGAGTGGTTCCCACTTGGCTCGCAGTTCCACGTACTCCTTGTTTACCTTGCCGCCTGCATAGGTATCATTCAAAGGAAACATCCAGCCATTAGAGAGATTTCCGTTGTGTGAAATCGCCAGGGTCTGGCCACCCGTTTTGGTCTCATAGTTATCGAGCCACTTATAAAGGTCCAGTGGGTCCTGTGTGCCCATAGGTGGTTGTGTCGTTAACGGAAGCACCTGGCGTGCCCGATCACCGCCGTCACGCAAAATCACATTGCGATGCAGGTTAAAACCCTTGGGGACAGAGGTCCATTCAAAACCGATCAGGGCGGTGAATCGACCCGGCTCGTTGAAACGATCGGCCGTTTTGGTAATTTCTTCCCAGAGGTTGTTGTAAACGGGTGAACCGGGAGAGTACTGTTCCACGAGTTCTTCCGGAACAGTCATCTGTGAAAAATTGGTTATTAAGTCGAAAGCGGCTTCACCTGCCGCTGCTCCGCCTTTTTGAAAACCCTCACTCCATTCCTTGCCTTTCGCGTTTGCCAATATATTAGGCGCCCCACGCTGGATATCATTGGCTATGCCCATCATGTCGGAGTGATCGGTAATTACCAGCCAGTCGAGTGGCCGGCCCAATTTTACTGGTAATCCTGACGATGATCTTATTTCTTCGCCACGTGCAAAACGGTAGGCATCTTCATGGTCAAGGATACAGCCGAATAAACCTGCATCGAGTGATAAACCCGTGTGGAGGTGCGTTTCTCCCCAATAAATCTGGTCGGGGAAAGAGCGTTGTGCATAGGGGGAATATGCCTTACCTGGGTACAGGCCATTCAAGACTTCCGGGTCAGGGCTTCCGATATCCGAAGCCTGGGCAACAACTGATAGCAGCATCATCGGCGATAGAACTGCACAGACACACTTCAACTTAATGTTCATAAACACCCTCAGATTATTTTAGTTAAATGAACCTCTCTACCAGTATAGAACGAATAGTTGGCCTTTATCGCTCTACCGACAACTAACATCTACTCAAGCTCGAGTAACAGAACACCACGTGCCGGTACTTCAATCTGATCTGAAAGGTCCAACTTTGTGCCGGTTAGCACATCGTGCGCAAGGCTGTGGTCAGCGAGTTGCTCTGCGTATCTTGTTTTATCAAGAAAAACCGGCTGTTCATTTTTGTTCAAAACGACCATAACCTTATCGGTGTCGTCAAAGCGTACGTAAACATACACACCCTGGTAGGGCGTGAAGTGCATCAGATTACCGTTGTGGATCACCGTCTTGTTCTTGCGCCAGTTGAGCAAGTTACGGATAAACAACTGTGCCTGTTTTTCGCTGTCACTCAGGCCTTCGCCGCTAAACGCATTTTTCTTGTCACCCGGCCATCCGCCCGGAAAATCACTGCGTCGGATCCCGTCATTGGTGGAGCCCATATGGCTCATCAGGATTTCGGTACCATAAAAAATCTGTGGTGTTCCGCGCATGGTTAAGACGTAGACCATGGCCATTTTGAACAGGTCATAATCTTCGTTCAGCTGGGTGTATATCCGGTCCATGTCATGGTTGTCGGGGAATATCATCAATGCATTCGGGTCGGCATAGATATAGTCATTTGCCAGTGTCCGGAATAACGGGTCCCAGGAGCTACCCCACGGTGGCCTGGGGGCGACCAGTGATTTGACCAATGATTCCTGCAGCGCAAAATCCATCAGGCTGGGTAAATATGAAACATAACCATCGTAGTTTTGTTTGCCACGTTGCCAGTAGGAGACTGCCAACGGGTTCCGGTTTGATTCTTCACCGACAATATTGAAGTTCGGGTATTCCGCCATGATGCGGCGCGTCCACTCGCTGGTGAAATACTTGTCGGGGTATGCGTAGGTATCCACGCGGATGCCGGCCAGGCCCAGGTATTCGATCCACCACAGTGCATTTTGTGTCAGGTAATCTGCCAGCAATGGATTGCGTTGGTTCAGGTCCGGCATGGTCGGTACAAACCAGCCATCGGTGAACAGGGTTCTGTCGAAATCGGACGCGTAAGGATCCTGTACGGAATCGTGTTCGTGATTCGACTCGACATATTGGTCAGGGAAATTCAGCCAGTCTTTTGCCGGCAAATCAGCCATCCACCAGTGCTTGTTACCGACGTGGTTCACGATCATGTCCATGATCATACCGATGCCCCTGGTCCGTGCGTCGGTTACGAGGTCTTTGTATTCCTCATTGCTACCAAAACGGGGGTCCATGCGGTAATAGTCCGTGGTGGAATAACCGTGGTATGAGCTTTTGGGCATGTGGTTTTCCAATACCGGGTTCAGCCATATAGCGGTGAAACCCATATCGGAAATATAATCCAGATGATCGGAAATGCCTTTCAGGTCCCCGCCATGGCGATCTTTTGGTTTGCTGCGATCGACCGGGTCGCCCATGCCTGGCACGTTGTCGTTGCTGGTATCACCGTTGGCAAAACGATCGGGTGTAATCAGGTAAACCGTATCAGCGGTCGAATAGCCTTTTGTGTGCGCTGGGTCCGGGTTTTTGTCCAGCAAGGTGTATCGATGAGAAATCATATCGGCATCGTTGCTGAACTTGATGTCAAAGCTTCCCGCCCTGGCACTGGCAGCGATATCAAGGTAGACAAATAGGTAGTTGGGATTATCCGTGCGCTCCACGCGCTTGATTGAAATACCCGGATACTCGATTGATGGCGTCAGATCTGAGATGGCCGGCCCATGCACCAGCAACTGCAATTCATTGTGTTTGAACCCCTGCCACCAGAAAGGTGGCTCAAGATGCTCTATCCGGTAATCGCCTGCCAGGCATGTGCCGGAAAACAGAATGGCTGCACAGGCGATGAGAAATAGTCTTTTGCAATACATGATGACCGGGCCGCCTTACTTAAATGAGTTGTGATGAATTGCCACGGCGCTTTTTGGCGCGACTGATACTTGCAAAATTCCGTCTTTTCCGACTACAACGGTTGAGCCAGTACACTTGTTCTGTTTGGCGTCGGCAGCGACCACATTGCAATACTCGCCTGGAGTCATGCTGGTAACAAATGTTCCTTCTACGGTTTCATCGCTGATATTGATCACGATGTGGCCCTTGTCGTTACGGCTAAACGAGATCACTTTTTCGCCAAAGGCCTGCCAGTTGCTTACCGGCGTTCCCTCGGTAACTTTTCGGAACTTAACCATCGCGGTCATCGACGGTCTGCGATGTTCGCAAACCCAGCCAGAAGTACATGCGTTTCCTTCGACCGGCCGGGATTCGGGTGGGCCCTGATCCCTATCTTCAAAACGATAACTCGACATAACCTTCGGGTAGCCGTAGGGCCAGCCCAGCATGAAAACATTGGCCAGGTTGTAAAGCTCAGCCTGTTTGAAATTCAGGACTTCGTCGCCGGCATGTCCGCGTTGCAAGTCGTGGTTATCAATAAAAACAATAGCCTTGTCCGCCGGTAAAAAACCCGCCCGCGTTTCCAGGTCCGGCAATACATCAAGCCTCCCGCCTGCAAATGCCTCAATCATGGCTATCGGATACTTGAATTCAGTGACACTACCGTTATCCAGGTATTCCATGGCATTGATTGGTTCGTCGCCTCTGTCGATAACCTCTTGGAAAATAAAAGCATCAGAATCAAGCAATGACAGAAACTCACCAATATCGTCATGGGAAATATGCTTGGCTGCATCCAGCCTGAAACCGGCAACACCCAGGCTCAGCAGGTCGTTCAGGTAGGCAGCAATTTTCTTCTGTACCGCCGGGTTGCTTGTATCGAGGTCAGGCAGTTTGCCCAGGTTGCAAGTCTGCACTTCCCACAGATCCTGGTAATTGGCAATGCTGTCATTCCCGTTGCGGCCACAATGATGAAAATCGTCAGAGCCATAGGGGACCGGATAGGTGTATTCGCTATACTCGGAACCGGCGGAACCGACATCGGTTGCAACATCGGCCATGTGATTGGTGAGCGCATCTGCATAGATATCAACACCTGCTGTCTTGCAGCGCTGCACCATATCCGCAAACTCGGCACGCGTACCGCCACGGCTTTCGATTTTGTAGCTAACCGGTTGGTAGCGGGTCCACCATTGCGGGCCTTTGCGGTGCTCCTGTGGTGGTGATATCTGCACGGCAGCGTACCCATTCGGGCCAAGGAAATTTTCGCACTCTGCTGCAACATCCGGCCAGCGCCATTCAAACAAATGCACAAATACTTTGTCCATAGCCTGGCCCGCTTCGGTCACCTCTGTATGTGCTTGCGTTGTTTCAGCCGGGATTGTCCCCACTACCGAACCTGTTTGCGCGTCGTTCTCCGTACAGGCTGCAAGTGTCACTAAGGCAAGCGCAGAAATGCATAATTTTATACTGGTATTCAAAGTAATCCTCATTATGAATGCTTTTGTTCCGTGGGGTCATCAACCAGCAGAGTTACGAGACCGGCAATGAACAACGATATGCCACCGAGGACCAACGCAAATATGGCCTGCCCGTCAAACAGAAACTTGACAAACAATCCCAGGATACTGGCGGCCACAATTTGCGGGATAGCGATAAAAAAATTAAATATCCCCATAAACACACCCATTTTTTTGGCTGGCAGGGAGCCCGATAAAATGGCATATGGCATTGAAAGGATGGAAGCCCATGCGATGCCCACACCAACCATTGGCATCCAGAGCATGGACGGGTCAGGAATGAAATAGAACGAAATAAGTCCAAGCCCGCCGAGCCAAAGACTGATCATATGTGCAATCTTTTTGCTGGTACGGGCAGCCACAAAAGGAATGGTAAAAGCCGCCAGCGCAGCAAAGCCATTATATGAGGCGAACAATACGCCAACCCAGTCGGCACCTTCGTTGTAGAGCGCGGTGCTGGTGTCGGTGGTGCCATAGTGAAATGCCGTGACGGCACTGGTGCTGTATATCCACATGGCAAATAGCGCAAACCACGAAAAGAATTGTACTACCGACAACTGTTTCATTGTTTTGGGCATGGCAAACAGATCTTCCATGACTTCCAGGAAGCCGTGTTCCGAGTAATGCTTTTTCTTGAACCCGGCTGCCAGGAATTGCAGCAGCCCGAAGGCGGCAGAGCCGATGCCCAGGACCAGTAGTTCTTTTGCCCATGCGAACACGATGATAAGTGTGGTCAGTATCAAACCGAAAACCAGCCACACTCCACCACTTTTGAGGAACTGCGAGGGCGATCGGTTAACCGTGTCAGCTGCCTTGATATGTAGAGCCTCGTCACGCGAGTGTTCAAATTCCTCTAGCTCTTCAGGGGAGTACTCTTTCGTCGAAATAATAGTCCACATCACTGAAATGAAGTAGGCACCACCACCCAGGTAAAACGAGTAACGTACCGAATCCGGGATGGAGCCGGTTTCGGCCACATTGCTGATACCAAACCAGTTGGTCATCATCCACGGCATGGCCGAGGCGATTACCGCACCGGTGCCGATAAAAAAACTTTGCATCGCAAAACCACGGGTGCGCTGTTCATCCGGTAGCATGTCGCCAACAAAAGCGCGGAATGGCTCCATGGTGATATTAATCGAGGCATCCATGATCCAAAGCATGGCTGCGGCTATCCACAGGAACGAAGAATTGGGCATGATAAACAACGCCAAGGAGGCCAGGATGGCACCACCCAGGAAAAATGGTCGGCGCCGGCCCAGCCGGTTCCAGGTGTGGTCGCTGAAATAACCGACAATCGGTTGTACCAGGAGCCCTGTCAATGGTGCGGCAATCCATAATATGGGGATTTCTTCGATGGATGCACCCAGTGACTGAAATATGCGGCTGACATTGGCGTTCTGCAGACCCCAGCCGATCTGGATACCAAAAAAGCCAAAACACATGTTCCAGATTTGCCAGAAATTCAAATGTGGTTTTGTTTTTATGGTCATTCGCAATTCCTGTTCGCGGAGCATTTATTGAACTTGGTTCATCATAGTCATGCATTGTACTTCTCCACGATGAATACGTATGTATCATGTGGATTCCAGCCAGATGTGTCGAACGAGTTGATACACTTGTTTAAAGACTATCGGACACACAAAAATGCTAGCCATACAAAAACATCTGTCAAAATCTTTTCTTGCCATACTCAGCCTGCCGGCAACGGCCTTCGGCTTTGCATTGTCGGTGCAAATCTCAGCATTAAGCTGGATACTCGCAACAAAATTCGGACTCGAAATTCATGATATTGGCCTGGTTTGGGCGGCTGGCCCGCTTGCCGGCATATTCGGCCAGGTCATTATCGGTGGTCTTAGTGACAGGGTATGGCTCTGGAACGGGCGCCGGCGTCCTTTTATTATCATTGGTGGTTTGACTGCCAGCCTGGCGTTGCTGGCATTACCCAGTATTGATGTTATTTCTGCTTCCCTTGGCTTCGAGGCCATGCTGGGTGTGGCGATGGCAGTGGTGTTATCACTCGATGTCGCCATCAATGTTGGTTTCAACCCGACACGGGCGATTATTGCCGACGTGACACCGGAAGGAGATGAGCGCACCCGGGGTTTTACCTGGATGCAGACGGTGTCGGGCACCATCAGCGTGGGCGCATACGCTATCGGCGCCATTTTCGATAACATCGTCCTGATCTATGTTGGCGCTGTACTGGTATTGCTTTTCACCGTTTTCCCACCGTTGCTGGTGGAAGAGCCAAAAGATTTAGGGGAAAAGCCCCAGGAAGCCAAGCAAAAGCCCGAACGTGTGTCAGTCAAAGAAATGTTGATGAGCATTCAGCCTTTGTGGGGCTTTCTCATCTATGACATTTATGCGATGACCTTGCGTCTGTCAGGGATTCAGTACGAACATTACTACGCGGAAATTGTTTGTGGTCTCGCCACTATATTCCTGGTTTTCAAATCACTGACTGCCAGTGAGAAGGGGCTGGATCCGGAAACGGCTGCCGGCGTTGGTTTCAGAAAGGTTCTATCCGCTCACTCCTTTAGCTGGATCGGCATTCACACGACTTTCGTATTTATGTTTATCTACATTCAAGGCGCCATGAGTGTTCTGAGCGGTATTGATGCGGGCAGGGTTACGACCCTGGCTTTTCTGGTATTGAACGCAGTTGCTGCAGTATTGCCGGTTCTTTTGCTGCAACCGGTCTCAAAAGTGATCGGCAGGGTAAAAACACATGCTTACAGTATTGCCATCATGGCCGCGGGGTATGTTGGGTTGCTGTTTTTTGGGACGACACCGGCTGCGATTTACGTGTTGATGGCCGTCGTGGGTATCGGCTGGGCTTCGATGGTCAGTCTGCCGTTTGCGATCATGTCGCAAAAGGTTGAAGAGGGACAGATGGGGCTTTTCATGGGCCTGTTTAATCTTTCAGTTGTGCTACCCCAATTGGTTGTCAGCCTCGGAGTCAGCCTTGCTGTCAGTCGCGCTGAGGACAAGAGCATTATCTTTCTGATTTCAGCCGTCGCGCTGGCGCTATCCGCCGTCGCCTGGCTGCTGGTCAGTGATGATGATGGTCATAAGCAATGACAATATTTTGTTGTGTGAGGCCTTGTTGGGCGAATAAGGATTTGGATGTCGGATTGAGGTTCTGCATAATGACCGGGTAGGAATCGTCAGGGAAAAACTTCTATGCAAATGCTTTCTGCATTGGATGCAACTTTTATATACCTGGAAAGCGAGCACAGCCCGATGGCCATTGGCGGGGTGTATGTCATTGATGCGGCAGATACACCGGAGGGTTTTTCTTATGAATCCTGGTATTCACTGGTAAAAAGCCGTCTGAAACTTTCGAAAGTGTTCCGCGAGCGTTTGGTGGAGGTACCCTGGGACCTGTCTTTTCCTTACTGGATCAGGGATCCCGGTTTTGACCTTGATAGCCACTTGCCAAGGGTGAGCCTTCCCGAACCGGGCGGTATGGAAGAGTTGATGCAAATGGCGGCGGATACCTGGGGGCAGGTGCTGGATCGTGGGCGGCCATTGTGGGAAATATCTTTTGTTGAAGGTCTGGATAGCGTACCCGGAATAGCAAAAGGTTCTTACGCACTGATTACCAAGGTGCATCATGCTGCGGTAGATGGCAAGGCCAGCAACGAGATGATGACCGCGTTGCTGGATGTCACACACGACACCAGGGAAGTTGAAGGTGAAGATACCTGGGAGCCGGAAGAGCTTCCGTCAACCCTGGGTGTCATTGGTCGTTCCTGGTCCAAAGCAGGTCATAAAGCGCTCGACCTGGCAGGTTTTGTTGGCAAGGCTGCAATGGGCGCAGTAAGCCTGCAGGGTGACAAGCAAATGCAGAAACTTGAACCACCACCCAGGTTATTGAGTGCTCCCCCGAGCATATTCAACCAGCCGATTGCCTCAGGCAGAACATACTGGGGAAAGAATTTTGAGTTTGACCGTATCAGGGCTATCCGCAAAGCCGTGCCCGGTGTCACTGTCAATGACGTGGTTCTTGCAATATGTGCCGGTGGTTTGCGCAGCTACCTGGATGGCAGGAGCGAATTGCCCGCTAAACCACTGGTGGCGATGGCACCGATATCGGTCCGTGCTGAAGATGATGGCAAAGGCGTCGGAAACCAGGTTTCGGCCATGCTGGTCGGTCTGGCCACCGACATCGATGATGCGGTCGACCGGCTTGTCTATATCCGTGCGAACACGCAAAGATCGAAAGTCCAGGCCAGCGCATTGCCGGCCAACAAGATTACCGATTTTCTGCCCTCAGAAACCCTGGCGGCAGCAGCGCGCGTTTATACACGTACACGTCTCGGTGGACTCCATCGTCCGTTTTTCAACGTGACCATAACCAATGTGCCGGGACCACCGGTGCCGCTTTACGCGGCAGGGGCACGGATTCACAGCGCCTTTGGCATGGCACCTATTCTCGATGGCCTGGGGTTGATCCTGGTGGTTGTCAGTTATGCCGGGAAGATTTCGATAGGCGTTACTTCCTGCCAGCAAATCGTACCGGACCCCGATCATATGGCAGAATGCTTTGCACGTTCGCTGGATGAGTTGGAACTGGCGGTTAGCATGGCAGATCCGGCAAAATTGGGGATTGATTACCAAGACAGACAAGCGGAGGTGCAAGACAGCGAAGATCCGTTGAGGGCATTTCATGATGCCAATCGGGCGCTGGATGAAGCGATCGAGTCACTAGAGGATTAATAGTGAATATGGCCAAGCATGAAGATTTGATCGATCATTCACATCGCCCGTCCAAGCTATTGTTCCTGCTGGAGGGCAGGGCGGTATATGATGCGGCCGCCATGGTGCCGATGTTGCGTCTGAAAAAGTTTTTGCCCCAGGGGGATAACCATCCGGTGCTGGTATTCCCCGGTTTTCTTTCCAGCTCCCGTGCCACCCAGCCTTTACGTCAATACCTGGCAGACCTGGGTTATCGTTCGCACCGGTGGAAGCTTGGTTACAACATGGGTTATAGCTATAAACTGCACTACGGCATGCGTGACCGGGTGACCGAGTTGGTTGAGCGTTACGGTGAGAAGATCAGCCTGGTCGGCTGGAGTCTTGGTGGCGTATACGCACGTGAACTTGCGCGTGAAATGCCCGATATCGTTCGCCAGGTCATTACCATGGGCAGTCCGTTTCGCGGCCACCCGAGTTCCAGCAATGTGCACAAGATTTTTAATATGTTCTCCGAGGTTCCCTACGAGGAAATGCCGGAGTCATTTCTGCAGCACATGGCACACGCGCCGCCGGTCCCTACCACGGCGCTCTACACGCGAGGGGACGGGGTGGTTGCGTGGCAATCTACTGTTGAGCTATCCGATCGTTATGATGTAGAAAACATCCACGTTGGCGGCGCGCACCTTGGCCTTGGTTTTAATCCGAGGGTGTTACTGGCTCTGGCTGATCGCCTGGCCCTGCCAGAGGGAGAATGGCGTCCTTTCAAACCATCTTTCTGGATGAAACCTTTGTTC
>Ga0209633_10005642_pt1 | contig 10927 bp, 13 predicted proteins | sample Cruoilmetagenom1_FD_187290 | JGI IMG/M metagenome (GOLD analysis project Ga0209633, IMG submission 187290) | Oil polluted marine microbial communities from Coal Oil Point, Santa Barbara, California, USA - Sample 1 (SPAdes) (version 2) | ecosystem: Environmental > Aquatic > Marine > Oil seeps ... | reverse complement strand
TCCATTAAGGTATCCTTTGACATATTATTTAATATGCTAATATCCTTGAATTTATGATAATCATCAAACCATATAGCCATTATTATCTCCTCTGTCTTTTATAGAAGGCGTTTTATTTTTTGCGCATACTTCTGTTTAGTACTATAAGCGGTGTATCATATTACCAATACCCACGTTAATTAAACAATTTCCCTGCATTTTACAATAAGATGTTTGGGGAATCAAAAAAAATATCATTTATTGACTTACACCTGTATTTCCAACTATTATGCTAAAAAAATAAGGGGGATGTCATGTTTGAAACAAGAGTTACAAAAGGATTAGGTATTGAACATCCAATTATACAGGGTGGTATGATGTGGATATCGACTTCAGAGTTGGCTTGTGCGGTGTCCAATGCGGGAGGTCTGGGAATTATAACAGCTCTTAGCTATGATGATCCAGAAGATCTAAATGATGAATTAAAAAAAGCAAAGAGTATGACGGACAAGCCTTTTGGAGTGAATATAACGTTGCTTCCAACTCTTAAGCCCATAAATTATGACGCTTATATTGATGTGATAATCAAAAATAATATAAAAATTGTGGAAACAGCAGGCAGAAATCCTGAGAAATATATAAAGAGATTCAAAGAAGCTGGCATAAAAGTTATTCATAAATGTGTATCTGTAAAACATGCTAAAAAGGCAGAAGAAATTGGATGCGATTTTATAAGTATAGATGGTTTTGAATGTGCTGGTCATCCAGGTGAAGATGATATCACATCGCTTATATTAATCCCCTTGGTTAGTGATGTTTTGAGAATTCCTATAATTGCTTCTGGTGGTTTTGGAGATGCTAGAGGTTTAGTTGCTGCATTAGCCTTAGGAGCTGAGGCTATTAATATGGGGACAAGGTTTATGGTAACCAGAGAGGCTCCCCTTCATGAGAATATCAAACAAAAGATGGTTGATGCTACTGAGAGAGATACACTCCTTGTATTAAGAAGTTTAAAGAATACAGCAAGATCTTTTAAAAATGCTCTGGCGGAAAAAGTTGTAGGTATGGAAAAAGATGGAGCAGGTTTATTTGAATTGGCTCCTTTAATAAGTGGATTAAAGGGGAAAGAAAGTTTGCAGACAGGTGACGTTGATAATGCTCTTTTAGCAAGTGGACAGATCATGGGATTGATAAAAGATATTCCCACGGTAGAAGAGCTTATTAATGGTATAATTGCAGAAGCTGGCAGTCTGATAAATCAAAAATTAATATCTTATTGTAGAGCCTGATTTTATGATAAATTTAGTAAATCCATCAGTTTGCGGGTTGTAACCTTTACGGTTTTAAAAGATTTTTTTATGTTACCATCTTTTCTATTCTAAGACTCTTTGAATAGAAAAGACGATACTAAACATTGTTATATGAAGAGACAAACAAAACTTAAGTTAGGATGTCTATTTATTTAATCGGGAAGTATTCTTCCTGTTGTGCCATCGATATCTATGTCACTTATATCAATATTTGGCAAAAAAAGTTGAATTTCCCACTCATTATCCTCTCTATCATAATATGTATGTATGATTTTGGCTTTCGCAAGATTTTCATCTAGTTCTTCTTTGAACTCTTGAAGTAATTCTTCAGTTGTTTTTTCAGAACTCCTATTAATATTTTTTTCTGCTTCAGAAATAATCATTCCATTATAAATTAGCTTAAATTCAAGTTCATAGTAACCATGTTTATCTTCTACTGTTCCATATGCATTTGTATGTAGTGCTTACTGGTGATTCGTTCAATCTGTTTGGCTTTTGGGTGTTTGTAACGTTGTTTTTTTATTGTTCAACAGTTTAGGGTTGTAGTAGATTTTATTTATAGGAGGACTTTATGAAGAGGGAAATAGTTCAGATTCCACTATTTTTATTATTGATAATTTTTGGTACTTTTTTGTTAGCATCAGGTGATGCTCATAAGGTAGCTAGTCAAAATGTGCCTAGTATTGAAACATGTGAGGATTACATGCACCAATTCCAGAATGGGAATACTGTAAATACGTGAGAGAAATCCCTGATGAAGATATGATTTATGATTACATAGGCGGCTGTTAATAGTTTTAAGGGGATGATGTTTAATAACTGATTTTGATTTGTTTCTTTTTTAGTTGGGCTATATAGGGAACTGGGGGTGGTGTTTTATGGTATATAATGCAGTATGTGGGTAAAAATTCACACCAGGTTAAGTATGCAACAGGCTTCTTTTTTTTAAAATTTGTTGAATGGAGGGTAATATGAAAACGGTTACAGCAAGAATTGTACTTTGTTTATTTGTTCTACCTCTGTTGTTGTCGGTTCCTGCGAAGAGTTATGCAGGTAAAGCTGATAACATCAATGAGCTTTTGAAGGTTTCAAACCTATTGTGTCAATTTTCAGGGTGCGCTCCAACGTTTAAAAGCTTGGATGAACTGAAAACAACATTTGATGAAGGAAAAGCTCTTTTTCAGGCTAAAGAGAGTGTAACAGCGCCGGAAACTAATGTGGGGCTAATGTGGGAGGCTGGAAGTTTAGTTTCATGGCTTGTAGCGCGTATGGCCTGGGCTGGAATCCCTTCACCATTAAATGTCACCAATGTTATCTCAATATTTCCTATATTACCAGATTCTGTACCATTTGTATTTGACTTACTATATCCAGCAGCCGGCTTGGTTAACGGCAATGAAGTCAAATTTCCTCCAATTGGGAAGATTAATAAAAAACTCCAGGCGGGAGAGCCGTTTATGTTTGTTGATATAAGATCAGGCACTGAATATGACGCTTTTCATATTGAAGGCTCTGTAAAATTCCCTGAAATAAATATCCCTGCAGCAATGCGCAACGGAACCTTGCCAAATATTCCGCTTGCTGTAATGGACACCTGAGGCTACCGTGGTATGATGGCAGGTCTTGCCATCGCAGTTGATACAGATTATGATGTTAGTTTTCCACAGGGTGGTGTGCAGTTGCAGTGCCTGGTCAGAAATTTGCAGGAACATTTATCCCAACAAAAGATGAAAATGTTTATGGCATCAACCAAGGGTTATACAAACCTACTAAAGAAGATATAAACAGGTGGAGTCAGGAATATAATTTAAGACCTGATACCGGTTATGGTTTTGGACCATTGGCTCCTATGGTTCAACCAGTTGCAGCCAAAATGTTAGGTCTTTTAGATTTTGGTGGATATCTTCCAGCTTTGGATGGTCATCCATGGAATTGGAAAAAAATATTAGGTCCAGATCTTGATACACTTACTAATGGTTTAATTGAAATCACAAATGTAATTACATCAGCAGGAGGGCTTATATATGGAGTTTCTCCATTTAAGGTAGCTCCAGAGATACAAAAAGATCCAAACGCTTATGTAATGATTGATACAAGAACGGATCATGAATATGAAGCTTATCATATTCATGGTGTGCTACATATTCCTACCAGAGCTTTGAAAGGTTATCTATATGAGCATCCAATTAATCCGGCAAGAAAGATTGTTACCATCTGTAATGCAGGTACCGGATCTGCAGGAGCGGCGCTGATTGTAAAATCAGCAGGATATTCGAGGGTTATGAGTTTAGCTGGAGGGACTGTTGGATGGCCAACACCTGCAGATGATTTTGGAGGCCAGTATCTTGTGATCAAAGATAGTATGCTTGCTAATAGTATGAAGTAGTAATTTATATCTCTAAAAACTCTCTCCTTAATTTACAAGGAGAGAGTTTTTTTTATTAGAAGTTGTAGATTTTTATCACAACAGTTGTAAGTATTTTTTGGTTAAATGGATTAAAGAAAATAATACATGCTTTGCCCAAAAATATAATAGAAGGTATGTTGTTATAAAAGGTTTTTATATAAAACAGTGAGTGATCTTTGCAGATAAGATCCGTATAGGTTTTATGGCAAGGGACCGGGAATTCAAAATTATTTTTGTCTTTACCTCTGCTGGTTTTCTTTGAGAAACAACACAATTGATTTTGATATTTCATATGGTATTTTACAGGTTGATGTTATCTCTTCAGGAGTGATGTCAGCTCGTGTGTATATATCGGGGAATTGTTTTAGCAATAAGTTAAGTCTCTTAGCTCCTAGTCCTCTGACCTCCTTTAAGGGGGAAGATTTTATATTTTTTAGTGCCAAAGTACGGCTGTAAGTAAGACAAAATCTGTGTGCTTCGTCTCTTAAACGTTGAAGAAAATGTAGTAATGGATCATTTTTCTTCATTATAATAGGGTTCTTTCTTCCAATTAAATGGACCTTTTCTATTGAAAATTCATCTTTATGTTTGATATCTTTTTCACTTTTTCCTTTAGATATGGAAATAATATTTGCGTCTATGCTTAGTTCTTTAAAGGCTGTTAAAGCTGCGTTTAATTGGCCTATGCCTCCATCAATAAGGTATAAGTCAGCTTTCCCCTCCTTATTTTCTATAATTCCTTTTATTTTTCTTATAAAAAGGGTATATATTGCTTTAAAATCATTATTCCCAATGTCCTTTAGTCTATATTTTCTATATTTATTTTTATTTAGATTGCCATTTTCCCACACAATAGTTACTCCAACTGTGAAAGACCCTGACAAATGTGAAATATCAATGCATTCAATTCTTCTTATTTCATTGTTATTATGAATTAACGTTTTTAGTCTTTTTGTTATTTGCGCATATACTGCAGACTTCTTCATCATAAGTTCTGTATGCAATTTTCCAGTTTCAAGTGCTAACGTAATAAAACTGCTAATTCCACGTTTTTTAAAGGAAATTGTATGTGGTGAGATTTTATTTAATGATATTATCAGTAGTTCCTCTTGAAGGGATATAGTTTTGTGATAACATATAATTTGTTCTGGAAATTGCCTTGTTGTGTGGTAAAACTGCATAATATATGATTCCATTAATTCATTAGTGATCTCATCATCAAAGATGTGTGTTTTTGTCCCTATGAGCATGCCTGCCCTTACAAATAATTGAGTGACTCCATGTTTATTATAAAATTGATGGTATATAAAAGCATCTGCTGACTTGTTGTTTTTCAGAGAAACAACAGTCTGGTCAGAGAATAGACTATCCATTGACTTTATTCTATATTTCATATCTGCTGCTTCTTCAAACATTAATTTCTCAGCGTATAAAACCATTCTTTCTTTAAAAATGTTCCTAATAGTTGCGCTATTCCCATCAAAGAAAAATTTAATATCATTTACTAATTCCATGTATATCTTTTTAGTAACTAATTTTTCGCATGGTCCCAAACATCTTTTTATTTGATATTTTATGCATAGCTTATTTTTATTAAATGTATGATTCGTGCATGATCTTAGAGGAAAAATTTTCAGCAGTTCATTTACTATCCCTCTTAAATCTCCTGCATTTATAAAAGGTCCGTAGTAAAAAGAGGTGGTGTTTGACGTATTTCTTGTGACTGTTAATCTGGGGTATTTTTCCGAAGTAAGTTGGATGTATGGATAACCTTTTGAATCTTTTAGCAATACGTTATATTTGGGTTTTTCTGTTTTAATAAGATTAGCTTCTAATAAAAAAGCTTCAACTTCATTAGATGTGATTATAAATTTGATATCTTTAGCATTGCTTAACATCAGTTTTGTTTTTAATGTTAAATTTACTTTGCTAAGATAACTGGCAAGGCGGTTTCTTAGTGATTTGGCTTTTCCAATATATAAATATTGATTGTTTTTACCAGTAAATATGTATACCCCTGGGCTGTCAGGGATATCATGCAGTTTTATTTCCATATTATATAAATCTTTTTGTTTTATTCAAAAAATCTTGATTATTTATTATATATACTATAATAGGATAATTGTTGTTTTTTGCAAATATCTAGATTAAAAACAATTTTTTCAGACTGGCCTTTGGTTTAAGAGGCAGAGTTAAAAGAATTTGTTGGTGGAAATAATTCAAAGTCGCGGTTAAAAATGTTTATAATCTCTATTGTGAAAAATTAATTATACTGATTTGTACAGAATTATGAATATTGAATTAGTTGAATATGGCTCTTTAGAATATATTCAGACACGTCATTTGAGGGATGATATTCTAAGAAAACCTTTAGGTCTTAATCTCTTGGAGAAGGATTTAACCATAGAATTTAATTCAATGCATTTTGCGGTTATTGATGGAAAGGCTGTTATTGCATGTGTAGTAGCTGAGCCTCATTCAAAATCAGTTGTTAAGATAAGACAGATGGCTGTTTCTGAACCATACCAAGGTATGGGTATAGGGGCTAGGCTAATGATATATGCAGAAAAAGTTTTGCAAAAAAAAATTTTTACTTATATTTATTTGAATGCAAGAAAAGATGTTGTCATTTTTTACCTTAAACTTGGATACAAATGTGTTGGTAAAGAGTTCCTGGAGGTAACTATTCCGCATATAAAAATGGAAAAAGATATATAATATATATGCGGATGATATTTAACTTTAAGCCTATAAATAAGTTACAGGTTCTTATTCTTAGTTTTGAATTCTTCCCAGTCTGACAGGAATTTTTTTAGACCTATATCTGTTAGCGGATGTTTCATCATCTGTAGTAGAATTTTGTAGGGAATAGTTGCTATATCTATACCTATTTTAGCTGCTCTTACGATATGTTGTGTGTTTCTAATACTTGCTGCGATCACTTCTGCGTCAAAGTTGTAGTTAAATATTATTTCCTGACAATCTTTGGCAATTTTCATACCTTCTTGGCCTATATCATCCAATCTCCCAACAAAAGGGCTTACATATTTTGCCCCTGCTTTACATGCCAGCAGTCCCTGAGTAGATGAAAAAATCAATGTCATGTTAACCTCTATATTTTCAGATGAAAGCTGCTTGGTTGCTTTTAAACCATTGGCTGTGAAGGGTATTTTTATAACTATATGTTCATCAATACTGTTTAAATGATGAGCTTCCTTTATCATTCCATTGTAATCGGTAGCGATGACTTCGGCGCTTACGGGTCCCTTGACGATATTACATATCTCCTTTACAGTTGCTTCAAAATCCCTCCCTTCAGCTGATATCAATGTTGGATTTGTTGTTACACCGTCCAAAATACCAAAGGATGCTGCCTCTTTTATATGATTTAAGTTAGCAGTATCAAGAAATATTTTCATTATTTGTTTATCTCCTTTGTTTTTTTTATAAACGCTTGTCTGCAATGTTCTGAACAGAAGTAATAAATGTCATCATAGTATGTTACTTTATATTTTGTATCCTTTTCTATAAAAGTGTTACAGGTCGGGTCTTGTACCAATTCAACCGGGTTATCATTTTTGATGTTATCTTTATTTGCTGATGGTCTTATTATTTTTCTCAGTAATGTGTAGACAAAAAATATTGCTGCTCCTGCAATTATAATTCTAATTAAACTCATAGCTTTATGGAACTCGGCGAAGTGGATAGATTATTATTACCCATGTTTATTTTTTTTGTGGGGATAAGATATATTGGTTTAATCAAACCTTTGCCATAACTTTCAGATCTAATATCAGGAAATTTTTTTAATAATGAATGGATTTCCTGTCTTAAGATGGGTACCAGTGGTTCAAATTTTTCTCTTTTCCCAGTTTGTCTTACATTCTTAATTTTTTGTAACGTTTTTTCTTTCAAACGTTTCGTTAATTGTGTCCGGTAGTTGTTCACATCCAAAACAATTCTTATATTTTTTGTTTCTTCATCTCTCATAATTTTATCTATTAAAAATTGAATAGCATCTAGCGTTTTTGCCTGTCTCCCAATAAGTACTTTATGGTCGTCAGAAATAATGTTTACAGAGAGGATATTTATTTCATGGGATATTTCAATTTTTATCTCAGTAAAACCTGCCATTGAAAGTATGTCAGAGATTAAAAGCCTTGATTTTCTCTTCATATATTCTATGTCGTCAAATTTAACCCTTATTTTGGAAGGCTTTTTTCCAATGCCTAAAAAACCTTTTGAACCCTGGTCAATTACCTCGTGTTCAAACAGATCTCTGGGGATGCATTTTGTCAAGAGGAAATCATTAAGTGTTGCACTTATGTCAAGTCCTTCTAGTTCATAGTATTTCATATTTGCCTCGCAGATGTACGTTTATTAATAAAATATTGCTGTATGATGGTCAGCACATTGTTGACTAGCCAGTATATAACAAGGCCGGCGGGGAAGTTGATAAAAAGGAAAGTAAATATAACAGGCATAAGCATAAATATTTTTTGTTGGTTTGGATCTCCTGTGGAAGGTGTCATTTTTTGTTGAATAAACATGGATATGCCCATAAGAATAGGGGTGATGTAGTAAGGATCTTTCATAGAAAGATCAGTTATCCATCCTATAAAAGGTTCACCTTTTAGCTCTATTGAGACAAGCAGCGCCTTGTATAGTGCTATAAAAATTGGTATTTGAAGAATCATAGGCAAACATCCCCCTATGGGGTTTACCTTATTTTTTTTGTAAAGATCCATAATCGCTGTGTTTATCTTTTGGGATTCACCTTTAAATTTTTCTCTTATCTTTTTCATCTCAGGTTGCAAATTTTGCATTCTTCTCATGGAAGCCATACTGGTGTTTGTTAAGGGAAAGGTGACTATCTTAATAATCATTGTCAATAATATGATAGCAAACCCAAAATTATTAAAAATAGAATAGAAATAATTCATAACCATTAGAAATGGTATTGAAAGAAAAGAAAATATACCGAAATCAATACTTTTTTCCAGTTTAAAGCCTAATGATTTGAGATAACTATATTCTTTGGGGCCTGCGTAGATACTTGCTGTTGATTTTTTTATATCTCCTGGATTTAAAATGAGCTCATCACTCATCTTTACCTGTGCACTCTCACCATTTTTAGTAATGATGCCTTTAGGAAATGTTCCAACAATGGCAAATAAGAAATATTTTGATGTGTAACCTATCCATAGTGGGTTTTGTACAACGATATCTTCTTTTACTTTAGCGGGTTTTTTCTTATGTATTTTTTTATCGTCATATATAAGCGGACCGTTAAATATATATTTGCCTGTGTCAAAACCTTTGCCAAGCCCGGGGCCTATACTAAATTCCAGCGGAATAATATAAGATTTATCCCCTATATTTGATATTTTGTAGTCTATTTTGATGAGATAGCTATTTTTCTTTACAGTGTATATTTTGGAAAAAACCATGTCATTATGGAAAATATCAAATTCAATTATATAACTATTCTCTGATTCTTTGATGTTGTATTTCGTTTCACTACTACCCTGAGATAAAATTGTAAAATAATCATCGTTTTCCGTTTCAAATATTATATCGCTATCTATTTTTCCTTTGTACTTTATGATTTTAGCGCTATGAATGTTGCCATTTTCTTTATTAAAAAGAATGGAGAGAAAATTATTATCTATACGGAAGTTATCAAAGGAGATATTTTTTTTGACGCTTTTTAGTTCAGGTTGCAAGAAATTAGAATTTAATGTATTATTTTTGACATTGGCATCTTTGTCCATTGGGATAGTCCCATTATCTTCTACCATGGGTGAATAAGTGGTAGGGTAATAGAAATGTTGAAAGACTAACAACACAAGTATGCTTAATACCACTGCAAGTACAGTTTTCTTATCCATAAACAGTTACCTTTTAATTAAATATTTTTTCATTATTTGATTGGGTCATATCCCCCATGACTAAATGGATTACACCTTATTATTCTCCAAATGGACAGAGAGATACCTTTTATTAATCCTTTTTTTTCAATAACTTGTTTGGCATATTCCGAACAGGTAGGGTAATATTTACAATTTTTCCCTAAATATGGAGATATCATATATTGATATAAAGAAATAGTTTTAACTATTAATTTTACTAAATAATATTTTAATTTCATTTTCCATTTTTTCAAAGGAGACGCTATCTGCTCCTCTCCTTGCAATAACAACCAGATATATCTTTTCAGGGAGAAGGGCTTTATTGGTTCTATATAATTCCCTAAGCCTTCTTTTTATTCTATTCCTTGTAGAAGCTTTTTTACTTACTTTCTTGCTTACTGTAAACGCAATCTTGCGTGTTTCTCCAGGAAGATAAAGAACAAGTATAAATTCCCCTGCCAGTTTTATACCACTTTTTAAAATAGGATGGATCTCTCTATTTTTTCTTAGTTTTTCACTAGTTTTAAAAGTGTTTTTCTTTATCTTTAAACTGCTAACCTCTTTCTACCCTTAGCCCTTCTTCTATTTAAAATAATCCTTCCTGAGCGCGTTTTCATCCTTGATCTAAAGCCATGTTTACGCTTTTGTTTAATATTGGTGCGTTTTTTCAAATTTAGCATTTGTGCCATAGCAAACTCCTTTCAAAAGATTAAATTATATAAAGACATATATCCTTTGTCAATGATTATGTTACTGCATGTCATAACTATTTGATAATGTCCCCTGTAGGACTTAATAGAAATGTTCCCTTGTAATGGGTGGTAAGATAGGTCTCATAAGGAGGCCTGTAGATATGGGGGATATATGTATGAGTGATAAGGAGGACTGGAGATTGGGGGTAATGATAATGGTTGAGTCTGGTGATTTAAAACTTACGGATGCCTCTGAAATGCTTGGGGTCAGCTATCATCAGGTGAAGCGGATCAGGAAGCAGGTTAAGCTTTTTTGTAATGGTGTTATGCCACAGCCGCATGATGTATATTGAGTTCACCGTATCCCAAACCATGGAACATTTTTTAGGGTGCCATCAGAATGCCTTTCAATTCTTTGGATCAGTTCCCCAAAAAATAATGGTGGATAACCTTAAATCAGCAGTATTGAAAAGAACCATTGGGAAAGCGCCGATATTTAATCCCCGATATCTTGATTTTGCAGAATATTACGGATTTACGATCGTTCCTTGCAATGTAGGCAAGGGCAATGAAAAAGGCCAGGTGGAAAATGGTGTGGGCTATGTCAAAAAGAACCTTTTAAACGGT
>Ga0209633_10005641_pt1 | contig 10929 bp, 13 predicted proteins | sample Cruoilmetagenom1_FD_187290 | JGI IMG/M metagenome (GOLD analysis project Ga0209633, IMG submission 187290) | Oil polluted marine microbial communities from Coal Oil Point, Santa Barbara, California, USA - Sample 1 (SPAdes) (version 2) | ecosystem: Environmental > Aquatic > Marine > Oil seeps ... | reverse complement strand
GGATCTATCTGGGTGAGAGTGACCATGTAAAGGGAAAACCTTTATATGAACAAATTGTTCTTGAAGCAAGAAAACTCCATCTTGCAGGAGCTACAGTTCTCCATGGTATACTTGGATTTGGTGTGGACAGTCGACTTCATACGTCCAAAATATTGTCTCTGTCAGATGATCTCCCGGTAATAGTGGAAATTATTGATACTGAAGAAAATATTTCTAAATTCCTTCCTTATATAGATGAGCATGTTACAGAAGCTCTTGTTACTATGGAAGATGTAAAAGTACTTAAATATCGTCGTGGATAGTATTATCACTTCCTATATTAATGTCAGCATAGTTTCTAAAAACCTGTAAATAGTAAATCAATTGCTGATATAATTTCTGTACGTCTGGATGCTCCATTAGTGATAGTTGGACCCAGTATTCCAGATGGGATTGCTGCCATTTCAGAGATGAATGCGATATATTCATTGTTTTCAACTTCAATGGGAACATGTATTTTACTTATCATCTTATCAAGATTATTTTCTGTTCTACGTAGAGGAACAACTATCCTGGTTCCAAGTATCGAAACTGAGTTTGATTGTATTTCCATAATGAATGGAACATTTTTTTTACTTGTTTTATTATTGTTTTTCGAAATATCAAATTGGGCCATTAAAATAAACGTACTCCATCACTAAAAACACCATTTTTAGATATATAATTATTATAGGAGGATATATTTTGGCTATTTTTTTCCTTCCATTCTTCTTCTTCTACTATTTGGAGTTGCTTTTTTATTGCTTCTTCAAGTAAAGAAGATAGAATTAGTTTATGATGTCGGGCAGACTCTAGTAGGTATTTTTCTATAGAAACATTAGTTCTTGCTTTCATAATAATATTTTAACACATTCAGCGTGTGTAAACAAGTGAGTATGATTATACATCTTGACTCTAACTAGAGTTAAATACTAATCTTTTTTTAAAATAAGGAGAAAATTGTGAAAAAACAATTATTCTTGATTATATGATTTTATACAGGTAACCATATGGCATATATAAATGAACCAGTAAAAACTCCATGGTATTTAAAGCTTGGAATTAGAATTGCAGAGAAAAAAACCGGTAAAAAAATGCTTCCAGGACGTTTACTTGCCTGGTATCCAAAAGCTGCCCTTGGAGCTGGTGTATTGGAATCTTTGGTGGCTCATGATGAAAAGGAGGTCTCAGCAAGGTTATTAAAACTTATCCGGGTTCAGGTATCTTTTTCATCCAGTTGTACTTTTTGCATTGATATGAATTCCTTTGAGTTTAAGAATGCCGGAATATCTGATGATGAAATACTTTATTTGCAGAATCCGGAAAACAATGAATTATCAGGAAGTCTTTCGGGTAAAGAACTAATTGCTTTGAAATATGTACGTGAGCTAACAGCTACTCCTATCAGTATAAAAAAGAGTACATTGGATAAGTTAAAAAATTATTTTTCTGACAGAGCTATTGCAATTATTGTAAGTACTGCTGCCCAGGTTAACTTTTGGACAAGACTTATTCAGGGACTAGGTATTCCTCCTGCAGGGTTTCATGAATCCTGTACTGTACTAAATCTTGATAAATATGGAACTTTAAAAACTAATGAGGAAGATAAATGAAAAAAAAAGAGATTACTTTTGATATGGTTACGACAAAGGGTGGCGATATGGGAGAAACCAGTCTTTACAATGGAGAACGTCGTAGAAAAGATGATCTTATAATGGATGTAGTAGGCGATCTGGATGAACTTGGGGCATTTTTAGGGCTTGCCAGGGCTGAATTGGTAAAGACAGGTAGAAAAAAAGAATCAGATATTATTATAGAGATTCAAAAAACACTTTTTATAATTGGTGGTGAGGCGGCAACTCCGGAAAATGATAAACTTTTTAAAAATATTTCAAAGATGACTGAAAAACATATTCTCTTTCTTGAAAGAGAGGAGAAAAATTTATTAAAGACTACAATTATTAGACCTGTATTTGTAACTGCAGGCGGGAATAGTGTTTCAGCAACAGTGGATGTTGCAAGGGCTGTTTGCCGCAGAACTGAACGGCATATGGTCAGTCTTATTAGAGAAAGGGGTTTTGTTTATCTTGCAACAGGGCAAAGATATTTAAACAGGTTATCTGATTTGCTGTTTATACTTGCCAGGAATCTGGAGACTGAAGAATTAAAAAGCTGACTTTCAAAATCAAAATGGAGAGAGATTTACTATTTATCAGAGTTCAATATAATTAAAATATTCCTGGTACAAATATATTATATATAAGCAGTTCCACTGTAACATCAAAAATTTCATGTTTAATACCAGCTGGGACTGTTATTTGCACTCCCTTTTTTAGATCATACAATTCATCAGCAACTTTCATTTTTCCAGAACCGGCTAAAATATAGAGATTATCGTCTTCATTTTGGTGAATATGGGAAGGTACCGTTGATCCGGAATTTATTCTAACTATTGCAATACTTTCCTGAAAGTCGTTTTCAATACTGGATCGTAATTTTTTTATTGCTACTCCAGCCAATCCTGAAGGATGAGGCGTCCAGGTCACATCATTTTCATTTATAGAATAATTCATTTTATCTCCCAAAATATATTTATTTGAAAAATTTCTTAAATGCGTCTGAAACACCATCACCAATTTTTGCGACACCTTCTCCCAAATCCCTTACAGCCTTAAGTACTGGATCAGTTTCTTTTTCAGTCTCATTTTTATAGTATTCAAAACTATCTTTTATATCCTCAGAAATCCTGTTTTGATTATTAGCACGTTTATGATAGTCTCCACTTAAAATTTTTGAATATTCTCCTGCAGCAATCCAGTTTCTAAGTTCAGTCAAACGGATAACGGGAAAAGGATGAGATGTCCATATAGTGTTTAAAACTTTGTGTATCCCGTCCAGCAATCCTTTACTTTTTTCGTACTCATCTGCCTGTAGAAAAAAGTCATTCATATTTAATTCTGATGGATCATCTCCTCCGGCCATGCGCATAAGTACCGAATAACTGGGATCTTCATTTTGTACTGCAAGTAAACCGGCTCTGTCTGCAGAGAGTTCACTTTTTCTATCCCATTCTTTCAATGCTGCGATTATTGGTAGAACAACTAAATCAGAAACAGGAAGTGCTGTAAATGAAATATTCAGCATAAGCCAAAGTAATGTTTTATACAGAGAGTGACCGCTTATTAGATGTCCCATTTCATGTGCCAGTATACACATCAGTTCATCATTATTTAAACTGTTAACTAAATGACTGTTAATAACTATGAATGGTTCTTTTACTCCATATACTCCTGCATTAAAAAAAGGGCTTCTGGTTACATAAACTTCGGGAATATAATCCCAGTCAAATATTTTTGCTATTTTTCTTATTAGCTGATGGAGGACTGGAAATTGATTTGGAGAAGTTCGTATGGAAGAGGATAAATGAAGTAGTTTTATAGATTTTTCAGTAGTAAGACTAAAAACCACCTTAATAATTTCATCAAATCCAGGAATTTGCTTGAGTGTGGAAAGGGCTGCCCTGTCTGCAGGGTGTTCCCATGATCGGGAATCTATATCTGTCAATATTTTATATTCATTTATTTGCATTAAAGTATCTCCCGTATAAATGATTATATCATTTTATTAACTTTTCAACTTCATTTATTATATCAAACCAGTAATTCCCATGAGGAACAAAATTATTAGGAGTCATTTCTATCTCTTTTCTTAAAAGGTTACTATGGCAAAATTTAATTTTGCTTAATTCTTCTTTTTGAATTACCAAATTATTAATATCACCATTAAACTTTAAAAAATATACATAATGAAATTCGTTATCCAGTAAATCATCATACTTAGAGCTTTGTGTTGATATTTTGTAGAATTGTAGATCTTTGGCAGCAGCACTAAGACCAATTTCTTCTTTTAGCTCTCTTATTGCTGATTCCAGTGGTATTTCTCCTGCTCCAATATGTCCGGCAGATGATACATCCCATCTGTCAGGGAATATAATTTTATTTGAAGATCGAAGCTGGAGAAGTATTTCTGATTTGTCATTGTATACCCAAATATGGGCAGATCGATGCCAAAGGCCTTTTTCATGAGCTTCAGATCTCATTTTTGTTATATTTAAATCTTCATTTTTCTCATTATAAATATCTATTAGTTCATCCATTTTCAAAATATACTAATAAAATAAGAATTAAAAAGTATTATTTTTGATGAAAGAAGTCCAAATTTCATCAGGTTCCCATATTTTTAGAACATCATGCCATGCAGTTTCTGCTGATTCTTTTAAAATGTTTATTCTGTACAAATACATAAAAACAGAAACCCGCATATTAAGCATACAGTGAATAAATACTGGTTCATTTAAGCTCATTTCTATAGCTTTGTAAAACCTTTCCAGTTCACATGTCTGTGGATCCTGAAAATCTACTGGAATCTGGATATATGTCATTCCCATTAAGGTTACAACTTCAGCCTCATTTTTTATTGCCCCTTCTGTTGTTGGAAGGGTAAGGTTAATTACAGTTTTAATATTTAAGGATTTCAGTTGTATAAATTGGTCAGATTTTGGCTGACCTGCTGTATAAAATTTATTACTTATCTGCAAAAAATTTAAAATTTGATCCATAGAAAGCTCCTTTAATTATTTATGAAGGTCAGTTCAAGCAGTTTATTAACAGTTTTCCAGTTTCTGGTTGTAGCAGCTACTTTTAGTTGTTTCTCCAGAAAATTATTGGAGAGTTTTGTTTTACCATATCCATCAGGGCAAAAGACATATACAGCTTCCTCTGATAAATGTACAAGTTCTGAACCTGCTTTTTTCTCCAAAATCAGATCTATTGGTGGATTAGTGCATTTATTTGCTAAAAATGTAACATAAAGTTTAGAGGTTTCAAAATCTTTGAATGGGACTGATTCAATTATTTTTCTTAGTTTATCTGATTTTAAAATAAGAACAGGAATATTATATCCATATTGAGTAGTAATTATATTGTTAATATTTTTTTTCATAATATTAATATTCTGTTCTTTGGTTTTAAATACAACATTTCCACTTTGTATATAGGTTATGACATCCAGAAAACCCAATGTTTGATATAACTGTTTCAAGTCAGCCATTTTAACAATATTTTTACCACTTACATTGATTCCTCGAAGGATAGAGATGTAGGTGTGCATGTTAACCTCCAGACTGGTTATTTAACTATATTTACTATGGCTTTCACCATTACAATTAGAATTATTATCCAGACAAGAATAAAAATTGCTCCAACCAGTTTATTGGATTTAAGACGTTTATTACTCTTTTCCGCTTTTTCTCTTGAAGCTTCCATAATTTCTACAGGAATAAGTTTTATAGAAATAGAAATCAATAAGGGTAGAATAATCAGATCATCCAAATAACCCAATAAAGGAATAAAATCAGGAATTAGATCGATTGGGCTAAGAGCATAAGCGACTGTGGAAATAATAAGTATTTTTGGCAGGAGGGATAATTGTGGGTCATGATATGCATAGTATAAGACAAGAATCTCTTTTTTAAGGTTTTTAGCTTTTTGTTTTAACTCTAAAATAACTTTCAAAATAATCTTTCTGAAATATAGTAGCATGAATTGCCATTATACGTAATAAAATTTATTACTACCATGTTTCTTTACCTTTTGGCTTTCCCCAGTCAATTTCACTTTGTGTTTGATTCTTTGGAATTTTCTTTATAAGGCTGTTAATATTGGTTTGCCTTTTTATATTAATTAAAGTTAAAACAAGATTTATTGAAAGATAAAAAATTAATCCATACATGACCATCTGAGGTGCAATTTTTTGAAATAGCTGTCCACTTAAGAATGGAAGAGACATACCTCCTAAAGCAGTACTTGTAAATATAATGCCATTAACCCTACCTGTTATTCCAATATGCTTTTCTGTAAATGCAAGTAAGTTTGGAAAAAAAGAACCCATAGAAGTACCAAAAATTATACTTCCGGCAGCAATAGTTGCTGCAGATCCCGAAAACAGAAGAATAAAAGCGATTCCTGTTATAGAACCAAGAAGATCTATAATTAGAATTTTTTCGGGAATAAGTTTTTTGGATATAGGTATCGAGATCCCCCGTCCAAGGGTTATAGAGCCCCAAAAGAAAGAAGTCATAATTCCTGCAGTTTTATTACTGGAATCCAGAACTTCTCTTGTAAAAGAAAAAATCCATCCGCTAAAGCTTACTTCTGTTCCTACATATAACAAAGCAGATGCTGAGATTAGAATGATAGAAATAATTGCTTTCATGGAAAATTTAAGATCAGTACTTAGTTTTTTTCGTATTTTGGGACTGGGAGTAAAAAGAACAAATAAAGCCGCCAGGAAGAAAATTATACCATTTATCCTATACGCAAGAATAATATCGTTTGTCCGGGTAATAGAAAAAGTAATTATTAAGGGAGAGATAAAAGCGCCAATTCCGTTTAGCAGATGCATTCCATTCATCCAGGGTGAAAGATTATTGGATCGAACCCATACCAGGAGTGTGTTACTTCCTACAACAACCATTCCTGCGCCTATTCCATTAAATACAAGAAGTAAAAATATTTGTAATATTGAGTTTGACATAGGAATTATAAAGAATGCAGTTCCTGTAATTGCCAGGGCTGTAGAAACTACAGGGTTTCCCTTTACCCTGTCATATAAAATCCCTGCTATATTGGAACCTAGAAAAAAGCCAAGGGCTCCCGCAATAAAAAGTACACTTGCCTGACTTATGGAAGCTCCTGCATGGTCTGCCAGGAAGGGAAGTGCCGGACCCAGCATTGCTGCAACAAGACCAAAACTAAAAAAGGATAAATAGTAGGATGTTGTTTGTCTGGTTATCATATTTTTATTCTAAACTATTTTTTCTTTAAAAACATAGTGTCAATAAGCCTTTTTCCGGGGTCAGTTTTGAAATAGTCTATTTTAATGTCTTCAATGGTACTAAGACTTAAACCTTTTTCATAGATATTTACCAGAAAATCTGCTTCTACAAGAATCTGAAAATCAATTCCATCAATTTTATCATAGGAGTGGTGATTTCCAATAATAAAGCAAACACGTTCTATAATATCTGAAGAAACATTAAGTTCTAAAAGCATCTTTTCAGCTACAGGAGGGCCTTCAATTTCCTGATAGTTCCAGGCAGAAGAATTGTACTTCCTTTCCGATTCTTTTATACCAATATCATGTAGAACAGCTGTATAGAGGATAATTTTCTTTAATGTTTCATTCAGAGTTTCACCTTTTAGTATGGCCTGAGCGTATCCAAGAACTTTTAGAGAGTGATTAATTCTTTTTACATCATTTCCATTATACAAGATCATTTTTTACTATTATGCTGTTTATCACATTATGCTCCAATGTTTTTCCTAATAGCTGTAAGTATATAATAAAATTGTTCTAAAGATCCCCTTAATTAGAATTAAAAAAAACCGATAGCATTAGTAGACTCATTATTAAACAGAGGTGTAAATGGGCGATCTTCTTGAGATTATAGATTCAAAAACTGATCAACCTGAGATAGAGCTTAAAAGAAATAATCAACATAACTCTATTGATTTAAATCAATTAATAAATAGACTTAACTATATTAACTTTCAGGATGGAACTCTTACTTCTGTCTTTCATCATAAAAACTACAATCGTTCAATTTCTTTAAATATGAAACCGAAAGCATGTATAGATAGCCAGTTATCCTGTCTCTGGCCGGAGCGTGCTGATTTACAGGAAGAAATTAAAAATTATAATCTTAAAGAGATCTATATTGATGATGGTATAAATACAATTGTAATAAATCCGGAAGATGTAAATCTTGAGCAGGAAGGTTTTACTATTCACCTGCCAGATATAAATGAATTTAAACCTTCCCGAAAAACACGAAGACTCTGTGCAAAAAATACCCAGGTTCAGATGGTTCAGAATGGTGTTCTTTATCGGGGTAAATTGATAAATTTTACACCTGGTTCATTTGAAATTGAGATTCAATCAGGGGTAAATCCTGCTTCAGGTATTCTTAATTCGGATGTTCCTATTACAGTTACACTATTAAATGACGGACAAATTAAATTTTCCGGAGAAAGTACTATAATTAGAATAAGTAAGGGGGGAAATTTTACTTCTTGTGTCCTGGCCCCTATTTATAACCATATACAGAGGTTTAAGGCTAAAGAATATCGAAGTGTTCGTCAAAAACTTATTCCTTCACCAAATATTGTTTTTATTCATCCTTTTACAGGAGCCAGGGTTGATTTACCAATTTATGACTTATCCGGTGCCGGGTTTTCTGTCGAGGAAGATCAAAGAAACAGTACTCTTCTGCCGGGAATGATTATATCAGAGCTGGAAATAGTTTTTACGACAGGAATGGCAGTTAAGTGCAAGTGTCAGGTTCTTTATAAAAAAACTATTGATGAAGATAGCAGAAAAAAACATGTTCTAAATGGTTTTACAATATTGGATATGACGCCATATGATCATGCACAACTGCTCTCGATTATCTTTCTGGCTAAAAATAAAAATCTACATTTAAGTAAAGATCTGGATTCGGATTCATTTTGGAGATTTTTATTTGATTCAGGGTTTATTTACCCTGCAAAATATGCGCATTTGAAAAACCATAAAGAAAAAATAAAATCCACATATAAAAAGATTTATACTAATACACCTGATATAGCAAGGCATGTTACATATCAGGAAAAAGGAGAAATACTTGGTCATGCCTCAATGTTAAGAAGTTATGAGAAAACATGGTTGATACATCATCATGCTGCCTCTCATCATGCAAACATGGGTGCTGGTTTATATGTTATGGATCAACTTGCAAGTTATGCTTACAATGCCCATAAAATCCAATCTCTTCAACTTGATTATTTATTAGGTTATTTTAGACCTCAAAATAAGTTTCCAGTCCGTGTTTTTGGAGGATCCGCAAAAAGTATTGCAGATCCTCAAAAATGTTCAGTAGATGAAGTAGCCTTTTTAAAATTTCACGCTAATGTTGAAAGCGTATTTGATGATTTGGGGCCTTACAGGCTCGTAGAAAGCAGTAATGAAGATCTTTTAAATCTGGAAAGCTACTATGAGGAAATTTCCGGGGGTCTTATGCTAAAGGCTTTGGATATACTTCCTTTTAACTCTGGTAATACAGGTGTTATCAAAGCCTATGAAAAATTACAGTTTAAACGGGAAATGAAACTTTATTCATTAAAAACAGATAGTGAATTAATGGCTGTATTTATTGTAGATAAAACAGATACTGGAATGAATATGTCTGAGTTGACAAACAATATAAAAGTGATTGTGGTACAACCTGATAATCTTCCTATAAAGATATTAGAGAGTGGTATTAATGAAATAGTGAAATTATATTTTGAAAAATCTGCACATTTACTACTTTTTCCAGATACTTATGCCGATAAAAATTCAATGGTGTACGAAAAAAAATATAACATGTGGATACTCAATGTTGAAGATTCAGATGGGTTTTATAAGTATCTTAAAAAAATGCTTCGATTTGTAAAGACATAATGTCTGAATTAGTGAAGGAATTCAAACAAGAGAAACTTTTTCCTTATAATAGTAGGATAATTGAGTCATATATCAACTTTATTACTGTTAACTATCCTAACCTTGATATCTACGAAATTCTTAAAAACTCTAATATGACTGCTTATGAGGTTGAAGATCATGGACACTGGTTCTCTCAAAAGCAAGTAGACCTTTTCCATGAGCAGCTAAAAGAGAAGACAAAAGATCCCCTAATATCTCGAAAAGCAGGCCGGTTCATGGCAAAGGCAAAAGCAAGCGGTGAGATAAGGTATTTTTTCCTTGGGATGATAGGTCTTCATAATGCGTATAAAATGGTAAGTAAAGCAGCTAAAAATTTGACAAAATCTACTACTTTTGATGTAAAGTCAATCTCAGAAAATTCAGTTGAAATTATTGTTAAACTGAATAAAGGATATTCTGAAAAGGAATATCAGTGTCAGAATAGATCAGGAATGTTTGAAGCAATAGCTGAAGCAATAAATGCCGGAGAAATTATTTTAGAACATCCTGAATGTATTTTTAAAGGGGATGATCATTGCAGGTATGTTATAACCTGGGGGAAATCATCAACAAAAATAATTAGAAAAGCTGGGAAAATATTAGTACCTATTTTTTTATTACCCAGTTTTTTAGCATTATTTCATTTTAAATTTTCTCCATCAGTTTCAATAGGAGCAATGGCATCAATAATTATGGTACTCTTTTTTACCGTGTTCGTCCTTAATAAAGAAAAAAAAGAGCTTCAATCAGCATTGGATACCTCAAATAGATCTCCTGAAAAATGGATAGAGCAGATAGATATTAATTATAACAACAACTTGCTTTCTTTTGAAATTGGACAGGTTATCAGTATGCATACAAGTATTGATGATGTCCTTTCAAGTGTAATTAAAATTTCTGAAAGACGTTTAGATTATGATAGAGGTGCAATATTTTTAGCTGATGAAATACAGGAAAGGTTAATTTTCAGAGCTGGATTTGGATATACTAATGAACATTTAAGGGTTTTGGAAGAAGTTGAATTTCATATTAACCATTCTAATTCCCGGGGAGTATTTGTTAAATCATTAAAAGAACAACTCCCTTTTCTGGTGAATGATATTGAGCAGGTAGAAAAAGATTTATCTCCTAAAAGCCTTAAATTTTCCAAATCTATAGGTAGCCATTCCTTTATCTGCTGTCCAATTGTGTATGAGGGGCAATCTCTGGGAATTATAGTTGCAGATAATGTAAATTCCAAGCGTAATCTGACACAGAGCGATTTAAGTCTTTTTATGGGAATAGCCTCATCAATTGGAAATAGTTTAAAAACAGCAGAGTTGTTTGAAATGAAGGAAAAACAGTTCAAAT
>Ga0209633_10005640_pt1 | contig 10930 bp, 11 predicted proteins | sample Cruoilmetagenom1_FD_187290 | JGI IMG/M metagenome (GOLD analysis project Ga0209633, IMG submission 187290) | Oil polluted marine microbial communities from Coal Oil Point, Santa Barbara, California, USA - Sample 1 (SPAdes) (version 2) | ecosystem: Environmental > Aquatic > Marine > Oil seeps ... | reverse complement strand
CTTAATGTCCTAAGAGGTAATGCGCTTATCAACTGTATCATTTTTACAGTACGTTACTTTGGTGGAACTAAGTTGGGTACTGGTGGTATGGTCAGAGCCTATACACAAAGTGCTAAAGCCGTCTTAGATGCAAGTACTCTGCTTCCTTATGAACCAAAAGAGACTATTACATTTGATACCTCTTATACCATTATGAAGCGTTATGAACACTACTTTGATAAACATACAATCGACTATCATGATAGAATATTTCAAATAGATTTCGTAACATGGCATATACAACTAACCCAAAAAGAACAACAATCATTTGAGTTATTTCTCAAATCACTATAAACTTTAAATTAGTTTAATTTAATTTATTATATAATACAAAAAGTAGTATTTAAAATAAAGTGAATATATGAACACTGGTATAGACAAACATAAAGCCCTGACAGATAAACATAAGTATCAAAGTATATTTGAAAGTATCCCTATAGGTATACTTTACTTTGATACCAAAGGTGTTATAACTGATAACAATGACTACGCTTCACATATCTTTGGTAGAACAAAAGAGGAGTTTCTGGGTCTAAATCTTCTTACACAGCTTAAAGATCAAAAACTTTTACAAGCAATGCGTGATGTCTTAGCATCTGGCGAAGGATCATATTGTGATTACTATCAACCTCTTAATGGACATCTTGCATCTTATTTACAAATCACTTTACAAGCTATTTATAATGAAGCAGGCATCATTACAGCAGCTGTTGGACTGATCAAAAATATCACGAAAGAAAAAGAGGCTGAAAAATCACTAAATCATTATAAACAGATGCTTGATGCTACCACAGATATGATGGCCTTTATCAATAATCAATATCGCTATATAGCTACCAATAAAGCATACTCAAATTTTCATCAAAGAGCTGGAGGTAGCATCTCTGGTAAAAAGGTTTTAGATATCATTGGAGAAGAGAACTTTTCTCCAATCAAAATACTTATAGACAGAGCACTTGGGGGAGAAGGTTTTACCGTAAAAGGTACCTATCAACACCCCAGTACAGAAGATACCATCTATGATGTTATCTATGAAGAGGCAAGTTTTGCTCCTTATATCAGTGATGACGGTGAAATCACGGGTGTTGTTATCGCAATTCGTGATATAACTGACCAAGAGATTATAAAGAAAAAAGCACATCGTGAAGCTAAGCGGACACAATACTATCTTGACATTGTTCCTGTGATGATTCTTGCCTTAGATAATGGTGCTAACATCATCCGAATCAATCAAAAAGGGTGTGAGGTACTTGGTTATACTAAAAAGGAATTGTTAGGTAAAAACTGGATTGATACCTGTATCCCAGAAAAAATTCAGGATGAGATTCATCTTGTCTTTTCTAAAGTCATAGAAAAAGATATTGACTATCCACAAGCACATACAAATAGTATCATCACCAAAAGTGGAGAGGAACGCACTATCACATGGAAGAACATTCTTATCAAAGATGATGATGATAATATCATAGAAATTCTCTCTTCTGGGGAAGATATCACAAAATAGGTAAATATTTTCACACAAAGGTTAAGTTTTCTTTATTTGTGCCGATTTAGTTATATCACACAAAGGAGAAAGACATGAAGAAGTTTTTAGGAAGATTAAAGAGTACAAAAGGTATCAACGGTGTTATCGTAGCGTTATTATTGATTTTAGTAGGTGTTGGTGCTGTTGCAGGGATTAAAACCTTTATGGATAATCAAAAAACTGCGATTCAGACAAATGTAGAAGGTCAAATTGGAACAATGACTGGTACAACTACTACAACTGAATAAGTATCACTTTACACTATTTTACAAGAGATAAAACTCTCTTGTAAAGTACCCTCTCCCCTTTTTTAACCAACTTTCACTATACTTACTTAACCTCAATCCAAAAGAAGTATAATAATGTACAAATTTTTACTCTTTACTATTTTTTTATTAGGCTGTGACGATAACAGTAACTTAACACGCAATGATAGCAACTTCACCTCTTTAACAGAAGAACCCATCGCTCAAGATATAGCCCTTACCCTTGAAGAAACCATAAAAGAAAAAATCGAGAACAAGTATGACAATGCCACTCTTGTAAGCATCACACCCGCCAAAAATCCTGACTTAACCTTTGTTCTCACACAAAAACCGATGGATAACTATGCTTTATATCTTTATGATATCAGTGATGTGTCAAACCCTCTGTGGAAGTATACGATAGAAGAGACAAATGGGAACAACTATATACATAAAGTTTTTCCCCTAGAAGAAGATAGAGTTATTTATATTACCCAGCACTCAAATCCATGGGGCAATGGAAGTTTAGTGACCTTTGACTATGTCAAAAAACAAAACATAGCCCTACTGCCACTCACCGGCACAGAAGTGTTTTCTATCATGATAGCAGAAGATGAAAAGAGCATCACTATCAACAAGACAACGATTGATATCTCAAACCCTCTCAACCCAAGGATTCTATAGCGTTTGAATCTCCGGAATCAAGAAAAACATCAGCTCACTATTTCCTTTGATAAAACTCTCACTTCTAAAGAGTTTGCCTAACACGGGGATATCTCCCAAAAGAGGAATTTTCTTAACAACTTTAGAATCTTCATTTGTCACAAGACCGCTCAAAATAATCGCTTGATTGTTACGAGCAGCCATCTTTGTAACGATTGATTTTTTCCCAAACCCAGGAATCCCATCCACCTGGCGAGTCCAATCAATAGACGTTTTTTGTGTATCTATCGTCAGCATCACTGTTTTATTTCTTTTATTGAGTTTGTTTAACTCTATATCAAGCTTGATACCATACTCTAACTCTTTAAGCGAAGAGATAGGTTGTCCCTCTTGTGTTGTCCCTTGTACCCTCACATAGATAGTACCACCTGAATGAAAGGCTGTTTTTTCGCCTTCCATCACGGAAAGTGTTGACTCATCTAATACAGTTGCTAACTCTTTTTGTTTTAAAACTTTCAAAGCATGCACGATGTTGAACTGAGAACCAAAATGTTTAATAGCAGACGTAAACATACCATCTAGCGTTAAACTTTGATCAGTTATCATGTTAACGTCCATTGTGGTGTCACCCAAAATATCTTCTAAAATTATATTTGATTTAAATTCATCGATATTTTTATTGCTCATCTCTACGATATACATTTTGATTTGTACTATAGAGGGAAAGTTTTCCACACTACTCATATCTAAAACATCTTTTGAGCTATTGATATCCGCACGATTTAACATCGTTAAGACTCTATTTTTCTCTTTATCGTCGTAAAAATCACCCTTTAAGATATATTTATCTTTATTAAATTCATCCAAAGAGATAGAAGCATTATTACTTTGTAATGAGGTTTTTACTGTCTCTAAATCATGCTCAACATGGATGCGTACTTTTTCATTCTGCCCATCAACATAGGTGATGTAGAGATTGGCTTTTCCATACTCTTGTCCATAAACTATCAACTGTCTAAATGGCTTTTTTGACTCCCTATTGTAGTCAACTTGTATCACTGCATTGTTAGATGCTTTGACGGATTTTATTCTTTTTTCAAAGTCCATCACTAGATATTCATCTTTATAAAGATTATACTTTTCGGCAAATAGTGAGCTCATAAACATCAAACATAATAAGACTATTTTAAACATCATAACCCTTCTACTTTCTGTAGTGTTACACTACAACTTACTTCATCGGTGCTATTTTCATTGTAGGCAACTGAGATTGATGAAAGTGCTACACTACCTTCATCACCCAAGGTATCAAAGCGACTTTCAAATGCACCTTGGATATTAAAGACAACCTTTGCTAAATTGTTGTTTAGTACAGAACAAGAGATATCATCAGCATCTACAGCTTGAAAATACTTTGTTCTCATCGTATTTATCATCGTAACCACTTTATCTTGGTCTTTACCAAGGGATATGATACGTGATCCTTGTCTTGACATCATATCAAGCTGATTTTGCACTTTACCTATAGATGAATAATCGACAACTAAGAAAAATAGTGTAACTAAAAAGACAAAGACCATCATCAGCATCATAATTTGATCGATAACACCACGTCTCATTTTAGTTTTAACTACTTCCATGGTATCACTTTACTTCCACCCATACCATACTCGATTGAGGCCGTAGGATAAGACCTTTTGTACTTTTTCTTTTTCACAACTGGGGCTTCCACTACTTCCACTGGTTGCACTAAACTCATCCTGATATTTTCAAGAACTTTGTTTTTATCTTCTTTGCCACTTTTGACCATCCATAACTGATGACCTCTATTGTGTGCCTCAATGATTGCCGTGATGATAGGAGCATCAGTATCGATAAGTAACTCATCAGCATATTGATACGTTTTAGTTACTACCTCTTTTTTTGTCTTTTTATCGATACTTTTCTTTTCAACCTTTTTCATCGCATCTTCTTCTAAAACACCACGAAATAAAAATCCAAAAACCTCTGCATTGTTAGCGATATACTTCACAGTGAGCTTTTCACCTTTCTCCAAGTCACCCCAGACACCTACGATATCTATCTTGTCACCTGTTTGTAAAGTATAGTTAGTATTTTTAAAAAGTTTTGTAGCGATGTTGTACAAATCATGCTTGGCTATTTTTGCTGTAGAGTTTGTATCTTTTTTCTTTACTAGCTTGCTGATTTTTTCACTACGGATTGGTTCATCTTTAAAGATAGGTACAGTGGCATACTTATCCACAATCTCATTTTGCATCAAAACATCAAACGGTACCGAACTCTTTTGAATACTCAAGACTTTTAAATCTTCTTTTTTTATTTTAGTATTTGGCACGATATCTTTGTTAGCAACAAGCACTGAGACCATCTCATTTTGCTTGTTTTGTATAGTGATATTTTCTTGATAAAAGTAGTATATACCACCTAAACTCACCAGCAGTAAAAAAAGTAGTGAAATAATCACAATAAGTTTTGAATCTCTCATCAAAATCCTCCCATCATATTACCAGCACGCATAGGCAATATAATAAATGCGGCAAGGGCTGGCAATAAAAATAAAAACACAACTAGTGTTAAAGAGAGATTGACCGTAGCAGCTTTTTTTTCAACTTCAAAAAACTCTGCATCTTTAATCTCTTTTGCCTGATTTTCAAAAATGGTTTTTACCCCCATTCCTGTCTCCTCGGCTAGTTTAAGAAAATCGACCATTGAGATGATATATTTACTCCCAGTACGCTTTGCAAGGTTATCATATGCCGTTGCCGAGTCATAACTACTCAATTCTGTCTCCAAAGTCTTTATCTCTTGGATCAACAGAGGTGATAAAATATTGCTTGCTTTGTCCGCTACAAAGTTTAAAGCATTTTTTAGCCCACCCCCAGACTCTAATATGATGATGATTAAGTCTAAAAATGAGGATAAATCATGATCTATTTTTTTGACTCTCTCACCCTTTGCACTCTTAAGATATAAATCAGGCGCAAATATCGCCGTTAATATCCCAAAAAAAGCAAGCATCACAGCCGTACTTCTCTCAAAAAAGAAAAAAGGAAATATTGCCATTACCAATCCAAAAAGATAGATAGCAAACTTAGTCTGGATATACTCACTTTTAGAGATGCCCGCTTGTAACAACTTCCATTTTAACGCTTCAGATTTTGTAGCATTTACTTTGCTACTTTCTTGCTGTACCATAATGGCATTTTGCATTTTATTTTTATCTTTTAAGCCATGAATCACACTCTTTATATAGGCTGTTCTCTGGTAATGTTTATAGATAACCCAAGCAATAACAAGCAGTAACAGACACATAGCAACAAGCAGTAAATATCCCATTAGCCTTCCACCTTTGTCAACTTTTCATTGATAAACAGTCCAAATCCAACCCACATCAGTATCATCAACATCTCAAACTTTCCATCTTTGGTATAGAAAAAATGCTCGATGATTTTCCCCTCAAAGTTGGAATCTAAAATAAAGAAGATAAAAATCAAAAGTCCGATAATCATATAACTTCCTACTTTTGCTTCTCTTGTTGCGACAGTTACTTTCTTTTGGAGTAAAACCCTCTGTTTGATAGAGTGTTCAAGTTTCACTAAGGTACTTGAAAACTTACCACCAGAACTTTTCCCTATGCCGATAGCCAAACCAAATATCTTGAGTTCTGAAGATTTCACATACTTAAACATATTTTCAAATGCTTTCTCTTCGGAGATAACATCTTTTTGAGAAAGGTAGGTGAAAAAAAGACGCTGAAAAAGTTTTGACTGGGATATCTCAACACCACGCTTAAGTGCGATATCAAACCCCACACCATTTCGCATCATACGTACCACTACAGACATGGCATCACTCAGTGCTTCATTGAAGTTTTTTGCCCGTATCATGATAAGCATATTTTTAACACTAAAAGGGATAACTCCCCCAAGAAATGCACCGATAAATAGTGCCATTATATTGTCAAAGACCATATAAAAAGCTACCATACCTATCAGCCCACATAAAGCCACAACCACTAAAAAGATAACACCATTGATCATATCTAAGCCCGCTAAGAACAAATCATCTGATAGCTTTTGGAAAAAAAGGATACTTTTTCTATCAGAATAATCTTTTTGATGTGCCAAGATAGACTCTTCTTTTTGAGAAAGTACTTTTTTGAGTTTCTGGGTATCAAAGCGCTCTTTACCATAAGAAAATGACAATACTATGATGATAGCCACTAGTAACAATGTTACCAAAATAACAGCAATCATCATAGCAGTCAAGGTCATCTAGAGTTCTCTTTGTTCATCAGTTTATTTAGGTGTGGCCACCTATCAAAGATATCAGGATCATTCATAAACAAATCGGTCATAAATTCATCCCTCCATCCACACATCACATCTGGTAAAAACTTAGCAAACTCATCCACCAACAGCTGTTTATCCATCTCAAACTCATCATCAAAAACACGTTTATCGATATCTACACCATACATCTCCATCTTGCTTATAGCCCGTGATGGTGTTGCCATAGCCACCTGTTTACCTCTGGTTTTTTTATCATCTTGAAAAGAGAGATCTCTTTTAAACTGATAGATATCCAAAAGTGAAACAACGCCACCATCTTCTATACGCTTCTCAACTTCTGAGATTTTAATCACTTTTCTCGTTCCATCTGGAAAACGTACTAACTGGACTATCAAGTCTACTGCACTCACTACTTGGGCTCTGATAAAGTCACTGTTGGCACTTGGTCTCGCCTCTAAGTACATGTTTTCTATTCTAACTATCGCCTCTTTTGTATCATCCGCATGCACCGTTGTCATAGAACCTGGATGTCCTGTATTCATCGCATTTAGCATAACGACTATTTCTCCACCCCTACACTCACCAACGATGATTCTACGAGGACTTGAACGAAGCGCTGAACGAAGTAATAACTCTAGTGTTATCTCACCCTCACCCTCTTCATTGGCTGGTCTCGCCTCATAGGCTCTCACACTATGACAAGGCATCTGAGGCATTATCTCTTTTGTATCCTCGATAGTGAGCAGTTGATCACCCTCATCTACAAACCTTGTCATGGTATTTAAAAAGGTTGTTTTTCCAGAACTAGTTCCTCCAGAGACGATGATGTTTAACTTTCCTTGTATCGCTTTGAGTAGAAAATAAGCCATCTTCAAGTCCATCTGTCCACCATCAATAATCTGTTCTAAAAACAGCGGTATATCTCTAAATTTTCTCAGGGTTAAACAACTACCATTGTTTGCTGCGATTGGAGGGATTTGGGCTTCTATTCTTGAACCATCATTGAGTTTACTAGAGGTGATAGGATGTGCATCATCTATCTTTCTATTATTTTCAGCAAGCATTTTATCAATCACACGCCGTAAATCACCCTCCGTTTTAAAACGATAAGGGGTAGAAATGGTTTTACCATCATATATCACATCGATATAATCTTTTGTGTTGATGATAACATCATTCAATCCATCACCCGTTATTCTAAAGATAGAACTCACTGGGCCATATCCTTTGAGGTTATCCACGATAAAATCAATCATCTCGATTTTAATATCTGCTGTTTGAAAAGGAGGTACATCCCCATAATGGTCTGCTAAAAAGTTAGGAATAGTTTGGCGCAGTTTCTCTTCTGAGATACTTTCATTTGTCTTAAGCCTAGAGACAAAATCATCATAGATATTGTGCGCCATGTTAAATAAGCCAGGATGTAGATATATTTGAGGAAACTGAAGCCCCTCTTTTTTATCACCTTTTGGCATTGGTCTCTTTGACGAGGTTCTATTTACTTGTGGTTTGTTTTCATAACTATTTTGGCTTGATTTATGTTGCTTGGCAATCGCATCTTTTAATCCCATGTTCTACTCATTTCCCAAATATTTTTTGCATCAATGAGGGCTTTTTTACCTCCAAAGAATCATCTACCTCTAAATCGGAAAAAAAGCAACTATTTTTAATTGCTTTAGAAAATTTAGCATTTGGGTACTCGCTGGTTATCAACTTTCCATAGTTCCAACACTCTCTGATGTTCTCCCCACCGTTAGGAATATGAATGTCAAAAGTGATATCTTTACTTTTGTTATTTAAAATCTCACTGGCATCTTTTAGAGAGATAGCATTTTGAGAATCTTCTCTATTTAAGACTATCTTAACCTTATCTTTCCAACCAGCTTTTTTCATCAACTCATAATAAGTTTGCAGTATCGAGATATGGATAGTTGTCAGTTCAGTCACGATAAATATCTGATCAGAAATCTCTTCTATCGCGATTTGAAGTTCACTATCTTTTGCCAATCCCCCATCAATGATAACAAAATCAAAAAGACTATTTAGCTGATATATCATGTTAATAATCTTACGTTCATTCTCTTCGCCCGTTATCTCATCTCTGTCCATGTGAGATTGGATACCTGGGATGATATAGAGATTGTTCTTCACTTGACAAAGTCCAGAGTTCATCATGTTTTCTTCACTATAATCCTCCAACTCCAAGAAATCAACAATCGTCTTTTGGGGAGCAGGCTCACCAAAAAAGATGTTACTAATCGCTTTAGTCGTAGAAAAGTCTAGGTATAAAATATTTTTTAAAGGCTGTGTCATAGATAAAATATTTGCCACATTTGCAGATATAGAAGTTGTTCCAGTACCACCTGTTGTCCCTATAAAAATACTTAACGATGATTGATTTTTAGTATTTTTAGTGATATTATTGAAGTTAGCTAAAATCTTTTGGGAAAGGTTTTCTTTGCTATATTTTGACGAAGGGATATAAGAGTCTACGTGATACTTTCCAGAACACAAGATTAAATCATCATTATCTGGGCCTATCATGATAACCGCAAGATTTGTATCAACTATATCTTCACCTATCACCTCAATATCTTCTTTATCATCTACTGTACATATAAGTATAAATGTCTTCTCTCTTTGTTGCTGAACCTTTTGTTTTAACTCTTTAAAAAGGTTAAATCTAAACACTCTTTCAGGAGCCAATAGATCAAGATCATTTTCTATTTTTGATGTTAACTTCTCATTTTTACTATACAATGCCAGAGAAATTTCACGTCTCAACGCTACATCTTCTATCATGATATTATCCTCTTGTTCATACATTTAATCTACCAACTTTACTCTATTATTATTTTGATTTTTCACTACTTCTAGTTCGATATCAAGGTATCTACCATTTAAATTTCCATTACTTTTAGCCTCAATACTTTTAAAATTAACGGTGATAAATCCACTTATTGTTGCATTGTTATCTACCAAAGCAATATCCAAAGATTTATTGGTTTCTATCAAAGCTTCAAATGCTTTTATCGCATCTGTAACTTGCTTTCCTTCATCTGGGAGTTGATTAGTTTCCCCTAGATAACCACCTAAAAACCGTATATCACTATCTAAGTCAAGTAGGTTGATATCATCCTGATAACAATCTTCCAAGGTCATCGTTGAACCATCGATAACATTTCGCCACTTTACCACATGATTTGCACCATGAGAGTTGTCACTAGAAGCAAATATATCGATGCCATAAAACATATCTAAGTCATCAGACTCCCAGTCCAAAGTAGGTGAAAATTGCGTGGATAAAACCCATCCATCCTCACAAGTATCATACACAGATGATACACAAACAAGTTCTTCATTTGCTTGATCAACATTTTGCAGTTGACAACACTCACTGCCTACACTCTCTAGTACTTGAAAACTTAGATTGATGTCTTGACCGATTTCTAAAGCTTGCTCATTGATAGTGATAGGTGTAAAGTTACAAGTTTGCTCTGAGATAATTTCATCACTAGTAAGTATCAGGGCGGAAGAGTTTATATCATAGATATCTATCACATCCATACCAAACATCCGCATCCAAAATAGTTGAAACTTATCATGATGAATCCTCACCATCACTTCATCTTCTACATCCCAAAAAAACTCTATCTCTTCTGATATATCATGATAGAGTGGATTTGACTGCATCAGTGCATGGGTTCTTGTCTCTGCCAAGGCAATATCTTGAGAATTGTTATAATGATTTGCAGCACCTAGGGCTGCTTTTTCTGTAAACTCTTTGAGTTTAAAATATCTATTTTTTAAAAGCATCTCATCTGCGACACTACCACCAAGTAAAAACAATCCCATCATGATAACCATCCCAAGTGCAAATGGTACGATAACTGCTTTTCTCATGATTTGTATTCCTAATTATTTACTAATAGTAGTATCGGCATAAAAGTAAAATTATATATACCTTTTGAGCTATTGAATATAAGGATAGAGAAAAGGAAGTAATATAGTAGCAATAAACATTGCCGGAGCAAAGCCAAAAATCTGCTTTCGTATCACTAAAAGTAAAAAAAGATGTAAAGTAGCCGCTAAAATAAGCCAATAGGCTATCTGAGGGAATCCAACAATCAAAGCACTCAAAATAC
>Ga0209633_10005639_pt1 | contig 10932 bp, 14 predicted proteins | sample Cruoilmetagenom1_FD_187290 | JGI IMG/M metagenome (GOLD analysis project Ga0209633, IMG submission 187290) | Oil polluted marine microbial communities from Coal Oil Point, Santa Barbara, California, USA - Sample 1 (SPAdes) (version 2) | ecosystem: Environmental > Aquatic > Marine > Oil seeps ... | reverse complement strand
GACTGATTGAGTCAGATTTTTCGATCATTTGAGGCGAATAGTGGGCCTATTTAACAAAAATGATCGGGAAATCTGGCCAATCAGACTCGGCCGCAGTAGATCAGTCTGTTCTCGGACAGCCTCCTAGAAGAGCCGCGCCGCCGCACTGGATCGGGCTTCGTGCATAGAAGGCGGCCGGTACATCGAAGGCCGGCCCACGGATCTGCCGCCCTGTACTGAACGACGACTTATCGACCCAACGACCCCATGTATACGATTACCAAAGAAGTCCATTTTTGCTATGGTCACCGCCTGATGCATCATCCGGGAAAATGCCGTCACCTGCATGGTCACAGCGCAACCGCAGCGATTACGATCACAGCGGAACAGCTGGATGAACAAGGCATGGTCTGTGATTTTTCGGAAATCAAGCAGATCGCCGCTCAATTCATCCACAAGCAGCTCGATCATAATTTATTGCTGCACAAAGAGGACCCGCTCTGCCCGATCCTGGAGGCAGCGAACGAACGCTTTCTGATGATGGACGAACACCCAACGGCTGAAACACTGGCAAAGATGATTTATCTTCATATCAAGAACCACGGCTATCGCATACGCAAGGTGGCTTTATGGGAAACATCGAGCGCCTATGCCTGTTATCAGGAAAGTCAAGCGAACGCGGAATGACCATGCCTGCGATACGCCCGCTTTTTTCGAGACATCCTGAACCGCTCACTCGTATTACGAATGTGACGCAATGAGCCTGCTGAATCCGGTTAACAAATCGTTCTGTCTGCACACGCTCTGCGAGTCGAACTATTACAAGTTAGTGCGATTGATCCCGGATCTTCGCCGGATCGGCGAGTCAGCGATTGCCCGCCCGGCGGGGAAACCGACACTTCATTTCCGACTGATCGATAAAACCCCGTACACCCTGACGCTGGAATTAACGCACTGTTTCGGAGACCGGATGGACGCCTTTGTCGAGCCGGCCGTCAGAATCCGCGCCTATCTGGATGCCGAAACGGCCGAGGTGCTTGCGGACCACAACCGCCCGCACATCGAACACGCTTTCCGGCAAACCGAACGGGCCGGCGAGATCATGGATTATAAATGGACACTCAATTATTTCCTGGAAAAGTGGCTGAATCACTGTCTGCAGCTCGGCTACCGGTTCGAACTCGGCAGCAGCCAGACACCCGCCATAATCTAAGGGCATGTCACGAAATAAGTATCGCATCTTACTTGTCTTTTTGCCCGTCTTCTGCGTTGCGGCAATGGTTACATAACTTGGCTATGCGCCCATTGCCGCGCCTTGAAGACGAACAAAAATCCGGCGCAATCTGCAACACTTCTTTCGTTCCATGTCCTAAGGAGCTTGCAACAATGCACTGCCGGCCTTCCGGTTCCGTAGGACAGAAAGCAGAACACAGGGGGCGGCGATCTGTTTTCTGCCCCCTTTCCTCTGTCTTCTGATGGTGGAACCGCTTCGCGTTCCGCCCTACATTCTTTCTGCGTAAGGACATCCCATGAATCGCATTTTTGATCGAAGAATCAGCCGCCTGATCAACAGCGGCCATCAGCACCTTCTCAATCACGGGCTCAAGGGCCTCGAGAAAGAAAGCCTGCGAATCGCCGAGGACGGCCTGATTGTGCAGGCACCCCATCCCACAGCGCTGGGCGCCGCCCTGACACACCCCTATATCACCACCGATTATTCCGAAGCTCTGCTGGAGTTCATTACCCCCCCGTTTCCGGATCTTCGAGAAACCCGGGCTTTTCTGCAGGATATCCACCAATTCGTCTATGACAACCTCGACGGCGACGAGCTGCTGCTGGCAACCAGCATGCCATGCGGAATTCCTTCGGATGAGAGCGTCCCGATCGCCGATTACGGATCATCGAACATCGGCCGGATGAAGCATATCTACCGCTGTGGTCTGGCCTACCGGTATGGGCGGACAATGCAGTCCATTGCCGGTGCCCATTTCAATTATTCGGTGCCGAGCGGCATGTGGCCCCTGCTGCAGGATCAGGAGAACAATTCAGACGAGCTGCCTGCCTTCATTGCCAGCCGTTATTTCGACCTGCTCCGCAACCTGCAGCGCAGCGACTGGCTGATTCTCTACCTGTTCGGCGCCTCGCCGGCGATCTGCAAATCCTTTCTCAACAGGCGAAACGAGCTATGCCAATGCTTCGAGGAATTCGATCGCTACACCTTCTATAAGCCCTATGCCACATCGTTCCGCATGAGCGACATCGGCTATAAGAGCAGCACTCAGAGTGTCTTGCATATTTCCTACAACAGTCTGGACGAGTATGTCGCCAGCTTGACTCAGGCAATCGAAACCCCCTACCCTCCCTACGAGGAGATCGGCGTTCGATTCGATGGCGAATACCGTCAGCTGAACAACAATATCCTTCAAATCGAAAACGAATATTACAGCTCCGTTCGTCCCAAACAACCGATCGAATCCGGCGAAAAACCCACCCTCGCCCTGAAACGCCGGGGCGTTCGTTATGTCGAAATACGTTCCCTCGATATCAATGCGTTCGACGCCCTGGGACTGACCCCTGATACGCTCTATTTCATTGAGGCACTGGTCCTGTTCTGCCTGTTCCAGGAGAGTCCCACCATCGAGCCGAAAGAACAAAAAGCCATCAGAGAGAATCTGCTGGCCGTCGCCTACCGGGGACGCGACCCCAATCTGGTTCTGAGACGCAACGACCGAACCGTGCCGTTGCGGCAATGGGCCCTCGAGGTAAGCGACTCCATGCGTGGAATCTGCGAAATGCTCGATGCCGGCCACACAGACAAGCCGTACACCGGCGCACTTGAGACGCAGATCGAAGCCATTCGCGATCCGGAGCGAACCCCATCGGCGAGAATATTGGTCGAAATGAGGGCCAACAACGAGTCGTTTGCCGCATTTGCGCAGCGCATCTCGGAGCAGCACCGACGATGGTTCAAGAGCCGCCGTCTGAATCCGGCGCGAACACGGGAATTCGAGACAATGGCAAAAAAATCCATGCAACAGCAGCAGGTGATCGAGGCGAAAGAAGAGATCCCGTTCGACGAGTTCCTGGAACGGTATTTTGCTCAATCGTAGACCCCGGAAACCTCCTGACAGGCAAACAGGCTATAATACCGGGCACCACATCACTAAATGCGCCGAGCTCCCGGCTCCACCGACCGATGACTGACCTCGATGTCACCCAACTCCAAACCGAACTCGCAGGAAAGAATCCACGCGTCATTCTGAAAAGCGCGTTCGCCCATTTCCAAAACATCGCCATCTCATTCAGCGGCGCGGAAGACGTCGTTCTGATCGATATGGCGCAGCAATTGAACAAGGCGGTCAGGGTCTTCACCCTCGACACCGGGCGCCTGCATGCCGAAACCTATCGATTCATCGAACAGGTGCGCAAACACTACCGGATCGACATCGAAGTGCTCTACCCCGACCATGCCGCGCTCGAGCGTATGGTCAGTCAGAAGGGGCTGTTCAGTTTCTACCAGGATGGCCACCAGGAGTGCTGCGGCATCCGCAAGGTCGAGCCGCTGCGCCGTAAACTGCGGACACTCGATGCCTGGATTGCCGGCCAGCGCAAAGACCAGAGCACCGAAACGCGCCGGGGGCTGGGTGAAGTTCAGGAAGACGAGGCATTTTCCACAGCGGAACACACAATCATCAAATTCAACCCGCTTGTCAACTGGTCATCCCGCCAAGTATGGGATTACATCGAAGCCTATCAGGTGCCCTTCAACGAACTCCACCGGCAAGGCTACCGCAGCATTGGCTGCGAGCCCTGTACACGCCCCACGCTGCCGAATCAACATGAACGTGAAGGGCGCTGGTGGTGGGAGAACGCCAACAAAAAAGAATGCGGGATCCATGCCGGCAATATCAAAGCGGACAGTTGACACGTCACGGCGATTCCAGCGCTACCGACCGCCCATTCAGCCATTCCGAATATATCGGTCATGTACCGGGAACGATCACCGGCTCCCGAGATACCGTCAAGCCGGCCGAGTTCTATTTTTTCTCGAGCCTGTCGGCAATGCGCAAGCAGGCCGAGGACGCTCATGCCATCTTGCGAAACACTCGTTATCTGATGGATCAGATGCAGACCCACCCCCGCATGGTATGGATATCACGGCGGTCGACCCGTCTCCCATTCATCCTCATCGACAGGGGAAGCATGATTCAAGACCCCGTTCGTTTACAATCCGCATCGCTCATTGCAATTGACTGTTCTTGGTATCCGCCAACGGAAATGTTACTATAGTCCTGGCCATGGTCATTATTAACTAATACACGGATTCTAATCATGCAACCAAAAACAATCAAGGCGTCTGAGTTTAAAGCCAAATGCTTGCAACTTATGGACGAAGTTAACGAAACCGGCAAGGAAATCATTATCACGAAAAATGGAAAGCCCGTGAGCAAACTGATTCCATTCCGGAAAAAACCAAAGACATTGTTCGGAGCACACAAAAATGAGATAACCATAAAAGGAGATATTGTTTCGCCTCTGGATATTGAGTGGGAAGCAATGCGATGATCCTATTGGATACGCATATTCTTGTTTGGGTGGATCAGGGAAACGAAAAACTGGACAACACAGTGCGTAAACAGTTGGATACAGCCTTGGCGGACGATTCGCTCGCAATATCCGCGATCTCATTTTTGGAGCTCGCAATGCTGCAGGCAAAAGGAAGAATTCAGTTGCCTTCCTTGAAACGATGGCGTATCGAGCTTCTGGATATGGGTCTACAGGAAATTCCGGTTGACGGAGAGTGCGGGATTGAAGCGAATAAATTGGACTCGTTTCATCCCGACCCAGCCGACCGTCTTATTGTCGCTACGGCAATCCACTATGACGCAACACTTGTCACGGCCGACCGCCGAATACTGACTTGGGCGGGGAAATTGAACCGGATAGCCGTAGGGGAATAAATTCTGAAGTGAAGGGGTCGCGTCTTGCGTGACGCGACCCTTTACTTGTGCCGTCCCGATCACGCTCGGGCAGCAGTATTACCCGGAAGGCGTGATGCTGCTGCAAGACGGGAAGGATCTTCTCCATCCGGGGCGCGTGTTCAGGAGCGTTTCGAGCGCGAGCAAGCGGAATACGAAGAGAAAGTAGCGGGGCGCAAGGCTCGGGGGAAGACACCCACTCCGCCGACACCGGGACCACGGTCCAAAGACCAGGTCAACCTGACGGACGAAGAATCGCGCATTATGCCCTCCTCCAGCGGCGGATTCGAACAAGCCTCCTAGTGAAGTTGAAAGTACAACGTAAACTCAGTGGGTTTTTGTCTTGACTCAGGGGTCCACTTTAATGGATTCCACTCGTTGGGGAATATCGATCGTTCACTGCACATCGACCGTGCGCCAGGCAGCCTTCCAGACTTCATTCGAATACTCATCGAGCGGCTTTTCCAGAACCCCGTCGAGGTGCATTTGGATCACTCTGATAACCACACCGAAAAAACAGGCCGAGGCCAGCCGGGGGTCCATGCGCCGAATCTCCCCGCTTTTCATCCCCTCGAGCATTAATTTACACAGCTTTTCAAAGGGGGCGGCCGAACTCATCGGCTTTTCATCGGATAAAAATTCCTGATGCCGGGAGAACAGAATGAACTGCATGACTTCCGGCGCCTGTTCGGTCAATGTAAACATCAAATCCACGACCGCACGCGCACGCTCGATCGTCGTCTTGTGGGTACGCCGTATTTCATCGATCGAATGATTCAACCGGTCGATCAAATCATGATACAGCGCTTTTGCGATCGCCTCTTTATTATGAAAATGGTGATAGATGGAGCCCGTACTGATGCCGGTTTCCTGGTTGATGTCAGCAACCGACGTATTGAAATAGCCCTTTTCAGTAAACAACCGCAACGCGGCTTTAAGAATATCATCCTGCAGTTCGGCTTTCTCCGGTTTGTTTTTCGCCATGCTTATTGTTTTTGAAGTTCCCGTCCTTAAGAGGCATTGAGACAACCCGCGCGGGTCATTGTACCAGCCTTGCCGGCTTATGGCACCGTCTTCTGCGTTGGTCGTTTCTCAACCAACGCGGGGCATGAGGCGAATCAGGCAGGTTGGGCAAAGCGCAGCGAGCCCAACGGCTGCGGGGCAGATGTTGGGCACGGCCTGTCGGCCTTTGCCCAACCTACAATCGAACACCATCAAAAACAAAGTGCTGTCCACGACGCTGGAAGCCGCCGCGCAGCACGGTCGGCAAAATGACATCCCCGCCCCTCCCGACCTAACTCCGATCGCTCTCTCACGGGCGTTGGCAAAGCGAGAGACAGCAAACACCGGTCACCATCCCGCGGATGCAAGGCGCTCGAGCAAGCACTCGTTCCTCAGTTCCCTCTCCCTCCAGGAGAGGGGATCTGAATAATTACCTTGCCACACTGATTTTTGAAAAAACTCCAGGACCCGGACCCGGGCCGTCAACCTGAACAAACGCACATCGCGGCACTTTTTTCGATGGTCGAAGGCCCATACGTTCAACCGCCTGCGGCAGATTGACTTTCAGCCCCCTCGAGAGTTGACAGAATCGAATCGAATCCTTTCACTCGAGTCTGACCGAAGGTCACCAATTCAACACCGATATCCGCCATCATTCGGGACAACCCCGGAATCTTGGATATCAAATACCCCACGTAGGCCACGACCGGCAAGGCAATGAGAGTCGAGACAACGCCCGGCATGCCAACGAAATCGAATATTCGAATCAGCTGAACCAACAAAGAGAGCGGCAACAGCAACAGTGTACCGAAATAGACCAACACCATAAAGGTAAACAACGCAAACACGCAAAACTGCAATACTCTAACCAGAGCGAAATCTACTCGATTCATAATACCCACAAGTTCCTAAACCTAAAGAAAAAACGTGTTTAATTGATTCCAGCCGGACAACGGACGGGTGACCATTGATTCTCCGTCTACCTGAACGACGGGCTGCAAATCAGCGGCAACCGATGTTCGCTCACTGAATGCCCGGACGGATTATTATACAATACCAGCCTCCCGTGATCGCGTGAATTTTCTCCTGTCCCGGGGCAATCGTATCTAAATAGCGGGCGTAGGGTACGCACCGCGTACCTTATTTCGCGGCCTTATCCCATTTCCGGACAACACCGCCTTCATCTCTCCTCCGGCCAGCGCGCCACATCACTCCTAAGTCACGGAAAGAAAAGCCGAATCGTAGAGCATAGACTTCCTGTTACCACGAAAAGTTACCATAAAAAATTTATCGTCACCTGGTGATCGCGTTTGAGTTTAGCAGCACTATAACTTGCTGTTGTCCCTCGCTTCAAGGTTCTATTTTCATTTTTAGAACTTTGATACTTTTCTGATTTACGGTCACCGCCATGCGCTGGAACCGCCAGCGCCTCGGCCGCCGCCTTGCGTGCGCGTTCGGCCAGCGGCAGCTTGACGTGATCGCGGGTATCGCCGTTTTCGGATTTTCCCCGTTCCGGCAGATCTGCCGGAACCACAGAACGCCCATGACTAGCGGGATTGCCGAGCTTTAATCCAGCGTTCCTCCGCTCCTTTGCCCGCTCCGCATGCCACCCCTTGAGCTTGGCGCCTGCCATTGCCAGCTGCGACTTGCTAAGTTGCCGCCGCGCTAGGTTCTGGCTATAGACGAAGGCGACGGTTTGCGATTGAGGTGGTTAAGCCGGATTCTTCCAACACTTCTTTTTTTGTCACGCTCTTCCCACCGCTGGGTTGAGCGTCAAATAGTGACGAATCACCGCCTTTTCTTTTCTCCAACTCCAGCGAAATCTCCCCGATCCGCCGCCTACGCTTCTTCCTGCTTCACCAAATAGTGGGTTAATTGCGGGGATTTGGCGGCGCGCATGTAGCTCCATGCCTTCTTTGGTGTGAAGGCAAATCTTACGTTTTCAGCCTGTTTCGACGTAAGATTTGCCCCCTCAAAAAGCCCCTCCCAATTACCATGCCCGGCATCTTTTTTCGCCTTCAAAAGCATCGTTACCGATATCGACTTTTCGGCTGTTATCTCGGCAGACGAATGTACGAGCAAGCTGTCACTTTTGCCTATTTCAGCACGGACCTCTCTGTCTCATATTGAGTCTGTTGGGAGCAACGCGTTGCATTTTCCAACAAACTAGCGTTAAAATTCCTATCCATCTTCTCGGAGGCCGAATCCGACTCCCGGCCTCTGTAGAATCCTTCACGGAGTCGTCAACAACAGAGAGGCATCTGGACATGGGCAACTGGACGCGAGTAGCAATGGCGATGATGGTCACGGTCCTCCTGACCATGGGTTTTGTCGGGTCCGCCGCAGCCTGGGACGAGTGCGACGAGATGTCGGGGTGCGAGGCGCTTTGCGTCACGCGTTGCACGGTGAGGAATCCTGAACGCGAATTGACCACGGTAGACAACCCACGGTTCAACAAGGACAAGTGCCGTGAAGAATGCCGCCGTCACGACCTCGACAATGACGACGATTACGACGATGACAATGACGACGATGACGACGATGACGACGATGACGACGATGACGACTGACTGAACTCGTCGAGAAACGGTACAGAGAGGGGTTGGATCGTGGACTCGCGCGCCTGCGTTCCAGAGGTGCCACCCACCCGTTTCAGACGCGCGCTCGTCAGCGCACCCGGTCAGCCCATGACGATGCACGGACACCAAAACAGCACTCAGGTATGACTCAAATTCATGTGTTTTTGAGAACTACTTAAGCGTCTGTAGCAGAAAGACTTTTTTATGGCACGGTTTATGGTAGTACGTATATTGTTAAGGCATGAGATGTGCCAGCACTTTGCTTCAGTCACAAGAGAAAGCCGGGTTCGTGGCCCGGCTAAGCTGTAGGTACTGATATTATGATTTTCTCTGTTCCTGAAGCGCTCTGTTTATCATTTTGTTGACGCGCTCAGACATATTGATTGCAGTAATCTCAATTTCCGGATGACGGTTCTTGAATACCCGAAATGCCTCATCAGCGAAAGACTGTCCGATGCTGTCTACTCCCTCGAAATCCAAAATGACATAACGGAACCGTTCAATGCGACTGAGCAATCGCTTTGCCTGTGATCTCGATACGAGGTGTTCCCCCTCATACAACGCAAGACGCACCGGAACAACCGTACGTTCAAACCGATATTCATCAGGATCGTCGCTGAATTCGCTGAATACTGCCTCCAGTTCTCGCGCGCTATCTACCGCGATTCGCATTGCTACAATCGTCCCGGCTGTTTCATCATCCGAATGCAAAAGCCAATCCAGTTCATCTCTGTAAACATGAGAAAAATCCAAGTCGCCTGAACGAATTACAAAATGATCAAAAACGCGAGAAGTAAAAAAAATCCCTTCACCAGTGTGATGTTTTGGATCAGTTGTGAGCTTTCCCTTACTAAGCTCCAACAAGGACTCTCGTGTGTCGTTCAAATTAAGTAATCGTGCTATACGACAAAAAATTCCTTCGCCGTCATCACGAATTACAATGAGGACGTTCTTTTCATCACGAACAGCTTCTATTGCAACATTGGTGCCCTCGGAGTGATCTATTGCATTATTTACCATTTCCGTAAAGCCATAATGGCAGATTTCAGAGATATTGACTGGAAGTGATTCAAACACGAAAGAGAAATCCCGTTCGTGAACCGTGTTCTCATCGATAGACGATAGATCATATGTTGCAGCAAACCAACGCTTAGGACCAAGACGATAAACACGTTGACGCGCCCTACCCTCGATAACGAGAAAGTCATGTCGAACCAAGTGGTTAATGTGACGATAAACGGCTTGTTGGCTAATCCCAAATAGGCTGGCTGTCTCATTGACAATGCTCCGGCGACCGCCTTGCACTAGGCTAAGCAAAAAACGTCGGATTGCGTCGGATTTTTCAGTACGGCCAAGTCTGCGCATCGAATAATCAACTTTAAAGTTTATTTTTTCGTTTATCTTAAACGTTCAGCGCTTTATTTTAAACTTTCAGCGTTGCCATTGTAAACTTTTACTCCGTTAGCTTGCCGTTATTTTGATCCATTGCCAGTAGGCATAAAAAAACCGGGCGTTGTTGGCCGCCCGGCTTCTCATTCTTAAACAACGCCGCGAGGTCTGAGCGGCAACTATCAGTATAGGTCAAATCTTCTGGCTTTCAAGACCGCTGCCCTTTGAATCAAGGCCAGCGATTATGCCCCGAAAGTTGATAATCTTGACCCCCTTCTCGCCGGCGCCGGAAACGGATACACGCCTGGCCGGATGAATAGTCCCGATTTCAGCCCGAAAATAGGCGCTTTTGTAAACTTGTGGTTGATAATCGCTTCGTGGAGTGGGTGACACACTTAAGCGCGAGAAGTCTGAAAACCCGCGACCGGCCACGCGCCATGCTGGGAAGCAGAGAGAGCCCGGTGCCGGTTATGCGCATTATAGACGATGAACTGATCGACAGGCGCAAAAAGCCGGGTTGTTAGTCCGCTGTATTAAAACCGACGCACGCGTCGGAATTAGTCTGATCGACAGGCACAAAAAGGCCGGTCGATTAGCCCGGCTTAGATGGTGTTGGTGGAAGTGTGGTGTCAACATGCCTATGCTTTTTCCCGCCGCTTGTATGCTCTTGTTTAAGCCGCTCCACAGCAGGTAACAATGATTCCGGCACGCGCACAACAACCGTCGGCTCACCCTTCGGCCTGCCTGCGCCTTCTCTCTTTCCACCTCGCGGCATAGTGTCGCCTCTTTGATATATGTAACAGGAATTAAACTGTAGCATACTCTGAAAATTGTTACAAGTAACAGGCACAAAAAAAGCCGGGTGCCTGAGAAAGCACCCGGCCTGGTCCCTGCAACTTCCTTTTAAATAGCCTCGGTCACCGCAAATGAAAGCGGCAGTTGCAGTTTAAATCGATTTGATAATCACTGAAACGCGATTTATTGATTCATGTGAACTACGTCAC
>Ga0209633_10005638_pt1 | contig 10932 bp, 10 predicted proteins | sample Cruoilmetagenom1_FD_187290 | JGI IMG/M metagenome (GOLD analysis project Ga0209633, IMG submission 187290) | Oil polluted marine microbial communities from Coal Oil Point, Santa Barbara, California, USA - Sample 1 (SPAdes) (version 2) | ecosystem: Environmental > Aquatic > Marine > Oil seeps ... | reverse complement strand
ATACCGGGCTAATAACTTGAAACCATGAGCTCACCGGCTTGAGCATAGAGCCTGCAGAAGTTTCCCGTGTTTCCCGCGCTACCGTGCGCGTAAACAGTGGGTAGGGTGATGAGGTTAATGGTAATGACTACAACTAAATATCTCAGGGAATAGGTCATTTTTTTATAGTGATAGAGCTTTTATGGTTTGACACTATCACTTGAACATAACCACATCAACCATATAAAACATAAGGTAAATAATGGGTTAGAGTGGGGATAATTCCGATTAAAGGCTGTTTTCTGGCTGATAGGATAGCTGGATACTATTCTGATTTTTCTTGGGAGCCGCCTCTTTTGTTGAGTATTTTGGTGATCAATGGCCGGACGAAGATAAAAAGGACGCCCAAAGTCATTAGTGATAATGCGGTTGCCGTTAGCGTAGAGGGTGCAATGGCAAACTGAGGTTTTGCAACGGTAATAGGAAAGGCGATGCTTTCAGGCTGGTCTCCTTCGTGGATAGTGATCAAAGCGGCGTACTGTTTGCTTTTTTCAGGCGTAAAGGTCAACTGAACACTTCCGGAAACATGCTGGCCGAGAGGAATAGTTGCAACCATTTTGCCGTGATATTCCTCAGCTTGGCTTTGGTCTCCAGACAATGCGATAAGTTTTATACCGAGAGGCGTCTTGCGCAATTTCTCATTGACTAAATCGAAGACAATGACAGATTTAGAAAGCGCCGGGAGATTAGAGCAGTATATTTCTCCCCCTGAAGTTTCTGGTTGGTAACTTGAGATCATCAACTCATGGTTCTTGATATGTATTCGGCAGAAATTGCCTTCATTATCAAACTGGTTGGCATAAGCTGGGGGAACCAGAAACAGGCAAACGAAAAAACCAAGAATGAAGGTTTTTAATAAATTGCTCATACACGGTTAGTCCGTCAGGGCTATTTTTAGTTCATGTGGGCAGTTGTGCGATATTTATAGGGCGTTAAAGGGAGGGGGGCACTCCACTGTAAAAGTGATCAGGCGATCGCGTTTTTGATCTTGGATAGAATTTCGTCGCCTGTTCCAGGTAGTCCAGAGCTATCCAGCGTAAGCGTGACTCGTCTTTCTTGCTCACTCAGCACCTCGCGATTCTCTTTTTGCTGAGTGAGAACAGCCAAGTCAGCTTCTGAAGGATCGTTGCCCCGTTTTGCACGCTCGTTTATGAACTGTTCGAGCTTTTCGTTAGGGGCTTCGGTATTGATAATCAGGAAATCAGCACCTAGTTTTTTGGCAAGTTGTTGTTGGGCTGCTCTATCACTCTGCTTAAGGAAGGTTGCGTCGACAATAGCCGGATAGCCTGATTTTATAGCTATTTCAGCGAGCTTAAGTAGTCTTTCATAAGTTTTTAGCCCTGTTTCTGAATCGTAAATTCCACGATTCACGCTTGATTCTGTTTTTGCCAAGGAATCAAAGCCAGTGAGTCGTTTGCGTTCGATATCTGAGCGGATACGGATGGCACAGAGCTCCTCTAAAACCATGCTTGAAACAAAAGATTTGCCGCTGCCAGAAAGGCCATGAGTAACCATTAAAAGAGGCTTTTTGTCGGTTGAAAGTTGTAACGCAAGGTCGATATAGCTCTGGTATTGGTCGATCTGTTGTTGGTATTCGGGTGATGCTTCATCCATATGGCCCATGGTGAAGCGGGCAATCTTTGCGCGAACCATTGCACGATAAGCGATGTAGTAATTGAGTAGAGCAATACCTTCGTAATCGCCTGTTTTTTCGAGATAGCGATTGAGTAGACGGAACGCGTAACCCTTGAGGTCACGCATCATTAAATCCATAACGATAAAGGCAATTTCGTTGATTACATCGGTCCAGCGAAACTCATCATTGAATTCGATGCAGTCAAATAGAACCGGTTGGCCGTCGATTACAACGATATTGCCTAGATGTAAGTCTCCGTGGCATTCGCGGATAAAACCATTTTGGTGGCGAGATTCGAGTGTCGATTTAAGATATTGGAACTGGCGGTTACTCCATTCCTCAACCGTTTTGAGTTCGGAGCGTTCTTTGTCGTTAGTCAATAAAGGGAGTATCTGCTCAAAGTTTTGGCTAACGGGCGCCTGTACACTATCGGCTGTTCCGAGGGGGCTGTCTTGTTGTGCGATGGCTATTTCACTATGAAAAGCGGCGATTGCATCGGCCAATTTGTCGATTAAATCGGCATTAATCTCGCTAGAAGAGGCTAGGCGATCCATTAATCCCTCTTCGGGAAACTGTTTCATCTTAACGCAGTATTCGAATGGTTCATCGTCACCGCCGATTAGCGGATTTTCTGGCGTTCCGGTAATAGGGAGAACATCAAGGTAAAGGTCGGGGGCAAGCCGGTGGTTAAGGCGGAGTTCTTCCTCGCAATAGAATTTACGTTTCTCTAGCGTAGTGAAATTGAGAAAGCCAAAATCAACCGGCTTTTTGATTTTGTAGACAAATTCCCCAGTGAGAAGAACCCATGAGATATGAGTTTCGACCAGTTTGGTTTCTGGCGTAAGATTGAGGAGTGCGTTGATAAGTGGGTTGTCAGTCTGCGGTGTCATTTTGTCTTCTCAAGAATTACTTTGTTATTTTTAACGGAGAGCGATTGTGAGCCATCGAGGAAGTGTAGAAGTTTTTCGCCAATAATCGATTTTCTCCAGCCATTTAGGAGTGTGCTTTCATTAGGTTGGTTGAGTAACCTTTCCAGCTCCTTTCTTGATGCGAGTGTTGTAGGGTTAATTTTTTCTTGCTCCGCATAAATGCGTGTTACGGACATTAATATGTCTAATAAAGCCTCTTTCTCTGCCGATTTTTTGGAGGTTTTTTGGGGTGTTTTTGCCGGGATGGGTGCTCTTTTTGTCGCAGCATCAAGAAGATCAAGAATAGCTTCTCCCTGACGGCGGACTGTCTGTTCTGGAATGCCTCTTACTCTTTTTAGCTTGTCGATCGAATCAGGGCGCTGTCGAGCGATATCAAATAGGGCGTCATCTTTTAGAATCCAGTTTCTGGGGCGATTTGATTTTTGAGCTTGAGTTTCTCGCCATTCAGCTAACAGTTGAAGAGATGAGAGGCTGTCCCCTTTTAGTTTCCAAGCTGAGCGAATTCGATTCCATGCTAGTTCAGGACTGTTCTCATAGAGGCTGTTCTGAGTAAGCGCTTCAAAATCATTTTCTAACCATTCTAAGCGGCCGAGCTTTGTAAGTTGTTCACTCATAGCCTTATAAATCTGTGCGAGATAAATAACATCATCGGCTGCATAGGTGAGCTGTTCGGGTGAAAGTGGGCGGTGGCTCCAATCTGTACGAGAGTGTGTTTTTGGAAGCTCGATATTTAGGAGCGCTTTAACGAGATTTGCATAGCCAATTTGATCGGCGTGGCCAAGCAGTGGTGCGGCAATTTGAGTGTCAAATATAGGTGCAGGAATAGCGCCGCGAAGGTTAAAGAAGATTTCAAGATCCTGACGGCTTGCATGGAATATTTTGACAATATCTGTGCGATAAATTAAATCTAGTAGCGGGTCGAGTGATTCAATCTCCAAAGGGTCAATGCAGGCAACGCAATCAGTGGTTGCAATTTGCAGCAAGCAAAACTGAGGGGAGTAGGTTTTCTCTCGCATAAACTCGGTGTCGAGAGCCAGCCACTGGGAGTTGGCTAGCTGTTGGCAGAGAGTCGCCAGTTGTTCGTTGGAGTTAATTAGCAAGGGTGTTTGAATGGTTTTCATGGGGCAGAAGAATAACATCTCAGGGGCCATTAAAGTCACAGATTTGGCATAAATAAGACATGATTTGTAAAAGCGCACCTGAAGCGGCTTTTCACGTCTATGGATATTGTGTAAACTCAGCGATCGTCACGCGCTTTATGCGGGCATTATTATTTGTGACGCTTTGGCCAAAACAAAAACTAAGCCAACGTAAGAGTTAATCACTGACAGGAGTATAAGATGAAGAAAACGAGTTTAAAGGGAGCGATTATTAGCTGCCTGGCCGGTGCAGCAATCGGTTTTAGTGGTATGGCGTCGGCAAAGCACTTGCCAGGCGTGAGCGATGCAGATGTTCTTAATGATGCAACAACAACAGAAGATGTTGTCTCTTATGGGTTAGGTTCACAGGGACAACGTTTTAGCCCTCTGGATAAAGTTAACACTGATACTGTTAAGCATTTGGTTCCAGCATGGACATTTTCTTACGGTGGTGAGAAGCAACGTGGTCAGGAAGCTCAGCCAGTTGTTTCTAACGGAAGAATTTTCGTAACAGCCTCTTACTCTCGTCTATTTGCAATTGATGCAAGAACAGGCGACGAGCTGTGGGAATATAACCATCGTCTTCCAGATGGGATTCTACCTTGCTGTGACGTGATCAACCGTGGTGCGGCACTTTATGGCAACCTCGTTATTTTCGGTACGCTTGATGCGAAATTGGTTGCACTTGATGCAGACACGGGTAAACGTGTTTGGAGCAAGAAGATTGATGATTACAAAGCAGGCTACTCATTCACAGCAGCACCAATGATCGTTAACGGTATGGTCATCACTGGTGTATCAGGTGGTGAATTCGGTATCGTAGGCCGTGTAGAAGCGCGTGATGCAAAAACAGGGCGCATGCTTTGGAGTCGTCCAACAATCGAAGGCAATATGGGCTACAAGTATGTCCAGGTTGAAGGTAAGAAGAAGCCTAAGAAAGTTGAAAATGGTATCACTGGTGAGCTAAATAAATCATGGCCTGGCGACATGTGGAAACATGGCGGTGGCGCAACTTGGTTGGGTGGTACATACGATCCAGAAACAAACCTGATCTTCTACGGAACAGGCAACCCTGCTCCTTGGAATGCGCATACACGTCCTGGTGACAACCTTTATTCTGCGTCAACTTTAGCGCTTAATCCAGAAACAGGCAAAATTGTCTGGGCTTACCAGTCAAGCCCAAATGATGCGTGGGATTTTGATGGCGTAAACGAATTCATCTCATTTGACCTTAAGAAAGATGGAAAAGTTATCAAAGCGGGCGCGAAAGCTGACCGTAACGGTTTTTTCTACGTTCTTAATCGCACAAATGGTGAGCTGATTTCAGCAACCCCTTTTATTACAAAACAGGGCTGGACAACCGGTGTTGATATGGAAACGGGTCGTCCAATCGAAACAGGCGAACGCCCAGGCGCTCCTGTTACGGAAGGGAAAGACCATAAAGGCAAGCCTGTATTTGCAGTGCCTTCGTTCCTAGGTGGTAAGAACTGGATGCCAATGGCATACAACCCACAGACTGATCTGTTCTACGTTCCTGCAAACGAATGGGGCATGGATCTTTGGAATGAGCCTGTTACCTATAAAAAAGGCGCGGCTTACATCGGTGCGGGTTTCACGATCAAACCTTTGTATGAAGATTACATCGGCGCACTTCGTGCGATCGATCCTAAGTCTGGTGAGATTGTTTGGGAATACAAGAATAACGCGCCTCTTTGGGGTGGTGTTCTGACTACAGGTGGTAACTTGGTTTTTACTGGTACACCTGAAGGGTTCCTGAAAGCATTTGATGCGAAAACAGGCGAAGAAGTTTGGAAATTTCAGACCGGTTCTGGTGTGGTTGGTTGCCCAATTACCTGGGAAATGGATGGTGAGCAGTACGTAGCAGTTCCATCTGGTTGGGGTGGAGCGGTACCTCTTTGGGGTGGTGATGTTGCTAAGCGCATCAAACACCTAAACCAGGGTGGTTCTTTGTGGGTATTCAAACTCCACAAAATGTAAGAAGCTCTTTCTGAGTGTAAAAAAGCCGGGGACATCCCCGGCTTTTTTTGATTTGCAAATCATTTAAAAGAAGAACTGATCGTGGCAAGAAAACCGGCAACCGATACTGAAGAGACAAGAAGACAGATTCTTGAAGCCTCTTTTCGCCTGTTTGGGCTGAAAGGTTACGATGGTGTCTCGGTGCAGGATATTGCTAAAGCGACGAATTTAAGCAAGGGCGCCCTCTATTGGCACTTTCATAATAAAGAAGAGCTTTATTTTGAGTGTCTTAAAGATTTCCGTCATATGCTGAGACGCTATATTTTTCGTCAATTAGAGTTGGTCGATTCCCCTGTGCAACGCGTAGAGTTGTTTTTCGAAGGGATTAAGACTCTTTTGCAGGACCAGGAGATTGTTGATTGTGCGGCAGGATTTTTTATCGGTATGGGTCGAACAGACCAAGAAAAAATCAGCTATTTCCGAGAAAGAACATACGCAGAGTCGGAAAGCTTCTTAACAGAAACGCTAGAGAAAGGGCGCTCAGAAGGATTGTTTGCCTTTGATGCCGAAGCCGCTGGTTTAGCGCGAGCAATGTGGACATTGATGGAAGGTTGTATTCTGCAGCTTCGCCGGCAGCCGCTTGAGCAGACAAGCGAGACGGTCGAGGCGCTTCGCAGTGTGTTTTGTGCGGGAATAAGGATGAACTCTACAAGCTAGATATTCAGCTTTCTTGGGTAAACAGCCGTAGCTTCCTCCCTTCAGCCGTTTCAAAACCTAATGTTTCGCAAAATAGCTCAACAATTTTGTTGTCGTAACATTGCTTTTAATTCGGCAATTTCTGCAGATAGTTGATCAATTTGAGCTCGGCTAGCCGGCTCACCCCCCTCCTCTGTTTCACCATGCGCTTCAGCGCGAAATTTCTCATGTTCTTCGCTCATTACTTCTAAAATGGTGCCGACCATCATATTTAGAAAAATAAAGGCAGTTAAGAAAATGAAGGAGAGGTAATAGATCCAGCTTATTGGGTATACCGCCATAGTTTCGTACATTACGTCGGTCCAATCTTCAAACGTGGCGACTCGAAATAGCGTTAGCATTGAGATAGAGATGTCTCCCCACAAAACGTCATTAATAGAATGAAACAAAATGCTGCCAACTGCGCCATAAAGGTAAAAAATCACAAACATTAATAACGCAATATAGCCCATGCGTGGCATCGCTTTGATTAGTGCATTAATGAGCAATCTAAGTTCAGGAATTGCCGACACTAAACGGAGAACTCGAAATACACGGATCAAACGAGCAAGAAGCACCCCGGAGCCGCCAGCTGGAATCAAGCTGCCAATAACAATTATGGTGTCAAAAACATTCCAACCACTTGTAAAGAACCTCCTCTTTTGGGGGCAAGCTAAAAATCTAACTGTAATTTCAACCACAAAGAAGATGGTGACGCTAAAGTCTAGTAGCATCAAAATTGACATTGCATCTTCAGGCAGATCATGAGTTTTTGCGCCAATAAGTAGTGCTGATAGAAGAATGACTGCAATGACTACCCCTTGAAATAGCTTGCTTGAGTCAAGTTTATGAAGGGTGTGTTGCCACTTTTGAATGGAGGAAGACATAATAATTCGCTCGGTTATAGAGAAATTGAGAAAAAAGAGGGGGGATCATATCATTTAGAAATGGCCTCCTGAACTGAGGTTGCTCTAAATCAAGGGTTAGCTTCAAAGGCACAGAAAGAGTTGTTTGGTCGGCGGGAGTAGTGCTTTGTTTCGGACGAACGAAATGTGAGGCTTAATGCCGGTTCGCTACAAAGGGATTGTGCTCGAAAGGTCTCTTTATTTTTTTAGGTGTTGTTTTTTGAGATCCATAAGGTATAGGGCGATTTTACGTGCCTCATCGCTGCCCATTTTGGCAAAGAGAGGCATTGTGCGTTTTTCTCCTGTTTTATTCTTACGGATATGCGTGACAATTTGCTGAATAGATAGCTTAGTGTCTCTATTTGAGGGGATCGCTTTTAGGAATTGGCCATGGCCATCTTTACTATGACAGCTAGCGCAATGAAACTCGAACAGCTGCTTCCCCGTCTTTAAGTTTGGGTGGTCGTGCAGATCTCCGCCTGAATTACACGCGGTAAGAGCTAGGGTGATAATGGGTGGGTAAAATAAATTTCGGTGTTTCAGTTTCGCTTTTTCCATCTGAGCTCTCGCCTATTCTGATTGGATTAATTATAGTCAAGTTATGCTGAATTATTCCGAACCATTATACCGCCCTCCTTCAGAGGCAAGGAGCTTGATCCTTCAGGTTACTGAAGGCTGTAGCTTTAATCGTTGCAGTTTTTGCTCGATGTATCGGGATAAGCAGTTTTCGGTAAAGCCATTGGAAAAGGTCGTCTCAGAAATTTTTCAGGCAAGAGAGATGTTGCCAAACACAACAAGAGTGTTTCTTGCTGATGGGGATGCTTTGGCTCGAACGACATCGGACCTACTCTCAATCTTAGATAGTTTGCATCAAGCATTCCCCAGTCTAGAGCGAGTCAGTAGCTATGCCCTTCCTAATAATCTTATAAAGAAGCCTGAGAGTGAGTTGGCTCTATTAAAAGAGGGTGGATTGAAGCTTATCTATTATGGGATTGAATCGGGAAGTGCAGCCATATTAAAAATGATCACTAAAGGCGCAACGCCAGAAAGTATGGTGCAGGGTCTGAACAGGGCATCTGCCGCAGGATTGGCTATTTCGGCCACGGTTATTTTGGGATTGGGTGGGCAGCAACTCTGGATGGAGCATATTGATGAAACGGCCGAATTAGTTAATAAGGTTCAGCTGGATTATCTATCTACATTGCAGCTTACGCTGGAGCCAGCCATTCACGAGGAGTTTTTAGAAAAGTTCGAGAAGAAGGGTGCGTTATTTATTCCGCAAGGAGATGCGGCAATTCTGCAAGAGCAGGTTCGACTCATTGAAAAAATGGCCCCGGAAAAGGATTTAGTTTTTCGCTCTAACCATGCATCGAATGCGCTGCCCTTAAAAGGAATTATCCCTCGGGATTGCGACCAGCTGCTATTGGCGCTGAATGTGGCAAGCCGAGACAGTTCGTTACTCAGGCCCGGTTGGATGAGGGGGTTGTGATATGCGCATTGGGGTTGATCTTGGAGGAACAAAGATTGAGGTGGCAGCACTTGATGAAAGTGGGGATGTCGTTTGTCGAGTACGAGAAAAAACTCCACAACGGGACTATGCGGCAACCCTAAATAAAATAGTAAAGCTTGTTAATGAGGTGGAGCAAAGAATTGATAGGTTTTGCTCGGTGGGCATTGGTTTACCAGGGGCAATATCAAAACCGACAGGGCGCATAAAAAATGCCAATTCGACCTGTTTGAATGAGGAGCTGTTCAAAGAAGATATGGAGCGGCTTTTAAAGCGCGAGGTCTCAACGGCTAATGATGCAAACTGCTTTGCCTTGTCGGAGGCAATGGATGGTGCGGGTGCAAATAAAAGTGTGGTTTTTGGTGTGATACTTGGAACAGGCGTCGGCGGCGGTCTTGTGATTAACGGTCAGCTTGTTGAAGGTGCTAACTCTATTGCTGGGGAATGGGGGCATAACCCTCTGGCTTGGGAGAGAGGGGGTGAGCAGAATTTGCCTCTTTGCTATTGCGGGCGAAAAGGTTGTATCGAGACGTTTCTTTCAGGACCAGGCTTAAGTGATCAGCACAAAATGAGGACAGGTTCTGTTATTGCGGCAAAAGAGATTATTGCTGCTGCTGAGAGAGGTGATTCAGGCTGCGATGAAAGTCTGCGCCGTTACGAAGAGCAATTGGCAAGGGCATTGGCATCTGTCATAAATATCATTGACCCGGATGTCATCGTGTTGGGTGGTGGACTATCAAATTGTCAGAGACTTTATGGCAGTGTGCCGGTTCTTTGGGAAAGGCATATCTTTTCAGATCACGTCACCACGCAATTGCTACCGCCGCAATTTGGAGACTCGAGTGGTGTTCGAGGTGCAGCCTATTTAAGTGCAAAACCAGCTACTTAACAGTCCAGCGCTGGACTATGCCGCCTGATGTAATGCTCGTAAGTCTTTTGCCTTTATGTGTAAACTCTAACGCAAGAATGGAAGCGGCGCTTGGTCGCATGGCATTTGTTTTTTTGGGGCGCCAAAACTTGGTATTGGAGGCGCTTTTAACGTCCCAAAGATCGATTCTTTGAGCAATACGCGCAGTGGCGAGCCTCTTGCTATTAGGGGAAAAAGTGAGCTTCGATAGCGTGGTTCTGGCAGGAGTAAGCGTATGAACCGTTTTGCCGTTCGATGTTTTCCGGATGGTTGTTGCGCCGGAAGCAGCATTTGTCACGGCAAGTTTCCCGTTAGGAGAGAGTGCAACAGCATAAGGTTTTGAGGGCAACAGCCAAGTTTGTTTTAATTTTCCTGTTAATAAGGACCAGAGCTTAACCTCCTTTTCGTCTGAGGCGGTTATGGCAAAGCGGCCATCCTTAGAGAGATCATTTGCATAGACCATTCCTGAATGGGGAAGCGTATAGATATAGGTGCCTGTTTGAAGGGAGAAATAAAAAGATTGATCCCTAAGGCCGATTAGGGCGCGCTGGCCATCTGGAGATATTGAGAGCGAATAGATCTCAGGGATCGGCCAGAATCCTAAAGTTTTTCCACTTGAGGTGTCCCACCAAGCAAGAGAGTTTCTTTCGGCGGTTAGTGCATATTTATGGTCGGGAGAGAGTGCGACAGCAATAATACCACCGGCGTCACTCTCGCTATGTTGCCAGGCATGGACTGGCCTTTTTCTCTTCTTGAGATTCCACAAAAGTGCTTTACCAGTTGTAGAGGCAAGTAAAGCATATTTTCCGTCTTCAGAAACAGCAGCTGAAAAAATCCCTTCGTCAGTAAGCTCCCATGTCTTATCTGCCTTTGGGCTATTGTCACAAGCTGACAGTGCAATAAAGCAGGTAATGGAGAATGTACGAATAAGAGGTGCTAGAAATTTGTTAAGCATGTTCATTCAGGCTGAGAGAATAAGTATTAGATAACAGTATAGATATGAATCAAAAGAGCGTTGGAGAAAAGTGACGATAAAGTAATTTAGCGAAGAAGTGATAAAGGGATTGACAGTAAATTAGTAGTCTATATAATGCGCCTCTCTTTACGGGATGTGCAGTGCACCAACGTAGGGAGACAGGGAAGAAGGGGCGGTTTTTT
>Ga0209633_10005636_pt1 | contig 10936 bp, 14 predicted proteins | sample Cruoilmetagenom1_FD_187290 | JGI IMG/M metagenome (GOLD analysis project Ga0209633, IMG submission 187290) | Oil polluted marine microbial communities from Coal Oil Point, Santa Barbara, California, USA - Sample 1 (SPAdes) (version 2) | ecosystem: Environmental > Aquatic > Marine > Oil seeps ... | reverse complement strand
TGCCTGGTGTTCTGGATTGACTTCCTCCTCCATTTTGAGAACTATAAGCAAAGCACTGCTGGAAAACTGCCAAAGGATTCAATAACGATTCCTTCAATTGTCCGTCGAGCCCAATATGAGAATTTACAGGCAATCACTGAGAGAGTGAAGCGAGAAGAAGGCTTTTTACAAAAGTGGTTAGAAGTGGAAGAGAAAAATATATTCAGAAAGCGCAAGCGAACAAAGGAGTTGGTGCTATTAGATGAGCCCAAAGACCATCGAACAAAGGAGGCGGCTTAAGCAAAAGTAATGCCACATATGTGACTTTCAAAGAACTATTTTTCGAAAATTAGAGTATATACTGACCACAATATGTAGGGGTAGGTTGAGCTAAGTAGATGCCCCAGAATTATTATTAAAGACATATAGAGCTTTTTACGTAAGCATTCACGGGGTTAAGAATTCTTGACTTGAGCCCCGTTATCATTGAAAAAAATTATTTAGAACATGTATTTAAATTTAGTTTAATCTGGTTATCCACAAAGCTGAAGTTATTAAGGGCTAACCAACTGAATATATGTTGGTTTTACCTGGAAATGGCGGTTTTCTATGAATCGTCTGTGTTTTCAAATGGATAACGCAATGTCACTTCAGCTTTGTGGATAACCAGGTAGTGTAATATTGTAGCAATACTTTATCAGAATCATTTTTTTTGAAAAATGGCTTTAAAATTTTACTCTTTATAGACACATAGCATACTCGGTAACGCCTGTAATGGGAAGTAAAATCCTTTTGAAGAAATGTTATTTTCGGGGTTAATATTTTGAAAGTTTTGTTTGTTTTAGATCATGCACCAGATTACAGAGAATCATTCTTGCAGGTACTTGGTGAACATGTGGACCTCACTGTGGTAGCACAGCCGTGCGAGCCGGATGGATTGATGCCTCCAACTGGGCGTAATGGATACGAATACATTGAGATTAAAGGGAAAAAATTTTCTGGGTTAGTATGGCAGCAGGGTCTAAATCGGATCCTACACTCGCAGCCATGGGATGTAATGTGCTTCGCTTTAAACCTACGTCAAGTAAGCCGAGTCGCTCTCTTTTTGATGGATAAACGTTATAGGGATCGGTGGGTTTGGTGGGGACACATATTTGGACAAAACTCGTCTAGGTTGTTAGATAGTCTGCGTCGCTTATTGCTGTCAAGCGGTGTTGGATGTCTGACCTATAGCGAGGAGATTGCAGAGGAAGTTAGGGCTCGATATGGTGCGAATGCCACCAGCTTCAATAACACTCAGGTTCGAGAGGATGACTTCCGAGTTGGGCAGTTTTGTGAACATTCTGAAATTCGGTTGTTGTTCGTGGGCCGCTTTCAAGCACGAAAACGGTTGGAACGTTTGGTAGATCTGGCAGTACGGCGCTCCGACGTCTTTATCCGGCTGGTCGGTCCTGGTATGGATGAATTGAGAGTGCCGGATAATCTGTTTAATTCAGAACGCATGGAGATTTTTCCGCGAACTGTGGGCAAGGATCTAAATCCACATTTTGACTGGGCGGACTTGGTAGCAAATCCTGGACATGTGGGGTTGATGGTAATGAACACTGCGCAACATGGTAAGGGCATCGTGATCGATTCGGATAGCCTTCACGCACCGGAGTACTGGTTAGCGAAGGAGGCAGAACAACCCTTTATCCCATTTGGTGATCATAGCGTAGTGGATCGCTTTGTCGACGAAATAAAGCAGCACCGCAAACAGCTCCAAGATTTTGGGGATCGCCTCCAGGCTATTGCGAGGCAGAAGTACACAATCGAGGCAATGGTTAGTACTCATTTTTCGAAGTTCGAGGAAATTGTTAATATAAAAGCAAATGATATGTAGAATAAAAAAATGGCCCAATAATATACGATTGGCATATAATTTTTCAATTGATTGAAGGGTTTTTTGTAAAAGGCATTATTGCTATTTTAGGTGTGCTTGGTGGTAAAATGATTTGTGATTTAAAAAAAACATGAACATCGATCTCATTGCCGGCGCCCGCCCAAACTTCATGAAAATCGCTCCCATCATCGATGCTATCAAAACGAAGCAAGGGAATGGCGCGAATATCATTTTTCGCTTGATCCATACCGGTCAGCATTACGATGTAAACATGAGCGGTAGTTTCTTCGAAGAGCTGGGCATTCCGGAGCCGGATATCAACCTGGGAGCTGGCGGAGGGAGCCAGTCGGAGCAGACGGCATCTATCATGATGGGTTATGAAAAGGTGCTGCATGAAAAACGAGCAGACTTGTGCCTGGTCGTAGGCGATGTCACCTCCACCATGGCCTGCGCCATCGTGGCCCGCAAAATGGGGGTGGGTGTGGCTCATGTGGAAGCTGGAATCCGGTCCGGAGACTGGACCATGCCTGAGGAAATCAATCGGGTAGTGACCGACAGCCTCACGAATCTGTTTTTCACCACCTCTGAAACGGCCAATCAAAACCTGAAAAACAGCGGCGTTAAAAAAGATTGCATCTGTTTTGTTGGCAATACGATGATCGATACGCTCTTGAAGCAGATGCCCCGGTTTAAGAGACCACCCATTTGGGAAAAGGTCGGGCTGACAAAGGGTGAATATATCGTGTTGACCCTGCACCGCCCCGCCAATGTGGATGAAGAAGGAAAGCTAAAGGTGCTGATGGATGAAATCGTGCGGCATTCAAACGAATTACCGCTGGTGTTTCCGGTGCATCCCCGAACCGCCAAAGTTATTCAGCAGTTGGGAATCAATGCGCCGAAAATCTATATGATACAGCCGCTGGGGTATTTGGAATTCAACTACCTGGTCAAACATGCCAAAGCGGTGCTGACCGATTCTGGAGGCATTACCGAAGAAACCACTGTGATGGGCATTCCTTGTATGACCCTGCGGGATAATACCGAACGGCCCGAAACCATTACGGTGGGGACTAATGAGTTGATTGGAACCGATCCGCGAAATATAGGGCCGGCCATGAAAAAGCTTTTTTCCGGGAAGTGGAAAAAAGGCAGTATCCCGGAAAAATGGGATGGGAAGGCAGCGGATCGGATCGTGGAGGTTTTGTTGTCCGCAGATTGCGCAGATTGTTTTGAATAAGGGCAAGGGGCAGGGGGCAGAGTTTGGTTTTACCAGCTGGCATTCGGATAATATTTTTGGATTGTTACGTCTTTTGTAATTAGAAGGTTTTCATCAAGTGCTGCCTGGGCGGTAATGAGTCGGTCGAAAGGATCGCGTGTCCAGGGTTGATCGGATGCCTTAAGCACAACAGCGGAAAAAGACTTGTCACATATGGCAAGATTGATCCATTTTTTCAAATAATCGAAAACGGGACCGGATCCACAGGACGTGCGGTTGATCTCATGGAGAAAGTCCAACTCCAGCATAACCATTGGAGAAATAAGAAGTGATTGCGATTCTTCAATTAACCGGCGGGCGGTTGTACTGAGCCGTTTGCCTTTGTCGGCATAAAGCCAGACGATAACATGAGTGTCCAGATAAATCACAAAGGATGTCTCCATTCGGCTGACCAATCCATATGCACGATTTCTTCAGGATCGCCTTGAATAAAATCGCAATGTTCTTCAAGTTGATCGAGTTTAGATGACGCCTTAGTAGATATGATCAGGTGTTTGCCTTTTCGTTCAACGGTTACGGGTCTCCCGGTCTCAATCACTTTGTCGAGAATCTTTAAAATATCATTTTTAGTATCCGATATATTTTCCTGAGAGTGGTGCATACTTTACTCCTTCCCTTGCTTTGTTGAGCATAAATTATATTAAATCAGATGGATAAAAAAGTCAAAACGTTAAAATCAACCGATCGGAAAAAGGCAGTATCCCGGAAAAATGGGATGGGAAGGCGGCTGAGCGGATCGTGGAGGTTTTGTTGTCCGCAGATTAGAGGGCGATGCTTGGAAAAGCTTTAGTGCGGAAGCGCTGAAGAGCCGAAAATAGGAAAAATGACGTATACCAATCTGTGAAAATCCGTAAAAGGCTCTAATCTCTATAACTATTCGAAAGAAAACGGTTTTTAAAATTTTACAGATCATAAAGCTTTTAGGCCCAAAGTGGGGAATATGGCGCCTTTTTTACGCTTTAAAGATCCGTTTGGGGTTATTGCAACGCAAAACCCCCATACAGCGCTGGGAAGATCTCCCAGCGCCGGTGATAACCGGCAAGTTCTTTTTGCCCTCAATCGGTTCGGAGGGTGCGATCCCTTCGGCCGATGAGATACGAAAAGGGCGCTTTACGTTTTTTTCTCATCACCAATTCAACACCGGCTTCCCGCCGAATTGGTTTGCCGACCCGTTTGAAAAGGACGCACGGGAATCAGGTGACCTATCTAATAGACACTGGTCAAAGATATCTGATTTTGGGCATGGTGATATTAAATGCATTTGGGAACTAAGCCGTTTCGCTTGGGTGTATTCGTTGGTTCAAGCCTACGGGGTAACGGGGGATGAGTCATACAGTGAGGCATTCTGGCAGTTGGTGACTGATTGGGCGGGAAAGAACCCGCCCAATAAAGGGGTGCATTGGAAGTGTGGGCAGGAGATTGCCATCCGGATGCTGGCCTTGGTGACTGGATATTTTGCCTTTGAAAACTCAAAAAAGACGTCCGCTGAAAAAAAATACTTGGTACGGCAGATGCTGTACGCTTTTGCCAAACGGATCGAAGCCAATATTGGCTATGCACTTAGCCAAAACAACAATCACGGCATATCAGAGGCGACCGGGCTATTTACCGCCGGGATTTTAATTGGAGAAAGGGCTTGGATTAAAAAGGGACAGGACTTGATAGAACGTCAAGTTCGGGATCTGGTGTATGAAGATGGATCTTTTTCCCAGCATTCGGCCAATTATCATCGGGTGATGTTGCATGCCTGCCTTTGGGCGATTGCCATCGGCAGGGCCAACAGCATTGAGTTTAGCGACATCTTTATTGACAAGATTCGATTGGCCGGCAAATGGATAGTGGCCCTGGTTGATCCAGTATCCGGTAAGATGCCTAATCTGGGATCAAACGATGGGGCGCTGGTTTTGCCGGTATCCCAGTGTGGTTATGAAGATTACCGTCCCACCATTCAAGCCGTCGGGGCGGTGATAGACCATTGTTATTGGTTGTCCAAGGGTAAATGGGATGATTTGGCTTTGTGGCTGGGGGCAAAAGCCGGAGGACGGAAGTCGGAAGCCAGAAGTCGGAAATCAGAAGCAGGAAGCCAGGGTTCAGAGGGCGGACGGCAGCGGCCGGATAATCTTTATTTTCCGGATGGCGGATATGCGGTTTTTATAAGGGGCGCCACCAAGTTGATTTTCCGTTGCCCGAAACGCTTTCGCCACCGACCGGGCCAATGCGATTTGCTGCATGTGGACCTTTGGTTTGATGGAATCAACATATTACGGGATGCGGGAACTTACAGCTATAATTGTTCTCAGCCCTGGCAGGATTACTTCAAAAGCACGGCTGCACATAATTCCATTCAATTTGACGATCATGAGCAGATGCCGAAAGTAAGCCGATTCTTATATGGCAAATGGTCTGAACTGTCAGTGGAAAAGGATGCTGCCAATAGCCTGGTTCAAGCTGGCTTCACGGACTGGAAAGGTTGCTTTCACCAGCGCCGAGTTGTCACCACCACTGCTGGCTATCAAGTGATGGATACAATATCCGGTTTTACGAGCAAAGCGACGTTGCGTTGGCGACTGGCACCGGGGTTGGATTGGAAGTTGGACGGAAATACCTGCATTGCAGACGGTATTTTGATTAAAATATCGGCATCTTCAGGTTCACAGACCACCTGCCTAACCGACGGTTGGGAGTCGCTTTGTTACCAAGAGAAGCAGCAAACCCCAGTACTGGAGACAACCGTCAAACCTGTTTGCAGCGAAATTATTACCCACATCAGATTTACCTGATAGCTCCCGCTATTTTACTCAACTGTAAAATTTTAAAAAGGCTTTTGCATGCGTGTTTTGCTGATTCATCAGGCATTCGTATCCCCGAAGGAGGCCGGCGGCACTCGCCATTTTGAGTTGGCTAAACACTGCCTCGTTAGTGACATAGACTTTTCAATTGTGGCCAGCAACCTGAGTTATCTGAGCGGGAAGAAAGCCATTGAGAGGAAAGGTATTGTCAAAAAGCAATCAATTGAGAACATTGACGTATACCGAGCCTATACATATCCAGCCCTCCATAAAAGCTTTATCTGGCGGGTATTCTCATTTTTAAGTTTTATGATGACGGCGATCATTGCCGCACTGAGGGCAGGGTCCACTGATTTGGTAATGGGGACATCCCCGCCGATTTTTCAGGCGCTTTCTGCATGGGCTGCAGCCAAAATCAAGCGTGTGCCATTTTTGTTGGAGATAAGGGATTTATGGCCGGAATTCGCCATCGCTATGGGGGTGTTGAAAAATCCAATCCTGATCCGATTGTCTAAACTTTTGGAGTCATTTCTTTATGCGCAGGCGGATCATATCCTCGTCAATTCCCCCGCCTATCGTGAATACATGTTACAGCGCGGCATATCTCCGCAAAAGGTAACGTTGATTCCCAACGGGGTGGAAGCCGGCATGTTCAGCGGTACAGGGGCCGGAATTCGTGATGAACTGGGTTTGAATGGAAAATTTGTGGTGATATATGCCGGTGCCCTTGGTCAAGCCAATGATATTCCTACGCTCATCCGAGCGGCTGAAATATTGAAGACAAATGAAAAGATTCATTTCTTGATCTTGGGGGATGGAAAGGAGCGTGCGAATTTAGAGATACTGGCTCAAGCGTATAAACTTAACAATATGACCTTTACCGGTTCCCGCCCAAAATCGGAAATGCCTTCTTTTTTAGCGGCCTCCGATGCATGCGTGGCGATTTTACAAGACATCCCGATGTTTAAAACAACGTACCCAAATAAAGTGTTCGATTACATGGCGGCAGGTAAACCGGTTGTTTTGGCTATTGATGGCGTAATCCGTGAGGTGGTTGAAGCGGCAAATGGTGGAATTTTTGTCCCGCCGGGGGATGCAAAGGTTTTAAGCGATGCCATCCAGAAATTAGCGAATGACCCGAACAAAGCCGAACGGATGGGGAAGGATGCCCGCAATTATGTAACAGCGCATTTTGATCGGAGAATGCAAGCGCAGAGGTTCATTGAGCTTATAACGGGTATGGGCAGTTGAAAAGCGGATTCTCTAAACGGGCATTAGATTTGGGATGCGCAATAGTCGGGTGGGTTGCACTCTCACCAGTGTTGGTGGGCGTCAGTTTGCTGGTTGCGGTATCAATAGGAGTACCGATTTTCTTTCGACAGGTACGACCTGAAAAAGGTGGAAAACCTTTTAATATATACAAGTTTAAAACCATGACCGACGACCGTGACGCCAAAGGTAATTTATTGCCGGATGCGGATCGGCTAACAGCACTGGGAAGATTTTTAAGATCCACATCTTTGGATGAACTGACTGAACTGTTCAATGTGATTATAGGCGAGATGAGCCCGGTGGGGTCGCGGCCACTTTTGGTGTAATATTTTGATCGCTATGCGCCGGAACAGGCGCGACGTCATGAGGTGAAGCCGGGATTAACCGGATGGGCGCAGGTGAATGGTCGCAACGCCATCAGCTGGGATGAAAGATTCAAAACGGATGTCTGGTATGTGGACAATCAATCGATTTGACCATCAAAAAGGTATTGAAGGGAGAAGGGATTAGTGCGGAAGGTGAGGCTACGATGAACGAATTCTATCCGCAGATTACGCAGATTGACGCAGATTAGAAAAAAAGATGATGAAAATTCCTTTAATTACAACCTATAAAATCTGTGAAAATCCGTGAAATCTGTGGATAAATATCATGACCTGCAGATTACACAGATTAAACTAAGTTACAAAAGCCGTTCGCGAATCCATGCGGGATCACGGCGGCAATCCAAAACTGCAACTATTCGAATAGTTTCTTTTTGAGTCCGATAGTAGAAAGGAAAAGGAAATCTTTTTGCCAATAATCGGTGATGACCGAAGTGGTGTTTATGAATATCAGCATAGAGATAAAGCGATTCTATGTCGGAATAGATGGAGTCGAGAAAATATGTTCCAAGTCCTTTTGACCAGCGTTCATAAAATTAAAATCCATCGATCAAATCTTACTCGGCTAAATCAAGTATTTTGATTATCATTCGACTTGATCTCGGATAATCTTCTTAGCAGCATCGAGAGAATGAAATTTTGCTATTCCTTCAGTTATTTTTTGTTCTCTCGCATCCAGGATGTTTTTGTGCCAATCGGGTGAAGGAACGGAATCAGGATTTCTGCAAAGATCATCCCAAAGCTTTTCCATGACCATCAACTTGTCTGATGTTGTCATATTTTCCAATGGTAGTGAAATGCTCATTTTGTCCTCCAAGGTTTTAGACGCTTGATCGATATAGTATTAATTTGTTGGCCATATTGAAAGTCCAAATGACCTGATCTAAGCAAGATTAAGGTGGTCGGTTGAAAAGGTGTATGGAATCCAATCCGCAGATTACGCAGATTGACGCAGATTAGAAAAAAAGATGATGAAAATGCCTTTAATTACAACCTATAAAATCTGTGAAAATCCGTGAAATCTGTGGATAATGGGTTAGATGGATGAGCGATGACCGGACTTATCGGATCATTGGATGCGCAATGGAGGTGCATAAGGAACTTGGGTTTGGATTTTTGGAGGCGGTTTATCAAGAAGCGCTTGAGAGAGAGTTTGTCAGCCAGGGCGTCCGTTTCAAATCACAGCCTGTTATTGAAATTTCATACAAAGGGAAAGTCCTCAATAAAACATATCAACCGGATTTCATTTGTTTTGGTGAAATCATCATTGAAATAAAAGCACTTTCAAAATTGTCAGGGCTCGAAGAGGCACAGTTGATAAATTATTTGAAGGCCACCGGTTTGAAAGTCGGGCTATTGGTAAACTTTGGTTCAAAATCCCTTGCGTACAAACGGTTCGTATATAATTTGTGAAATCCGTGGACTAAAAAATGATCCGCAGATTACGCAGATTAAAGAAGGAAAAAGTTGATTGTTATTCGACTTGATCTATTATCCTTTTCCTACTGTAAAGGTCTTCTTGGCGGCTTGAGCGAAGCGGGCGTGAGGGAAAAAATGTATCAGGCAAAGATGGTAAGTGAAAAAAGCAAAATAAAAAGACGTTTTTAATTTTGATAATTAAATGAAAATGCGGCATGTTACATTAAAAATTAACTCATTGAAAGAGGCGCCTGTTTGAAAATCACACGAATATTGGAAGCCCAAGGCGTCTCGACTTTGTCAGAATATAGGAAAGAAATGGTATCAATCTGGAATTAAAGCCAGAGATATAAATGGGTATACAAGGTTGAAAAATAAAATTAGGCAGTCACAGATTTTTTATTGGGTTGAGTCTGCAAAACATGATCTTGATGTTGCGGAAACTCTTTTTAAGAATAAACCAATATGATTGGTGATTGTTTATAGCACACCTAGTTATAGAGAAGATGCTGAAAGCTTTTTATGTTAAAAATGTTGATATGTTGCCTCCTCGTATCCATGATCTGGTCCGACTGGCGGATAGGGCAAAAGTTGAGTTTGATGAAGATACGTTGGAATTTCTTGATGCCGTAAATACGTTCAATCTTTCGACGCGATATCCGGATGAAAAGCTGAAATTTTATAAAATGTGTGACCATGAATTTACCAAGGAACAGTTTCACCGTATAAAGGAAATTTATAAATGGCTCTTGAAAAAGATGATGTCTTAAATAAGGCGAAAAAATTTATAACCCTAATGAAGTCGAATGGCTTTGACATTTATGAAGCCTATTTGTTTGGATCCTAATTGAAGTATAAAATGCATGATAACAGTGACATAGATATTGCTAACGTCTCAGATAAATTCACGGGCATGCCTTTTTATGATGCATTAAAGGTAAGTAAATTTAGAAGAGCGATCGATTTGAAAATAGAAGTTCATCCCTTTTCGCTGGAGGATATCCTAAACGACCCACCTCTTTTTTTTATTGATATTAGAACCAAAGGGATTCGAATCAATTAACATCACTATATTACCGGAAAAAATGAGATCCTGAAAAGTTACGCAAAGCCGCGAAGAACCGAAGATAAAGAAAAATAGCTGCTTTTAGGGTCTTCTTTGCGAGCTTAGCGACTTGGCGTAAGGAATTCAATGGATAGAAATGAAATTGCCATATTTGGAGCTGGTGGGTTCGGCCTTGAAGTGGCCATGCTAATTGAGCAGATCAATGCGGTTTCTCCTAAATGGAAAATAGTCGGATTTTTTGATGATGGAAAGACCAAGGGCCAAATCATCAACGATTATCCCGTGCATGGTGGAATCAAGGAACTCGATGCATGGCCGCAACCGCTTGGAATTGTTTTTGCCTTGGGAAACCCCGTAGAAAAAAGGACGGTGATTCAAAAAATAGACAACAACTATCTTAGTTTTCCGACACTCATCCATCCCTCCGTCATCATGGGAAACCCAAAGTATGTCAGCATAGGGGAGGGTAGTATCATTTGCGCAGGCACCATTATTACGACGAAAATAATCGTCGGCCGACATGTCATTTTGAATCTGGCCTGTACGGTCGGCCATGAGACGTCCATCGGTGACTATTCCGCTTTTATGCCGACATGCAATATCTCTGGGGAAGTGACCATCGGTGAATGCACGTACTGGGGGACTGGCGCCATAGCTATTAACCGCTGCGCGGTGGGAGATCGAGCAACTATCGGTGCGGGCGCAGTGGTCGTCCGTGATGTCCCGCCGGGGGGCACCGCTGTCGGCGTGCCGGCCAAAGTAATTAAAACGAGTCCATAGCCTCATTCCTTTTGCGAATCCTGCCAAAATCCCTTGAGTACAAACGGTTCGTCTATAATCTGTGAAATCCGTGTCATCTATGGACAAAAA
>Ga0209633_10005635_pt1 | contig 10936 bp, 9 predicted proteins | sample Cruoilmetagenom1_FD_187290 | JGI IMG/M metagenome (GOLD analysis project Ga0209633, IMG submission 187290) | Oil polluted marine microbial communities from Coal Oil Point, Santa Barbara, California, USA - Sample 1 (SPAdes) (version 2) | ecosystem: Environmental > Aquatic > Marine > Oil seeps ... | reverse complement strand
GGGCAATCAGATGCGCCCGATCCCGGGCCTCGAGCTCGGCTCACCGGAAGTCCGTGTCATTCCCAACCGCCTGAAGCTGGCGGATAACGGCATCACCGCGCGCGAGCTGGCGATTTCGATCGATGCGTTCAATGACGGTGTGCGGGTCATCGAAGTCACCATCGGCAGCAAACGCGTGGATCTGATGCTGATGGGACCGGTTCGTAAAGTGTTGCAGACCCAGGGCATCAACGCGCTGCCGGTCGTCACCGGCTCCGGGCGCATCCTCTCCGCCGGCGCGCTGGCGACGATCAAGGTCACCGAAGGGCCGTCCGAGATCCGCCATCTTGAACGCGCACGCACGGTGACGCTGCAACTGGTGCCTGCGCCCGGCATCCCGCTCGAGGCGGCGATGGACGATATCCGCACCAAGGTGCTGGCGCCGATCCGCAAGGCGGGTCTGCCACCGGGCATGCACATCGGCATCTCCGGCACGGCCGACAAGCTGACCAAGACCTGGGATCACATGGTGGTCGATCTGCTGCTGGCGATCGTGATCGTCTATCTGGTAATGGCGGTGCTGTTCGAGAGCTTTGTTTATCCCGCGATCATCATTCTCGCCGTGCCGCTGGCCACGGCAGGCGGGGTGATGGGGCTGGCCGCGCTCAACCAGTTCGTGCCGCAGAAGCTCGACATGCTGACCCTTCTCGGCTTCATCATACTGGTCGGCATCGTCGTTAATAATTCGATCCTGCTGGTCCACCAGACGATCCGGCACATGCGTTTCGATGGCATGGACTACGCCGCGGCGATCCTGGAGGCGACGCGCAACCGGATCCGGCCGATCTTCATGTCGACGCTTACGAGTGTGTTCGGGATGATGCCGCTGGTCGTGGTGCCGGGGGCGGGCTCGGAGCTTTACCGCGGTCTGGGCTCGGTGGTGCTGGGCGGGCTCTCGCTCTCCGCGCTGCTTACGCTGCTGATCATCCCGCCGCTGCTGTCGCTGGTCGCGCGCGTGGTTGAAGGCGCGCGCGGCCGGCGCAAGGACGCACCCGATACCAAAGCTGCGCCGGCGCCGGCCGAATAGCCGACGCTGTCGTACCGTTAGGCCGGCACCGCCTCGGCAAACCAGTCGATGGCGGCCTGGGCGCCGCCGGCGCCGTGCGGAATGCCAAGCGCCTTCAAGCCCGTCTCCACCACGCCCAGCGTGCCCAGCAGCATCGGTGCGTTGATATGGCCCATATGGGCGATGCGGAAGGCCCGGCCGTCGAGCGCGCCGATCCCGATCCCAAGAACAACGCCGCATTTCGTGTTGCAATAGTCGAGCAGTTCGGCCGGATCGCGTCCGTCGGTGAGCAGCACGGTGGTGACCGAGACCGCGCGGTGGGCGGGGTCGGCGACGTTGAAGGCGAGCGTTCCGCCGGCCGCCCAGCGCGCCACCGCGCGGTGGGTGGCCTCGGCCAGGATGCGGTGACGCTCGAAGGCGGCCTCCAAACCCTCCTCGAGCAGCATGTCGAGCGCCTTGCGGAGCGCGAACAGCATGTGCTCGGGCGGGGTGCCGCAATATTTCTGGTAGTGCAGGGGACCCTCGCGGAAGGTCCAGTCCCAATAGCGCGTGCGCAGATCGGCGTTTTGGTGCACCGCGCGCGCTTTGTCGTTGGCGGCGACGAAGCTGAGGCCGGGCGGCGTCATCAGGCCCTTCTGCGAGCCGGTGACGACGACGTCGACGCCCCATTCGTCCATTTCCAGCGGCATGGTGCCGAGCGAGGCGATGGCGTCAACCAGCAGCAGCGCATCGTGACCGGCCGCGTCGATCGCCTGGCGGATCGCCGGCACATCGTTGACGACGCCCGAGGAGGTATCGATCTGGACCGCGAGGACCGCCTTGATCGCACCGTCCGTGTCGTCGGCCAAGCGTGCCTCGAGCGCATCGGGGTCGACCGCGCTGATGTCGTCGCCGGGCAGCACTTCGACCTCGATGCCCAGCATCTTTGCGGTTTCGCCCCACATCAGCGCGAAGCGGCCACTTTCCAGCGCCAGCACCTTGTCGCCGCGCGACAGCGTGTTGGTGAGCGCCGCCTCCCAGCCGCCATGGCCGTTGGCGGCGTAGATGTAGACGCGGCCTTCGGTGCGGAAGATGCGCGGCAGATCGACGAGGCACGAATCGGTCACACCGATCATCTCGCCGGAATAGATGTCGATCGCCGGGCGGTGCATCGCGGCGAGCACTTCGTCGGGCACCGTGGTCGGGCCCGGGAGGGCCAGGAACTCGCGGCCATTTCTGAGCGTCATGGGTTGGTTTCCTCGTCCTATCGGTGCGGCACGCGCCGCAGCCAAGCCCCTACAGGTCCTTGCCCGTTCGGGCAAGTTGGCAATGCGGCAGGGAAGGGTCTCGCACGCGCGCCCGGTCGGGCTAAGATGCGAGGGATCATATACGACCCGGAACGGGCAAGACCAAGAACGGCGAGTAGTTCACGTAACGACTTACACCATCGGGGAGAACTGACCATGACATATTCCAAGGCGATCGTGATCGCGGCCGGCCTGCTGGCGGGCTCGGTCTTGCTGAGCGGCCCGGCGACAACCAGCGAGGGCGGCAAGCGCTACGCCATCGCATCCGGCGGGACGGCCGCGGGCGACGGGGCTTGGCGTGTCGACACCTACACCGGACGCATGGTCTGGTGTCACACGACGACGCCAAAGGTGGCAGCCGAGGGCCCGGCCGTGCTGCGCGGCAGCGGCGGCCGGCGCGTCGTCTGCTACGACGCCGACGGCAAGGTGGATGTGACGCTGTTCTAGGAGGCCTTGGTTCAGTCTTTGCGGTGCATCTTCCCCTCTCCCGCTTGCGGGAGAGGGTGGGACGCCCGTCAGGGCGGCTCGGGTGAGGGCAACGGCGGTAAAGGTAGATCAAGGGCCGCGACAACGATCAGCGTCGGTGGCCCTCACCCTCCCACCGCCTGCGGCGGGCCACTGAAACACCTTCGGCGTTTCAGCCCGCTTGCGGGAGAGGGGAGTTACACCTTCACCGTTTCCATGGCGCTGGCGAGGAAGATGCCCTCGAGCTTGGCCGGCGCGGGGCTGAGGCCCTGCTCGTGGTGGTATTTCAAGAAGGCGTCGAGTGTCGGCCGATTGGCCTCGATGCCGTAGGGCCAGTAGTCGGCGCCCATCAGTGCCACGGTCTCCCTGTATTCCTGGGTCACCCAGGGCAACGTCGCCTTGAGGGCGGCGACCTCGCGGAGGTCGGCATAGGCCAGGCGCTTTGAAGCCTCGAAGGCCTTCATCAGGCTGACGCCGAGCCAGGGCTCAGCCTTGGCGAGTTCCTTGCGGATGCCGATCACATGCATGATCGGGAAGATGCCGGTCTTCTCGAACCAGGCGCGCTCCAGCGTCCGGAAGTCGGGGAAGAGGCGGCCCACATGCGCGGCGCCGCGATCAAAGCACGAGGGCGCGCGCGGGGTCACAAGCGCGTCGATCTCGCCAGCTTCGAGCATGGCCGAAAGCGTCTTGCCCTCGCCGATCGCCTCGATCGTCACATCGTCCGGCAGCTCGATCGGCATTTTCTCGTGGCGGCCGGGGTCCTCGATGCCGCCCGAGCGCCATTCGACGTCGGACGGTTGAAGCCCGTATTCGTGCTGCAACACGCCGCGGATCCAAACGGCGGCGGTCACTTGGTATTCGGGCACGCCGACGAGGCGGCCCTTCAAGTCGGCGGGCGCGCCGATGCCGCGGTCGGTGCGGATATAGATCCCCGAATGACGGAAGGCGCGCGAGATGAAGACTGGGATGGCGACGTACGGGCAGGTGCCGCGCGCGGTCGCCATCAGATAGCTGGAGAAGGAAAGCTCGGAGACGTCGAACTCGCCGTGCCGGAAGGCGCGAAAGAAGACCTCCTCGGGCCCGAGCGCAAGAAAACGGGGATCGCAGCCCTCGATGGGCACGCGCCCGTCCATAAGCGCGCGGGTGCGGTCGTAGTTCCAGCAGGCGACAGTCAGTGAAAGATCGCTCATGGGCGGCATCCTTTGGTCAGCATCCTTTGGGCAGGGCGGGGATGGTAGCCGATTATCGGCGCGTGCCGAATGGCCGGATTTACGCGGCGAGTTTGGCGCGCGTCCAATCGAAGGCGAGCGGCGCGATCTCGCCGCGCTCGCCATTGCCTTTGAGCTTCATGCCCTCGGCGAAGGCGACGTAGTGGGCGAACTCCGAATGCAGCGTCTCGGCGAGATCGAGGATGTCGTGGCGGTCGAATTCGGTGTCGAGCTTGGGGTACATGGCTTCGAGCTTCTTCAGCGGTTCCATGAAGAGGCCGCGGCCGTAGCCGACGCTGGAGCCCCACATCTCCTTGAAGCACTGATAGGCGAGCCATTGCAGGTCGGTCTCGCGGCTGCGCTTTTCCAAACGCCAATAGCTGCGCATGACCTCCGCCTCGCCCGCCCAGAGCGGCGCGTTCAGATCGACCAGTGTTTGAAGCCTGTTGCTTGCCGCCATGACCGTATCACTGCGCTTTTTCCCGCCGGTTCGGACAGGATACGAGAGGTGCCAGCGGGTCGGTAGTCCGTTGATATCAGATCATCAGCCCGACGATGGCGCCCGTGAGGGCGGTGGCCATGAGACCGGCGAGCAGCGATTTGACGCCGAGCGCGACGATCTCGCCGCGGCGCTCGGGCGCCAGCGTGCCGAGCCCGCCCAGCATGATGCCGAGGCTGCCGAGATTGGCGAAGCCGCAAAGCGCGTAGACCATGATCAGCCGCGCGCGGTCCGACAGCGTACCGGCCTCGAGCCTGGCAAGATCGCTGTAGGCCAGGAGCTCGTTCAGGACGACTTTCTTGCCGAGCAGCGCGCCGGCCGTGGCGGCCTCGTCCCAGGGCACGCCAATCAGCCAGGCCAGCGGCGCGAAGACCCAGCCGAAGATGCGCTCCAGCGTCAGCGGGGCGCCGCCAAGATCGGGAAAGAGGCCGAGGATCATGTTGGCCAGCGCGACCAGCGCCACCAATACGATCAGCATCGCCGCGACGTTGAGCACGAGCTGGATACCCTGGGTGGTGCCGTTGGCAACCGCCTCCATCGAGGACTTGGCGTTGCGCTCGGGCGCAAAGCCGCCGGCGGTGGCGGCCTCGCCGGGCGGCACCATCAGCCCCGCGATCAGCAGCGCGCCGGGGACGTTGATCAGCGAGGCGGAGAGGATGTGGCCGAGCGCGCCCGGGATCGTGTCCTTGAGGATGATCGAATAGAGGATCATGACCGTGCCGGCGATGGTCGCCATGCCGCAGACCATGAGCGCGAAGAGCTCGCCCCGGGTTATGCGCGCAACATAGGGGCGCACGAGCAGCGGCGCCTCGATCATGCCGACGAAGACATTTGCCGCCGCCGATACGCCGAGCGCGCCGCCGATGCCCAGCGTGCGGCCGAGCGCCCAGGAAAAACCGTTCACGACCACCGGCAGGATGCGCCAGTGAAAGAGCAGCGCCGAGAGCGCGCTCATGACCAGGATCAGCGGCAACGCCTGGAAGGCGAGAACGAAGGTGGCGCTCGCCTGGGTGACGGCAAATGGCGGGGCGCCGCCGCCGAGATAGCCGAAGACGAAGCCGGTACCGGCGCGGGTCGCCTGGTCGAGCGCCTGCACGACACCGTTCAGCTCCAGCACGGCGTCCTTCACGCCGGGCAGCTTGAGCAGGATCAGGGCGAGCGCGATCTGGAGGATGAGGCCAGCGGTGACCAGCCGCACGGGCGGCTTGCGCCGGTCCTCGCTCAGCGCCCAGGCGAGCGCGAGGAGCGCGGCGATGCCGAGGAGGCCCTGGGGGTTCATTGTTCGGTCGTCGGTGCCGCGAAGTGGCGAGGGGCGGCGCGGGCCATGCTCAGCCGGTCTTCTCGATGGCGAAGCGGTAGACATCGCCCGCTGCCGACGAGCCCACCAGACGGTAGCCGGTGGTCTCGCAGAAATGGTCGAAGTCCTTCACCGAGCCCGGATCGGTCGCCTCGATCTCGAGGATGTCGCCGACGGCCAGCGCCTTCATCGCACGGCGCGCCTTCAAGACCGGCAGCGGGCAGATCAGCCCTTTGGCATCGAGTTGATCGGTGGCCATGTGGTTCCCCCAGCGCAGCCGGTTCTACAGGAAGTCTTGCCGCTAGGGCAGAGCTTTGCTCACAAACGCCATGTAGTTGACGTCGAGGTCGCGCGAGGTCGTCCATTTGTCGTTGAGCGGATTGTAGACCAGCCCGGTCAGGTCCTCGATGGCGAGGCCGTGGTCGCGCAGCGCCCGGCCGAGCTCCGATGGTTTGACGAACTTTCGCCAATTATGCGTGCCGCGCGGCAGCCAGCGCAGCACGTATTCGGCGCCGACGATGGCCAGCGCAAAGGATTTGGGTGTGCGGTTCAATGTAGCGATGACCATCGCGCCGCCGGGCTTGAGCACCGCTTCGCAGCCGCCGATGAAGGCGCCGAGATCGGCGACATGCTCGACGACCTCCATGTTGAGCACCGCGTCGAAGCGCTCTTGCGACGCCGCCAGGGCTTCGATGGTGGTGTGGCGGTAGTCGATCTCAAGGCCGCTTTCGCTCGCATGGGCGCGCGCCACGGCGATGTTGGTCTCCGCCGCATCGACGCCTACGACATCGGCGCCGAGGCGGCGCATCGGCTCGGCCAGCAGGCCGCCGCCGCAGCCGACATCGAGCAGGCGCAGCCCGCTGAACGGGCGGATCGCCGCCGGGTCGCGTTCGAAATGGCCGACCAGGCGCTCGCGGATATAGGCAAGGCGGGCGGGGTTCAGCTTGTGGATCGGGGCCATCTTGCCCTTGGGGTCCCACCAGGTCTCGGCAATTGCGGCGAAACGGGCCACTTCGGCCGCATCGACCGAGGCCGCATCGGCGATTGTCTCGCTATCGCCACCGGAAATTGTCTCGGACATTTTTGCGCCCGTCCCTCGCCTTGGCTTCGCCGCGCGCTTGCGCCGGAATTGCCACAACCAGTATGTATAGCCTCACAGCCGGCCGGCAACCGAAACCGGCCGGCATCCGTTTTCGTCTCACGTTCGGTCGGGCGCGCCTTAAAGCCGCTCCATCGGTGCTAAGACTTATCAGTTGGTACGCCCCGATGGGGCTTTGCCGGGGGGCTTGGGCGCATGGCGCGCATCGTCCAGAAATATGGCGGGACTTCGGTCGCCGACCTGGAGCGCATCCGGCATGTGGCGGAGCTGGTGAAGCGCGCCCATGATGCCGGCGACGAGGTTGCCGTCGTGGTCTCGGCGATGGCGGGCATGACCGACCAGCTCGAAGCCTGGGCGATGGAAGCCTCGGCCGAGCACGGCAAGAAGGAGCACGACGTGGTGCTCTCGACCGGCGAGCAGGTCACCAGCGGGCTCTTGGCGATCGCGCTGCAGGGGCTTGGCGTGGAGGCACGCTCGTTCATGGGCTGGCAGATTCCCATCCATACCGACGACGGCCACACCAAGGCGCGGATCCTGGAGATCGAGACGGCCGGCGTTGAGGCCTTCATGAAGGATGGCGGCGTCGTCGTGGTGCCGGGCTTTCAGGGGCTCGCGCCGGGCAACCGGATATCAACATTGGGACGCGGCGGCTCGGACACCTCGGCGGTCGCGCTGGCGGCGGCGCTGCATGCCGATCGCTGCGATATCTACACGGATGTCGACGGCGTCTATACCTGCGATCCGCGCATCGTTGCGAAGGCGCGCAAGCTGGATAAAATCACCTACGAAGAGATGCTCGAAATGGCTTCGCTGGGCGCGAAGGTCCTGCAGACGCGCTCGGTTGCGATGGCAATGCGCCACAATGTGCGCCTGCAGGTCCGCTCCACCTTCGAGGACGCGGAAGGCACGCTCGTGGTTGGCGAGGATGAAATCGTGGAACAATCGGTCGTTAGCGGCATTGCCTATAATCGCGACGAAGCCAAGATCGTGCTGGTCAAGGTTCCCGACCAGCCGGGCGTCGCCGCGGCGATCTTCGGGCCCTTGGCCGAGGCCAACGTCAATGTCGACATGATCGTCCAGAACGTGTCCGAGGACGGCAAGTCGACCGATCTGACATTTACCGTCGCCAAGGGCGATCTGGATGCCGCAGTCAAGGTGTTGGAAGGCCAGCGCGCCGATCTCGATTTCGGCGACATCATCAGCGACGCCGATGTCACCAAGGTTTCGGTCATCGGTGTCGGCATGCGCAGCCATGCCGGCGTGGCCGGGCGCATGTTCGCCACGCTCGCCGAGAAGGGGATCAACATCCAGGTGATCTCGACCTCGGAGATCAAAGTGAGCGTGCTGATCGCCGAGGAATACACGGAGCTGGCGCTGCGTGCGCTTCACACCGCCTACGAGCTCGACGCCGACTGATCCGATGCTAGTCAGATCGAACCGGAGCGGGCCCGAGCGAAACCAAGACCGGGCGCCGCCGCCCGGCGTTGCACGCGATTGCAGGCCGTTATTCCCGCGAATGCGGGCGGCCGGTGAAGGCAGGCCGCGCGGGATTGGGCTATGATCGGTCATGGCTGAAATCGGCGCCATAAGCGCCTCGCGGCGCCTGCTGCAACGCCTTCGCGATTTGATGGCGTCGACGGGCGACGTTCAGGAGCGCCTCGACCAGGTCGTTCGGCTGATCGCCGCGAACATGGTGGCCGAGGTGTGCTCGGTCTATGTCATGCGCGCGGGCGAGGTGCTGGAGCTCTTCGCCAGCGAGGGCCTGAAGGCCGAGGCCGTGCACCAGACGCGCCTTCAATTGGGCGAAGGTATCGTTGGCGATATTGCCGGTCGCGCGCGGCCGCTGGCGCTCTCGGACGCCCAGTCGCACCCAAGTTTCGCCTACCGGCCGGAAACCGGCGAAGAGATCTATCAATCGCTGATGGGCGTGCCGATCCTGCGCGGCGGCCGCGTGATGGGCGTGCTGGTGATCCAGAACCGCACGCACCGCGCCTATACCGAGGAGGAAGTCGAGACCCTTCAGACGATTGCCATGGTGCTGGCCGAGCTGGTTGCCGGCGGCGAAGTCGTGAGCCCCGACGAGCTTGCGCCCGCCGGCAGCCATCCGGCCTCGCCGATGCGGCTGACCGGGGCTGCCTTCAACGAGGGCATCGCCATCGGCCATGCGGTGATGCACCAGCCGCGCGCCGTCGCCCACCGTCTCGTCGCCGAGGATGCCGAGGCCGAGCTCGAGCGTTTCGCGGCCGCGCTCGAAGGCATGCACACCGCTATCGACGATCTGATCGCCGCCACCGACATCGCCCAGCCCGGCGAGCATCGCGAGGTGCTGGAAACGTTCCGGCTGATCGCCGAGGACCGCGGCTGGATCGGCCGCATCCGCGAGGCGGTTCGCGGCGGGCTCACGGCCGAGGCCGCAGTCCAGCGGGTTCAGGACGATACCCGCGCGCGCATGGGCCAGATCAGCGATCCTTACCTGCGCGAGCGATTGGCCGATTTCGAGGATCTGACCAACCGGCTCCTGCTGCATCTGACGGGCCAGAACGGCGAGAATGTCGGCCTTGCCGGTGATCTGCCCGACGATATCGTGCTGGTGTCGCGCGCCATGGGTCCGGCGGAGCTGCTCGATTACGACCGCAGCCGCTTGCGCGCAGTGCTGCTGGAAGAGGGCGCAGTGCATTCGCACGTCTCGATCGTCGCGCGCGCCCTCGATATCCCGATGATCGGCCGGATGAGCGGCGCGCTCGACCGGATCGAGGCTGGCGACACGGTGATCGTCGACGGCGACAATGCGACCGCCTTCATCCGTCCGGGCGAGGACGTGCAGGCGGCCTTCGCCCAGAGCATGGCGGCGGCGGCGCGCCGTCGCGAGGCCTACGCGGCGCTGCGCGACGAGCCGGCGAAGACCCGCGACGGGGTGGCGATTTCGCTCAACATCAATGCCGGCCTGCTGGTCGACGTCCAGCATCTGGACGATACCGGCGCGGAGGGGGTCGGGCTCTACCGTACCGAGATCCCCTTCATGGTGCGGCCGTCCTTTCCCGGGGTCGACGATCAGGTCGAGATCTACGCCCGCGCCCTCAAGGTGGCCGGCGACCGGCCGGTGGTCTTCCGCACCCTCGACGTCGGCGGCGACAAGATCCTGCCATACGTCTCCGGGGCGACCGCCTCCGGGCCGACGGCGGGATCTGCCTCGGCCTCGGCGGAGGAAAACCCGGCGATGGGCTGGCGGGCGATCCGCATCGCGCTCGACCGGCCGGCGATCCTGCGCCAGCAGCTGCGCGCCATGATCCGGGCGGCGCGCGGCCGTGACCTTCATGTCATGTTCCCGATGGTTGCCGAGGTTGCCGAGTTCGATGCGGCTAAGGAGATCGTCACCCGCGAGATCGAGCGGGCCGGCTCCGATCGGCGCAAGCAGCCGCGGTCGATCAAGATCGGCGTCATGCTCGAGGTGCCGGCGCTGCTATTTCAGCTTCCGGCCCTTCTGGAACGGGTCGATTTCCTCTCCATCGGCAGCAACGATCTGTTGCAGTTCCTGTTCGCCTCCGACCGGGGCAATCCGCGCATCGCCGACCGCTACGACGCGCTTTCGCCGCCGGTCCTGTCGCTGTTGGGCGATCTGGCCGCGAAATGCGATACCGCCGGGGTTCCGCTGACCCTATGCGGCGAGATCGGCGGACGCCCGTTGGAGGCGATGGCCCTCATAGGCCTTGGAATCCGACGGTTTTCGATGGCCCCGGCGGCGCTGGGCCCGGTCAAGGCGATGATCCTCAGCCTCGACCTGGGTGAGCTTGCCGCATATATGGGCCAGCTCTCCGACAGTGCCACACACAGCCTTCGACCAAAATTGCGTTTTTTTGCCAAGGATCATGGGGTCGTTATCTAAATCCTAATTCTATTTCGATTGCATGGGCAACCGAGCGGCTGATATACCCATTGGCAGGCGAAGACGAATACAACAATGGGGCCGGCGGCGAGTTTGCCCTCAGGAAGACCCTAAGCGTCTTCGCCAAAAAGGGTGACGCGCGTCACCCTTTTTG
>Ga0209633_10005634_pt1 | contig 10937 bp, 10 predicted proteins | sample Cruoilmetagenom1_FD_187290 | JGI IMG/M metagenome (GOLD analysis project Ga0209633, IMG submission 187290) | Oil polluted marine microbial communities from Coal Oil Point, Santa Barbara, California, USA - Sample 1 (SPAdes) (version 2) | ecosystem: Environmental > Aquatic > Marine > Oil seeps ... | reverse complement strand
GTATTGGTAACAACCAAATTATTTATGCCGGTATTCAAGTAGCATGGACAGTTACCTCTGATGCCGCCTGGAAAGATGATATACAACCCTTAACTTATGGTTTAAATATGGTAAATCAATTAAAACCAGTTGATTATGTACGTAAAAATAATGAAACCAATACCCGCGAAATAGGCTTTATAGCACAAGATGTAGAGCTACTATTGAACAAATTAGGTTTTACAAACACAGGTATGTTAACCACTGATGACGAGGGTCATTTAAGTTTGCGTTATAATGATTTTATACCAATACTAACCAAAGCAGTACAAGAATTAAATGATAAAACTACTGCCTTAGAAAAAATGAATAAAGAACTCTTAGAACGTATAGAAGCCTTAGAGAGAAGTAGAAAGTAGTTTTAAATTATGACTAGCTCTAAAAAACCGAAGCCAATACTTCGGTTTTTTTTATGCTTTTTATTCTTATGATTTGACTATTATTGCAGTCGTAAAAAAAATCAAAAATAATTGATATGATAAACCGTAAGAACGCTTCCATTTCAAAATTCATCATCCATAAAGTTGGGAATAAATTTAATGACACCAAGAATGCTTTTTCTGAAGCTGTTGTGCATTTTGACCAAGCTAGTTATGAGTTGATGATGCCTTTTTTATTAAAGCCTTTTGCGAGTGTGGTTCAAAGCTATCGGTTCAATCATCATGCAAATGTTGATTTGAATGAAATGAATGCATATACTTCAAAAGTTTTTGATGATGATTCAGAGTTTGTCGAGGTGTCTAAGCATATTTTAATGCATTTGTATGAGCAGTCTAATTCTGCTCAAATTAAAACGGGAGATGTGCTGGTGGTCTATTTTAATGATATAAAATATGAAGATATGATTGTAGATGCCATTGGTATTTACAAGATTGAAAATAAGGTAGATTTCTTTCAAACTTATTTAGAAGAGGGTAGTTTTGATGTAGCTGTACAAAAGGGAATCAATGCAAAGAAAGTTGATAAAGGCTGCCTGATTTTGAATACGAGAGACACCGAAGGAAAGATTGTATTAAGTGTAGATAATAATGGTTATGATGCCCAATATTGGACCAATCATTTCTTAAATATTAAGTTTGCTGACAATGCCAATCAACACACTCAAAACTATATTGAACTTTGTAAAGATTTTTCAACCGAGGTATTGAAAACGGATTATGGTGTTCAGGAACAAAGTACATTTTTAGCAAAAACGATAGATTTTTTTAAGGAAAATGAAGTAGTAAATATCGAAAGTTTCAAAGAAGAAATTTTTGAAGATGAGAAACATAAGTCACTTTTTGACGATTATAAAAAAACGTTTGAAAGTGAACAGGATGTGTTGATTAGAAATCAATTTGATGTTGTAGAAGCTGTTGTTAAGAAAGAAAAACGAAAGATTAAAACAGAAATAAAACTAGATACCAATATCCAAATTAAGTTAGATATTGATGCACCTGATGCTTCTAGTGAATATTTAGAGTTGGGTTATGATGAAGAAAGGAAAATGAGATATTATAAGGTGTTTTTTAACGAGGAGAAATAATCTTTGTCATTCCTGCGAAGGCAGGAATCCAGGTTCTCGATACAATGCTCTTAAATTCGAATCACTCGAACTGAAATTTAGGACTATACTGTTACTTCGAGTAAAAATAGTATTGAGAAGGATTTGATTTATATGTAGTAAAATTTCAAATGGAAACTAGTCCTTCCCTTTGGGAAGGGTTGGGATGGGATTTACCTCAAAAAGTACGGTAAAATGTTTTAGAATTTTAGATTTTACTTCTTCAGTATCTAAAGTTGAACCCAATTCTACCTCCATAGAAGTGACTGCTTTCCCACGTATACCACAAGGAATTATATGGTCAAAATAACCCAAGTTGGTATTTACATTGAGTGCAAAACCATGCATGGTTACCCAGCGACTACTACGCACACCTAAGGCACAAATTTTACGGGCAAATGGAGTGTCTACGTCTAACCAAACTCCAGTCTCACCTTCACTACGCTCACCTTTGATATCATATTCAGCCAAAACTAAAATCATAGTTTCTTCTAAAAAACGCAAGTATTTGTGTATGTCGGTAAAGAAATTTTCCAAATCTAAAATAGGATAACCCACTATTTGTCCATAACCATGATAGGTAATATCGCCACCGCGATCTACTTTTTGATAGGAAATTCCCTTTTCAACAAGTTGTTTTTTTGTAAGCAGTAAATTGTTGATGTCACCACTTTTTCCTAAGGTATACACATGTGGGTGTTCAACAAACAAAAAATGATTGTCCGTTTTTAGGGTTAGATTTTCAGCTTTGTTTTTTTTCTTTATAGCAACTGTATTATCAAATAATTGCTTTTGATAGGCTAAAGTTTCAGCGTAGTCTTTAACTCCTAAGTCTTGTATGTAGATTGTTTTATTTAACTCCATGAATCTTAAATTTAAAACGCTCCCCTTTGGGGAGATGCCAAAGGCAGAGGGGGTTATTCAAACTCAACTTCTACATCAAAATAATTGGGATTGTAATTCAAGTCATACATATTAGCCTGTAGTTCAATTCCTTTAAAACTAGGTAGGATTTTTGTATTTTCATTACTCACGCTTTTTATCTTATAAGGAAAAAGATAGCGTTGCTTAAAACGGATCATATCAGCCATTGGGTTGTCTTTCTTCATGGCGGTGTCTTTCTTTTTTAGAGCCTCTTCAAGACCTTTGTCTGTAATTTTTAGTGTGAATTTTTTTCTAGAAAATGTAGTGGTATAATGCTCATTAAAATTTGGAAATTCCTCTTTCTTATCACTTTTTTTATCTGATTTAGGTTTTATTTTACCTTTAAATATATCTAATTCTTTGATGTTTTGTCCTTCTAATTTTTCATTAAACCTTTTTAAGTCTGCTATATCTTTAAACTGATAGCCAATATTCATTTTTAGCTGCTGGCTTACCGTATCTGCTTTTATATAAAGATCAAAATCTTTTAATAATGCAATTTTTTTCTGTTCCTCTTTACTTAATTTGGCAATACTATCTTTTTTTTCTTCTAGCATTTTAGAAAAAACAATTAAAGTATCTATTTGTTGATTGGTACTGTCATTTTTAGAACTGCTTGGGCTCATTTTCATCATTTCGCTCATGTCAAAACCAAGAGCGTATTTACCACTACCATCTTCATTAAATTTAATTTCTTGAACAATTTCGCAACTGTTTAAAGCTACTAAAGTAATAAATAGTGCGAACAGATTTTTAATTTTCATATTTCAATTTTATTGGTTAGGATTATTCAAAATAATTAAAGCTGCTAATACACCAGGTATCCATCCCAGAACAGTTAAAATCAATACAATAATAACTGAACCGCAGCCTTTATCAATCACTGCTAAAGGCGGACAAATAATACAAAGCAATACTCTAAAACATCCCATGTTTATTTATTTTACAAATATAATTGAATTTTATTGACTATTAGACACGTTTTTGACGATTTTGTTACAGGTTTTTTTCTTTAAAATATAGTATATTTGCGAGCTATTATAAAAGATTATTTATGCAACTTTCTGAACAAGAAATCGTAAGACGAGAAAAATTACAAAAACTACGTGATTTAGGTATCAACCCATATCCAGCAGATTTATTCCCTATAAATCACACTTCTAAACAGGTGATTGATAATTATGAAGAGGGTAAAAAAGTAATTGTTGCTGGTCGATTGATGTCACGTTCCATTCAAGGAAAAGCGTCTTTTGCTCAATTGCAAGATGGAGAAGGTAGAGTGCAGGTGTACTTTAATAGAGACGAAATTTGTGAAGGCGAAGACAAAACAATCTATAATGATGTTTTTAAAAAGCTAATTGATTTAGGTGATTTTATTGGTATTGAAGGAGAACTGTTTACCACGAAAGTAGGAGAAAAAACGGTGAGAGTTAAAAATTTTAAATTATTGAGTAAAGCCTTAAAACCTTTGCCAATGCCTAAAGAAAAAGACGGTGTAATTTATGATGCTTTTACAGATCCTGAATTACGTTACCGTCAACGTTATGCCGATTTGGTGGTGAACCCACAAGTGAAAGAAGTTTTTGTAAAACGAACAAAACTTTTCAATGCCATGCGTCAATTTTTTAATGATGCAGGTTATTTTGAAGTAGAAACCCCAATATTACAACCTATTCCTGGTGGAGCTGCTGCAAGACCATTTATTACACATCACAATAGCTTAGACATCCCTTTGTATATGCGTATTGCGAATGAGCTGTATTTGAAACGTTTGATTGTAGGTGGTTTTGAAGGTGTGTATGAGTTTTCTAAAAACTTCCGTAATGAAGGGATGGATAGAACTCACAATCCGGAGTTCACAGCCATGGAAATTTATGTAGCGTATAAAGATTACAATTGGATGATGGAGTTTGTAGAAAAACTACTTGAATATTGTGCAATTGCGGTTAACGGAACATCAGAAGCCGTTTTCGGGGAGCATAAAATTGATTTTAAAGCTCCGTATAAACGAATAACCATGACTGATGCTATTAAAGAATTTACAGGTTTTGATATTACTGGTAAGACAGAAGAAGAGCTGTTTGAAGCTGCCAAAGGTATGGGGATTGAGGTTGATAAAACTATGGGAAAAGGCAAATTAATTGACGAGATTTTTGGTGAGAAATGTGAGGGAAATTATATACAGCCAACTTACATTACCGATTATCCTAAAGAAATGAGTCCGCTATGTAAAGAGCATAGAGAGAATCCTGAATTGACTGAACGTTTTGAGTTGATGGTTTGTGGTAAAGAAGTGGCCAATGCCTATTCTGAATTGAATGATCCAATAGATCAAAGAGAACGTTTTGAGCATCAATTAAAATTGGCTCAAAAAGGAGATGATGAAGCTACTGAGTTTATCGATTATGATTTTTTACGTGCCTTAGAGTACGGTATGCCACCAACTTCTGGTTTAGGTATTGGTATGGACAGGTTGATTATGTTTTTAACCAACAATCAATCCATCCAAGAAGTATTGTTCTTTCCGCAAATGCGACCAGAAGTGCGAGCATCACAGGCAATTATTTTAACTGATGAGGAGAAAGAGGTACTGAAAATACTAAAAGTAAATTCACCGATAGATTTAATCGATCTGAAATCACAATCAGGTTTAAGCAATAAAAAATGGGATAAAACCATTAAAGGATTGACCAAGCATAAGTTAGCTGCTGTGACTAAAACTGATGAAGGTTTATTTGTGGAGGTGGTGTAATTAAGCGAATGTCATTCCTGCGTAGGCAGGAATCTAGAATATATCATATAATATAAAAAAGAGTCATAGAAATATGATTCTTTTTTTGTTCTGCCAAATATTCTCTCTTTTCTTTCGTTTTCTTTATAATCATCAATCAACCCAAAAAAATGAAAAATTATATCTTAGTATTCCTATTGAGTTTTGCTACACTTTCTTCTTATTGTCAAAGTGTAGATTTAGATAGAGAATATATGAAGGTGTCTTATGTAAGGCTACCTTCAAATCCTGTGTTAGACGAGAATTTCAGAACTTTTTCTGTAAATGTTAATGCCTCTAACATTTCTAGAGGGGCTTATCCAAGAGCAATACTAGAAGATAAAATTGTATTAGATGGTTTTGAGAAAATAGATGGAATGGGTACCATCCAAATTGAAATTCAAATAGATGATGTTATTATTAATAATGTTGAGATTAAAAAAAGAGAAGTTGTTAAAAAAGATAAAGAGGGTAAAGTTACTAGTAGAAAAACATATTATAAACCTGAGGTAACGTATACCACTAGTGGTAGATATTATTTAAAAGACCATACAGAGAATCCTCCAAATTATGGTTTAGGTAAAAAATCATCTCATACAGGTGCTGAATACAATTCACACTCAGCTGCTCATAAATATTTCAATAATAATAAAGGTTCTCTAAAGAATAAATTTACGAGAGATTTTATTAAAAGTATACCAAGTACCGTAAACGGAAAAATAAATTATAGATATGGTTATTCGCCTATGAATCACAAAGCTTTGTTGTGGATATTAGATTCAAAAAAGAATCCTGAAAATGAAGGGCATAAAAAAGCGTTGACAGATATGCAAGAAGTATTTTCAACAATGAAATATGATGAATCGCTTGATGTTATTAAAACAAAAGTTGAGCCAATTGTTGCTTACTTTGAAAGTGTTATCCCTAAATTTTCTGATGTAAAAAAGAAAAAGCATAAAAAAATGCGTTATGCAAGCTATTTCAATATAGCGTATATGTACTATTATTTAGACATGCCAGACAAAGCCATTGAATATGCAAATAAATTGATTGAAAATGATTATGATAAAGGTGATGGAAAAAAGATTATTAAACAATCAGAATTATTAAAGCAACGCTTTGTAGATAATAAGTTTACTTCAAGGCATTTTGAAGTAATCACAACTGATAATTCTGCACAAGATCAAGTAATGGCAGAAGAGGATGACGAGTATGAAGAGGGAGTAAAATTTATGAATTCCCTGTATGAAAAGCTTATTCTAGAAACTGTTTTGATAAACCATAAAGGTGAAAGAGTTGATGGCTCGATAAAAGTTGAAGTTCCAAGAGATGCAGCTGATTTAGATATGACATTTCATTATAAAGGAGGTGTAACGTTAATGACTTTAGGAGATAATGATGAAATCAAAGAAAAGTGGTATTATCCCAGAGAAAATGTGAGTTTTACGGTTGACGATGTTGAGTATGTAGCCGTTAAGTTTAATTCTGCGAATGATAAGGTTTCAAAAAATGTAGTCGATATCTCAGGAGCTTTGTATTCATTTGCTAAGGTGTTGTACAAGTCAAATAAATTGAGCTTATATATTTGTCATGGAGAGTTGATTCTTAAAAAGGCAGGAGATAAAACAGGGAGTTCAACATCTAAAACCGTTTGGAAAATCGGCTTCAAAAAGAAATTAGCAAAATTGGTTGAAGACTGCCCTGACTTGACAGCTAAAGTGTTTGCGGGTAATTTTAAAAATGATGCAACAAGTTTGACTAAGTTTGTGAAAGAATACTCAGAAAATTGCAAATAATTTGATTTTAAGGACTATATAATTTTTAGCATTCTGTCATTCCGACGAAGGAGGAATTTCAATTTCAAAACCTAAAGATTCTTCACTTAATTGGTTCCTTATTTAGTTCTGAACGGCATTTTACTGTTGACTTATTAAAATATCAACTTTTTGTATAAAGCAAAACTCTAAATTAATAGTTGGTTTTTTCTTTTTATAAAGCCACGAATACACTAATGAGGTTGAAAAATGAAAATAATAATTTTCACGAATAAAAATCCTATAGGATTTTTAAAATTAGTGTTAATTTGTTTTTTTAATAATAGAGTAGAGAGATTTGTGTATTAGTGGCGGAAAATAGATTAGTCAGTTTGAGTAATTTTATGTATTTATTTTGTGAAGTATGAGTTTATAGAGAGCTTTTAAAAATTATCCTTAGATTTACGCTTATTAAAAAAATATAATATTTAATGAGATCAGCAAATTTAATTCAACGAATAGGTCTTTTTTTAGGACCTATAGTTTTCACACTTACCTTGTTGTATTTTCATCCTGAAGGTTTATCAAAAGAAGCCAATGCTGTACTCGCTTCAACATTTTGGATTGCCATTTGGTGGATTACTGAAGCTATTCCAATAGCAGTTACAGCTTTAATTCCTATTGTATTGTTTCCCCTTTCGGGAGGATTGAGTTTGACGGAAACCACAGGTTCTTTCGGGCATAAATATATTTTTTTATTTATGGGAGGTTTTATGATTGCTATAGCTATTGAAAAATGGAATTTACATAAAAGAATAGCACTAAACATCATTAATATAATAGGAGTAGATGTTAGTAAAATTATTTTGGGTTTTATGCTGGCAACAGCTTTCCTTTCTATGTGGATCTCTAATACTGCAACTTCAGTAATGATGCTGCCTATCGGTATTGCAATTATTCAACAATTAAAAGATAATCCCGAAACCAAAGTAGATGAAAATTTGATTTTTGGTAAGGCATTGATGTTGGCAATTGCATATAGTGCTTCAATAGGAGGGATGGCAACGTTAATAGGTACGCCACCAAATTTAGTATTAGCTGGGGTGGTTGAAGAAACCTATAATTATGAAATTACGTTTTCTCAATGGTTTATGTTTGGCTTTCCTATTTCTGTAGTTTTGTTATTTATTTGTTGGAAATACTTAACCAAATTAGCATTTACTTTTAAGCAAAAAGAATTTCCTGGTGGTAAACAAGAGATTAAAAGGTTGTTAAAGCTATTAGGAAAGGTAAGTTATGAAGAAAAAATGGTGGCCTTTATTTTTGCATTGACCGCTTTTAGTTGGATTACCAGATCTTTTTTATTACAAAAAATACTACCTGCTTTAGATGATACAATTATTGCAATCGTTTTTGCAGTTGTACTATTTTTAATCCCCTCAAAAAATAAAAAAGAAAAATTAATCAATTGGGAAGATGCGGTAAAATTACCTTGGGGCATTATCTTATTGTTTGGTGGAGGTATGGCGTTAGCAAAAGGATTTAAAACAAGTGGATTGGCTTTGTGGATAGGTAACCAAATGGCAGTATTAGAAGGACTGTCTGTAATCGTATTAATTTTATTATTGATAACTGCAGTCAATTTTTTAACCGAAATAACCTCCAATTTAGCAACAACTGCGATGTTATTGCCAGTATTAGCACCATTAGCAGTTACCATTGAAGTCCACCCCTTAATTTTAATGACTGCTGTAGCAGTGGCAGCTTCTTGTGCTTTTATGTTGCCCGTTGCTACGCCACCAAATGCAGTCGTCTTCGGTTCAGGTTATTTGAGAATACCAGACATGGTTAGTAAAGGTATCTTTATGAATATTATCTCAATCATCATCCTTACACTTTTTGTGTATTTTGTATTACCAGAATTATGGGGCTTAACCGTTGAAGGCATTCCTGAGGCTTTTAGTAAATAGTAGTAACCTTGTAAAGATTTATGATTTTGTAGTACTGTTTGTTTTTCTTTTGTATATTTGCACCCCAATAAAAACAATATAAAAAGAATACTATGAAAGGAGGTGCAACACTATGTTAATAATTCCAGTAAAAGACGGAGAGAATATCGATAGAGCGTTAAAACGTTTTAAGAGAAAATTTGATAGAACGAAAACTATGAAGCAACTACGTGAGAGAAAGCATTTCACAAAACCTTCTATAGCAAAAAGAGCTCAAAACCAAAAAGCTCAATACGTTCAGAATATCAGAACTAAAGAAGAATTAGGTTAATAAATAGATTCTTGTACAAACAGGAATATTTATTTCTTAAATATAAGTTAAACCGTTAGTAAAATAACTACACTTTTTGTAGCTTTGTTTACTAACGGTTTTTTTATGTTGATATCATATTTTATAGCGTATCTTTCCTCCGAAAAAAAATATTCGATACATACAACTAAGGCATATCAAGATGATTTAAAATCTTTCCAATCATTTTGTAATCGTACTTATGATACTGAAGATCTTCTAGAGATTAATTACAGCCAAGTCAGATCTTGGATTGTAGAAATGGTTAATCGAGGCATATCCAATCGCACCATCAATAGAAAAATAAGTAGTTTAAAAACCTTCTATAAGTTTTTAGTTAAAACGAAGCAAATACAAGAATCTCCTTTAATAAGTCATCAAGCTTTAAAAGTTTCGAAGAAAATACAGGTACCATTTTCTCAAATCGAAATCGAAAAAGTAATTGAGAATTTAACTATTGGGAAGGATTTTGAGTCAATACGAAATAAATTGATAGTAGAATTGTTGTATTCTACAGGAATGAGGCGAGCAGAGTTGATAGAGCTTAAATTGCAGTCAATTAACATTGAAAGTTCTACAGTAAAAGTTTTAGGAAAGAGAAATAAAGAAAGGTATATACCTCTATTAAATTCAGTTCATGAGACGTTGAAAATGTATATCATAGAAAAAAACAAGATAGATGTAAATAATGAATACCTTTTTATTACAAAAAAAGGCAATAAAATATATCCAAATCTTGTGTATAGAATAATAAATGATTACTTTAGTAGTGTGTCTTCAAAAGTTAAAAAAAGTCCACATGTAATTAGACATTCTTTTGCGACACATTTATTGAATGAAGGAGCTGATTTAAATTCTGTTAAAGAATTATTAGGTCATTCAAGTTTAGCTTCTACTCAGATATATACGCATAGTAGTTTAAGTGAATTAAAAAAAGTTTATAACCAAGCTCATCCAAGGAGCTCTAAAATTTAAAATATATGAAAGTAAATGTTCAGTCAGTAAATTTTAATATCGATCAAAGTTTAGTTGAGTTTATTCAAAATAAAATGGATGGTTTAGAAAAATTTTATGATAAAATAATTGGAGTTGATGCGTATCTGAAGGTTCAGAGCACTAGTGATAAAGAAAATAAGATTACAGAATTTAAATTATTGATTCCAGGGGATGAATTTATTGTAAAAAAACAATGCAAATCTTTTGAAGAAGCTATTAATTTATCTACAGATACGTTAAAAAGACAGTTGCGAAAAAAGAAAGAAAAACAAAGAGCACATCACGTATAATATTATATAAAAAAAATAGACATAAAAGTTTTGTAAAAAAAATAAAACTTTATACATTTGCAAACCGTTAGAAATAGCGGTTTGTTTTTTTATGTAAATGCCGATGTAGCTCAGCTGGCTAGAGCAGCTGATTTGTAATCAGCAGGTCGTGGGTTCGAGTCCCTCCATCGGCTCAGTTCTTTGAATAAAAAAATGTAGGGGAGATACTCAAGCGGCCAACGAGGACAGACTGTAACTCTGTTGGGAAACCTTCGCAGGTTCGAATCCTGCTCTCCCCACTTATAATTTTATTTGTGAGGATGTCAAAAGCTCGCTTTTGTAAA
>Ga0209633_10005633_pt1 | contig 10937 bp, 9 predicted proteins | sample Cruoilmetagenom1_FD_187290 | JGI IMG/M metagenome (GOLD analysis project Ga0209633, IMG submission 187290) | Oil polluted marine microbial communities from Coal Oil Point, Santa Barbara, California, USA - Sample 1 (SPAdes) (version 2) | ecosystem: Environmental > Aquatic > Marine > Oil seeps ... | reverse complement strand
ATCAGGGAAATACCCAATCCCCGTTTCGGGCATGGCGAACAATGTGTTATCCCCTGCCACCCGCAAACGCCCGTGAACGGAAAGGCCAACGCCCCCGCCCATAACGATGCCGTCTATCATAGCGATATAAGGTTTTTTGTAGCGGTATATCAGTTCGTTAAGGGCATATTCCGTGCGCCAAAATTCTTCCGCGCGGCCATCGCCCGCCTTGCCGCTATCATGGAGCATGATGATGTCACCGCCAGCGCAAAAGGCCCGCTCGCCCGCGCCCTGCACTAGCACAGCCCCAATCCGCGCATCATCTTCCCACGCCTGCATAACTTTTATCATCGCCTTGCACATCTCTGTGGTCAGCGCGTTTAGGGCTTTGGGGCGGTTAAGAGTGATAACACCGAGATTACCGAAAACTTCACATATGATTTGGTTGGTCATGTTTTCTTTCTCAGCAGCTGCTCCATAATCAGTGGGGTCAAAACTGATACCAATAATAATACATATATTAGGTTACAGTATAATTGTCCGAGAAGAGTTTTTTGTCCATTGATAATCATATCAACGCCCTCAACTCTAATGGTAATAAAGTGCTTATAAGGTTCTCCAATAATTGGCACCAAAATTCCAAGAAAAATCACTATAAAAACCGAATATGACAACAAATTAGTATTGTTGTTTTTATGAAAAAAACGATAACCGATAAATGCAGGTATTGCTGCCAAAAGATAAACGCTATTCGTAAGTGTCACAAAAATAGAATATAAAACCAATTCTAAATTCCGGCTGATCAATATATCTACAATCAAATTTACTAGGAACAACAATAAAAAGCTAGCTACCAATATATATGTAGTATCAAGGAGAAAATTCTCCAATTTACTAAGCCATTTTTTGCTAGCAACCTGGCTATTCATCGCAACAGCCCCCGCGATATAATCACCCTCATAATTTCATTCGTGCCTTCTAAAATTTGATGCACGCGCAAATCCCGCACGATGCGTTCAATGCCGTAATCCGCGAGATAGCCATACCCGCCGTGAAGCTGTAGAGCGTCATTGGCGATTTTGCTGCCCATGTCTGTAGCAAAGCGCTTGGCCATTGCACAGGCAGAGGACTTGTTCGGGTCATTTTTATCGACCATATCACCCGCGCGGTAAATCATCAGGCGCGAGGCATCGAGCTCCGTCGCCATATCGGCGAGTTTGAACTGGGTGTTTTGAAAGGCAGAAATAGGCTTGCCAAATTGCTGCCGCTCGCCCGTGTACTTGATAGCCGCATCAAGAGCTGCCCCCGCGCCGCCAAGGGAGCAAGCGCCGATATTAACCCGTCCGCCATCTAGCCCTGCCATAGCGAATTTAAAGCCTGCGCCCGCGTCGCCAATTCTATTGGCCGCCGGAATTTTACAGTCTTCGAGAATAACTTGCGCTGTTGGCTGCGCGTTCCAACCCATCTTCTTTTCTTGCGCCCCAAAGCTAAGCCCCGCCGTACCGCTTTCCACAAGGAATGCGCTGATAGATTTCTCGCCCGTGCGCGCCATGATAAGGTAAATATCAGAGAACCCGGCCCCCGAAATAAACGCCTTGGTGCCGTTGAGGATATAGCTATCCCCATCGCGTACAGCTTTGGTTTTCAGGCCTGCCGCGTCCGAGCCGCTACCCGGCTCTGTGAGGCAATAAGACCCGATTATTTCCATTGTGGTGAGCTTTGGCACGAACCGCGCCCTAAGCTCGTCATCTCCAAATGTATCGACCATCCATGTGACCATATTATGGATCGAGAGAAACGCCGCCGTTGACACACACCCGCGCGAGAGCTGCTCAAATATCAAGGCCGCATCAAGCCGCCCCATTTCTGACCCGCCATGCTCAACCCGCGTATATATGCCGCCAAACCCTAGCGCAGCCGCCTTCTCCAGCGTAGGCCGCGACATAGTCTTGTCCTCGTCCCACTGCGCCGCATAGGGAGCCAGTTTAGCATCGCTAAACTGCCGCGCCATATCCTGCACCATGACCTGCTGTTCTGTGAGTTTGAAATCCATTAGTTGGCCTTTGTATTTTTTGCCTCTCCTTGGGGAGAGGCCGCGCTTGCACAGCAAGCTTGCGGGTGAGGGGAAATAATGAAAGATTTTGCGATGAACGCTATATTTGATGTATTCATAAACATATACCCCCTCACCCTCGCTTCGCTCGACCTCTCCCCAAGGAGAGGTGATGAAAGTGAATTTTCATTTTTTATGTCCATCCTAAAAAGTCGGAATTACAAACGCGCTATCGCCCGTATGTTCATCCTTCTCGGGCCAGCGCTGGGTGACGGTTTTGGTTTTTGTGTAGAACCGCAAGCCTTCCATGCCGTATTGATTGATATCGCCAAATGCTGAGCGTTTCCAGCCGCCGAAACTGTGATAGGCGACAGGCACAGGAATGGGGACATTGATACCGACCATGCCAACCTCGACCCGGTCTGCAAATTCGCGGGCGGCGCGGCCATTGGCCGTATAGATAGCGACGCCGTTTCCGTATTGATGCTCGCTTGGTAAGGCAAGCGCTTCTTCGAAACTATCGGCGCGCACGATTTGTAGAACGGGGCCAAAAATTTCTTCTTTATAAGTGCTCATATCCGTGGTGACATTGTCAAACAATGTCGGGCCGAGGAAATAACCGTCCTCATAGCCTTGAAGCTCAAACCCGCGCCCATCGACCAGCAGGTCTGCGCCTTCTTCAATCGCCAAATCAATCATGCCTGTGACTTTGGCTTTATGGGCAGCTGTTACAACGGGGCCATAGTCTGCGTCTTTATCGGTGGACACGCCTATGCGTAGTGTTTCAATGGCCGGCAGCATTTTCTCTAGAAACCGCTCGGCAGTCCCCGCGCCCACAGGCACAACAACCGGCAAAGCCATGCAGCGTTCCCCCGCAGAGCCAAAGGCCGCGCCAAGTACGTCTTGCACGGCTTGGTCCATATCCGCGTCGGGCAGGATAATGCCGTGGTTTTTCGCGCCGCCCATACACTGGGCCCGTTTGCCGTTCTTTGTGGCTTCGTGATAGACGTAATGGGCGATATCGGATGAGCCGACAAAGCTCACGGCTTTGATATCAGGGTGCGCCAAAATCGCGTCGACCGCTTCTTTGTCGCCATTGACCACATTGAGCAGGCCTACGGGCCCGCCCGCTTCGACAAATAGCTCGGCAAGGCGCATAGGTACGCTCGGGTCTTTTTCTGACGGTTTTAGAATACAGGCATTCCCTGTCGAAATCGCCATGCCAAACATCCACATGGGGATCATTGCGGGGAAGTTGAACGGAGTGATGGCCGCCACAACGCCAAGCGGCTTGCGGATAGAATAGACATCAATGCCCGGCCCCGCGCCCATCGTATAATCACCCTTTTGGTTTTGCGGTACGCCGCAGGCAAATTCAATCACGTCCACCCCGCGAATAACATCGCCGCGGCTGTCAGCAATGATTTTTCCGTGCTCGGACGAGAGCATATGCGCGAGGTCTTCCATATTTTCTTCGACCAAGGTTTTGAACGCAAACATAATGCGCGACCGGCGCTGCGGATTGACCTGCGCCCAAGCGTGCTGCGCTTTGACGGCAAACGCAACGGCGGTATCCATTTCGCTCGCATTCGCCAAAGCCACTTTGGCCTGCACCGCGCCCGTATTGGGATTATAAATATCAGCTGTACGCCCAGAGGTTCCGGCGACATTTGCGCCTTCAATAAAATGACCGATTTGTTTCATGACTATTCTCTCAGTTGCGAGGCTGGGCGCATCTTGGCCCGTTAGATTCTACAGACGTAATACCTCAAATATGGCGCAAAGTTATACTTTATTTGCGTGTCTTTAAAGTTTTATAGAATACCCGTCCCGATATGTCGCAATGAGAGAATATTATGCCATGTATTACTTCGTATTCATACGCGCCACTTGTAGCTCAACACGTTTTATTTCGCGAATGACGCGGTTTGATTCCATGCGCATCCAGCTCCAGAGTTTAATCATTATCATAGACATCAGGCCGCACCATGCGAGCGCGCCCCAACGAAGCATCGAAGCGCCATCATCTGAACCTACGAATTTCCAAGCCGCATAAACGCCTATAGCAAACGCCAGAAATCCGACCACAAAAGTAATCATCGATAGCCACGCTAATTTGCCACTAAACAAACTGCCCAGCTGACCGAATATCCCCTGCTCGCCAAAATGCTGCATAAGCTCACGGTCATCGGCGCTCAAAGCTTCCTCTATTTTTTTATCAAGATCATCCATTTTTATCTCCTTCTAATAGGGCCCGCAGCTTTTTGCGGGCGTGCATGAGGCGGGTTTTTACGGTTCCCGCTGGAACCTCAAGCGCCACAGAAATTTCTGTAATGCTAAATTCTTCAAGATAAAACAGCGCTATGGCAGCGCGTTGATTTGGGGGCAGTGTGGCAATCGCGCGGCTTAGCGGCGTTTTATCTGCATTGTTCTCCATATTGCCAGGCGTTTTATCAGCCGCCTCAGGCTCCGCAGCATAGGCCGCTTCTATTCGGCGTTTGCGCACAGTTCGGCGAATGCTATCAGCAGCGCGGCGCGTCACGATCCTATAGGCCCATGCCGGAAAAACTTTAGTTTCCGTAAGGCGCGGCAGGTCTTTGATGATATCCGCCCACCCGTCTTGCGCCACATCGCGCGCCTGCTCCGCATCGCCCGTAAGCCTATACGCATGAGCTAGCAATTTGGGCTGCCAGTGTTTCACCAGACGTTCCAAAGCGGCCCTGTCCCCTGCCCGTGCAGACGCCACAAGATACTCATCAAAAATCCGAGCAACGCGATTAGCTTTATTATTAGCCATGTTAAACGCCCCTCCATCCGAGCCTCCAATATCTATCTTATAGTATTAAAGTCGTCCGCACATGGGTTTTGGTTCAAAATAATTATATGGGCCCTTACAAAAACTTCTTGTCTTTAAGGTAATCAATAATATGCATTGCTGCGGTCTCTGCGTTTTGGGCTATTGTATCAACATGTATTTCAGCCGCTTTTGGGGGTTGGTATTCGCTATCTATACCCGTGAAATTTTTAATCTCGCCACGCCTAGCCTTAACATACAGCCCTTTGACATCCCGCGCTTCAGCAACTTTTAAAGGCGTGTTCACGTAAATTTCTATAAATTCGCCGTCTGCCATCATTTGTCGGGCCATGTCCCGCTCTGCACTAAATGGTGAGATAAAAGACACCAACACGATAAGGCCCGCATCCAACATAAGCTTTGCCGTTTCGGCGGTGCGCCTGATGTTTTCCACACGGTCAGCATCCGTAAAGCCCAAATCATTATTAAGGCCGTGCCGTATATTATCGCCATCCAAAATATAAGTATGGCGCCCACGTTCAAATAATTTTTGCTCCACAAGGCTGGCTATCGTAGATTTACCCGCACCAGATAGCCCCGTAAACCAAAGCACAGCAGGTTTTTGTGATTTGTGGGCAGCACGTTGTTGTTTGCCGATCTCAAGGTTTTGCCACACCAAATTCGAAGCCCTGCGCAAAGCAAAGTTGATCATGCCCGCGCCAATAGTTTCATTGGTCAACTTGTCTATTAAGATAAACTGCCCAAGCTGCGGACTTTTCTTAAATGGTTTAAACGGTATCTGTCTATCTAGAGAAATATTACACACGCCAATATCATTCTGCCCTAGCGATTTCGCTGAAACATGCGAGAAATCGTTTATATTAATTTTGTAACGCAAATCTGTGGTCGTTGCAGAAACTGTTTTATGCGCAGTTTTCAGTAAATAGCTACGCCCAGGCAGAAGCGGTTGTTTGCTCATCCATATAATGTTGGCTTGGAATTGATCCGACTGCTTGGGCGGCGTCTCTGGGCTACAAATTATATCGCCGCGTGATATATCAATATCACCACCTAGCACCAAAGTAACGGCTTGGCCCGCAACAGCGGCGCTGAGCCCCCCGCCCATTGTGACAATGTCTTTGACCTGGGTAATCGCGCCTGACGGAAGAACTAAGACTTCGTCACCAATTTTCACGCTGCCCGAAACGATTGTCCCGCAATATCCGCGAAAGTCCGCGTGGGGGCGATTTACCAGCTGCACAGGAAAACAAAACTCATTTGTTTCCCCGCTTTCGGCCAGATCCACATAGTCCAAATATTCCATCAGGCTCGGTCCGTGATACCAAGGCATATGAGCAGATTTCACAACGATATTATCACCCCTTAGGGCACATGTTGGAATACATCTTATGCTATCAAATGCGAGCGCCTGTGCAAAAGAACGAAATTCTTCCTCAATGCCGTTATAGCGCGCCTGAGAATAACCGGCCAAATCCATTTTATTAATAGCAATAACAATATGCCGAATGCCAAATAAAGAAACAATGTGAGCGTGCCGCTTGGTTTGCTGTGAGACACCGCGGCGCGCATCAATGAGCAGCACCGCTAGATCGGCGCTTGACGCCCCCGTTGCCATATTGCGCGTATATTGTTCGTGCCCAGGCGTGTCCGCGATAATAAATTTGCGATTTTTCGTAGAAAAATAACGGTACGCTACGTCTATCGTAATTCCCTGTTCACGCTCAGCCGCTAATCCGTCAACTAGGCTTGCTAAGCCGCTCCCGTTTTTTGAAAGGTTTTCTGGGTCTAAGTTAGGAAGTTGATCACGCGGTATTAAACCCTGATCGTATAATAGCCGCCCGATCAATGTGGACTTACCATCATCCACATGCCCGCAAGTGATAAACTTCAATAGACTTTTGCGGTCTTGCGCCTCCAGGTATGTGGAAACATCAATCGGCAGGGACATAGCATTACGGGGCATTAAAAATACCCTTTAGTTTTCTTCATTTCCAAACTGTTCTCACCAAATCCGTCATCAGTTCTACCTGATCTTTCAGATCTATCTTTTTGTAAAAGCTCATTTATTATTTCTGAAACACTTGTAGCGCTACTAAGGTGCGCGCCTGTAAGCGGGTAACAGCCCAGCGTGCGAAATCGGACATTTTTTTCTTGGACTACATCTGTTTTTGTAAGAGGAAAACGGTCGTCATCCTTAAGAAGCAAACATTCCTCGCGCTGTACAACTTGCCGAGGTTTTGCAAAGTACAAGCATGGGATTTCAATGTTTTCTTTGTAAATGTACTCCCAAATATCTAGCTCTGTCCAATCAGACAACGGGAAAATCCGCAAGCTCTCCCCTTTCAAAATGCGTGTATTATAATCATTCCAAAGCTCTGGCCTTTGGTTTTTGGGAGACCATCTGTGGCCTGTCGACCGCAAAGAAAAAACACGTTCTTTTGCCCTGGACACGTCTTCATCTCGGCGCGCGCCACCAAAGGCTGCGTCAAAACCAAATTTATCAAGAGCCTGCTTTAAACCCTGTGTTTTCATAATATCAGTATGCAGCCCGCCCCGAACAAATGGATCAATATTTTGCGCAGCGCCTTCAATATTAGTATGAACATGAAGTGTAAGGCCAAGCTCTTCTACCCGCTTGTCTCTAAATGAAATCATTTCTTTAAATTTCCAGCCCGTATCGACGTGCAACAGCGGAAATGGCAGGCTTGCTGGATAAAACGCTTTCAATGCGAGATGTAGCATGACCGCACTGTCTTTACCTGCGCTATACAAAAGTACGGGGTTAGCACACGTCGCAAACGCCTCGCGCATGATAAACAGGCTCTGCGCTTCGAGACGGTCAAGATGTGATAGATAAGGTTTTGATAGTACGCTCTGTATTGGTAGCTGCGCATCTGTGGCCTTGGAAAGAATTTCTCTGTCCATGCTCTCAAGGTTTTTGAAGGCCTTGCCGAGAGTTTTTAGGGTGCATTGCCCTCCATTTTCAAGCCGGGCGATGCCTTTCCCATCGTTTAGCAATTTACGAGATATCGTCGATAAGGACTGCCCTCGTTGATGAGCCAGCTTTTTGGCTCTTTCTACAAGGATTGAAATTTGATCCATACCTATCACCAAACAAGCTAGATGTGCGGGTTTCTGTAACAATTATACACTTAATTACGGTGAAGACAATAGCTATCGTGGGATATATCCCATGATATATATGCGTAGAAGAAACAAAAAAACCCAGCCAAAGCTGGGTTTTCTGACTGCGACATAGAATTTAAAACTATCGGCGCCTGCATGCGCAAATAAAAAGCTTCAAATCTAGCCCCACACGCCCTTTAAGTATCTTGCTGCGCAGTTTTACTGTAATTACACACAGAAACACTCGCTTCATCACCCATATGGGTGAAGTTAATGAATTAAATTTGAAATAGTAATTAGCATTAAAATAATGCACAATTATTTGAACTTAGTTAGTTAACAAAGATTGCTGGCCGTTAAGAGCAAAACATATTTGGGGCAAGATGGCAAAGAAAACACCAAACCACAATTTACCTGATAACCGTCTTGAAGCCGTTAATCTAATATATGAAATGGTCTCAGATGCCTCAGTGTTTCCAAAATTAACTGATAGTGTATTTAGCCTAGCCAATGAAGAGCAACAAATCCCCTCAATACTAACGGCCCTAGAAAATTCGGCCAATCTCGCCCAAAAATTCTCCACCATGCCTGACGTAGATATCTCACGGGACATTGGCCTCCTAGTTCTTGGGCTTAACCTAGATGACAAGGTCTCACATACGCCGCCAAATGCTGAACAATGGAAAGGCGCAAAATTCATTGGCAACAAAAAAGGAATAGGCTGGCTCGATACAAAAGATGATGCGCGGAATATCGCCAGCGTTCTTAGTCTCGACAAGCAGAACTATTTACCCATTCACCAAAATTTGAAAGAAGGCTTAAAAGCAAAATCTATTGCCCGCCTTATCGTTGTGCATCAATTTATTCTATCTGGCACCGCTATAGATGCGCTGGAGCAGCTCTATTCCCTCACGCCAGCGGAGATTAGGCTGTGCCAATATTTGGCAGCAGGGAAAACCCTAAAAGAAACAGCCCATGAGCTTGGGGTTACTATTGAAGGGCCCAGAACGCAGTTAAAAAATATATTTGCTAAGATTGGCGTGCGTAGACAGCCAGAACTTATTCGTATTCTCACGCAAATTTCTGCCGCGGCTGCCATTCATGAATATAGCCATACAAATAATATAAATTTGGAGCCTGACTGGAAAAACGGCCTAATTTCTGTCCAAACGATTTTTTGTAATACACGTTATGGCACCAAGTTAGCGTATTCAATGTTTGGCGACCCCAAGGGGAAGCCAGTTCTGTATTTCCATCATGCACTTGGCAGTAGGCTACATTCTCGTTCTATGGCGGAAGACGCAAAGGAAAATGGGCTTTTGATCTACAAATTTGATCGTCCTGGTTACGGTCACTCTAGCCCTATCCCAAACTATTCCTCAAAAATACTGGCTGATTGCACTAAAGACTTTTTAAAGCACATCAACATCCAGTCTATCGATGCACTCACCTATGCCATCGGCACGCGCGTGGCATTGGACGCATTGCCGTATCTAGACCAACGAATAAAATCTCTTACCGTTTATTCGCCAGAAATAAATGTTCAGGCAATTATAGCAAATAATTCATTTTGGAAAAAGCTAACGAACCGAAACATCATAACCCCAAAACTAGTCATAAGTTTATTAAGGATACTAAAGGTGAATTTGTCGGACAAAGCTATTCGCCGAAACTTGCAGCACTATTACCAAGATTCGAAAGCAGATTTACATACTCTTGCTAACCAAAATTACATGATGGATATGCTCACTGAAAATAAATTATCCACACGGCAAAACTTCGCCGGAACAAAAATTGATTACGATCTGGTGACAATGCCATTTACCATGAGCGCCGCACAAACATACGAACCACCAATTATATTTATTTTTGGCAGTGATGATCCAATCAACACTTATAAAAACAATGTTGAATTAATAAACATGATTCCCAATTGCCACGTATATGAGAGTAAAGGCCATGGACAATTACACATCTACTCAGCCTTCGGACAATTCTTAAAATCTGCTTTCGAGCCAGAAAACTGCGATTGGATTACCGAGATCACGTGACGATAAAAACGACTATTATTTTCTAATGCATATCGATGGCAACTGCATCACGATGTAGTACATCAAGTTGGTTTAATGGCACGAACTATTCAACAACACCCTACTGCCAAGACTTTTAGCTATCAAAGCTATTTTTATATCGCCAATTCGTTCTCTCTCAGCACTTTTGAAACCGGCAAGGTCACATGCACCTTCTCTTGGATCATCTAAAGCCTACTTAATCCCGATGCAAATAGCTGTTTCCGTGCCGGTTCGCATACCCACCCCGTAAAGTGCAAAATTTTTGTGTGTTGGTTACGGGAGTAGGATTTGAACCCGCGAAGTGGCCACATTTGATTTTATCAAATGTAACGTAGCGCCGCGCATGCAAGTGTGCGGAGGTAAAATCATGCCCATCAAACGAAAAAAACCCAGCCAAAGGCTGGGGTTTATTTGGTTACGGGAGTAGGATTTGAACCTACGGCGCCACTGCCGTGGTCTTCTTCGTTTAAAAATGGCCCACTGGACCATTTTTTCGGGTGGTGCCCGACCTACTACGAAGCCTTCAGGTTACACCTGATAATCATAGGTTCAATTTTAGCCCATAGAAACACAAAAAAACCCCGCATAAACGCAAGGGTTTTTGTGTTTGGTTGCGGGAGTAGGATTTGAACCTACGACCTTCAGGTTATGAGCCTGACGAGCTACCGGGCTGCTCCATCCCGCGATGAAACTGTTTATTACTAAGCTCATATAGTGACCTTAGTACAGGTTTGCAAGCCTGCGTGTTGCGGACATGCGTTTCCATCATCAAGAAAGTGCGAAAATGGAAAGGATTTATCATAAAGGAGGTTGGTTTTAACGAACAATGATTTGTGCATGCCGGGCAGCGACCTACTCTCCCGTGCCTTAAGACAAAGTACCATCGGCGCGA
>Ga0209633_10005632_pt1 | contig 10938 bp, 10 predicted proteins | sample Cruoilmetagenom1_FD_187290 | JGI IMG/M metagenome (GOLD analysis project Ga0209633, IMG submission 187290) | Oil polluted marine microbial communities from Coal Oil Point, Santa Barbara, California, USA - Sample 1 (SPAdes) (version 2) | ecosystem: Environmental > Aquatic > Marine > Oil seeps ... | reverse complement strand
AAATAACTTATCCTGCTATACATCAGAGCTTCCGGCCAGATCTATACCTGTTTGTGGAAGTTGTTTTGTCCACGTTCCTTAAATTTTAAATCTGGACACCATTTTTTCTAATTGACTTGCAAGTCCGTTAAGCTCTTCCGAGCTTTTGCTAACCTGTGAGCTGTTCTCAGACATTCCACTGGCAGTACCGTTAACTTCGGAGATATCATCTGCTATACTGACAGAAGCAACGGAACTCTTAGTTACATTTTCAGTTACTTCGGAAATACCCAGGGAAGCCTGGGCAACATTTCCGGCTATCTCTTTTGTTGTTACAGATTGTTCTTCAACCGCAGTTGCAATTTTCGACACGATCTCATTGATATCATTTATTACGTTTAAAATCTGTCCAATATCTACAACAGTTCCACTAGTTGACTCCTGAATGTCTCCTATCTTAGTTTTTATTTCCCCGGCTGACTCAGCAGTCTGCTTGGCGAGTTCTTTGATCTCGTTTGCGACAACCGCAAACCCCTTGCCGGAATCACCAGCGCGTGCAGCTTCTATTGTAGCATTTAAAGCTAGCAAGTTTATTTGATCAGCAATTTCTGTAATTGTTTCTACAACCTTCCCGATTGCTTGAGCAGCATTACCAAGTTTCGTTACTTTCTCAGAAACAACTTTGCCATGACTAACAGCGCTACCTGTTATAGAGCTGCCCTGCGCTGAATTTTTTGCAATTCCGCTGATAGTTACTGTCATCTCTTCTGCGGCAGCTGCGACCATTTTCAGGTTGGTGGCTGCCTGTTCAGTAGCAGCAGCAACTGCACTCATATTAGAACTCATAGCACCTGCCGCAGCAGTAACATTATCAGTCTTATGAGACATTTCATTAATTCCTGACGTCATTAAGTCTGATACTGATGAAAGCTCCGTGGAAGATTTATTCACAGTTCCAGCATTTACCGCTATTTCCTTAATCATTGATTGTATCTTTTCTATAAACACATTAAACCATTTAGCCAGTTCTCCTACTTCGTCATCATGCTTTATTGCCAGCCTGGTTGTCAGGTCACCTTCACCCTGCACTATATCCTTAAGACCCTCACTAACTTTAATGACCGGATTGATTATTTGGCCGGCCGATATCAAACCGATACACAGACCCAAAACTATGGCAAATAAAATAATCAGCGCAATAACTTTTTGGGCAGCGCGTTCCTTTCTCTCAACCTCAACGTTTGATTTTGCCACGTTATCCCAACCTGAAGAAGAAAGGGTGTCCGCAAGAGAGACTATCTTTGGCGCAATAGGTAAAATTTCTTTATTCACCTCCTTGTTCAGCTTTATTGTCACAGCTACAACCCCTTCAAATTCATCCATAAAATCCTCTACCGAGTATTTTATCTTTTCCATCTCTTTGTATCCATCATTCTCAAGGTCATCCAGAATATTTTCCAGAATTTTTAATGCCTTATCAGAATGCTCGGAACCATAATCTGTCATGTATCTTCCCATCTCAAATCTTGCAGACATAATCATGGATGCATTCTTACTGTGTAAAAAACGATTATTGTCCTCGGAATTTTTTTTCGACAACAAATCAAATGCTTGAAATAAAATGCGGCCCCTATCTGCCAAATTTTCTTTATTTTTATTTCTCGCATTATACCTTATAACCACCTTGTGGTACTTATCGATATATTCTTTTGATAGAACCCTGATCTTTTCTAAAATTTTCAGTTCTTCGGGATCCTTTATACTTTTTTCACTCTCAGCGATTATTCCCATTAATTTTGCAATATTTTTTTCAGCCTCGATGTGATCTTTCTCTTGGTTGTTATATATATACTTCTCTACGGAAAGTCTCAGTGACAAAACAGAGGATTCTATCATACTTGCACAATTTGCCAAACGCACTTTTTCCCCCACATCTTGCACAAGATAACCAACTTTAGATCCAAGTAATCGAAACTGACTGATAGATATTGCACCGACAATAATCATCAAAAACATCATTGCGGTATAACCTGCCAGAATTTTTTTTCTAAGATTCATTTTTAACATAACAAAACTCCTGTTTTCTGTGCGTCTATGTTTCAGAGAAACCATTTTAGAAAATAATATTGCACAGGTTGCAGAACTGCCTTTAAATTTTTAAAACTTTACATCTACCAAAAAATACATGTTGGTTATTGACATATCACTTTCCTGCTGACTGCCGTAAACAAGCATCGGATTATAATGGTTATAATCCATATAAACTATACCTGCTCTGCAAAACATATGTTTTTTATCAATCGGCTGGATATAATATAGCTCATAAGCATCTCCATTTACACCCAGCTTATTAATCAGATCGCCGGAGCCTGATGACAATAATCCCGTCCAGTATTTGGAACCGTGATTATATTCAAATCCTATGGAGGGATTTTTCAGCGCATCAATGGAAAACTTGTATCTCAGACCGGTATAAAAAGCATGCCCGTCCCGATTTTCACCTAAATTACCACTGAGATTGTCAGAAAATAATCCGACCTGGTAGCCGGCGGGATTAGAAAAAACCGTGCCCTGTGACCCTGTAGAAAAATCGGCATAGGCAAATGAACCAAACCAGTCCAAACCGCTGTTTCGAATATTATTAAACTGCAGATGGAAGTTATATAATTCCAAATCACCTGCATCTTCCGGTGTACTTTCAACCGTAAAGGGAAAAGATGCCGGGATACTGGACTGAGTCAAAGCCGGTAAAGCAAAGAGCTTTGCATAGCTAATCCATACCATAGAGTCTTTGACACCAGGAACCTCCATTTCAAAAGCAGCCACCGCTGCTCTGGAATCATCCAGATCTATACCGGTATATTCCGAATAATTCTGAAAAACTTTTGCGTAGGCAAGCCTGAAGATTGATTTTTTTAACCCTGTCCATTTTTCCAGAGATAAATTAGTTATTATTCCGTCTGTTTCTCCGTCAATCATCAGTTTAGGCCAGGTGGATTTCCTGGTTGTGTTATCTCTGAGTTCATTGGGTGGGCCTTCGTTTGTCGGCAACCGCCCGAATGTAAAGGAAAGCGGCGTTCCCGGTACGAAATAATCAATATAGGCTCTTTCAACGTGAATATCACCTTCTGCATCGGGAATGCTCGGATTTGTCATATCCGTTGCTGACGTAGGAAAATTACTATCCCCCCATAGTTTGAAATATGCAAGACGTCCATGGAATATCAAATTTTCCGTAATTTTTCCCTTAAGATTGAGACGCAGACGATTTGACCAAATCTCATCCATATTTGGATCAGACAGCTGTCCTGTTAAAGGATCCACATAACGATTATAACCGTAATTATCCATCCTGAGCCGAAATTCACCACCAATGGTAATTTTATTAAGAATCGATTGAGTCTCAATAGAATTCAGCCTGCTCGACATCTCTTCAACGTCTTCTTGCAGATATTTGTTATCGGTGGTTGAAACAACCGACTTTTCATTTTTCTGTTCCGGCATCTGCTCCAATAGTTCTATTTTTTTTTCAAGGGTCTCCTGGCGTTGTAAAATATTGTCAAGCAGACTTTTTTCTATGGTTATAGTTTCAGCATAGGCATTAGAAACACAAACTAATACCAACATACTCATAAAAGTAAAAATTACATTTTTGCGCATCTTATTATCTCCTTTAAATTATTGAAGCCCTGCTGCAATAGGCAAATCCGAATCCGCTGCATGATCAATCAGGTATTGTTTTATGGACGCCTGTTCATCAGAAGGTATTATGCCACTGATATCTTTCTTCCTTTTATGTTTCTCTCTTTTAAAAAATCTTTCCCACTGACTTGAAGCAAACTTTACAGGTGAAAAAACAGGCGCCTCACCACCGTTCTTATGGCACTGCCCACATTTGGATTTAAACAGGGTCTCCCCGTCTTCCGCCCCTGCAATTGAGTAACTGACTATCAGAATTCCAAAAATAAGCGTCGCAAGGAAACTGATTCTTGTATTCATAAGTATTTTCTCCTTCTTTTCATAAGTCGTCGTAAATGTTCAGAACTTATTTTCAAAAACTGGTGAGATACTTGCCTCCCCGGTCCCTGGTAGTCATCAGAGAATCGTTGACCGATTCGATCTCCCCATCTGCATCAGGAAGGGAAAAAGTCAGCGACTTTTCTTCCGACCGCGTTTCGGCTTGGTCCGTCCGGGTTGGCGGCGCTGTGTTGTCTTCCATTTTCAACCTCCATTGGTAGTTGTTAATTTTTCGGGTAGAGCCGTCCCATCATTTTACCGACCACAGCGCAAATATCTTTAAAGTTTCCGTCGGCATAGCTGATCAACCGGGGATGCAGCTTGTGTGCGCTGGAGATGGTTTCGGGTCTGCTATCCGGTAAAATGATGATGGTCCGGATATCTCTCAGCAGGTCGCCGATGCCGACAATTTTCTTAAATTCCTTCTGGCTGCCGGTCAAAAGGACGATCAGCGCAAGATCACCTACGGGTTGACGAAGTCTTTGAATAAGTCTGTCGATGGAACCGCAGGTCTCCTTGCGATATGATTTAAGCGGCGGCAGCGAGGTGACGGCGGCAGTGTCTGTTTTGGGGTCGGCCCCTGGCGGCAACCCACCCGTCAGGGAGGCTTTGGTAACGTAAATGCGGATATACTCAGGAAGATGCCTGGAAAAAAGCATATCTTCCGCCCTATCCGCCGAGATGGCCGTTTCCAGTGTGTTGATCAACTCCCTGACGTTCCCCGGCCATGAATACCGGGTGAGGAAATCCAGAAAGTCGGGCGAAGTGCCTTTGGTGCCCATCCGCTGACGTTCGCACAGCCTATCGATATATTGGCTCACCAACGCTTTGATATCTTCGGAGCGTGCCCGCAAGGGTGGCAACATGATGTTCAAGGCCCGCAGGCGGAACAGCAAATCCTTTCTGAAACTGCCGTTTTGCACCATCAGGTCGAGGTCGCGGTTGGTGGCCGCCAGTAGTCTGAAATCGCTTTCCAGCTCCTTGCTGCCGCCTACCGGCCGGTAGCGGTGCTCCTGGAGAACCCGCAGAAAGACCTTTTGCATAGAGAGGGGAAGTTCGCCGATTTCATCCAGAAAAAGCGTTCCCCCGTGGGCCTGGGCCACCAGGCCCTGCCCGGCCTGGTTCGCCCCGGTGTAAGCCCCTTTGGCATGACCGAACAAAAGGCTTTCCACCAGGGATTCCGGAAGCGCTGTACAGTCGACCACCACGAAATTGGCGTCGGACCGGATGCTGTTGTTGTGGATCGCCTGGGCAAACAGCTCTTTACCGGTACCGGTTTCGCCGGTCAACAATACACTGCTATCGGTGGCTGCCGCCTGGGCCACAAGATCGTAACAGGCCTTCATGGGTACGCTGCTGCCGATAATTTTATCCAGCTTGAGCGCGCGGGCAGACTGTCGGGCATTTTTCAAGCTCTCCCTGTATTGAAGGACACGCTGCAGGGGAAAGGTGATTTTGTGGGGAGAATCGTTTTTCTGGATGTAATCCCAGGCGCCGTTTTTAATGGCAATTTCAGCCCCGTCCGCACTTCCGAACCCCGTCATGATGATCACCTCGGGAGAGGATTCGGTGGAGCGGATGTCAGGCAAAATATCCAGACCGCTTCCGTCAGGCATTCCCACATCGAGCAAAACGATATCGTAGGGTGTCGACAAGACCTCCTGCAACCCGTCGGCCAGTGTATTTCGGTACGCCGACGCATGCCCGATTCGGTTGACGAGGTTCGAGAGCACGGTGCATACGGATTGGTCGTCATCGATGATCAACACGTTGGCCATGGGATATCACCTCATAATCTATCTGCGCACCATTGAACGATTCGGATCACAGCATCCGTCCGGTCCACGATGGCCCGGAGGGTAGCAGGTCTGCCCGGTTGAACGCACTGTCCGAAAATATCGGACGCTTTAACCAAATCTTTAGTTCTTATTTTCGGAAGCGGAAGGAGCCCTGGGGGGCAGATGTGTAAATTGTTGAACTCAAGCTTTCTCAGCCCAACAGTCACTATCCTTTAAATAGAAGATTGGGAAACATGGTAAGAACGGTTATTCTTTGAACTGACAATATCAGTCGTAATACACTGAATCATCGAGAACTTTTCGTATCACCTCGGCAATCTCTCTTTTTATTACAGGTTTCATTACATACCCCTGAATTCCCAGCGCCTTGCTTTTTTCCTTGTTTATCTGATGGCTGAAACCGGTGCATAAAATGACCGGAATCTCCGGCCTGATTTTCTTTATCGCCTCGGCAAGTTGGATACCGGTCATATTGGGCATGGTCATATCCGTGATTACCAGATCAAATGCATCATAATTGGCTTTGAATGCTTCAAGTGCGTCTACACTTCCGGTGCGTATGGTTACCCGATAACCCATCCGCTCAAGCATCTGCTGTTCCATTTTGACAATTGTCGCCTCATCATCAACCAGAAGAATTTTTTCAGTGCCGCTCTGGATAGGTTCGCTCGGGTCAGTTTGTATATCGACACCCTTTGGAGCCATTATCGGCAGATACACATGGACCTCGGTCCCTTTTCCAGGTTCACTGTAAATGCGAATGTCGCCGTCACAGCTTTTCACAATCCCTTGCACAACGGAAAGTCCCAGACCGGTTCCCTTGCCCGTCTCTTTCGTCGTAAAATAGGGGTCGAATATTTTGTCCATTATATCTTTTCCAATACCGATACCCGTATCCGCAATCGTAAGGAGCGCATATTCACCGGGAACCAATTCCGGAAGAAGCGATTGACCTGGTTCCAGCCGTTCTTGTTTTAGATGTACTTTGAGCCTGCCGCCGGTCGCTTCCATGGCGTGATAGGCGTTGGTAGCCAGGTTCATGACGATCTGATGGACTTGCGTGGGATCGGCAACGATGATACCGCAACCGGGATCTATGTCCTGTTGAATGCTTATGGTTGTCGGAATCGAAGAACGGAGCAGCTTTAAGGCTTCTTTGACAATTGGTTGCAGTTTGATTGGTTTGATTTCCTGATCACCCTGGCGGCTGAAGGCGAGGATCTGTTTCACCAGGTCTTTTGACCTCAAGGCGGCACGAATAATCTCATCAACATGGCTCTGTAATGGGCTGTCTGCCGGCAAATCATCTTTGAGCATTTCAGAATATCCCATCAGGGGGAACAACATATTGTTAAAATCGTGGGCTATTCCTCCGGCCAGGGTGCCGATAGCTTCCATTTTCTGAGATTGACGCAACTTTACTTCCATTCTGATTTCATTGGTAATATCGCGCTTAACCGCCACATAGTTCACAACTTCTCCCGTTTCATCAAGCACCGGTGAAATGGTGGCCTCTTCAGTATAAAACGTGCCGTCCTTTTTTCGGTTGATCAGTCTGCCTTTCCAGGTATCACCTGATGTGAGGGTCTGCCACATTTTACGATGGAACGACTCGTTTTGTTCACCGCTTTTCAGAATTCGTAAAGTCTCTCCAACCGCCTCTTTTTGTGAGTAACCTGTAACTTGTTCAAACGCAGGGTTGGCGTATTGAATATTTCCTTTGGCATCCGTAATTAAAATAGTTTCCGCTACCTGTTCAATGGCTTTAAGCAGCCGCTCACGGTCTTCCTCTGCCCGTTTTTGCTCGGTGACATCATAAGAAAACAGCGAGTACCCGACTACCTCACCATCGGGATCGAAGATGCCGGCCACGGTCGATTGAAATTCACGCACGCCATCATCGGTCTCTTTCGTAATCGTGTAGCGATATTTTCCATCGCGGTAAACGGTCTCGATTGCACGCCAGAAGCGTTTGGCCTCGACATTCTCTTTTTTATGGATTTCCATCACGGTCTTGCCAATGACTCCGGCGAATGTGTATCCGTACAGTTTCTCCGCCATCGGGTTCCAGTAGGTAATGTGGAAGTCCAGATCGGTCGTGGCGATGGCGACACCTCGCACGCTGCGCAGGATATTATCGAGCATCGTTGTCTTATCGAGCAACGCCTGCGCAGGATATTATCGAGCATCGTTGTCTTATCGAGCAACGCCTTTTCGTCACGTTTGCACTCAGTGATGTCTGTAACGATGCCTTCAATAGCTTTGGGCTGGCCGTTATCATTCAAAATCAACACGTTTCGCTGGTGCATCCATCTTTCCTCACCGGACTTGCTTATGATTTGGTACTCATAGAAATCCGGCATATCACCTGAAATGAGATTTTCCCATTGTTCTTCATAATAGTCCATCCAAGCGGGGTGAATGTTTTTTTGATAAGCAGGGAGCATTCATAAAACTCTTTTGGTGTGTACCCAAACAATTCGATTGATGCAGGACTGACGTACTCGAAGAGTCCATCCGGTAACGACATACGACAAATCATATCCTTGGAATTTGATGTTAATCGTCGATATTTCTCCTCACTTTCCCGCAGCGCATCCTCGGCTTGCTTGCGTTTTACAACTTCCTGCAATTCATTAAGCCTTTGTTCCAATTCCTCGTAGGTCGGTTTTTCAGTCATAATTGCACCCTAATCATAGAAAGAAGGTTTGCCGTTTGGCAGGGTTTGGAACTCATGCTTTCTTATATCTGTCATGAGCGGTGAACGTAAACCAAAAATCACGATCTATCTCCAGACGATTCCTTCTTGACAAAAGAGAAAAAAGCCGCCGCGCTTCCCAGTCCATCACCATACCACTGCTCTACCTGTCGATCATTTCACAGTTCTTCAATCAGCTTGCAATACTCCTTTATAAACGCCCTTTCATAGTTGTCGTTCTACAGTCATTGCGATCAGCGTCGAGCGTCTCAGTATTGCGTGTGGGGTAAGCCCAGAAATCGGCAAAGGAAGGGGGCGAGAAACAACTTCAAAAACCGCGAGATTAGAGACTAGGCGTCAGACTCAAATGATTCGTTAGGCCTTGGTTTTTCTATGAGATAGCCGGAACCACAACGGTGCAGAACACTATACATAAGTGTTTGATATGGAATCCCATTTTCTACAGCAGGAGCTTGGATTTCCTCTTCAACAAATGGAACAAGATAGACATAATCATTAATTTCAACAACAAGTACCTGTTGGTTCGGATATTTTGACTGGTTGGGATGAGTTGCAATATCAACCAGATCACCTCGTTCAACATGCATGGTTATCTGCTCAAAACTGATACCACGTTCTGTTTTAAGCCTTTCGTTCTTTTCCTTATTCCATTTATAATAGTCCATCAGTCAAATCTAATAAAAGGTGTGCCTAATGTCAAAAGCATTTTGTAAATTGAAAACCGATGTTGCTATTTGTTTGTGATAGTAAGAATTCCTACAAAATCTGAAAAATCAGGGTAACACATTCCTCTCCGAAAACGTAAGGAGGAAGTGTTATGAGTTCGAAACAATTTAGCCAAGAACAAAAGCTGGCCATCGTGAAAAATGCGGCTACAATCGGTTTTAAGGAAGCCGCAGAAATAGCCGGTGTTCATTACACCACGGTTTATGACTGGCGACAAAAACTCGATAGCCTGGGTGAAGAGGTCTTTGTGGCCTATCAACCCTCCTATCCGGGACGTGGCATCAAGGAGATCTCCCCGGAGAAGGAATCCGCCGTGCTTGATTGCCGGAAACGCAATCCGGGGTTTGGGCCAGGCCAGGTCAGAGGGCAGCTCCGCCGGCAGGGAATTACCGTATCGATCCGCAGTGTTCGGAAAATCATGAAAGCCAATGGGTACGTGGCAACTGGAAAGAAAAAGGACAAGGAAAAACCGCAGCGGTTTGAAGCCAGGCGGCCTTTGGAACTGGCCCAGATGGACATCCTGGAATTTTTCATTAACAAGGCCAAGGTATATATAATCCTCCTTTTGGATGATTTTTCCCGATTCATCCTCGGCTGGCGACTGTTGGATCAAACCAGTGTCGATACGGTTATCAGCGTTGTCGCCGATGCTGTGGACCGCTATGGGAAGATGGAGGAGATCCTGACCGACCGGGGGTTTGTGTTTTATTCATGGCGCGGGATCAACCGCTTTGAAAAGTACCTGGCAACAGAAAGGATCGATCACACCCATGCCCGGCCGCATCATCCGCAGACGCTGGGCAAGGTGGAAGCCTGTAACCGGCGGATTAAGCAAGAGCTGATTGATCAACAGCGTTTTTCCAATTTGCATGAAACCCAGGCCGCTGTTGAACGCTGGGTGGCGCATTACAACTATCAGCGGCCCCACCAGGGGATCGGCGGTTTTCTGGTGCCGGCCGAGCGCTTTCACGGCCAGGCGGAAAAGGTGCTTGACGCCATGGACAGCGGGGTCGACATAACCGGCCATTGTGCGATATCTTCAGGTATCGAGCGAAGTGTTATCAATCTTGTTTTGAGCCCCAAAGGGGTTATGACGCTCTACCTTCTGGGGCAACCAATTGTACTCACTGGAGGTGAGAAATGCCAGAGAACGTAACGCCTGAAGAAGTGGCCGTGCTGATTCGTTCCCGTAGACTTTTAAAGAAAAAAGGGCTTGCACCGGATACCGATGTCAAGACGCTGTGTGATCAGGCCGGTATCTCCAGAAAGACCGGTTACCAATGGGAGAAGCGCCTGCTCAATTCGTCCAAAGGTGTTGAAGAAAAACTGCGCCGGGACCTTGAGCAGCTTAACGCCGAACATGAAAAGCTCAAGAAAGACTACGATGACGTACGCTGGGAAAACCGAGGCCGAAAGATTGCCTGGGAGATCCACGAAGTGGATGCGCTGTTGGCCGAAAAAAAAAGCACTACAGGCAAGGGCAAAAAGAAAAAGCGGTAGTCTTTTTTCGTTCCGAGAGTCGGGCGACCCACCAGGCCGCCTGGGTACTGTGCGTTTCGGTGAGTACCCTGGGGGTCTGGAACAAAGGCTTCGATGAAAATTTAAAGCCGTTGGTGGTTCCGGATAATCGGGGAAAAACCGCCAAGGTCACCGTTGAGATAGTGCGCTGCATTGTCGAGAAAGCCAAAGGCGATAAGG
>Ga0209633_10005630_pt1 | contig 10943 bp, 11 predicted proteins | sample Cruoilmetagenom1_FD_187290 | JGI IMG/M metagenome (GOLD analysis project Ga0209633, IMG submission 187290) | Oil polluted marine microbial communities from Coal Oil Point, Santa Barbara, California, USA - Sample 1 (SPAdes) (version 2) | ecosystem: Environmental > Aquatic > Marine > Oil seeps ... | reverse complement strand
TGATTTTTGCATAAGTATTTGTTCTTGTTCTTTATTTTTTTCAACTTCTTTTTTTACTTTTATATCAAGTGTGTGATTAAGATTTGCTAGTGCTTTTGTTGTTGATTTTACACTTTTGTCTTTTTGCATTATAATTGACTGTACTTTTTTCCCAATTATATAAGCAAAGATAATAGCAATAATACTAAAAAATAGAAAGAAAAAAAGGTTTTGTTTAATTTGTTGTTCAATTCTTACTTTTAAAAGAATTTTTTCTTTATTGACATCTTTTTGAATATCATCTAAATAAATCCCTTTAGCTATAATCCAATTAAGTGGTTCATAGTAATAAAAATAAGATATTTTATTGACAACTTTAGTGTCGCTTTTTTTATAACTATATTGAACAAAGGATTCTCCGCTTTTATTTATATCTTCTAAAAATTTTTTACGAAATGCAAAACCATTGGGGTCTTTATAGTTAGCTGATAAAAATTTTCCAACTAAATCAGTTCTATTTGGATTTATAAGCATTTTTGCAAACTTCTCCCCACCCTCTTTATCTAGTAAAGTATATACAAAAATATAGCTATTCTTTTCAATGTCAAAAGGTAACATTTTAATCCAATTTATTATAGAATCTTTCTGTTGATTTATTAAGTTAACATTATTATCATATTTATAGTTTATCATAGTTGTTAAACTTTGTATATTAGTTTTTAGTTTTTGCTTTTGTAATGTAATATTATCATGCTTAAGTTGTGTGAGTGTATTTTTAAGTGCAACTTGCTGATTATGATAATAAAATAGAGAAATAAAGAGTGTATTTGATAATATTATAATAATAATTGTTGACATAATAAGATTTGAGATATTTTTGTAACCAAATATTTTCATTGAGTAGGAGCCTTTGTGCATAGTGAAGTTTTAAAAAAATTAAATAATTATACCCTATTATTAGTTGAAAATGAAAAAGGTATAAGAGAAAACCTTTATGAATATTTTGATTTACTGTTTCAAACTGTTTTGGTAGCTAATGATGGAGTTGAAGCTTTAGCACTATACAACAGTAATAATATAGATTTAATTATTACTGATATTAAAATGCCAAATATGAATGGTATAGAGTTGGTAAAAACTATAAGGGATAAAGACAAAGATACATCAATAGTAATAATTTCTGCTCATACAGATGTGGAGTTTTTACTTGATAGTATCCCTTTAAATCTTACAGAATATGTTGTTAAACCACTTAACGAAACGAAAATTTCAAATATTTTAAATATATTTCTAAAAGATAAAGATGGTACTGATTTTATATATGATAAAAGTAGATGTGAAGTTATAGTAAATGGAGAAATGCATACTTTAAGTACAAAAGAAAATATTTTTTTAGATAAACTTATAAATGATAATAGAATAATATCCTATGCAGAGATAGAAGAAAATATATGGGATGAAAAACAGATGAGCCAAAATGCTTTGCGTGTATTTATTAAAAATTTAAGAAAAAAACTTCCCGAAAACTTTATTAAAAATATTCCAAATTTTGGGTACACAAAAATATAGGAACCTCTAATAATTCAATTCTAGCTAGCTAATTGCTTCGTTTATAGAAATAATTTTTTCTGATTTGAATTTTGCACTATATGTTTTTCTCTTTCTACTCATAATATAATCTCCTTTTTCTATTTCAAATTCTAACATTTAGGAATAAAAATTTCTCTTTATTTAGTTCTTTTTATGGGGTGCATTATAACTATGAGATACTATTTTTAAGTGTGTTTTGATGAGGGTTTTTTAATTACTCAATTTTATTTTAGTTGTGTTCCGAAAATTGTCTAAGATTACATAATCCTTGATATTGGGGAAATTCACTATTTATATTTAAAAAGTTTTTTGGAGTTGATGCTGTTAAACTTTTGAATTCTTTAATAAAATGAGAATGATTAGAAAAGTTTTGCTCTATTGCTAATTCTTTAAATTTTGCATCATATTCTCTAACTTTTATATAATCTAGAATAGAATAAAATTTACCTATTCTACTTAAAGCTTTTGGAGTCAATCCTGTAGTTTTTTTTAAATTTCTTTCTAGCTGCCTTACTGAAAGGATTTGGGATTTAAAAAAGGCATCCAAATCGCCATCTTTGTAAAGTTTATTTATATTACAGATACTTTCATTTTTATTGAAATCAGATTTGTAAAACAGATCTATTAAAAAGTTGTTTAGCTCATCATAAACCTTATTTTTATCATGTTTATATTTATAAATTCTTTCTAAAAATGAAGAATCAAAATTTATAGATAAGTCTTCTAAAGTGTACATAGTATCTTTTAATTCAGCTACTTCAATGTTAAAAAGCTTATAAAATACACTTGGGTTTAACTGTATATCAATAAAATATGCATCATCACTTACATAACTCATATATGATTTCATGACAGGAGGATGCACATAAATTCCTCTACTCATCTCTCCATTTTTATAAATACTAAAATTTATTTCACCATCTAGTACTATAAAAACAGTTGCACAACCATCAGGAATGATTTTTTGACAATTAAAAAGATTACCATTCCCTTTCCCCTCTAAAAACCAAAAAACTTTTATCCAGTTTCTTAGTTTTTCATGAGGAATGAGCATTGTAGACTTAAACATATATCACCTTAAATTTTAAGAACATATTTCATTATACTATATTAGACTTTTTAACCTAATTCATGAGCTAAATCAGATTCTGCTTGATCTAACATTGCAAACTCTTCTTGGGCTGTTTTAGCTACTAAGTGATTTTTACTATATAAGAAGTAGTATAAAGCACCAATTACATATAAAATAATTGTGTAGAAAAATGCTCTTGGATCAAAGGCATAAACACCAGTTAATGCTATTAATGATAAAACAAATGCTATACCTGAAGTTACAGTTCCAGCAGGAGTTTTGTATGGTCTTGGCATTTCTGGGTTTTTAACTCTTAGTAAAATATGACTTAAAGACATTAACGCATATGAGATGGTTGCACCAACAACTGCCATACCCAACATTAAATCACCCTCACCACTTAAAGAAGATAAGAAACCTAATACACCAGGAATAACTAATGCCCAAGTTGGAGTTTTTCTTTTACTTGTTAAAGATAAAAACTGTGGTAAATATCCAGCTCTAGATAATGCAAAAACCAGTCTACTATATCCATAGATAATTGAGAAAAATGATGCAATCAAACCAGCTAATCCTAAAACATTTACTGCTGTTGCTAAAGTTGTATTTCCAGTTGCATTTAATGCATCTACTAAAGGAACTGCACTTTTACCAATCGCTTCTGCACCAGTTGCACTAGGAACTAAAAATATCACTAAAGCAGCAGTGAAAAGTAAGAAAACCATAGCAGCTATAATACCTTTTGGTACATCTTTCGCAGGATCTTTTGCTTCTTCTGCAGCTAAAGGAACACCTTCAACAGCTAAGAATAACCACATAGCAAATGGTAATGCAGCCCATACTCCATACCAACCAAATGGTAACATTTCAGTAGCTCCTGCAACATCTGTTGATGCAGCAATATCAAATAATTTTGTAGAATCAAAATCACCTAAAAGAGCAATAGCAGTTGCTATAATTGCAAATACAGCTAATCCACTAATCACCATCATTGTTTTTAAGGCTTCTCCAGCTCCAATTAAATGTATACCAATAAATACAGCATAAAATAGTGCATAAACTATTGGACCATTAAATCCCGTTAAAGCTTCAACAGCAGACCCAATAAATATAACAATAGCAGCAGGGGCAAGTGCATATTCAATCAATATGGCAAGTCCAGTTAAAAAACCACCAGCAGGTCCCATCACTTGTCTAGCAAAACTATATCCACCACCAGCTGCAGGAATTGATGCTGACATTTCAGCAAGTGATAATACTAAACAAAAATACATTACAGCCATAAGAGCAGCTGCGATTGTAAATCCACCCCAGCCAGCTTCTGCTATACCAAAGTTCCATCCCGCAAAATCTCCTGAAATTACATATGAAATTCCTAAACCTGCTAATAAAATCCAACCAGCAGTACCTCCTTTTAATTGTCTCTTGGCAAGATAATCTTGATTTAAATTACTCATTTTTATTCTCCTTTATTTGTTAAAAAATTTTCTTCATCTATTTTATTTTCTATAATTGTATTGGTTGTTCTGTCTTTTAGGTTTACACCTGATAGTTCAAGTCTTCGTGACTCTTTTAATAAATACATCGTTTTTGTTATTGCCTCCTCATAAGATAATCCTTCAATTCTAATATTTGATATACAGTTTCTACTTTCATCTGTGAGTCCAACTTTTGGATTGTATGTTAAGTATAATCCCATACTATCTGGTGAACTAAGACCTGGTCTCTCTCCAATGAGTACAATTGCAGTTTTAGAATTTAATATCTCTGCTACTTCATCTCCAATAGCAACTCTTCCTTGTTGCACTATAGTCATTGGTGCAATATTCCAATCTTGTGAATCTGTACTTAATACTTCACGAAGTTTTTTTATAAATATTGAAGCGTTTTCTTTGATTGCAAGAGAAGATAAACCATCCACAATAACTATGGATAAATCATATTTCTCATCTTTTAAAGTATTTACTTTTTTTAATGTTTCAATTGATTTTTTATCTAATCTTCTCCCTAAATCTGGTCTTTGAAGATAAGTAGTTCTATTTACTGCTTGAGAATGTAATAGTATTGGTGCAAAGATTTTTTGGTATAGATTTGCATTTTCTAATTGCTCAATCACGGTCTCAACATCTAAAGGGAGATGCACAGCATCTTGTGCTTGTGCATGAGCTAATTGAAACTCTAAAGAGTGAGATGTTGGGATACTAACTCCTGCTCTTCCTAAACCAATTCTTGCATCAGAATATTCTCTTAGCACTGCCCAAGGATTTTCAATTATATTTTGTAGTTCGTTTACTTTTTTGATATTAGGCATTAATGTGTCCTATTGCATTTAATAGTAGTTTTGAAAATGTTTTAGGTAGTTTGTCATTTAAAATGAAATTATCCATATCTTTAAAAATTTCCATCTTCTCTAACCAAGCTCTAAATTCTGGTGCAGGTTGAAGATTTAAAACTTTTCTTGCGTATAAAGCATCATGGAAAGATGTTGTTTGATAGTTAAGCATGATATCATCGCTTCCTGGAATTCCCATGATAAAATTACACCCTGCAACACCAAGAAGTGTTAAGAGATTATCCATATCGTTTTGGTCTGCATCTGCATGGTTTGTGTAACAAATATCACATCCCATAGGGATACCTAATAGTTTCCCACAAAAATGATCTTCTAATCCAGCTCTAGTAATCTCTTTTCCATCAAATAAATACTCAGGTCCAATAAAGCCTACAACTGTATTTACTAAAAGTGGGTCAAATTTTTTAGCTACTGCATAAGCTCTTACTTCACATGTTTGTTGATCTAGCCCAAAGTTTGCATTTGCTGATAGAGAACTTCCTTGACCTGTTTCAAAGTACATTACATTGTTTCCAACTGTTCCTCTATTTAAAGATAGTGCTGCTTCATGAGCTTCTTTTAAGATACTTAAACTTACACCAAAACTTGAGTTTGTAGCTTGTGTTCCACCAATTGATTGAAACACTAAATCAACAGGAGCTTTTTTTTCAATTGCTTCAATAGTATTTGTAACATGTGTTAAAACACATGATTGTGTTGGTATTTCATATTTTTGAATAACATCATCCATAAGATTAAGAAGTTTGATTGTCTGTTCAAGATTATCTGTTGCTGGATTTATACCAATAACAGCATCACCATTTCCATATAATAGTCCATCTAAAATACTTGCTGCTATTCCCATCACATCATCAGTTGGATGGTTTGGTTGAAGCCTAGTTGAAAGTTGATTTGGTAGACCTATTGTATTTCTAAATGAAGTTACAACTGGAGATTTTTTTGCAACTAAAATTAAATCTTGATTTCTCATGATTTTACTAACAGCTGTAGCCATTTCAGGAGTGATTCCATCTCTTGCATTTTTTATAACATCTGCAGTTGTTTCATCACTTAATAACCAGTTTCTAAAATCTCCAACAGTTAAATGAGAAATTGGCTCAAAAGCTTTTTCATCATGTTCATCTATAATAAGTCTAGTAATTTCATCGTTTTCATAAGGAATTAGAGCTTCACTTAAAAAAGTTTTTAGAGGAACTTCAGCTAATCTCATTTGAGCGATTACTCTTTCTTGAGACGACAAAGCTGAAACTCCTGCAAGTAAATCTCCAGATCTTTTTGGTGTTGCTTTAGCCATTAGATCTGCTAAGTTTTTAAAAGTGTATGTTTTATTTCCTAATGTATATTTATATTTGTGCATATTTATTTCATACTCAATAGTTGAATATAACCCTTTTTATTTTAGATAACTAATTAATTGAATTCAATATAATTTAGTTTGTTAAAATTATATTACACTATTTTTATAAACTATAATCCACAAGATTGTATGAAATATATACAATAAATTGTCTAGTTGTTTTTAAATTAAAAAAATTATTATTGTGAAATACTCCTTGTTAAATACTATTTTATAGGGGAAAGATAAAATTATTTATTGTGTAAGTAGATAAATGAATAGATTTTATTTTTTATAAGATGTCGTTTTTTTGTTATTTTAACTGTTAACTAGTATTTGATATTTGGGCTTAATGAAAATCAGATAAAATTTAAAAAATAAGTTGGAAATAACTTTAAGCTACTTTGAAAATGGTTTTTAGATGTTCCCATTAGTGAATTTTATGATTTATTGTCTATTTTTAGGGGTTCCCTATAGATTTATTTATAATAATATTAGTATAATTAGCAAAATTTATTAGAGGTGAAAACTGATGGACAAAAAAGGTATCTTGATAATAGGAGCAGGTGGAGTAAGCACCGTTGCTACAATAAAATGTGCTATGAATATAGATACATTTGAACACATTACATTAGCAAGTAGAACAGTAAGTAAATGTGATGATATGGCAATTAGTGTAAAAGAAAAAACTGGTGTGCTGATAGATACTGTATCAATAGATGCTAATAATGTTCCAGAACTTATATCTCTTATTGAAAAAGTAAAGCCAAAAGTTGTACTAAATGTTGCTTTGCCATATCAAGATTTAACAATTATGGATGCGTGTAGTGCAACAAATACACACTATATAGATACAGCAAACTACGAACATCCTGATGAAGCAAAGTTTGAATATAAAGAGCAGTGGGCTAGAGATGATGATTTTAAATCAAAAAATCTTACTGCACTTTTAGGAAGTGGCTTTGATCCAGGTGTAACTGGGGTGTTTGTAAAATATATTGAAGAAAATTATCTTGATACTATTGAGTTTATTGATATTATGGATTGTAATGCAGGTGATCATGGGTATCCATTTGCTACAAACTTTAATCCAGAGATAAATTTACGGGAAGTAAGTGCAAATGGGAGATATTGGCAATGCAATAGCGATGGAATCGGGGAATGGATAGAGACTAAACCACTTGAAATAAGAGTTGATCATGATTATCCAGAAGTTGGAGAAAAGCCATCATATCTTTTATATCATGAGGAGTTAGAAAGTTTATCAAAAAATATCAAAGGATTAAAAAGAATTAGATTTTTTATGACTTTTGGAGATGCGTATATCCAACATATGAATTGTTTACAAAATGTTGGTATGTTAGGTATTGAACCAGTTGAACACAAAGGGATGATGATAACACCAATAGAGTTTTTAACTACACTTTTACCAGACCCTGCTAGCTTAGGTGCTAGAACACATGGGAAAACAAATATTGGATGTATTTGTGAAGGTTTAAAAGATGGTGTGAGAAAAAAATACTATATCTACAATATCTGTGATCATCAAGAGTGTTACAAAGAAACAGGAGCACAAGCAGTAAGTTATACTACAGGAGTACCTGCAATGATTGGGACTAAACTTGTTTATAAGGGAACTTGGGATTTAAAAGGTGCTAGAAATGTTGAAGAGTTTAATTCATCTGCTTATATGGAAGAGTTAAATACACAAGGACTTCCTTGGAAAGTTATTGAATTAGCGGTATAATTTTTCTGTATGGTTATAGCTTCTTCATCTCATCTCTTTAAAGATGAGAAGAAGTATTTTAGAGAGATAAAATTTTTAATTAAAAGCTTTAAATAGTTTTCTATTTAGATGAACAAAAATTAAAATAAAAAATAGAAGTGAAACAAACATTATAACAGTTGCGTTCCAACCAAATTTTTCATATATGATTGATGGAACAATAGAACCAAAAGCTCCCCCAATATAGTAAAAAGTGAGATACATTCCAGAAGTTAATGCCTTTTGTGAAGCTCTTAATGAATTTGCAATTCTTGTTGATAGTGTATGAATTGTAAACATACCAACACAAAAAATAAATACAGCACTAAATAAAAGTAGGGCATTTGTACTAAAAAAACAAAGTGTTGAAATTATAAAAACAGTTATACCAAATATTATAGCTCGAAGTTCTTTTTTAAAAATATTTACAATCTTATGAATAGAAAGGGAAACAACAATTCCCATACCATAACCCAAATAAAGTAAACCAATTTGAGTTTCAGAAGTTTCTGGTATGAGCTCTTTTACTCTAAATGGTAAGATATTTAAAAGTCCTGCAAAAACAAAAAATACAATAAACATAAGAGTATAAAGAACAATAAATCTTTTATCTTTTAAAATATTTGATATATCTTTTATTGTTGGTTTTACTAAGTTTGTTTCTGTTTTTAATTGTAATTTTTGAATAAAAAATAAAACAAGCAGTTGTGCTAATGAAAGTAAAAAAAATACCATTCTCCAGCCAAATTCTTCTGCTATAAAACCAGAAAAAACACGACCTACAAGTCCACCAAATACAGTTGAAGCTACATAAATAGACATATTGACTTTAGTATTTTTTTTATCATTTGCCAAAACTGACATAGCACCCGTTAGTATTGCAGGGATTATGATAGCTTCAATTGTACGAATAGTTAAAAACATCTCATAAGAGTTTGAAAAACTTAAAGCTAAGTTTGTAAAAAAAAGCAAAATAGAAGCAGTTATTAAAAGTGTTTTTGCTTTGATTGATTCTAAAATATAGCCATAAAAAATAGGGGAAATTGCTAAAAATAGCATAATAACAGCTGTAAAAGAGGAAGCTTTTACAATAGAAATTTTAAATTCATTTGCTAAAAGTGGTTGTAAAGGTTGTGTTGCATACATTACTGATAATAATATAGTAATAGTATAAACGATTATAAGTAATTCAGTTTTTTTCATATATTTATTATAGTATATTTTTTATCTTACTGCTATAATATAAAGAACTCTTGTATTTCTATATCAAATATTTTTAAAATATTTATGAGGTGGAACGAGAAGAATAAATTGTGAGATAAGAGATAACTTATCGTACAATACAGAATATCATATATGTTTAATAGTGCATAAATTAATATTAAATTAAGTTTATATCTTATAAAATAGTAACTATATGCATAAAACTGCATATAGTTAGGGATAAAATGGATAATAAACAAATAGCAAACTATATAAAAAAAAGAAGAAAACAACTTAATATCACACAGCAAGAGCTAGCAACTATTAGTGGAGTAAGTGCAAGAAAACTCTCTGATATAGAAACAGCATCTAGTGGTACTACTATTGATATTCTTAATAAAGTATGTGAAGTATTAGGACTTGAGATAACTTTGTCAATTAAAGGTGTTGACTAATGATAAAAGTAAATATCTATGATGATACAACATTAGCTGGTACACTTGAATATGATGATAGCAATTATATATTTACTTATGATGAAAGCTTCATAACTTCAAAAGAAACAACCGCTATTAGTTTAACACTTCCAAAACAAAAAGAACCATTGATTTCAAAAACATTACACCCTTTTTTTAGTGAACTTTTAGCTGAGGGAAGTTTAAAAGAGTTACAATGTAAACAACTCAAAATTGATGAAAATGATAGATTAGAATCCCATAAAACAGCTTAAAAGCTATTTTATTTTAATTTATTCAAAATCTCCAAAACACCTATCTCAAACTTTGAAAATGCAAACCATTTTTTACCAAGGTCTTTCAAACTAGCTCCAAGATGATACATTTGTGTATTATCAAGTATTATAAATCTATCATGGGTATTTTTAAACTCTTTTAATTCAATATTTTGATATTGTAGATTATATTTTTTATAGTCAAGTTTAAGTTGCTTTGAAATAGTTTGAGTATAAATTTTGATTGAAAGATTTGGATATTTACTAAAAAGTGTAAATACAGTTTCATCTATATAATTATCTATGAGTACCACTTCTTTGTTTGCATTTTTTAGTAAATCATTTACGAAAACATAAGCATCGTAAATTTGCCCATCGTAAAATATTCCTTGTTTTGGTGTAAGAGAATTGTTTTCTAGTGAATTTGAGATGTGTTCTACTTTTGATTTTAAAAGTGATACATCACTTTCAAGCTCTTTAAATCTTTGATGAGTGATTTTATTAGAATTTATCGCATATCCATTTGTGATGTAACTTTTTAAGACAGATGTTGCCCAGTGTCTAAATCGTACTCCTTTTTGAGATTTAACTCTATAACCAACGGAAATTATTACATCTAGATTATAGTATTCTATATTGTATTTTTTACCATCTGATGCAGTTGTCGCAAAATTTGCGACAACTGCAAACTTTTCAAGTTCTTTTTCTTTAAATACATTAGTTAAATGTTTTCCTATAGTTTTAACATCTCTTCCAAATAGTTCAGAGAGTTGATGCCTATTTAGCCAAACTGTTTCATTATCAACCGATACATTTAATTCTAATTCTCCATCATTAAAAATAATTATATCAGATTTATTTTGTTCTTTCATAGGATTTTCCTTATTTTAGTTTCTGTATCCTATCATCTTTTTG
>Ga0209633_10005629_pt1 | contig 10943 bp, 6 predicted proteins | sample Cruoilmetagenom1_FD_187290 | JGI IMG/M metagenome (GOLD analysis project Ga0209633, IMG submission 187290) | Oil polluted marine microbial communities from Coal Oil Point, Santa Barbara, California, USA - Sample 1 (SPAdes) (version 2) | ecosystem: Environmental > Aquatic > Marine > Oil seeps ... | reverse complement strand
TGGGCTTTTTATTCAATGCTGTTATGATATACAATGTTTTGTCCAATAATGGGGTCTTTTTGTAATTCAAGGTCTGGGGTGTTTTAAAGTGTTACTTGATTTTGTGTTTTTTAGAGATTTAGTAGTAGCATCCTGTTAACTGTGTAAAAGGGTTAGAGCTTCCCTTGAAAGATGATTTGCCCCATGGGGCAAATCATCTTTCAAGGGAAAAAATAAAAATTATTAATTTTAACCTTTAACACACATGCTCATGAACAAGGAAGATTTATTAAATAGTGATTTTTTAAAGCAATTTAAAGACTCTAAAGATTTTGGTGGTTTTGTCGATGAACTATACCGAAGAGGAGTTGAAACATTATTGGAAGGAGAACTGGAGGCACACCTTGGTTATGCCAAAAACCAACGCAAGACCAATGATACCAATACCAGGAATGGCTATGGAACCAAATCCGTAAAAACAGAACACGGAAACATTGAGATTAATGTTCCCAGGGATCGTGATGCCAGTTTTGAGCCCCAGGTTGTCCCTAAACGTAGTCGAATGTCATTAGGTATTGAAAGCCTGGTAATCTCTCTGTATGCAAAAGGAATGAGTAATTCAGACATTGAAGAACAGCTCAGGGAAATCTATGATTTTAGAATCTCCACATCTGTAATCTCCACAATAACCGATAGGATCAATACAGATGTCATAGCTTGGCAAAACAGACCTTTAGACCCAACATATCTCATCGTTTGGCTTGATGGCATTGTCTTTAAGGTCAGAGATGATTCAAGGGTTATCAACAAAACAATCTATTTGGCAGTTGGCCTAAAAACTGATGGAAGAAAAGAGGTTCTGGGGCTTTGGTTGGGAAAAAACGAAAGCAGTTCCTTTTGGATGAGTGTCATGACAGATATCAGGGCCAGGGGTGTTCAGGATATCTTGATTACGGTTACCGATAATCTAAATGGGTTTACAAAAACCATCCAAAGTGTTTTCCCTGATGCCAACAAACAAATATGTGTTGTGCACCAAATAAGAAATGCCGCTAAATATGTAGTCTGGAAAGACAAAAAAGAGTTCTCCTATGATATGAGGAAAATATATACCGCCCCTACTGTAGAAGCTGCTAAAGCTGCCCTTGAAGACTTTGACAATAAATGGAACAGCAAATATGCCTATGCCGTTAAAAGTTGGTATAACAACTGGGATGAGCTTACCGTGTTTTTTGGCTTCCCTCCTGAAATCAGGAAAATAATTTATACTACTAACATCATTGAAAACCTGAATGGGAAAATCAGGAAATATACCAAATCAAAGGGCTCGTTCCCAACTGATGATGCTGTGAAAAAATCAGTATATCTCGCTATTATGGTGGTGACTAAAAGATGGACTCAGCCAGTTAAATTCTGGGGAATAATACTTAATCAATTTATGGCTATCTTTGGCGATAGAATCAAAATATGAAAATCCTGTTTACACAGTTAATAGGATACTGTCAAGGAGTACCTTTTGATAAGTCCGGGATGAAGTCATAGAGTAGCAGAATGGTATCTTCGGGTTGTGGAACGTTGTCTTTGTATGGCACAATGGCATCTTTGGGTTGCGGAATGGTGTCTTCGCCTGACGGGGTGGCAGCATTGGGTGACGGGGTGTCGTCTTTGTGGTGCGGAATGGTGTCTTCGTGCGACACAATGGCATCTTTTGGGCACGCAATGGTGTCTATGAGGTGCGCAATGCCCTTCGGCAGGCTCGGGATGACGTCTTCGTGTGATGGAAATCAATTTTGTGAAACCGCAATTAATTCGTAATCTGAGACAAACCATTTTACTGTTACCTGATTTGATTCGATTTTTAATACTTCACAATATGAGGTGTCACCATCCCGTAGGTTTTTTTCTAAAATCCGCTGTTCTTTTTCGTTAACGCTATAATTTTTATTTGCAATTTTCAATTTGCCCAAGTATTTGTTTTCGACAATGTATTTTGTAGAATCCCCTTTCTCGGTATAACTTCTTCTTTTTATGATTTGAACCTTTACTTTTTTACCAATGGTAATGGGTTTTTGTGCAGCTTCACGATTGATTTTGGGGTTGATTTTTTTGAGTATCTGTTTTGGGAGGTTTTTTTTGGTTTTAGTATTTTTGGGCACTATAATGTTTTCTGTCACATCTGAATCCCCACTATTGATTTTGATTTTGGTTTTGGTTTTCTTGCGGTTATCCTTTACCTTAACTTTTTTGATTTGGTTTTTGCTGGATTCAATGATGTATTCGATTTCAGTTAAGGATTCCCATTTTACGAAGAGTGTCCTGTTTTGCTTGTTGACCTGCATTACTTTACAATGGATTATTTCCCCATCTTTTAGTTTGGCGGCCGCTTTTTTGACAAGTGATAAGTTTTTGGGATATATAATATTGTTTAATTGTAATGATGCCGCATATTTGTTTACTGCATGATAAGTAGGTTTCCGTTTGTTTGTTTTAATGACATTTACAGGAAGTGTTACGCCTATCAGGTTCTCTATTTCTCCGGTGTACCATACTTTTGATCCTTCTTTTTCCCCAAATATCAGTTTGTCTTGATTTTTATATCCCCAGAAAAATATTTCTATGGCTTCACCTATATTTGATTTTTTGTACGATTCGTTTGATTCAAAGTCCAACCTGTGCAGCAACCCCATTATGGAGCCAGATTTCCATCTAAAAGCATATCCAATATCCACAAAAGCCCCATAGTTTGTTTTGTTGACAATGATGCCTTTGTACTTATCGCCTTCAATTAGTTGAGGCTTCTTAAATTGAGGGGTATTGCCATCAATGATAATTGTATGTGTGCCTTTATCCAGTTGGTGTATTTTGCCAAATAAAACTTTCCCCTTTAAATATGGGAAAATTGCTTTCCAAGAAAATGTATCATGATATTTCCATGGCATATGGTTAAAGGAAATATGACCAAAGACCCCTGAAACTTTTACTAAAAACCCTTTCTCGCGGATATCCGTAATTTTAAAAGGGACATTTATGCCGTTGGTATATTGTTTCTCGATATTTGCGTAAGGCCCTGACGGGCAGGGTTCTTTTTCGGGAATCTTAAAAAAATGAATTAACCTATGTTTTATTTGTTTCAGACTAATCATTTTTGTGTTTTATTGCTGTCAAGCCAGGATGACACCTTTTAGTTACGAATATTCCCACAGTACCCAGATAAACCATTGAAGTATATAGACCCTGCATATAGCAATACTTTATGCAGGGTTATAAAAATCTTGTTGACATTAGACTTAATTAGGGAAAACCCTATTTAACAATAAATTTTCCGCTTGCCATTTTCTTTTTGTTTCCTGCCTTGCCGGCAGACAGGTCGTACAAATTTATTAAATATATACCAGGTGGCAATGTTGAAATATTGATTTCCAATTCTTTTTCCTGTTGGTATTTTAGTGAAATTTCTTTTACTTGTTTGCCGTAAACATCATAGATACATAAAACTGAATTTTCGAAATATTGAAGGTTATAATGGCGGCTTGTGAACGGGCCGAATGGTTTTTCATCAACGGTTGCCCAAGGTAATTTTACCTTTATCCGTTCTCTGGCAGGATTTGGATAAACCACAAGGTTTTGAGCCTGTTGGTATTCAACTTCGCCGGGCAGGTTTGTCCAGATATCGCAATCGAAAACACCTATTGTATCTGATACTATCGGCAAGTCATCGCACATATAATCATATTCAAAAGGTTGTGTATATAAGCTATCGTACTCCAAATCGGAATTGAATTTATGAAGGTGGATTTTTAAATTATTGCCTTCCTTAAAAGGACCAACATATAAATCTTTGCCATCGAATGTTTCGATTGTGTTTAAAAAGCTATAATCGGACTGTAGGATTTGTTTTTCAAATAAAAAATTGCCACTTGAATCGAGCCGTGCAATCGTATTATAGACTGGTTGGTCGGGATAGTTCCATACACCCGCAATATCAATTATTGTATCATTCAACATATTAATACAATATGCATTTGCTTGTTCGATAGTATCCATAATGTTTTTTGAATATATCAAATTCCCAAATTTGTCCAATTTATGAATTGCAGGGAAATAAATTGCGTCTGGTGCATCGTCAACTAACCAGCCAGTAGCATAAATATTACCTGAATTGTCTTCAACTGCGTGATTGAGCTCGCCATATAATTCCTGATTTTGAGCAATGATGTTCCACCAGTTTTGTGTACTATCCGGATTGGCAGATACGATAAACGGCTTTTTATATCCATTAGGTAAGCCATATAATGTGAAGCCATAAATAATTAATTTTTCTTCATAAGTTAAAAACATATTTTTGGGAATTTCATTCCAAGCTTCGGGATGAACCTGGTCAAAAATATTTTTCATCCAGATGGCTTCACCGTTATTATTTAGTTTAAATAGCCAAATACCTTGTAAAACAGTGCCAGGCATAGCTTCATCACCCCATAATGAAACCAATGCAATATAGGCATCTTCATTAGGTACAGGAAAAATACTCAAACCCGATTCATAGAGGGTATTTGGACCCTCATGATTAAAAATCCTGCACCATTCTTTTTCGCCACAGGCATTTAATTTCATAAAAAAAGGGTCGCCAAATGTATAATCAAGCAGATTATTTGTACCTGCCAATATATAACCACCATCAACGGTTTCTTGAATATCAATTAAAGCGATTAAAGTGGAACCATCTCCAATTTTTTTCTCCCATAACATTTCACCATTTATATCAGTTTTTATAACCCAACCCCATTTAGAGAGGTTGCCAGTAGGAAAAATATTCGCAAGTATAATATAACCCATATCATAGGTTTCGATTAAATCGTTGCTTGAATTATTAAGCGGCTCATAAAACACCTTTATCCAGTCGTCTTTTTGAGAGAAAGATACTGAAATGACTAACGAAAGCAGTATTGATAAAATAATTTTTTTCATCTGTTGTTGAGTTTAAAGTAAGGGCTTGGCAAAAAAGCCAAACCCTTATTAGAGGTTAAAAAATTATTTTATAGTCAGTTTCCTGCTTTTTATAGTAGAACCGTTTACCGAGACAGTTACAAGGTAAACACCGCTTTTCCAATCGGTAGTGCTAATTACTTTTTGGTTGCGCATTATTGGTTGTACTTCGGCAAATACAGGTTTGCCAGAAAGGTCGATAATACTTAACAATACAATACCGCTATGGCCTTCTGCATTATAATCAACCACGATGTAATCATCGGCAGGGTTAGGAAACACGTTTAGTATTTCCGGCTTATCGAACGAACTGAAGGGTTCATCTTCTATAACTTCGGATGATTTAAATGCTTCGGGAATAATTATGGGTTCTTCATAATCAATAAACCCTGCTGCAAAAAGAATGTCACGGGCGTAAGCCCCGGGGAAATAATCATCCCTTTCGATAAGTATTTCCAGTTGAGAGGTCTGTACACTATCAATAAGAAGTTCGTTACCTGATAATTGTTCAAGAATACCAAACAATGTAATGTAATCCTGATGTATGGTTTGTTGTGTATTGGAAAGTTCAAAAGCAGACGGGATATTACTCAATACCGTATTCATACTGTTATAGTCCTGCATTTGATAATAGTGAAATGACAGGCGGTATTTTGAACCAATGTATTGGTCGTTGGTCAACAGAAGTTCAAGGCTATCCATTGTTGCAGGGTCAAGGGTATCTTTACGGAAATATTGGTAAAGGTTGTTAAAATGCTCACTTCGTACTTGTTTCCATGAAGATAGTTCGGCTTCAACAACTTCTTTTGCACTCATAACATTCACACCCTGCATGACCTGGTCTTTCATCCACTGTGGCATGGGGTCGAATCGTTCGTCAATGGCATTCATTATATCGTTGCTTTTTGCCGATTGGGGGTTAGCAATAAGTACGTCACGAATCATTGCATTTATCAGGACATCTTCCTTATAAATAGCTGTTTTTAGTACCGTATCGCTGATGAATGGGGCCTGGTTCATTAAGTCATTATAAACTTCCCCTGCTTGGGGCGGTGAACTTAACAGTACATCAAAATTCATTGCATCTGTATCTCCGTCATCGACCCATGCCGCAAGCTGTGCTTCTTTTTGGTCTGCGCTGTTATCAGCATTTGCTATACCATCTCTGTCTTCTTCTATATGACCACTATTTTCCAATTTTGACGGACAAGATGTTTCTTTGTTATACATAGCCCAATAGTTTGGAGCTAAACCCATGGTTAGACCAGTATAACAGATTGGCAATATATTTGCAAAACCACCATCTTCAAAATGATAAATATATGTTAAGTAGCCCATCCCATTAGAATTAATGTAATTACAATCAACACCAGCTCCTGAAAAAGTATTACCAGCAGGGCAAGTGTCGCAAGGTGAAAAGCTACCTTGGTAACGGGCAATGCCATGATTTTCAACATAAGGTTTTCCGTTTACTAAAATGTCTACCGAATTGTATTGATAATCATTACATTTAAAGCATAAGCCTATTTCTTCGGCATCATTCCGGTTGACACCATAAGCCATGGTTGCCTGTTTAAGATTTTCGAACCTGTTGTTGTAAACCTGGTTCCAACTTGTACCTGAATTGTTTACATAAATGCCAATGGCTCCTTTTTGAGTTGGAGAAGGTCCAATGAAATCATTGTCTTCCACATGATATGCTGTAGAATTGTTTAGGTACAAAGCATATTTTTGGATATCGAACTCATAAGATTGAGGTAAATTAAATTCATTTGAAGTAACCCTTGCACCATCCATACCACTAATGTAAACACCTTTTTGGCATAAGTTAAAAGTGCTGTGGCGAATATCTACATAATTACCAGCAAGGTTATCCATGGCATAAATACCATAAACAAGATTATTGAAGGTGTTGTTTTCCCACTGGGAACAAGGTTGTGTCGGGCTGATACATTTACCTTTAATTAAAACAGTTGATTTATAGCTGTAAATTCCGCTGCTCTTATAGTTTTCAGATGTGTTATTTGAAAAGTTGCTACTGTAAATGCTTATGCCAGTCATATACCTTGTTTCAACAAAATATTTAGGAGTGGCACTACCCAAATAGTTGACATCATAGATAAAATCACAATCTTTGATGTAATTGTGGGAATTATAACTGTAATTCCTGAAATCCATGGTTTTCTTATTGTTCTTGAAAGTGGAGTTGTAAGCTTTTGTTATACCCCCCTGATGGTTGTCTGGTGGTATAGGTCCAACATCATAGTGATGGTTCCTTATGGCCACTTCTGCATTTTCCAACAAAGCACTGTTCCTAATTGTCAACAGTCCCTGTTCGGATGGGAAAGGTGAGGTGGGGTCGCCCCATACTTCGATGCCTTGCCATAAAATATTGTCCAAAGAGGTCAAGGTACAGCCACTGTCCAAATAAAGTTTTCCACCGGGTTTAACAATAATATCACTGGCATGCGAAAGTTCTACCGTTGAATGGATAGTCAGTTCTGCACCATCTTCGATTATTAAACCACATAATATGACTTTATCAACTGTCCATGTCTCTATCCCAGTTATGATTTCAGGCTCGCAATTAGCGGCGAGGTCAACAGCGGCAAAAGCATTGATCCTACCAGAGCCAATAAGTCCTTGAAAATTTTGCCCATCAGTTACAGGATCGGCAGTCCTTTTAATAAATTCCTGTATTTCGCCTGGGGTGAAATCTTCATTAATTGATTTTAGCAAACTAACGACACCAGCCACAATTGGGGTGGAAAAGGAAGTGCCTCCGTAAGAGCCAAAATATGGCCATGTATTGTTCCCGCATTCTGTTTGACCTGCCCCCATTATATCATAACCTGGCGAACAAATATCGACTTCGGGAAAATGACTGTGTGAATGGTCTTCACCATTGATGTCATGAAAATGATTATCATCAAAATCAGTACTTGTAACAATGATTATCCTGTCATCATATTCAGGGTTGAAAGGGTAAAAAGCATGATGATTTCCTGTTGTCCCACAGTGAGTGCCATATATTCCATTTCCGGCGGGCATTACAATTGACGTTCCATTGTCAAGTATCTCTTTCACTATCTGTTCCTCACCTGTGGTAGGATCGGGTGAACAACCTAATGAACCACCTGCACAAGAAACAAATACATCTGCACCCATTACATTTGAAGCATATAAAGCTTTTGCCAATGTATTCTGTCTATTGTCCCACATAAATCCAATAATTTTAGTGTTAAAACCAACGGAAGCCAACTGGCCTTGTGAAATTCCTCCTTGTTCAGTTGTTTCACCCGAGGCAAAACTGGCAACAGTAGTACCATGCCAATGATTTGTATTACAGGAATATTGATAACCTGTATATGGATCATTGTGGGGTATTATTTCACTTGCAAGATCAGGGTGCGTTACATCAAAATCAGCATCAATGATAGCAATTTTAATTTCAGGGTCGCCCCGTGTAATGTCCCATGCGTAATCAGCCTGTATCCTTTTTAAATGCCATAACCAGTCATCAGCATGTGCTACCCACATCCAATCAATTGGGTCATAAACATAAACGGAATCCATTTGCTCAAACTTTGAAAACCTGTCGAATGTGCCGGAAAATGAATTTGTAAGGTCATTTATCACATTATCGATATCTCCATTGTGGTTGCACCTGATCTCATGGATTTTGAGCAAATCAGGTGTTGTGGCAAATGGAAGTGCCTGTTCATAGTACTCAACCTGATTTGCATCAAGAATTGTGTTCAGGTCGATTTTTTCGGAAAAGTTTTCCCCAACGACCGCATCATATTGGGCATCGTTTACCCATACCCAACATATCGTATCGTAATATGTTTGAGAGTAAACATTGATAGTAAGAAATGTAAAAATTATAAATATTAAGTTTTTCATTGTATTATAAATTTTGAGGTTATTAAATTATTTTTATTCGATATTTTAATTAAATATAGTCCTTTGTTAAAGGTAGTGAGTTGTAATATTATATGGCTATCAGTGGTTTTGTTGTTATAAACCTCCATGCCATTGCCATCAAAAATCGAAACAGTTATGTCCTGCTTTCCAATTAAACCAAAATCTACATTTAAGACATTATTAGCAGGATTAGGATATAGCCGAACAAAATTTGAATTGGTCGACCTTCTTCCGGTAGGGTCTAATTCACAACCAATGAAATTTGGGTTTGGGTTTACATAAACCAACTCGTCCAAATTGTATTTACATGCCACATAAGTAAAATCACCATACCAAAACTGGTGCAAGGTGATATTTCGCCCCACACCTTCGATAAACCGCAAAGGTTCGTCCCATTCAGTCTGATAGTCAAACTCGATGTGTTTTCTTTGGTCTAAATAGAAAACATTTACCACTTCTATTGGTATTGTAGTGTTGAATACCGGAAGATCAAAAATATCCCCAACTTCAAGTGTCAAGTCCATTATTAGGTACTCTTCGGATTTATCCTTGTCAGGAGGTGTGTACCATAACTTTCCTGAAACAGTGTCTTCTCTAATCTTGCCAACATATTCAGTATTTGGATAAAGGCTTTGAAAATACAGGTCATGATAAATACTGTCTGTATCCGCTACCGAATAAAGATTGCCCATCACATTACCGAAAAGTTCTTTCCATGCGATATTCCAAGTAGTGGAATCGGAAGATATTACAGGTTCGTATGATTGTCCATTTGAGGACAAAGCTATCATTAAAAAAACAGCAAAGGTCAGAATACTCTTTTTCACTTTCATAAGTTTATATATTTGTGTGAAACAATTGATTTTTTAGTTGTTTGGTTTTTTTTACATTTGCACCGCCTCCTTTCTTGTTAGATGGATAAAATTTTGGTCGAATATTGTTTTGTCGTTTTTCATTTAAGGAGGTCTTTTAGTTTAACCTAAAAAGGTTGATTAATTTTGCCAACTAAATTAATATGAATAAATGAACTTCTTGTCATCCCAGGGATGACAAGAAAAAATATTTTTGTAGTCCTGGGGACGACAAAATAGTTAGATTATTTCATTCTTATAAGCCCAACTTATCAGCCCTGATGGGGTTTGTGTGCCGGATTTTTGCCTTAAACGGTTTATATAAGTTTTAATACTTGATTTTCCTATTCCAAGTTTTTCAGCAATTATATCGGGATTAAAATTCTTCGACAATAATTCAAGGATCTCTAATTCCCTTAATGAAATTTTCAATTCGGATGCTTTAATATTTGCAGGATAATAATCGTCTATAGATGTATCGGGTACATTAAAATAATAACCTCCGTTATGTATGTTTTTAATTGTGCTGATAAGTTCTTTTGCGCTACAGCCTTTTATAAGATATCCATCAATTCCGATTTTTTGGCAACGTCGGATAAATCCTTTTTCTCCATATTGGGATAATATGATGATTTTTAATTTATTAAATTGCCTTTTCAATATTTTAGCAGCATCAATACCATCTAATTCAGGCATTCTTATGTCCAGTAAAACCAGGTCAGGTTTTTTTGATTTAACAAGTTCTATGGCTTCAATTCCATTTTTTGCTTCTCCAATAATTTCAATTTCGGAGCAGTCGGTTAAAGCGTTTTTGATTCCGTCAATCATTAACGGGTGATCGTCGGCAATGATAATTTTTATTTGGTTTTTCATAATTAGGTCTGATTTTTTGTCAATCTGTTTTCTTATGCTTTTCTATTCTTTTGTATTTGTTTAATCAATGCTTTTGTCATTATGCTTTGTGCGGAGGCAGAAAGCATGTGCCTGGAAAGTTACGGGCTGCTTTTTTTGCGGTGGCACTTTCAGGCTCTTGCTTTGTGTGCAACGATGTTCTACTGGCATGTTTTTAATATTTGCTAACGGTTTGCAGTTATGGCACGTGGCCGATCAACCACACAAATTTATATTAATTTCCACTAAGTTTTATTTTACTGCTTCTTTTTATTAACGACCCAAATGCGGCCATGTGCTATAAGTGCTGTT
>Ga0209633_10005628_pt1 | contig 10944 bp, 10 predicted proteins | sample Cruoilmetagenom1_FD_187290 | JGI IMG/M metagenome (GOLD analysis project Ga0209633, IMG submission 187290) | Oil polluted marine microbial communities from Coal Oil Point, Santa Barbara, California, USA - Sample 1 (SPAdes) (version 2) | ecosystem: Environmental > Aquatic > Marine > Oil seeps ... | reverse complement strand
GACTTTTTGCGCGCGGAGATAATAGGCGTCGTAATAACCCGCCGATAGCACATAAGTACCGATCAAAATCCGGCGCTTGACCTCGTCGCCAAAGCCTTCCGCCCGCGTGTTTTCATACATTGAGAGGATATCGTCATAATCTTTCGAGCGATGGCCGAATTTGACGCCGTCATAGCGCGCGAGATTGGAGGAGGCTTCCGCCGGCGCGACAATATAATAGACCGGCAGGGCGTATTTAGTGAGCGGCAGGGAGATATCGACGATCTCGCAGCCAGCGTCTTTCATCCACCCGATGCCGTCCGCCCAGAGCTTTTCAATTTCATCGGGCATGCCGTCGAGGTGATATTCTTTCGGCACGCCGATCTTGAGCCCTTTTACGGACTGCCCGAGTACGGCTTCATAATCCGGGACCGGACGATCGATCGAGGTTGAATCCTTCGGGTCATGCCCCGCCATGGAGCGCAGCATGATCGCCGCATCGCGAACGTCGCGCGCAATCGGCCCCGCCTGATCGAGAGAGGACGCGAAAGCGACAATCCCCCAGCGCGAGCAACGCCCGTAAGTGGGTTTGACGCCGACGGTCCCGGTGAGCGAGGCTGGCTGACGGATCGAGCCGCCCGTATCGGTCGCGGTCGCGCCAGCGCACAAATGCGCCGCTACCGACGCCGCCGAGCCGCCCGACGAGCCGCCCGGCGCCAGGGGCGCCGTATCCCCTTCGCGCCGCCATGGATTAATGACGTCGCCATAATAGCTCGTCTCGTTCGACGAACCCATGGCGAACTCGTCCATATTGAGCTTGCCGAGACAGACCGCGCCGTCGCGCCAGAGGTTTGAGGTCACGCTTGATTCATAACGCGGCTTGAAGCCGTCGAGAATATGCGAGCCTGCCGTCGTCAGAACATCTTCCGTACAGAAAAGATCCTTGATGCCGAGGGGCACGCCCTCGATCGCTCCGCCCTCACCCTTACCGAGTTTTTCGTCAGATGCCTTCGCCATCGCCTGCGCCTTGTCGGCGGTATTGGTGATGAACGCATTAAGCTTGCCCGCGCCTTCAATGCGCGAAAGATAGGCGTCGGTCGCTTCCGCGGCCGAGACTTTTTTGTCTTTCAGCGCATCGCGGAGTTCGGCGAGGGAGAGGTCAATAATGTCAGCCATCACTCCACCACCTTCGGCACGACGAAGAAATGGTCTTCGGTTTTCGGCGCGTTGGCGACGATGTTGTCCGGCTGGCCGCCGCCCGTGGGCCCGTCCTGCAGCGCATCCTCGCGCATGGGCAACGAGACATCGACGGTTGAGGCCATCGCCTCGACGCCTTCAACATCGACCTCGTTCAACTGCTCAATCCAGCCGAGAATGCCGGAGATTTCTTTCGCCAGCGGCTCAAGGCGCTGTTCCGGTTCGGCGATGCGGGCAAGGCGCGCCACTTTGCGCACGGTCTCTTTATCGACAGCCATGAGATTCCATTCAACTTTCTTGTCGGCGATGGCCTATCAACGGGCGCTGGAAGGCGCAAGGGGGCGCGCGAGCGGCGAGCCCGTCGCGGCGAGGAGCCGGCCCACCTCGCGGTCCGGGTCGGCGAGCGGCGTCCGGACGAAATAGCGGAGCGCCGCGACAAATTCCTTGTCTCCCGTACGCTCGGCCACGAGGTCGTAAAAATCGTCATCCGTATAGCCGTCCCGGTCTTTCGCCCCGGCGATAAACGCCTTCCAGAAGCCGGACGCGGTATCTTCCTCCGCCCAGGAGACGGCGACGGCGATCACCTGGCCGCAGGCGTATAGCGCGCGGTAACGCCGGCGCTCGCCCGCTGTGGCGAGCGGTCCGTCTTTCAGCTCCCTGGCGCATTCGGCGCGCGCGCCGTCGAACGCCGCTTGATATTCCTCCGCGCTCCATAGCCCGAGGGCGACCAGCGTTTCAGCCGCGATGGCGTCGGCGGCGCCTTCATGGATCCATTCCGCGACCACCTCGGTGCTCGGCCGCGCCGCCGCCTGCCACAGATGCACCGCTTCATGGATCGTCGAACGGCGGAAGATGCCGAGCGCTTTGTCGGACTGCTCGCGCCAGGCGCCGCCTTCGAGCGTGATCTGGAATTGCGCCGGCAGCGCGTCGCCGGAATAGCTGAGCCGGCCGTCATCATTGCCGAGCGGGGCGGCGAGAAAAAGGTTCGGTTTGGTCTCCAGTGAAAAATCAAAAATGCCCGAAAGATGCGCAAAGATGCGCGGCGTCAGCTCATGGAATTCGGCGGCAATCCAGTCAGGCGCCGCCGGGTCGACCACCGCCATCACCTCCGCCGTTTCCGCCGGGGCGAGCGGGCCCATATAGACGAAGGCCGGATGCGCCATGGGGCTGCGCCAATCGTCGAGGCTGTCGGCGCGCTCGCCAAAGGCGACGACTTTTGCGCCCTCCACGGGGGCGAAACTGAATGTCGTGTTGACCCGCCCGCCCCGCTCCGTCATCGGCCAGAAATGCCCGGTATAGACCATCACGCCGCCCTCGCCATAACGGGCGATCGGCTGGTAGTTTTTCGGTATGCGGATGAGATCGGGCAAGGCGACGACGACCACCTGATCGAACTTCTCGCCATCGGTCCGGTGGATGCGATCGCCATCCTTAAGGCGCAAAAGCTTGAAACCGGGCGTTTCAATTTTCCAGCGTCGCTCGCGATGCCCCGCCTCGAGTTCGCCGAAGATCAAATCCCGGCGGCGCTTTTTCAGATCATAGATGATGCGCAAGGCGCCGTCGCCGCGCTGTTCGAAACTGACCTGGATATCCGCGACGGCGCCATGTTCGGCGGCGAGCGTCATCGCCCCCAATGCCGACAAAGCCGTCAGCAAGAACGCCGGCAAGGCGACGCTGATCATCGTGATAGGCGGCTTCAACAAAATATTCGAGCCTCGCAAATGGGGCGCCCTTGACGATTCGTGTTATTATAAAACAATGGCGGATACATTTGAACAACAGGCCGCGGCGTTTGGGCTGTCCGGCGCTTTATTGGGGCTCGATCTTGGCGAGAAAACCATCGGCGTCGCGGTGTGCGATCCTGAGCGCATGGTCGCAACGCCCGTGGAGACCATCCGCCGGAAGAAATTCACCCCCGATGCGGAGCGCCTCGCCGCGCTGGCCGCTGAACGGGGCGTCGTCGGCCTCATCTTGGGTCTGCCGCTTAATATGGACGGAACGGAGGGCCCGCGCGCCCAGTCGACGCGATCCTTCGCGCGCAACCTCCCCCGCATCGTGGCCCTCCCCGTCGCCTTCTGGGACGAGCGGATGTCGACCATGGCGATGGAGCGCGATTTGATCGAGCTGGATACAAGCCGGGCAAAACGCGCTGAAAAGATCGACGAAATGGCTGCGACGTTTATACTGCAGGGCGCGATAGACAGATTGAGGGGGCTCGACCCATGAAACCGCAAACACTACGCCATCTCATTATCGGCCTGTTGACGACGACCGGCATCTTTCATCTCGCCGTGGCGCTGCTCGGCGTTGCGCCGGGGCTCGCCATTCCGCTCACAATTTTCGGGCTCATCTACATCGCGCTCAGTTTTTACGTGCGCAAGGACACTAATGATGGGTCCAAGAGCCACAGCCGCAACGCCATTATCGCGACGGTGGCGGCGTGCACGCTTGGCCTCGGCCTTGGTGGGCAGAATTACCTCGCCAATGGCGGGCCGCTCGCCCTGCCGATCATGTTTCTGATCGATATCGCGATTATTGCGGCCGGCGTGATGTGGTTGTTGAAAAAGAGCGCGAAGGCCTGACATTGCGGCCGGACGCGCCGAGGTTTATAGCTCCGGTTTTAATGACGCCAGCATCTCGCCCCTCCCCGCCCGCCAGCGCTTTCACTGCGCGACGCCTGATCTCTATTGATGATCTCGGCGACAGCGAAATTACGTATATTCTCAATCTCGCCGAGCATTACGCCGGCTTCCTTCAGCGCTCGGCCCCGGCGCCGCAGCGGCTTGCGGGGCGCACCCAGATCAATCTCTTCTTTGAAGACTCAACGCGCACCAATCTTTCTTTCGATCTCGCCGGCAAGAAGCTGGGCGCCGATGTGGTGAATGTGCCGGTCTCGGCCTCTTCCATCCACAAAGGCGAAAGCCTTGTCGATACGGCGCAGACGCTGGCGGCGATGGGCGCCGATATCATGATTGTTCGGGCGAAAGAAGAAGGCCTGCATGAGCGCCTCGATAAGTTGCTGAGCTGCGTCGTCGTCAATGGCGGCGCCGGCGCGCTCGAACATCCGACGCAGGCGCTATTGGACGCCGCGACGATCCGTTCGCAGTTCGGCCGCATCGAAGGTCTTACCGTCGCGATCTGCGGCGATGTCAAACACTCCCGTGTCGCCGGGTCCGATGCGCGGCTTTTCACCCGGCTTGGCGCGACGGTGCGCTTTGTCGGGCCGGCGCATCTAATGCCTGACGGCGATCAGTTTACAGATGTTGAACGCTATGAGAATCTCAAAGACGGGCTCGCCGGCGCCGATATCGTTATGGGCCTCCGCATGCAGTTTGAGCGGATGGGCGACGGCGACGCTGATGCGGCGAAAGGCTATTTCGAAGAATTCGGCCTCAGCCACGAAACCATCAAGCTCGCCAAGCCCGGCGCCTTCGTGATGCATCCGGGCCCGATGAACCGCGGCGTTGAAATTGACGGCGCCCTCGCCGACGATCCGGAGCGCTCGCTCATCCTGCGGCAGGTATTTTACGGCGTCGCCACGCGCATGGCCTGCCTTGATGCGCTGGTCGGCGCGCCTTGACGCAAGCCTCTATTATTAACTATTGGTAATATTTTGGCGACGCAGCAAACTCGCTCGTCTTTACAAGAACAAACTCTAGCGGCGCGATCTTGTTGCCCTTTTTGCAATTAGTATGAGCACGAACTGTATCTTCCCGGCAAAGCGATCAAAGACGTCCTCACGATAGCGCCGTGACGGAGCCGAGGCGGGTCTGTAGCTTCCTGCCCGTGGGCGAAAAAGGGAGAGAACCATGAAATTTTCAGTAACCCTGAAAGTTGCGTTACTTATCGGCGCCGCTTTGTGCGCGATGCCGGCCGTCAGTGCTCAAACGCGCGCCGGCGCCGATGAAGAAGAACCAAAACGCGCGACAGTTAAGCGCGCCGCGCCGGTGAGAGCCGTCCGCGCCGACAATCAGCAAAACCGCGCGGCGGCCGTGCGGTCGGCAGAAACGCAAGCGACGCTCGCGGCGAATGTCAGAGGCGTCGCCATCGACGCGGACGCCATCGCGCGCCACCAGATCCGTCCGGCAAATGTCGTCGGCGCGGTTTCCGACGAGGGGCAGGATGCACGCGAAGCCGCCGGCCCGGTTAGGGCGCTGGTGAATAAGTCAAACCGAACCTTGCGCAGCTCCGGCGCTGCGGCGGTTCGCGCCGATATTGCGAAAATGTCGCCGCAGGATAAACCGGCGACGGTCCTCGGCAGCCGGATTGCGCGCGTCGCCCCCATCAAACCGGGAGGCATTGGCGAGTTGGCGGCGCCGCCTAAACCGCGGCTCGACGTCAACGCGTTTGGCGAAGCGTTTCACGCCGCCATTAAAGACAATGTCGCGGGCTACGCCTTGCGGATCGGCAAGAACGGGCAAACGATTTACACCTTGCAATGGAACTGGGCGCAGACGCCAAACGACGCCTCGATCGGATGGAACCCCGGAAGGCGCATGCATATCGCCAGCGTCAGTAAGCTGATGACCGCCATCGCCATGGCGGACCTGCTTCAGGAAAAAAATATTTCCTACGATGCGAAGATCATCAACTATCTGCCGACCTATTGGCAGAAAGGTCCGAATATTGACGACATCACCTTCCGGCAATTGCTGACCCACCGGTCAGGCTTTTCGACCGGGACATCCAGCTCGGACTTTCAGTTTATGAAGTCGCGCGTCGCGTCGGGTTTTTCTTCCAGCATGAACGGCGATTATGATTATGAGAACATGAATTTCGGTCTTTGCCGGATTCTGATCGCGGTGATTAACGGGAATATCAATAAGTCGACGATGTTTCCGGCCTTCATCAATGATCTCGCCTGGGACGCAATCACCATCAACGCCTATACGCAATATGTGAACCAGAAAGTGTTCGCGCCCGCCGGCGTCAACGGGCCGTCTCTCGAAAAGCCCAACAGCCCGGCCCGCGCCTATCCGTGGCCGGCGGCCGGCAACGGCTGGAATTCCGGTAATCTTCAATCCATGGCCGGCGGCGCGGCCTGGCATATGTCAATAAACGAAGTGCTGGCGGTGATGCATACTTTCCGCCGCACCAGCAAGATCATGCCGATGTCGAAAACACAGGAAGCGCTCGATGCGCGATTTGGCATTGACCGCATAACCACGACAAGCGCAGGCAAGCTTTACGGCAAGAACGGGCTCTGGCGCGATGGCAATCAGCGCACGGAGCAAAGCGATGCGGTGTTCTTGCCCGACGGCATGGATGTCGTTGTTTTCACCAACTCCCCGATCGGAGGCAACGCGGCGTCTTTACGCAACCTCGTGCGCGATCTTTACATCGCCAACATCGTCGAGCCTTGAGTCTCACCCCCGGCGATGCGTAGACATTGACCGGAAATGCGCGATCTTCGGCGCGGCGGCATAAACTGCCGCCGCGCCATTTTCATTTGAATGTTTGATTTCATTACCAGAGCAAAGTACACCTTGCCCTCTTGCCAACAATGTTGCGTATCAAACCCTCACTCATGAACAGGACCAATCCATGACAACACACACCGTCCTTGTCAGCGGCGCCACTGGGTTTGTCGGGCTGCACACCGTCATTCAGCTGTTGCAGGAAGGCCATACGGTGCGCGGCACGCTGCGCTCGCCAAAGCGCGAGGCGGAGGTTTGTGAAAGCGTTGCGCGCCATGTGGACGCAAACGACCGGCTCTCGCTGCACCAATGCGACCTGACGAGTGACGAAGGATGGGACAATGCGATCGCCGGATGTGATTATGTTCTGCATGTCGCCTCCCCTTTCATCATTGGTACGCCCAAACACGAAGATGAGTTGATCATTCCGGCGCGCGACGGCGCGCTGCGTGTCCTTAAGGCGGCTGCCAAAGCGGGCGTCAAACGCACTGTCTTGACCTCATCGGTGGCCGCGATTTCAGCCGGCCATGACCGCGATACAAAGCATATCTTCAACGAAGACGACTGGTCGGTCATCGACAGCCCCGAGACCGGCGCTTATGAAAAATCAAAAACCATCGCCGAACGCGCCGCCTGGGATTTTGTCAAAAGCGACGGCGCGGGCATGGAGCTGGCGGTGATCAACCCGGGCGCCATTCTTGGGCCGATCCTCAACTCAGACAGCGGCACGTCGGGCGAGATTGTGCGGCAGTTGATGACGCGCGCCATGCCGGCCTGCCCGCGTGTCGGCTTTGCGTGCGTCGATGTTCGCGATGTCGCCAGCGCTCATCTCGCCGCCATGACCATGCCCGACGCCGCCGGTAAAAGGTTTATCTGCGCGATTGAGTTTGCTTGGTTTAGCGATATCGCGAAAATCCTCGACGAGCGCTTCAGCAAAGATGGTTACAAAATTCCCACCGGCGAACTTCCGAACTTTGTTCCCCGGATCATGCAGCATTTTAATCCGGTTTTAAAACAGATCGTTCCCAACCTCGGCAAACGCCGCGACTATGACAATGCTCGAATAAAATCCGTGCTCGACTGGCAGCCGCGCTCGCTCGAAGAAATGAGCGTTTCCATGGCGGAAAGCATGATAGAATTTGGGGTGATTTAGGGGCGGATAATGACGATAGCACTGGCGGCAATTCTCGGTTACTTGCTCGGCTCTATTCCGTTTGGCCTTGTGCTGACGCGGCTTGCGGGGTTGGGCGATATTCGCGCCATCGGCTCCGGCAATATCGGCGCAACCAACGTGATGCGCACCGGCCGCAAGGATCTGGCGCTGGCGACGCTGCTTCTCGACGGCGGCAAGGGCGCGATCGCGGTTATCATCGCCGCCATGCTCGGCTGGCGGCCGGAAATTGCGGGCGCGGCGGCGTTTTTGGGCCATTGCTATCCGGTCTGGCTCAAATTTAAGGGCGGCAAGGGCGTCGCGACGTTTATGGGCACGCTCTTTGCGCTTTATTTTCCGTCAGGGATTTTCGCCGGCGCGATCTGGCTCGCAACGGCCTATGTGACGAAATACTCCTCCCTCTCCGCGCTCATCGCCGCCGCCGCGACGCCGTTTGTCCTCTTCGCCATGGGCAAACCGGCCTTCGCCGGCGCAGCGCTGTTCATGACGGCGCTGATCCTCATCCGTCACAAGGACAATATCATGCGCCTTCTGGACGGCGCCGAGCCGAAGATTGGCGCGAAGAAAGACGCGGAACCAAAAAAAGACCCAACTCATGCCGGCGCTTAACGACAGGGAGCGGCTTGACTGGCTGCAATTGATCCGTACGCCATCGATCGGCCCGATCACGTTTCATCGTCTCATCGCAAAATACGGCGCCGCCGGCGAAGCGCTGAAGGCGCTGCCCGACCTTTCCCGAAAGGCGGGGCGCCGGGCGCCGTTGCGCGCGGCGTCACGCGACGCGGCGAAATCAGAACTTGCCGAAGCCGACCGCCAGGGCGCGCGCCTGATCGCGCTTTGCGAAGACGATTACCCAACAGCGCTCGCCGCCATCGCCGACCCGCCGCCGATCCTTTACCTGCGCGGCCATGCGAGCCTGTTTGAAAAGCCCGCCATCGCGATCATCGGCGCGCGCAACGGTTCCGGCGTTGGCCGCAAGATCGCAAGGCGGCTCGCCGCCGATCTTGGCGCGGCGGGTGTCGTCGTCGCCTCCGGCCTCGCCCGCGGCATAGATGGCGCGGCGCATGAAGCCGCCCTCAGCACAGGAACCATCGCCGTCGTCGCCGGCGGCGTCGATGTTATCTACCCCCCTGAGCACGATGAACTGACAGCGTGCATCGCGAAACAAGGCGCCATGATTTCCGAATGCCCTGTCGGCTACAAACCGACCGCGCGTGATTTTCCAAAACGCAACCGGTTGATTTCCGGCCTGTCGCGCGGCGTGGTGGTGGTCGAGGCCGCCGCCAAATCCGGGACGCTCATCACTGCGCGGTTTGCGCTTGAACAGGGCCGCGAGGTTTTCGCCGTCCCCGGCTCGCCCCTCGATCCGCGATGTCAGGGCGCCAACCGGCTGATCCGCGACGGCGCCGTCCTCACTGAGCGCGCCGAGGATATTCTTGAGATGCTGGCGCAGCAGGATCGGGGCGTCAGCGAGGACCGGCGGGGTCTGTTCGACTGGTCTGCGGCCGCGGACGAAGAGCCCGATCCGGCGGCGCTGGTCTCGCTCCGCCGTCAGCTTTTGGAAATCCTGAGCTTCACGCCGCTCCACAGGGACGAAATCCTGCGTGAGGCCGATGCGCCGCCGGGGCTGGTCGCGGACGCGCTTCTGGAGCTAACCCTCGCCGGCGAGGCTCTGGAGCATGCCGGGGGCCAGTTCTCACTGGCGGCGCCCGATGATTAGGCTGAAGCGGAAACCCGCGCCGCCTCCTCGCGGGCGATTTTCAAAAGCTTGTCCAGAGGCTCAATCCGCTCACGCGACGCGATTTGTTCCAACTCCTGCAACAATTCGCCGATATAGGCGGCCGTCTGGCTCTGCGATGGGTCGTATTCTCGTTGCAGAAATTGGGTAGTGGCTTGTTTTGCCATGGCTTTTTATATTCCCCTGTTGAGGCTTCATTGATGCGTGCAAGCCCCCAATAGCACAACTCATAGTAGATTTTCCAGACCAAAAATAAATTTATGGTTGATGTGCGCGCCGGGTCAGAGTTGACAGACCGGGCGGGCCCAACGCATTAACCCGCCCCACTCGTCAGTAATTGATGTTCGCCTGGGGGATCATCCGCCACATGCAAGTAGTCGTTGTTGAATCGCCGTCCAAAGCGAAGACCATCAACAAGTATCTGGGCTCCGGCTTCAAGGTGCTGGCCTCCTATGGGCATATCCGCGACCTGCCGTCGAAAAACGGCTCGGTCGACCCTGACAATGACTTTGAGATGATCTGGGAGCTCGATGCGGACTCCAAAAAGCGGGTCAACGACATCGCCGCCGCTGTTAAAGGCGCGGACCGGCTGGTGCTCGCCACTGACCCGGATCGCGAGGGCGAGGCAATCTCGTGGCATCTCCTGGAGACGCTGGCGCAGAAGAAAGCGCTGAAAGATGTGCGCATCGACCGGGTCGCCTTTAACGCGATCACCAAAAAAGCGGTTCAGGAAGCGATGGCGCATCCGCGCGAGATCGATCGCGACCTTGTCGACGCTTATCTCGCACGACGCGCGCTGGATTATCTCGTCGGCTTCACGCTGTCGCCGGTGCTGTGGCGCAAGCTGCCGGGCGCGCGATCTGCGGGCCGGGTGCAGTCGGTGGCGCTGCGCATCATTTGCGTGCGCGAGTTGGAAATTGAAACATTCGTCGCCGAAGAATACTGGTCGGTCAAAGCACAGGCCGCCTCGGGCGGCAGCACGCCTTTCGAGGCGCGCCTCGTTATCCATGAAGGCGAGAAGCTCAAAAAATTCACGCTCAACAATGAAGCCGCCGCGATGGCCGCCAAGCGCGCCGTTGAGAGCGGTTCGTTCACGGTGGATGCGGTCGAGGCGAAACCGACGCGGCGCAATCCGCCGCCGCCTTTCACCACCTCAACACTGCAACAGGAAGCCGCACGCAAGCTCGGCTTTAACGCCCAGCGCACGATGCGCACCGCCCAGGGCCTTTATGAAGGCATCGACATTGGCGGCGACACGACCGGTCTCATTACCTATATGCGGACCGACGGCGTCGATATGGCGCCGGAAGCCATCAGCGATGCGCGCCGGTCGATCGGCGGCCAGTTCGGCGATAAATACGTGCCGGAAAGCGCGCGCATCTATAAAACCAAAGCGAAAAACGCGCAGGAAGCGCACGAGGCCATCCGCCCGACATCCTTCT
>Ga0209633_10005627_pt1 | contig 10949 bp, 11 predicted proteins | sample Cruoilmetagenom1_FD_187290 | JGI IMG/M metagenome (GOLD analysis project Ga0209633, IMG submission 187290) | Oil polluted marine microbial communities from Coal Oil Point, Santa Barbara, California, USA - Sample 1 (SPAdes) (version 2) | ecosystem: Environmental > Aquatic > Marine > Oil seeps ... | reverse complement strand
GTCGACGCCCTGTGCAATATCAGCAGACTGACCATGAAGGAGGACTTCAACTTCTGCAGTCTTCCAGTGGAAACCTTCCTGCTCGTAGCCGATGTCTTTAATCGCCTCGCGCGCCGCCGCGACAAACGCATCGGGTTTAACCCCGCCATGACCATTCATCAGCTCGTCCGGCGCGCGCACCTCGCCGGCGATAATCACACGGTTGGTTGTCGTCAGCGTTTCACAAGCGACGCGCACGTCCCAGGCGTTCATGCCGGTCCGGTCGGCCTCGCGGTAGATGAGATCGACAATCTCGTCGGAAATCCGGTCGCAAACCTTGTCCGGATGGCCTTCTGAAACGCTCTCGCTGGTAAACAAATAGGATTGGCGCGTCATGGAAAGAAATACCCCTTCATATAAAGGAAAGTTTATATGGGCGGGCGATATAACGAAAGCGCGCGCGGCTGTCCAATCAGATTGACGCCGCAGCGGCAGATGGGGGCTATTTTTTCTTCTTTGCCGTTTCCGTCTCGGCGATCGACTTGACGAGGTCGAGAACGCGTTTTTTCACCTGCGGATCATCGATCGCCGAAAAATGGCGACACAATTGGACGCCTTCCGGCGAATTGACGAACTTCATGAAGGCGTCACCGATGTCCGGCTCGGCTAGACCGAAGGAGCGCCCGCCGATCTTCGCGTCATAATCATCGTAGAAAAACTGGATCGGCACGTCGAGCAGCGATGAAAGCTGAAACAGGCGGCTGGCGCCGACGCGGTTGACGCCTTTTTCGTATTTTTGAACCTGCTGGAACGTCAGCCCGAGCGACTTGCCAAGCGCTTCCTGGCTCATGCCGAGGATCATCCGCCGGAGCCGCACCCGGCCGCCCACATGGATATCGATCGGATCTGGCCCGCCCTTTTTCTTTTTCACTGTTTTCTTGCTTGCCGTCTGCTTACTTGCCGCTTTTTGGCGCACCGCTTTCGCGGGCCTGCCCACTTTGGCCATTTCTAACCCCTCCTGATAAGCCATTCTGGCCCAATGGGCTTTTAACCCTCTGTCACTTATAGGGGATTTTTATGATCGCGCAAAGGTTGTGTTTTTCGTCAAGGACGCGCGAGCCGTTTACCCCACAATCGGCCTGCGGCAACGCTGGCGGTTATCATGAGCCAGAATATCCAGTCGCCAGCGCGGTCATAAAGCGTTGGCGGCAGGGCCGGCGGCAAAGCCGCCTCGATCCGGCCGCTCTCGTAGAGTTTGACGCGCGCTAAGATCCGGCCCTTGGCGTCGATCACGGCGGAAATGCCGGTATTGGCCGAACGCGCCATGGGAAGACCGGTTTCAATTGTCCTGAGCCGCGCCTGATCAAGGTGCTGGCGCGGGCCCGACGTATCGCCGAACCAGGCGTCATTGGTCACGGTCAGAAGCCACTCCGGGCGCTCGCCCTTCGGATAGACCGCCCCGGGGAAGATCACCTCGTAACAAACCAGTGGCGAAAAAGAGGGCCCGCCCGCATGCATGACGCGCGGGCCGTCGCCAGCGGCAAACCCCGCATCCCCGTAGGGCGTAAGCTGCGCCAGACCGACCGCATTGAGCGCGTCATAGAAAGGCAGATACTCCCCGAACGGAACGAGATGATGCTTGTCGTAAGCATCGACTGCGCGCCGCCCCTCAGGCGTCTCGGCGACAATCATGACCGAGTTGAAATAGCGTTCCGCCCCGTCTTCATCACGCTCCCGGCGCACCGCGCCGGCGATTAGCACAGCCTCTTTGGGAAGTTCATCGGATAAAACATCAAGCGCCGTGTCGGCTTCGTTCAGCAAGGGCGCTCCATTTTCCGGCCAGAGAATGTAAACCCGCGCCCCCGGCGGGACCGCGCCTTTCGACAGTTCAAGCTGACGATAGAAATTGCGCGCCCAAAAAGTTGGATCGATCTTTTCGCGCTGGGGAATATTCGGCTGCACGATGCGGAGAAAATTCACCCCGTCGGGCGCCGGTTCCGGCAGCGCCAGACGCGCCGCGCCGACCGTGAAGAGAAGCGCGGCGCCTATGAGCGAGACCGCAGGGCCGGCAAGCACTCGGCGCACCCCCAAACCCTGACCAGGGCCCTGACCGAGCCCCGCCGCGGGGGCCGCGGCTAGCAACAGGGCGACGAGACTTAGTCCGTATGCGCCGTACCAGGCAGCCGTCTGGGCGCCGATCGCGGTTCCCGCAAGCGCCTGACCGGCGAGGTTCCAGGGCAGCCCGGTCAAAATATGTCCGCGCAGATACTCGAACACTGCCCAAGCCGCGGCAAAGACGAAAATGCGCGGCCAGCCGGGACGCCAGAGAAGCGACGCGGCAAGCGTCGCCGCCCCGGTAAACAGACCCAAAAACGCCGGCATACCTGAAACGGCGAAGGGCGCCATCCAGGCAAATTGCTCGGCCTGAACGAAGAACGAAAACGCCATCCAGTAAACGCCGGCGAGGAAATAGCCGAAGCCGAAAAACCAGCCGGCGGCAAAGGCGCTGCGTTTTGGCCGCGGGGCAGCGCTTGCCGCGTCGATCAGAAGAATGAGCACGGAAAACCCGACCGCCATTAACGGCAAGGCATAGACCGGCGCGAGCGCCAGCGCGGTGATGACGCCCGCCGCAAAGGCGGCGAAGGCGCGCTTAAGGCCGGAAAGGCTCTTAATATAGGCGGCGGCGGTCTCAAGCGCGGCGGCTGCCGGCGCAAGCGCGCCCCTCGCATCAAACATGGGCCGCCCTATTCCGCTGCTTCGCTTGGTTTCATGGCTGACGGCGTGATGCGCAACCGCCGGATTTTTCGCGCGTCCGCTTCGGTGACCTCAAACTCAAAACCGTCGCCGCTGACGATCACCTCGCCGCGCTGCGGCACCCTGCCGGCAAGCGCGGCGACATAGCCGCCGACGGTGTCGACTTCGTCATCATCGTCCGCCTCAAGATGAACGCCGGTTTCTTCTGCAAATTCGTCAAGCTCTACGCGTGCATCCACATCCCAGCCGCCGCCGCTATGGGGCGCGACCGTCGGCGCTTCTTCCTCGTCGTGCTCATCATTGATGTCGCCGACAATTTCTTCAACAAGGTCTTCAATCGTGACCAACCCGTCGGTGCCGCCATATTCGTCGATCACAAGCGCCATATGGATGCGCGAGGCCTGCATCCTGAGGAGCATATCGGTGACGCGCATGGAGGGCGGCGCATAAAGAATTTCCCGGCGGATCTGCTTGAGCACTGGCCCGTCATCGCTAAGGCTTCTGCCGCCGCCGGCGATTAATCCGACCACGTCCTTAATGTGCACCATGCCGACCGGATCATCGAGATCACCGCGATAGACAGGTAATCGCGAATGGCCGGCCTCGGCGAAAATCTGGATCAATTCCTCAAGCGTCGTATCCATATCGACCGCGGAGATATCCGCCCGCGGCGCCATGACATCAACCACCTGCTTTTGGTCAAAGGCGACAACGCGCTCGATCATATCGCGGCGCGCATTGACGAGACTTGCAAGGGCCTGTCTTTCGCCGTTCTCGGCTGCAACCTCAAAATCGGTTTGTTCGCGGCGAGACATTCCGAATATGCCGCGCAGCCAGCCGATCAGACCGCCATCAAACTCGTTGTCCATTGGCCCATTGTCGTTGGACCCGCCCTCATTGGGCCCAGTGTCATTGGGCCCATTGTCTCCGGTCCCGGGACCGCCGCCATTCATGGCCTTGTCTCCGCTCTATCCGCGTTCGGGTCGGTAATCCCGAGGCTCCCCAGAATTTCAGCCTCGCGCCGCTCCATCGTTTCCGCTTCGTCATCGGTCTCGTGATCATAACCGACGAGATGCAGCATGCCATGAATTATCAGATGCGCCGCGTGATCATGCAACGCGATCCCCTTTTCTTTTGCTTCATCGACGCATGCTTCCCGCGCCAGCGCGATATCGCCGATAAATTCATCGCCGCCTCCCGGAAATGAGAGAACATTGGTCGGCTTATCCTTGCCCCGAAACCTATTATTGAGGGCGCGCATATTGGCGTCGTCGGTCAACAGAAGGGCAATTTCGCCGTCAAGCGACGGTTCGAACCGCAACGCTGCGGCGTGGCACCGTGTCGCCAATTCTTCCGCCGCCCCCAAAACTTCGGTCCAATCTTCGTCTTCAATTACGACTTCAATCATGGCCGCCTTTTATGGCTGGCGCGCGCGTCATAGGCGTTGATGATCCGGGCGACGAGCGGATGGCGCACGACATCAGCGGCGGCAAAGCGCGTTTCGGCGACGCCTTCGACGCCGTGGAGAATGGCGAGCGCATCGGCAAGGCCGGAGGTTTGCCCCTCCGGCAAATCAGTCTGCGAGGGATCGCCCGTCACCGCCATATGCGCGCCTTCGCCGAGCCGGGTTAAAAACATTTTCATCTGTTCCGGCGTCGCATTCTGGGCTTCATCGAGAATGACCGCCGCGCGCGCCAGCGTGCGCCCGCGCATGAAGGCGATCGGCGCGATCTCGATATCGCCGGCGGCGATACGCCGCTCCACATAATCCGCATGCATCATATCGTGAAGCGCGTCATAGAGCGGGCGCAGGAAAGGATCGACCTTTTCCTTCATATCGCCTGGGAGAAACCCAATCCGCTCGCCGGCCTCAAGCGCCGGGCGCGACAGAATAATGCGATCAACGGCGCCGTTCAGCAAAAGCCCCACCGCGTGAGCGACCGCAAGATAGGTCTTGCCGGTGCCGGCCGGGCCAACGCCAAAGGTCAAATCATGAGCGCTCAGTTTTTTGAGATAGTCGGCCTGATTGGGCGAACGAGCGCCGATCAGCCGCTTTGGCGTCTTGATCGACAACGCATCAGGTTTTTCAGACGTCGCCGATTTCGAAGGCGCGGGCGCTTCGGAGAGCCTTGCCGCGGCGCGCGCCTCTTCGGCGCTGACCGGTTCGCCACGCTCCAGCTTTTCGTAGAGTTCCATTAGCGCGCGAATCGCGCGGGCGCGCGCGTCCGTCTCGCCGCTTACCGCAAAGCGATTGCCGCGCGGGTCGATCCGAACGTCCAAGGCGTCTTCAAGAATGGCGAGATGCGCGTCATGCTGGCCGGATAATTCAGCAACCAGCCGGTTGTCGTCGAAATCGATATGGTCAACCAGATCCGCGGTTTTGCGTTCGCTCAAGCGGCGGCCTCACCTTTCGTCACGAGCGCGCCGGCGAGCGCGTTGGGCGTTACATCTGTGATGCGTGCCGGCGCAATGGAACCTAGCATGGATTGTGGCGCGTTAACGTGAACGCTTTGCAAATATGGCGAACGGCCGATGAGCTGGCCTTCGTGGCGGCCCGGTTTTTCGAACAAAACGGGGAGAATTTTGCCGATCTGGGCGCTGTTAAAGTCGGCCCGCTGCGCTTCGAGAAGAGCCTGAAGCCGGGCGAGACGCTCGTCTTTTTCCGCCTCGGCGATTTGTTTCGGCATCGCGGCGCCCGGCGTGCCCGGACGGCGGGAATATTTGAATGAATAAGCCGAGGCGTAGCCAATTTCTTCCACAAGGGCCAATGTCGCTTCAAAATCCTCATTCGTTTCGCCGGGGAAACCAACGATGAAGTCGCCGGAAAGGGCGATATCGGGCCGCGCCGCGCGGATCCTGGCGATCTGCTTGCGGTAGTCCTCGGCGGTATGGCCGCGATTCATCGCTTTCAGGATCTTGTCTGATCCGGCCTGCACCGGCAGATGCAGGTAAGGCATCAGCTTTTCTTCTCCGCCGAGCGCCGCGATCAGCCCGTCATCCATGTCGCGAGGATGGGATGTCGTAAAACGGATGCGCTCGAGCCCGTCAATTTTTGCCAGGTGACGGCAGAGTTCCCCCAAACCCCAACCCTGGTCGCTTGTGTCGCCGGCGGGCGGCGCCGAACGCCAGGCATTCACATTCTGACCGAGCAGCGTGATTTCCTTAACGTCTTGCGCGGCGAGCGAACGCGCTTCGGCGGCGATCGCATCAACGGCGCGCGAGACTTCGGCGCCGCGCGTATAGGGAACGACGCAGAAGGTGCAGAATTTATCACAGCCTTCCTGAACCGTGAGGAAAGCCGTCGGCCCGTCTGCTTGGCGCTCGGCGAGGCGGTCGAACTTTTCTTCCACCGCAAAATCTGTCTCAAGAATATCGCCGCGCTCACGGGCGGTGCGCGCCAGAAGTTCCGGCAGGCGATGATAGGCCTGGGGACCGACCACAAGATCGACATGGCGCGCGCGGGCGACGATTTCCGGGCCTTCGGCCTGCGCCACGCAACCGGCGACCGCAATCGCCATATCGCCACCTTCGCTTTGCTTTTTGGATTTGATTTTCTTCAACCGGCCAAGCTCGGAATAAACCTTTTCCGCCGCCTTTTCGCGAATATGGCAGGTATTGAGAATAACGAGGTCGGCGTCTTCCGGGCTCGAAGCCGCGCCGTAACCGAGCGGTTTTAAAAGCCCGGCCATGCGTTCAGAATCATAGACATTCATCTGACACCCATAGGTGCGGATGAAAACCGATTTTCCCTGTTTTTGCCGTGCTTCAGTCATTTTTAACCGCTAATTCCCCCGAAACGCCGCTATTTAGGCAGGCGGGCGGCGAGATGCAATGACCGGCGGGCAAGCATACTCGCGGGAAATTGAGCAGGATTGCTTTGAATGGGAAGGCAAAGGCGGTCAGATTGCTCATGGGAGGAGCGTTTTAGGTAAGTGCGTTATGCGGTCAGGTATATTTAAAAATTTAGCGGGCGTCGTCGCGCTGGCGGCGGTTGGTTTTTCACACAGCTTCGCCCAGGAAGACGCCGCGGGCGCCGGGCCGGTGGTTGTGGAGCTGTTCACCTCCCAGGCCTGCAGTTCGTGCACCAAAGCGGTTGCTTATTTTTCAGAGCTTGCAGCCCGCGACGACATCATCGCGATTGGCTGGCATGTCGATTATTGGAACGAGCGCGAAACCGCGCGCGGGCGGTGGCGCGATCCCTATTCGGACCCCGCCTGCACCGAGCGCCAGCGCCAGTATAATAAAAACCTTCGCGCGCGCAGTTCAGTCTATACGCCGCAAATAGTGATTAACGGCGACGGTGAAGCCATTGGGTCAGACCGCGAAGATGTCGGCGCCCTGATTACTCAGGCGCGCGCCGGCCAGAAGCTCGCCGATATTTCAGTTCGGCGCGACGGCGCAGAGCTGGTGTTTGATATCGGCGCAACGCCAGCTGGCGGTGAGGCCTTTCTGGTGATGCTGAAACCCACGGTAAGCACGGAAGTTCATCAAGGCGAAAACGCCGGCCTTACTATTCAGGAATCCAATGTCGCAACCGAACTGACGCCTCTCGGCGCGATCGCCAGCGATGGCGGACGATTGACGCTACGCGCGCCGACAGCCGGCGATCATTGCGCGGTGATTGTCCAGGAGCCCGGCCAGGGGCGCATTGTCGCCGCCGCTTATTGCGCGTCTTAGCCTACTCAGCTGCTGTGGCGCCTAATGCTGCGACTTCCTCAACATAGCCCTGACGGCGCTGCTTGTTGATTTCGTCGAATTCCGCTGCGCGTTTTTCGTCGTCTGCCGACAGCTTTTCATAGTCTGTGTCGGCGAATCCAATGACGCCCATTTTTGCGTAGGCAGCCTGAATTTTGTCCGACCACAAACCAATATCGCGGACGATCGGAACGATGCGCTGGAAAAGCATTGTTCTAAATAGTTTGCGGGCCTCGGTTTGCTCTTGCGCCGCAACAATCTCATCAACCGGAACGTCCATATTCGTATAAAGCTCGCGCCCTTCGAAGCGATCGCGCATCAGATAACACGCCTCTACGAGAAACTCCTCACGCTCGTCGCGCTCGGCCTGCGTCAGCTGCGGATAGTACTCTTTAAGGGTCAACCGCCCGAACGCCACATGGCGCGACTCATCTTCCATCACGTAAGCGTTCAATTGCTGCGTCAGTGGGTTCTTCGCAATTTCGCGTATGTTGCCGAAAGCGGCGAGCGCCAGTCCCTCAATCACGACCTGCATGGCGAGATAGGTCATGTCCCAGCGCGAATCGCGCAGCGCCTGATCGACAAGCTCCTGCAGCGGCGCGGTCATCGGATAGGCGATACCGAGTTTTTCGAGGTATTTTTTGTAGGCCTCGACATGGCGCGCTTCATCCATGGTCTGGGTCGAGGCGTAAAATTTTGCATCGAGATCGGGCACCTGCTGCACGATTTTCGCCGCACAGATCATCGCCGCCTGTTCGCCCTGCATGAATTGCGAAATCGTCCACGCCTGCGCATGGCGGCGAAATTCGGTCTGCTCTTTATTATTCATCTTCGCCCAGTAAGGCGTATGAAAGATGCCCAGCGTCTCATCCGGCATGCCCATCGGATTTTCAGAATCGAGTTCAAGACTCCAGTCGATGCGGTTCAGCGCATCCCACTGCATGTCCTTGCCCTTCTGATAAAGGTGCATCATCTGCGTGCGGCCGTCGCCATATTCCCAGTCGAACGCCGTCTCGTAGTCCTGAGGCACTGTCCAGCACGGATCGACATCGGGAATGGGATAGAGCTCGCGCAAAGACGCCATGTTCGGTTCTCCAAATTTCGCCGGTTTCCCAGCCTATGCGCGCGCCGGTTAGGGCGCGTTTAACCTGATAAGTACACTAGGTAGTTTACCTTGAAAAATGTCAAGATTTGGCTCTGCAATTTGATCGATTCTGCTAAAGCCCGGTTCGGTTGTCAGCTTTTTTGAGCGGCGCGCCGTAGAGCCCGAGGCGATGGTCAACCAGCTTGTAGCCGTGCTCTTCGGCATGCGGCTTTGCAGCTTTTCGATTTCCTCGTTGATGAACTCGGTGACCGCGCCGGAGCGCAGATCAATAAGATGATCGTGGTCGTCTTCGGGCGCTTCTTCGTGACGCGTTTACGGATAGGCAAACGCAGATTATCGAGTGGCGACATGATGTTTTGGCGGGTAGGCGTATATGCAAATCAACGAACATAATGCGCGCGATAGAGCGATCAGCAACATATTCACAAAAATTCTGGCCATTAACACGGCTAGCAGAAAATTGTTGCCGATTTCCAACGTCATCCATTTAATTTCATTTAACGCGCAGATCGCCTCTGCCCATGCCGGAGAGAACGGCAAATCGCTGGGAGTCTTGACGCAAGAGATTAATGAGCTCGCGCCAGCCGTTGCAGAGCACATTGAAGAGATCACCTCAAAAATAAACGATATCGCCCGATATAACGCCAATTGCATGAATAAAGCGCGCCAGCAGGAAGTATTCAAAAGAACGGAAACGATACTACGCCGAGAGGGACGCTCTATTGATCAGGCCGCACATCGCAGCGAGGCATTGTCGCAAGAAGCGCAGGATTCATTCCAGATTCTGGCGAAACAAATGCGGGCGATCCGCCCCGCCCTGAAAGCGATTGAAGATCAAGCAAAAGCCACAGAAATGATTGGCTCCCTGTTGCGGATCGAAGTAGCGCGAGAGCAAGACGCCGCAATGGACAGTCGAGCATTTATGGCCATGGCCGAGCAGATGACGTCCTCATGCGTGCAAATGAAAGAAATAACCGAACAATGCGAGGCGGTCCTGACCGAAGCGCTGTCTTTAGCAAACGGCCCGTAACAGCAGGCGGAAGATATTATGAAAGCGCATAAATTAACGGAAAACCACAATCATGAATGGATTGTCCTGGGCCGCGACCCGGACAAACCGGATTATGTTATCGACACGAATGAGTATCTGATTATTTCAGACGGCAATGCTTTGCTCATGGACCCAGGCGGGACGGAAATTTTCCCGGAAGTCGTCACCGCCGTTACGCAGCACACCCCCATTGAATCAATCAAAGTGATTTTTGGTTCGCACCAGGACCCGGATATCCTTTCATCGCTATCGCTATGGCTAAGCTTGTGTCCGGAGGCGAAGGTCTATGTGCCGTGGACCTGGCCCAGCTTCATCACGCATTTTGGCTGCAATATGGAACAGATTATTTCCGTCCCTGATGAAGGCGCCACCATCGAGCTTTCCAGAAGCTGCAGGCTGGAAGTCGTGCCTGCGAATTATCTCCATGCTTCGGGCAATATCCATCTATATGATCCGGATACGAAGGTATATTTTTCCGGCGATGTCGGCGCTGCGTTATTGCCCGGCAACGCGGCCGGCATGTTCGTGGAGGATTTTGCGTCTCATATCCAATATATGGAAGGCTTCCATAAACGCTGGATGCCGTCCAACAGAGCGCGCGACCACTGGCTGGCGCGCGTGCGGCGAATGGACATTAAAATGCTCTGCCCACAGCATGGCGCCATCTTCAAAGATGAGCAGGTGCATCAATTTTTTGACTGGTTCGCTTCGCTGGAGCTGGGTTCGGCGATTGCGGACTATCAGCAGGAAACAGATGACGGCGACAGCGCAGATAACATCTCTAAAACCGCGTGATAGTCGGTCCCGTATCAGCGTTGATGAAAAGGCGCGCGAAGCTATAGCTCGACCGCTTTGCAGTCGGGGGCGCCCTACCTATCGTCCCCGTCCGCCTTTTTGAGGGGGACGCCGTAAAGCTCGAGGCGGTGGTCAACTAGCTTGTAGCCGTGCTCTTCGGCAATGCGGCTTTGCAGCTTTTCGATTTCCTCATTGATGAACTCAATGACCTTGCCGGAGCGCAAATCAATAAGATGGTCGTGATGGTCTTCGGTCGCCTCTTCGTAACGCGAGCGCCCATCCTGAAAATCATGGCGTTCGACAACGCCGGATTCCTCAAACAGCCGCATCGTCCGGTAGACAGTGGCGATGGAAATATTGGCGTCGATCGCAACCGCACGCCGGTGGATCTCCTCAACGTCAGGGTGGTCCTCAGCCAATGACAGAACGCGGGCGATGACGCGGCGCTGCTCGGTCATGCGCATGCCTTTTGCCGTACAGATTTTTTCAAGCCGGTCCATTCACCAGTCTCCGAGGCGGCGTGGGAAGTTGCGCCCTGTTATTCACGCACCGCTGGGCGCTTGCAACCGT
>Ga0209633_10005625_pt1 | contig 10954 bp, 13 predicted proteins | sample Cruoilmetagenom1_FD_187290 | JGI IMG/M metagenome (GOLD analysis project Ga0209633, IMG submission 187290) | Oil polluted marine microbial communities from Coal Oil Point, Santa Barbara, California, USA - Sample 1 (SPAdes) (version 2) | ecosystem: Environmental > Aquatic > Marine > Oil seeps ... | reverse complement strand
AGATGTATTACTATATAGGATTTGTTCAAAATATTCCAAGCATGGTTGATATGCAATGGCGTTTAAGACTTGGCTATGTTGATTATATTGATGATAGTGAGTTTAATGACTTAGATGCTCGCTTTGAAATCAATTATCTATTTTAAAGAAAACATATGATGAAAACAGTTCTATTATCAATTTTAATTCATTTGACGCTTCAAGCGTCTACAATTAATATCGCAGTTGCAGCAAATGTGAGCTATGCAATAGAAGATTTAAAAAAAGAGTTTAGAAAAGAGTATCCGGATACAAAGATAAATGTTATTTTAGGAAGCAGTGGGAAACTTACTGCACAGATAAAAAATGGTGCGCCATATACACTTTTTATGTCGGCAAATATGAAGTATCCTGAGGCTTTGTATAGAGATAAAATAGCTATTACTAAACCAATCGTTTATGCAGAGGGCTCACTTGTAATGTTCAGTGTTAAAAAGCAGGACTTTTCTAAAGGGATAAAGCTTCTGCTTGATAAAAAAATAAAAACAGTAGCTATTGCAAATCCAAAAACGGCACCATATGGTAAGGTTTCTCTAGAAGCTCTAAAGTATGTCAAGATTTATGAAGAGGTTAAAAGTAAGTTTGTTTACGGGGAATCTATCTCACAAACTGTTGCATATACAAGTACCGCCGCTGATCTTGGATTTGTTGCAAAATCTGCACTCTATAGTTCTAAAATGTCAAGATATAAAAAAGGAGTAAACTGGATGGAGGTTAATTCTAGCTATTACACTCCGATAGAGCAGGGTCTTGTAATACTTAAAAATGGTAAAAATAGCAGTGAGACAAAGGCTTTTTATGATTTTTTACAGAGTGCTAAAGCAAAAAAAATATTTAAAGATTTTGGATACATAGTTAAATGAGTATGATAAACGCTAAGATAACTGAGATACAAAGTGTAGATAGTTTAAATATAGTGAGCTTTGATTTTTTGGGTACTCCTTTAAAGATGATGAGTTTGGATTTAAAGGATGAGATGCAAGTGGGACGTGAGGTTAGTCTGAATGTTAAACCCTTTCATATAACAGTCGTTAAAGATTTTTATGGAGATATCAGTTACTCCAATAGACTTGATGCAGTAGTTAAATCTTGCGAAAACGGTGAGCTTTTAAGTAGCGTTAAACTCTCTGTAAACGGTGTAGTCCTTGAATCAATTATAACTAAAGAGTTGGCCTTGGAGATGGAGTTAAAAGCAGGGGATAAAGTCTTAGCAATGATAAAAGCAAATGATTTGTCAATACAAGAGGTCATAAATGGTTGAGATACTCCAAACCTTGGATTTTACTCCATTTATACTCTCCTTTAAACTAGCGGGACTTACAACTGCAATACTTTTTACACTAGGTATGCCGTTGGCTTGGTATCTCTCTCAAACAAAATCAAAGTCAAAACCGGTTCTTGAAGCGATAACTGCACTGCCAATAGTTTTACCACCCTCAGTTTTAGGTTTTTATATACTCTGGGCACTATCTATAAATTCGCCAATTGGTATGTTTTTTGAAGAGACTTTTGGAGTTAAACTTGTATTTAATTTTACGGGACTTGTAATTGCGAGCTGTTTTTATTCACTTCCCTTTATGGTTCAGCCACTTCAGAGTGGTTTTGAGAGTATAAATAAAAATATGCTTGAAGCAAGTTATATAAGTGGAAAAAGTAAATTTCAGACTATCATGAAAGTTGCATTGCCAAATATAAAGCCGGCAGTAATAACAGCAGTAATAGTAACATTTGCACATACCATCGGAGAGTTTGGAGTTGTCTTAATGGTTGGTGGAAGTATTCCGGGAGAGACGAAGGTGGCTTCAGTTGCCATTTATGAGTTTGTAGAGATTATGGATTATGAGTCAGCTCACGTATATAGTGGAATAATGGTCTTCATAAGTTTTACAGTACTTTTAAGTGTTTATATTTTTAATGCAAAACATAACAAAAAGGTTGGAAGTTTTTCATGATAAAAATAGATATAAACAAAAAACTTCATGGTGCTAGTGGTGATATGGATTTAAGTCTGAACTTGAGTATTAAAGATAATGAGTTTGTCGCACTAAGTGGAAAAAGTGGAAGTGGTAAAACAACTCTACTGAGAATATTAGCTGGACTTGAAGAATCAGATGGAGTTATTGAAGTTGATGGTGAAGTTTGGCAAAACTCTAAGCGTTCATTACCTCCTCAAAAACGTCGTATAGGTTTTGTTTTTCAAGATTATGCATTATTCCCAAATATGAGTGTATTAGAAAATTTACTTTACGTCGTAAAAGATAGGCAATTAGCAGAGCGCCTGCTAGAGATAACTGAACTCAGAGCCCTAAAAAATAGATTTCCAAATAGTCTAAGTGGTGGACAAAAACAGAGAGTAAGTCTCTGTCGTGCTATGATGAATCGACCAAAACTGCTTCTGATGGATGAGCCACTCTCTGCTTTAGATACCCAGATGCGTATGAAACTTCAGCGTGAGATAAAACTCTTACATAAAGAGTTCGGAACTACAACAGTGCTGGTTAGCCATGATGCAAGTGAGATATATAGATTAGCATCAAGAGTGGTTATTTTGGACTCGGGAAGAGTTGTAAATGATGGGACTCCTAAAGATGTGTTACTTAAAACAAGTGGTTCTCAAAAGTTCTCATTTGAGGGTGAGCTTCTTGATATTATACAAGTTGATGTTATCTATATTGCTATTATTTCCATAGCCCAACAGCTTGTTGAAGTAGTAGTGAGTAGTGAAGAATCAAAGCAACTTAAAATTGGTCAAAAGGTAAGTGTTAGCACAAAAGCTTTTACACCGATAATTAATCAATAAAGCTAGATAAAAATGGAACAGGACTCAGACTTTATATATCTAAAATAATTGTACAAGACCACTGTTTCAAGTAGTAATTCCAGCTTCTTAATCTTTACCATTTATCATACTAGAGAGTAAACCTTTTTCATCACTATTCTCCGCTATTACTACTCCTGCTATATGAAGAGGAACAAAAATCATTAGGATATTAAATACCAGTTCGTGAATCTCTTTTATATCGTGTGCTAACTCTTTTGTTAGTTGAAGTTCTTTATAAAAATAAATACTAAATCCACTTATAGCCATAAAAAACAGTGTTGTATAAACTATATAATAGAGTGACTTTACAGCTTTTTTATGAAGAGTTAAAGAGTTAAACGACTCTTTTCTTGAAGTGTCTTTAAAATATAAAAAGATTCTATAAATAAGTAAAAAAGCAAGCGTATAACCTAAAATAATATGCCATTCCCACATTCCAGCTCTTATGGCTTTTGCTAAAATTTTTGCTTGAGTAGCGCTAATCTCTATATCCATTTCAAATAGTTTATTTATTAGAATTTCAGAGTTTGTTCTCCAGCTAAGAAAGGTCTTTCTTAAAAATACTGTGCCTAAAAGACCAAGAACAATAATTGCATTTAACCAGTGCCAGATTCTAAAACTTAAAGTATATTTCATAGGAGTTCTCTATTTATAGGATTATTGTGAGTAATTATAGCAGAACATAGTAGATAAAGGAGTTTGATTTTTATTATAATATAGAGATAATAGTTAAGTAAATTAGTTGGAAAGTCTGTGTATGTAGGGTTTTAAAGTGTATGGCTCCGGATACTGGATTCGAACCAGTGACCAAGTGATTAACAGTCACCTACTCTACCGCTGAGCTAATCCGGAATATAAAAAGTTCTACGTTAAATGGTGTCAGAGGGGGGACTTGAACCCCCGACCCCCGGCTTATGAGACCAGTGCTCTAACCAGCTGAGCTACCCTGACACTTATTTTGTAGACCGGAATTATAGCTACGTAAAGCTTTTATTTTCCTTTTGTAAGAGATATTTTTGTAAATTTATCAATTAGCATTGATTGACATATAATAGATAATAATAAGTAAGTATGAATAATTATTTTTTAATAATTATAAAGATAGAATATAGAATAATTTAGAAGAAGGCTTGATATGGATTACGAGAAGGTATCTAAGTACACTAAGAAGTTGTCAGTTTTATATGTCGAAGATGATGTTGATTTGCTCGAAGAGACGGCTGACTTCTTGGAAGATCTTTTTTATAGAGTTGACACTGCAAAAAACGGCTTAGTAGCGGTTAACAAATATAACGAGTATCGTGACCGTGAGTCAAAATATTATGACATTATCATTACAGATATAAATATGCCTGTGATGGATGGAATGGATTTGATTCGAGATATCCATAATGTAAATAAAGTACAACCTGTAATAGTCGTTTCTGCATATAGTGAAGCTACTAAGTTAATTCAAATGATACAGAGTGGTGTTAATAACTTTTTATTAAAGCCAATCAATCCTGAAGAGCTTATGACAATGCTTTATAAAATGTCAAAAGATATAATAAATGAGAGAGATGTTAAAAAATATAAGGCTGACTTGGAAGATTTAAATGCAAATTTGGAAAGTAGAGTCACTGACTTATCTGAAGAGGTTTTATACACGCAACAACTCTCTATTGAGATGATTGGTAATTTAATTGAAAACCATGATGGTGATATTAAAACTCATTCAAAAAGAATTGAAAAGTATACAATCGCTATATTAGATGAGCTCAAAGAAACAGTTGGAATAGATGAAGAGTTGGCTGATATGATTCCAATCTCGGCTCTTCTTCATGATATTGGTGAGTTAATGCTTCCAAATGGTATATTAACAAAACCATCTTCTTTAAATGAACAAGAGACTGAGATAATGAGACGGCATGCTCAGATGGGTTCTAATATCTTAAGTGAAGCAAATGAAACTTTTAAAAAACATTTTAACAAAGACAGCTATATGAAAGTTGCTAGTGATATTGCTATGTATCATCATGAAAAATGGAATGGACTGGGATATCCAGAAGGACTTAGTGGAGAAGATATCCCAATCGCAGCACGCATTGTTGCTATTGCAGATGTTTATGATGCACTTAGAAGTTTGAGAGTTTACAAAGAAGCTTTTACTCACGAAGAAGCAACAAGACAGATAGTTGAAGAGAGTGGAAAAAGTTTTGACCCTAATCTTGTAAATATATTTTTACATAAAAACCAAGAATTTAAAAAAATATTTGATACATTGAGTTAATAAATTTGAAGGAAGATAGTTGATTAAAACGCTGAGAGGCTTAGATTATAATAGAGAACTGATAGAGCTCCTACTTTTAGATAAAATAGGTTCAATCGGTTTGTATCTAGCCATGCCTGTTGCATACTTTATCTTATTTCAAGATATTATACCTCTTGGAATTCTTTTTGGGTGGTTATTCTCCCAAATTATTATGTATATAATTAGAACAAACATAACCAGGGATTTCTTAGAGGTTCTTTTTACTGCAGATGAGAGTGAAATTAAACGCTTGTTGCGTTTTCAATTAACAACAGTATTTATAAATGCTATGCTTTGGGGAGTCGCTGCAATACTGGCAGTAATATATGCTGAAGAAAATTTAATACTTATAATGATAGCTGCACTCTTTATAGTGTTTACTGTTTCTCTTGCTATTTTAACACCTGTCTTTCATGCTATATTTATATTTATTTTGACTATTGTTATTATGTTTACAGTAGCGCTAATTTTTTTAACTGATACAGAGATATTTAACCTCTCTACTGTTTTTTTGTTGTCCTATCTATTTCTATTTATTCCAGTTGCTTATAAAGTATACAAGATTATGCTTAAGTCAATAGAGCAAAAAGAGGAGATACTCTTTTTAAATTACCACTTAGAACAGAGAGTTTCAGAAGCTACTTCGGAACTAGAGAAACAAAATACTAAACTCCTGGATTCGGTAGAAAACTTTCAAACTCTACTTGATACAACGATGGAAATGATTATTATTACTGACTCAAATAAAATTATTATAGATATAAATCGTGCGGGCGTAGATCTTTTAATGGCTAAGAGTAAAGAAGATTTACTTGGACGTAGATTACCGGATTTTGTAGATGAGCATGACAGGCAAAAACTAGGTCTTATTTTAAATGATGATAGTGGTGAACCATCTGAACTCTCTATGAGAAAAATTGGTGGAGAAAATTTTCCAACTTTAGCAAACTCACAAGATGTAGTTCATAAAGGGAAAAAACTTAGAATTATTACTATGCAGGATTTAACACAGATTCAGCAAAAAGAGAGACTTTTACTTCAGCAGAGTCGTATGGCTCAGATGGGTGAGATGCTTAGTATGATTGCTCACCAATGGAGACAACCCTTAGGTGCAATAAGTAGTGCTATTTTTGGCATACAGACTAAACTTGCAACTGGAAAATATGACAATCAAGACTCAAATGAAGATTTATACAAATTTTTAAATAAAAAACACAAAAGAATCAATGAGTATGTTCAGTTTTTATCAACAACAATAGACGACTTCAGAAACTTTTTCAAACCGGATAAGAAAAAAGAGTTAGTAACCTTTGAGAGTCCAATTGGAAGAGCTATGCTCATAGTTGAGGGTTCATTAACATCACATGGGATAGATATAGGTTATACGTTTAATGTAAATGAAAAAGTTGAATTATATCAGAATGAAATAATGCAGGTTATATTAAATATAATAAAAAATTCTGAAGATAATTTTATAGAAAAAAAGACAGAGAATCCTCAAATAAGAATAGAAACAAAAATAATGCCTGCTCATTATGAGATTGTTATAAGTGATAACGGTGGTGGTATTTCTCCTCATATTATAGATAGTGTTTTTGAACCATATTTCTCAACTAAAGATGAAAAAAATGGAAGTGGACTTGGTCTTTATATGTCTAAAATGATGATTGAAGAACATAGCGGTGGTCTTTTGAAAGTTGAAAATATTAAAGATGGTGTTGCATTTAGTATTTTAATCCCTCACTACTAACATCAAATAGAATACTTTTTAAAACTTTAAACCTATTATGGTAAAATCCCATTCATAAAATATAGACTATAAATATGACAAGGATATTTGATGAACTTTCAACCATTAGGAAAAAGAGTTTTAGTTAAAAGAGTTGAAGAAGCTACGACAACTATGTCAGGGATAATCATTCCAGATAATGCACAAGAGAAACCATCTCGCGGCGAAGTAGTGGCAGTAAGTAAAGAAGTTACAGAACTTGCAAATGGAAATCAAGTTTTATTTGGTAAATATGCTGGAAATGAAGTTTCATTTGAAGGTACAAAATATATGGTTCTAGAAGTTGATGATATCTTCGGAATAATAGGATAATAAAAATGGCAAAAGAGATAATTTTTTCAGATAATGCTAGAAATAGTTTAGCTCGTGGTGTTGCACAACTTACAGATGCAGTAAAAGTAACAATGGGACCTCGTGGTCGTAATGTTCTTATTCAAAAGAGTTATGGTGCTCCTGTTATCACTAAAGACGGTGTTTCAGTTGCACGTGAGGTTGAGTTACAAGACAAACTAGAAGATATGGGTGCTCAACTTGTAAAAGAGGTTGCATCAAACACTGCTGATGAGGCTGGTGATGGTACAACTACGGCAACAGTTTTAGCAAATGCTATTTTCTCTGAAGGTCTTAGAAATATTACAGCCGGAGCAAATCCAGTTGAAGTTAAACGCGGTATGGACAAAGCTTGTGAATCAATCTTAGTTAATTTAAAAGATGCTTCTAAAGCTGTTAGTGGTAAAAAAGATATAGCTCAAGTTGCTACTATTTCTGCTAACTCTGACTCTGCTATTGGTGATATGATTGCTGAAGCTATGGAGAAAGTTGGTCAAGATGGTGTTATCACCGTTGAAGAGGCTAAAGGTATTTCTGATGAGCTTGATGTAGTTGAGGGTATGCAGTTTGACCGTGGTTATTTAAGTCCTTACTTCATTACAAACGCAGAGAAGATGATTGCTGAGATTGAAAATCCTTGGATTCTTTTAGCTGACAGTAAAATCTCTTCACTCAAAGATTTACTACCAGTTTTAGAACAAGTTCAAAAAACTAACCGTCCACTTCTTATTATTGCAGAAGATGTTGAGGGTGAAGCACTTTCAACTTTAGTTGTAAATAAACTTCGCGGTGTTTTAAATATCTCTGCTGTTAAAGCTCCTGGTTTTGGTGATAGAAGAAAAGCTATGTTACTTGACATTGCAACACTTACTGCTGGAACTGTAATCTCTGAAGAGACTGGTCACACAATAGAGGGTGCTAACATACAGATGTTAGGTCAAGCTGCTCGTGTAGTAATTGATAAAGACAATACTGTAATCGTTAATGGTGCAGGTGATGAGGCTCTTGTAGCTGCTAGAATCGCTGAGATTAAAGTTCAAATTGATGCAACTTCAAGTGAGTATGACAAAGAGAAACTTCAAGAGCGTTTAGCGAAACTTAGCGGTGGGGTAGCGGTAATTAAAGTTGGTGCTGCAACTGAGACTGAGATGAAAGAGAAAAAAGATAGAGTTGATGATGCACTTTCTGCAACAAAAGCTGCTGTTGAAGAGGGAATCATTATTGGTGGTGGTGCTGCATTAGTTCGTGCTGCTGCAAAAGTTTCTCTTGATTTAGAGGGTGACCAGAAGATTGGTTGTGAGATAATTTTACGTGCAGTAAAAGCTCCAATGAAACAGATTTCTCAAAACGCAGGTTATGATACTGGTGTTGTTGTAAACGCAGTTGAAAATGCTGAGAATATGAACACAGGTTTTAATGCTGCGACTGGTGAGTATGTTGACATGTATGAAGCGGGTATTATTGACCCACTTAAAGTTGCTCGTGTAGCACTTACAAACGCAACGTCAGTTTCAAGTCTTTTACTAACTACTGAAGCTGCAATATATGAAATCCCAGTAGAAGAGCCAGCGGCTGTAGATGCTGGTGCTGGAATGCCTCCTCAAATGGGTATGCCTGGTATGATGTGAGACACGTAAAGAAAACGAGAATTTCTTCTCGTTTTTAGTGTCGGAACCACAGGTATTGTCACAAAGTGACCACCGAGGACACGGCAGGGATATTTTAACTTAAAATGTAATACCGAATCTTTTCTAATCCTTTTATAACCACTTCATAATTTAATATTACTATTTATATTTCATTTACTTTGCTGCACTAAACTAATGTACAAACATTAAGGAAAAGTATATGAATAAAAGAATATTAATATCAACAGTTTTTATTAGTAATATCATTTTCGCATCAGTGTTGCCATCTCAGATTAATCAAATAAATTTAAATAAAAATAGACTTGGGTCATTCTCAACAGTTGTGAGCCAATATCTTTATAAAAAAGGCTTAGATAAGGAGGTAGCACAAAAAAAAGTTTCTAATTTTTTAATGGGTGAAGATTTTGAAAACGAATTAATGCTACAAAATATTTTAAGTAATCTTGATATGCTACAGTATGACAATGTAGTGGAGTATATAGCTTCTTCAGCTCTATATTCCAAAAAGATAGATTTGAGTTCTTATGATACTATAATTGGAATGCTTCAAACAGTAAATAGTAATTTAGATAAATTAACTCTACAAAAAATAGAAAAAGTAAGTTTAGAAAATAAAAAGATTAGGCAACTTCACGCTGTTTAGGTAAAGAGACTAGATAATTAATAATCTTAGTATTATTTGTATATAATTCTATTAAACATAATAGTGAGCATAAATGGAAAACCCCTTTGAGTCTGGACATATAAAAAATTACTTACTGCTGTATGCCAGTGTAGTTGTGATAATGATACTTTTTTTTATAGCAAGTTCACTTTTTAATGATGTTGAAAATGTGCAAAAGAAAGTATTTTCTACAGAGATAAAAGAGAAAATCATTGAAGATAATGTAGAGTCGGAAGACAATGCCAGCTCTAGATTTAAGTTATTAGATAAGGCCTACTAATTACTCTTTAGTGACTATGTAGAGTTGTTCGTGTTTTAATCTTTTTAAGATGTCCATAACAGTAACAAAATCTTGAAAACGTGACTCTTTATCACTTCTAAGAACTACAGTTTGATCTTTTGATATGCCTGACAGTTTTTGTTCAAGTGCAGTAGCATCAACTTTTTCTTTTTCAAGAAACATCTCACCTTTAGCATTTACATAAACAGTGAGCTCTTTTTTAACATCCTCTTTTTTAGATGCTTTAGCCTCAGGAAGTTCAACTGGAATAACTCCTTGCTTTATAAAGGTAGCCGTAGTTAAAACCATAACTAAAAGTACAAGCATGATATCGATAAATGGGATTACATTTATCTCATCAAATCTTTTTTTTGCTTTTTTACATTTTGCCATAAGGCTTACTTCTCTGCCATATCTTTTGCTACATCATATTTAGTAAGGATTCTCTCAACCTTACGAAGTACGATAGTGTAAGCAATAATTGCAGGCATAGCCACTATAAGACCCATAGCTGTTGCTTTAAGTGCAAGTGCAAGTCCAACCATGATTTTTTTTGCATCAACAGCACCAACATCACCCATAGTGTAAAATGTAATCATAATACCTACAACGGTTCCAAGAAGTCCAACATAAGGAGCATTTGAACCAATAGCACTAATAACACTAATGTTGTCCGTTAAATCAAGTTCAAGGTTGTCTCTATGGTCATAATCGTCTATTCTAACACTTTTATAAAACATCATTCTCTCTATAAATAGCCAAAGAGTAACAATACTCATTAAAACCAGTATCCCAATTACTCCATAGTCTAAAGCTTGCTCTGCATATGCTAAAACATTGTCTGCTTGCATTAATATGTCCTTATTTATTTAAATTTTAGTAATACTGTTGTTCCACTATTTGGTGATGATTTGAAACTAAGGTTTATGCTATTAGTATCGCAAAAACGCTTTATCATACTAAGACCTATACCAAAACCTTGCATATTATTATTAGCTTGGTAGTAGTTATCAAAAATTTGTAGTAGTTCTACTTCATCCATTCCTAAACCATAATCCTGTATTTCAAGAGTATCTACATTTAGTCTTATCT
>Ga0209633_10005624_pt1 | contig 10956 bp, 13 predicted proteins | sample Cruoilmetagenom1_FD_187290 | JGI IMG/M metagenome (GOLD analysis project Ga0209633, IMG submission 187290) | Oil polluted marine microbial communities from Coal Oil Point, Santa Barbara, California, USA - Sample 1 (SPAdes) (version 2) | ecosystem: Environmental > Aquatic > Marine > Oil seeps ... | reverse complement strand
TGGCGATGCTCAGTTTCAGCGTGTGGCAGTCGCGCTGGCACGCGTTGCTCTGGCTCGCCGGGGCCAGCGCCGTGCTGTTGTTGCAAGGCGTGCCGGCACGCGGCAAAGCAGCGCCAAAACCCGCCGGCCAGTAGATTGGCGAGGCCGGCGGAAGCCCGCGTCTAATTCGCGGCGTCCGGTGCCGCCGGGGCCAGGTGCGATCGCGTCCTTTTCAGGCCATCGCGATCGATATCAACGCGGCGGCTGAAGAGCCAGAGAACGCCGCCCGGAAGGCTGGTGACCACCGCGATCGCGCCATAGAGGAGCGAGATCAGGAGCGCGCTTTCCTGCGCCACGCCGATCGTGGCCAGAACCGCGACCATGGCCACCTCGCGAACGCCCCAGCCGGCGATGGAGACCGGAACAGCGGTCGCCAGAACGACGATCGGCATGAGCGCAAGACAAGGCAACAAACCGACGCGCACGCCCAACGATTGCGCGATGGCATAGACCGAGGCGGCGCCCAGCATCTGAACGACAACCGACGCGCCCAACGCCGCTGCCAGATGTCCAGGCTGCCTCATCAACGTCCAGAAATCCGCTCCGAGCCGCCGCAGCCCACGGATCAATGGGTTCGCGAAGAGAGAGCTTGCGAAGAGCGCGCTCGCCGGCAGGCGCACCGCGCCCATCCCGGCGACAAAGGCGACGCCGAACGCACAAGCCGCGACGACGCCCCACAGCCACACCGGCACAGCGTTGCCATTCGCGCCGTCAAAGGCAAACGGCAACACGGCCGCGACCAGCAGCGCGATCGCGGCAAGCGCGGCGACACGGTCGACGACGACCGAGGTTATTGCGGTTCCGGTCGGCAAGCCGGTGCGACGCAACAGCCACATACGCATGCCGTCGCCGCCAAGCCCCGACGGCAGAAGTTGATTGAAGAACTGCCCTATCCAGTAAAGCGACCACAAGCGCCAATAGGTGGGCCGCAGCGCGGCGGCCGGCCGGAGCGACCGAATGACAATCGACCAACGCCAGGCCGACACGAAGGTGGTCGACCAGATCAACACGATTGCCGGCAAAAGCCCGACCGGATCGATCCGGGCAAGATTGGCGGCAAGCGCACTGCGATCGACGGAAACGACAACCACGGCAATCAGTCCAGCCGAGACCGCCATCCGAAGAACCAGTCGCCACATTGGTTTCGCTAGCCCAAGGTTTCCCGCACGCGTCGCCGCCCGCCACGCCATGACTGTAACATCACGACGTTGCTCGCGCACGAAACCGCGCGGGAATTCGATCGAGCGCGATGGCGCCGCGCCGTGCGGCAGCGTCGATCGCCCCCGCACGCGGCCGCGGCCCGACCGCCCCGGCGCGGCCGCCCCCGCGCGGCGGCAATGCTCGAGCACGCCAAGTACGAGGATCCGCTATCGGCGCCGGTTCACGTGTTGGTAAGAAATGGTGCCCAGGGACAGAATCGAACTGCCGACACCATGATTTTCAGTCATGTGCTCTACCAACTGAGCTACCTGGGCTCCTGATTGACGCCGACGCAGTCGGATGGGTGACGGCGCCGCGATCGGCAGCCGTATATAGGGTGTTTGGCTGAAACTGTCCACTGTCCGCGGCAGCCACGCCAAGTCCCGCCGCCGCCTTGCCGTGGACCAGCCTGCGGCGCGTCCCGGTACCCAATCCTGCATCGAAACCCGCGCATTCCGGCACATTCCGGCCGACGGATCCTGATTTTAGGAGGTTCTAAAATATTTGTTGGTACGACCTTCATCGCGAAGAGCATTGGAGGAATTCGCTATGAGACTTTATACCTATATGGCCACGAGCTTGGTCGCCGCTGGCATGCTGACCGCCACCAATCCGGTGGCCGCCGCCGGCGACTACAAGATCATGTTGAGCAACCGCTGCAACACGGCCGTCAACGTCGCCGTGCGCACGCGCCAAGCCAACGGCCGCTGGCGGACCATGGGCTGGGCCACTATTGGCCCGCGCAAGGTCAAGATCAATTCGCTCAACACGCGGAACCGGGTCTTCTATATCTACGCCCGCACATCCGACAGGCGCCACCGCTGGACCGGCCAGGATCGGGACGGCGCGGTCACCCGCCCGATCGTGTCGACCTCATTCCGGCACTCGAGCGGACCCTTGGATGGCCCCGGCTATCGCATGGTGCGCTTCCGCAAGCTCACGATTCCCGAGGGCCGGCGGCTCTACACATTCCGCTTTCGCTGCAATCGATCCTAGCCGACGGGCTAAGATTGACGCTGTTCCCCGCTCCGCCCCGGCAACGCGCCGGGCGGGGCGTGGGTCCGGCGTTCTCCAGCATCTTGGCCCACGCCCGGTGCTTGAGCTTGGTATTTGAGCTTGGTGCTTGGGCTTGGTGCTTGGGCTCAATAATCGTTGTCGTCGGAAGGATCGGGTGAAACCTCGGCCGGCGTCTCGTTGGTCGCGATCCGGTAATGCCCGCCGAGCCAGCGGGACAAATCCACATCCTTGCAGCGCACCGAACAGAACGGACGGTGTTCGATGCTGGCATGCGCGCCGCAGATCGGGCAGGCGCGTCCCCTGATTGGCGTCACGTTGTCCAGCTTGGCCATGTGCCAGCCATCCCCCTCGCGGTTAGAGCATTTTCCGTTCGGTTGGCATCGCCAGCCCTCATGAGCCTGTCGAATGGCCCACGAAATTCCGGGACAAGCAGGCCACTAAATATTTGAATCTAGTGTGATTCAACCCCCGAACTTCGTCACATCGATGCGGCGAACTTCGGATCCATCACACTAGGCGTGCCGAACCTGCTGTCAGGCCGACGAAATGTCAAAGGTCTCTTGGTCCGCGCCGGAAAAATCGGCGTCGCGATCAAGCGCGATCGTGAGCCCGAGCAAGTCCTCGGCTTCCTGGTGCGCCGCCTCTAGCGGCCCCGCCAGCTGATCGATCACCCCCGGCGCCGCGCGGAGGACGAGCGACCGGCCCGGATGCGCGGCGGCCGCGGCGAGGGCCGCGCGCACTGCCTCGAGCGCCACGGTCTCTGGCGAGCGCCGCCAGCCGCCATGCGGGGTCGGCGCACACATTGCCTCGTGCAGCGCGGCGCGGTCGTGCGGGCGCACGATTTCCACCAAACCGAAGCGGGTAAAGCCGCCCAGCTGCGCCTCGGGTACCGCCGCGGCGAGCGCCATGCGCAATGCCTCAAGGACCCGGTCACGGTCGCCCCGCTCGCGCATGCGCACGAAGTCGATCGCGATCAGCCCGCCCAGATTGCGCAGGCGGATCTGCCGCGCGGCCTCGACCGCCGCGGCGAGATTGGTCTCCAGGATCGCCCGGTTCTGCCGGCCTGCTCGGCCGCCGGTATTGACATCGATCGCCGTGAGCGCGGCGGCCGGATCGATGATCAGCGAGCCGCCGCCGGCAAGGCCGACCTCGCGGCTCAGCGCCGCCTCGATCGCGTCGTCCACGCCCTCGGCGGTGAACAGCGGCGGCGGGCCCGCCACCGCGTCAACCCGTTCGGCGAGATCGGGCGCAAAGTCCCGCAGCCATGCTTTGGCCTGCCCCAGCGCCGCCCGGTCGTCGAGACGGATGCGTTCAAACGCGCTGCCGGCATGGTCGCGCAGCACCCGCGCGAGCGGCGTGGCCTCGCGCGCCAGGGCGGCGGGCGCGGTCGCGCCTCGCGCGATTTCGCACAGCGTCTGCCAGCGCGCGACAAGATGCCCCGCTTCATCCTCGAGGACCGCCGCATCGGCCCCCGCCGCCGCGGTGCGCACGATGAGCCCGGCCGCGCCCGCCAGGCCGCCGGCCAAGTCGGTGAGCCGCGCGCGCTCCCCCTCATCGGCGATGCGGCGCGAGACCGCCACCTCGCGCCGGCCCGGCGTCAGCACCAGACGCGGCCCGGCGACCGACACGGCGGTTGTCACCTGAGCTGCCTTGTCACCAAGCGCCGGGCGCTTGACCTGAACGACGACGGCCTCACCCTCGGTGACCAGGCGCGCGATATCGTCGCTCTCGGCGACGCCTGCGACGGAATCGGCGGCATCGGTGAAGGCCGCCTTGCGCCGTGCCTCGCGGCCGGAGAGGAAGCCCTCGGCCTCGCCGTCGAGATCGACGAACGCCGCGTTTGCGGACGGCACGATCGCGCGTACCCGGGCGAGATAAAGGTCGCCCGTCTGCACGCCGGCATGGGCGCGCTCGACCCCCAGTGCGACCACCTGGCCCGCCTCGCGCAAGGCCCAGCGCGCCTCGCCCGGCGAACAACTTATGAGAAGCTCGGTGGTCATCATGTCTATGCGGAATCGAGCGGGAAGCCGGCTCCGCGCAGCATCGCCGCCACCTCGAAGAGCGGCAGGCCGACGACGTTGGGGTACGAGCCCGATACGGCTTTGACGAAACGCGCGGCGCGGCCCTGGATGGCATAGCCGCCGGCCTTGCCCTGCCATTCGCCGCTGGCCAGGTAGGCCGCGATCTCGTCTTCGGCCAGGCGCTTGAAGGTGACCGCCGTGTCCACCACCCGCGCGCGCAGGGTTCCGTCGGGGCTCAGCAGCGCCGCCCCGCCATGCACTGCGTGGCGCCGCCCCGACAAAAGTTCGAGGCAGGCCCGCGCCTGCGCCGCGTCGGCCGGTTTGGGCAGGATGCGCCGCCCGCAGGCAACCACCGTGTCGGCGCCGAGCACAAGACATCCGGGGTGACGCAACGCCACCGCGCGCGCCTTGGCCTCGGCAAGACGGCGCGCCAATTCGCGCGGGCGCTCACCGGGCAGCGGGCGCTCATCAATCTCCGACGCCTCGATGGCCGAGGGAACAATACCGATTTGTGCCAGCAGATCGCGCCGCCGCGGCGAGGCCGAAGCGAGCACGAGCGCTGGCCCCTGGCTGGGCGCCGTTTTGGGTTCGGTCATGATGCGGAGCGGCTATTTATAGCGGAAATTGATACGGCCCTTGGTGAGGTCGTAGGGCGTCATTTCCACCTTGACCCGGTCGCCGGCCAGGACCCGGATGCGGTTCTTGCGCATCTTGCCCGAGGTATGCGCGAGGATCTCGCGGTCGTTTTCCAGGCGCACGCGGAACATCGCGTTGGGCAGCAACTCGACCACCTCACCGTCGAATTCGAGCAGCTCTTCCTTCGCCATTCTCGCTCCTCCTGCCTGGCGAGCAGGTGAAGCATGGGCGGAAGCGTGTGCGCGGGTCAAGAGCGAAGGCACGAATGGCGGCTCACACCGGCTTGGCCGCCGGCGGGAACCGCTCCTTGATGCGCGCGATGAGCTGGTCGCGGACCTGGCGGTAGGCCTCCAGCATGGTCTCGCGCGAACCCTCGACCACCGAAGGGTCGAGGGTGTTCCAGAACACCACGTCGATCGCCATGGTGCGCGTCATCTCCACCGCCTTGTGCTGGGCCTCGGGCGACAGCGAGATCACCATGTCGAAGGTGGTATCCTGCAGATCGTCGAAGGTCTTGGCGTGGTGTTTTAAGATATCGATGCCGATCTCGGCCATCACGGCGATTGCGAAACCGTCGACTTCGCGCGCACGCACGCCGACGCTGTCGACATAGATGCGGCTGCCGTGCAGGAACTTCAGATACCCCTCGGCCATCGCCGAGCGGATCGAGTTCGACGTGCAGGCAAAAAGAACGCTCCCGGGAAGATCAGCCATGCCCGTCAAACCTTCGTCCGCTTGCGCGGAGACGGCGCCGGCCCGCTCCCCCACCCGGCCGCCCCATGCCTGACCTGGGACAGTATCCGCGGGGCGGTCGGGTGGCGGAGCGGGCCGGAACGAGCAAGGCAACCAAAGAGCTACCCCCGGATATGCAGGACGCAGAGCAGCGTGAAAAGCCGCCGGGCGGTGTCGAAGTCGAGCTCGATCTTGTCCTTGAGCTGGGCGCGCAGAAGCTCGGAGCCCTCGTTGTGGAGCCCGCGCCGGCCCATATCGAGCGCCTCGATCCGCGAAGGCGGCGCGGTCTTGATCGCCTCGAAATAGCTCTCGCAGACGGTAAAGTAGTCCTTGACGATGCGCCGGAAGGCGACGAGCCCCAGCGCCACCTCGCCCAGCGCTTTGCCCTTTTCGTCCACGATATCAAAGACCAGCCGGTTTTCCTGCACCGATAGGGTCAGGACGTACGGCCCGTCGCCCTCCAGGTTCGGCTTGAAGTAATTGGCTTCAATGAGGTCATAGATGGCCACCGCGCGCTCGTGTTCGACATCGGCGCTGCGTCGCACGACGGTATGCTCGTCGAGCTCGATCTGGACGATGCGGTGGGTTTCCTCGCTCACGGCTCGCTGCGCCCCCAAGACGCCGGCTTGTCCGGCCGGCTCAGCGGCCGGCCTGGCCCCCATTCGGGTTTCGGTCCTTTAGGCGCAGCGCCACGGAAAGCGCGTGCGCCTCGAACCCCTCGGCCTCGGCCAACGTCACCGCCGCGGGGCCGATCGCGGCCAGCCCCTCGGGCGTGCAGCCGACGAAGGTGCTGCGCTTCATGAAGTCGAGCACGCCGAGCCCCGAGGCGAAACGCGCGCTGCGCGCCGTCGGCAGGACGTGGTTCGGACCTGCGACATAGTCGCCGATCGCCTCCGGGGTGTGCCGGCCCAGAAAGATCGAGCCGGCATTGCGGATCTTCGCCACCAGCGCGTCGGGATCGTCGACGGCGAGCTCCAGATGCTCGGGCGCGATGCGGTCGACCAGCGCCGCCGCGTCGCCGAGCTTGCCGACGGTGACAATGGCGCCATGCGCCTCCCAGCTCGCCCGCGCGATCTCGGCTCGCGGCAGCGTCTTCAAATGCGCTTCGACCGCCGCGGCCACGGCATCCGCGAAACCGGCATCATCGGTGATCAGGATCGACTGCGAGGATGCGTCATGCTCGGCCTGCGATAAAAGGTCGGCGGCGATCCAGGCCGGATCACTCGCATTGTCGGCAACCACCAGGATCTCCGACGGCCCGGCGATCATATCGATGCCGACAATACCGAAGACCCGCCGTTTCGCGGCCGCGACGAAGGCGTTGCCGGGCCCCACGACCTTAGCGACCGGCGCGATGCTCTGCGTCCCATACGCCAGCGCCGCCACCGCCTGGGCGCCGCCAACGCGGTAGATTTCGTCAACGCCGGCGATGCGGGCGGCGGCCATCACTAGCGGGTTGAGCACGCCATCCGGCGTGGGCACGGTCATCACCAGGCGATCGACGCCTGCGACCTTCGCCGGCACCGCGTTCATCAGCACCGAGCTCGGATAGGCCGCGGTGCCGCCGGGCACATAGATCCCCGCTGCCTCAACCGCGGTCCAGCGCGCGCCCAGGCGTATGCCCTCGGCGTCGGTATAGCCCTGATCTTGCGGCAACTGGCGGCGGTGAAATTCCGCGATACGCTCGGCCGCCAGATCCAGCGCCGCGACCGCCTTCGCGTCAGCCTCATTTGCCCCTGCATCGATCTCGGCCTGGCTAATACGGATCGTCTCGGGCGTGAGCGTGAAGCGATCGAACTTCGCCGTAAGCGCGATCAGCGCCGCGTCACCTTGGTTGCGGACCTGGGCGATGATCGCCGCCACTGCCTGGTCGACGTCTTCCTCCAGCTCGCGCTTGCCCGTGATCAGCTTGGCGAAGGCCTCCTCGAAGCCGGCCGCGCCCGCATCCAGTCTACGCGGCATGGCCATGCTCCGCGACGGCGTCCCGGAAACGCTCGATCCAGCCGCCCAGCTCGTCGGGCCGGGTCTTCAGCGCCGCCCTGTTGACGATGAGGCGCGAGGTGATTTCGGCGATACGCTCGATCTCGACCAGGCCATTGGCCTTCAGCGTCTCGCCGGTGGAGACCAGATCGACGATACGCCGGCAAAGCCCCAGCGCCGGGGCGAGCTCCATCGCGCCGTTGAGCTTGATGCATTCGGCCTGCACGCCGCGGGCGGCGAAATGCGCCCGCGTAATTGCCGGATACTTCGTCGCCACCCGCACATGGCTCCAGCGCACCGGATCGTCGGCGGCGCTCATTTCCGCCGGCTCGGCGACGGCGAGATGGCATTTGCCGATCCTGAGATCGAGCGGCGCGTAGATTTCCGAATAGTCGAATTCCATCAGCACGTCGTTGCCCGCCACGCCCAGATGGGCCGCGCCAAAGGCCACGAAGGTGGCGACATCGAAGCTGCGAACCCGAATGATCTCAAGCCCTTCGACATTGGTCTTGAAGCGAAGCGCACGCGTCTGGGGATCGTCGAAGGCGCGCTCGGGCTCGATCCCGGCCGCGCGCATAAGCGGCCGGACTTCGCCCAATATGCGCCCCTTGGGCAGGGCCAGCACAAGTGGTTCGTTGGACGACATGGGCGGGAGAAACGGGTTCCGGGTTGCTGGTGGATCGGCAGGATAACAGACGGGCGACAAATGTTTGCTAACGCGCCCGCCGGCTTACCCGCCTTCGGCCAGCTTATGCTCAGGCCGGTTGGCGGTGGGCCAGGGCTCGCCCATATCGCGCATATGGCAACTGATGCGCGGCGCGTCGAGCCTTATTGCGGCCCCGCCGGCAAAGGTGAGAACCACCGCGCCCGCCTCTGCCCGCACGGTCAGGAGGTCGAGATACTGGCTGCGATCCTTCAGATCCATGCCGCGCACCTTCACCCCCTCCACGGCCTCGAAGGCGACCCCGCAATGGATGCGCTCGAATTCCGCACCCTCGGCACCAACCTCGGAATCGCCATCAATGATGGCTTCCCAACGGAAGCGGCTGGCCAGCATGACGAACAGCTTTTCCGAAGCGATGTATCGTATGTCGCCGATCGCGATCACGGCGTCCTGCAGCACCGAGGCGAGGACGGCAAGGTCGTCTTCGTCGGCCACGCGCAGGGACAGGCGCTCGCCCACACCCGCGGCGTCGGCGGTGCCTAGACCGCGCCCCCGCTTACCCGCTCGATCTCCGCTCCGCATGCGCCGAGTTTCTCCTCCAGCAGCTCGTAGCCACGGTCCAGATGATATACCCGAGAGATCGTCGTCTCGCCAGCCGCCACCAGACCCGCGATCACCAACGAGACCGAGGCGCGCAGATCGGTCGCCATCACCTCCGCGCCGGTCAGCGCGGGCACGCCCCGCACCATCGCCGATCCGCCATGCAGGTTGATGTCGGCGCCCATGCGCGCGAGCTCGGGCACATGCATGAAGCGGTTCTCGAAGATCGTCTCGGTGACCATCGAAGCCCCGTCCGCCAACGCCATCAGCGACATGAACTGCGCCTGCATGTCGGTCGGAAATCCGGGATAGGGCTCGGTCATCATGTCGACGCCGATGAGGTCGGTCTGCGAGCGTTTGACCCTGAATCCGCGCGGCGTCTTCTGGAACTGCACACCGGCAAAGGCCAGAGTTTCGGTGACCGCGCCCATCAGATCGGAGCGTGCGCCGATAAGCTCAAGCTCGCCGCCCGTCGCGGCCGCGGCCATCGCATAGGTGCCTGTCTCGATCCGATCGGGGACGACGTCGTGTTCGGCGCCGGCGAGGCTGTCGACGCCCTGGATCCGCAAAGTGCTGGTGCCGATGCCCTCAATGCGGGCGCCCATCTTGACGAGGCATTGGGCGAGGTCGGTGACCTCCGGCTCCATCGCCGCATTCTCCAGCGTGGTTTCGCCCTTGGCCAGCGTCGCGGCCATCAGGATGTTCTCCGTCGCCCCGACCGAGATCATCGGGAAGACGTAGCGCCCGCCCGCCAGGCCGCCGGGCGCGCGGGCATGAATGTAGCCGCCCTCGAGCTCGATCTCCGCGCCCAGGGCTTCGAGCCCTTTGAGATGCAGATCGACCGGCCGCGTGCCGATGGCGCAGCCGCCGGGCAGCGACACGCTGGCCTCACCCATACGCGCCAGGATCGGCCCCAGCACCAGCACGCTCGCCCGCATCCGGCGCACCAAATCGTAGGGCGCGGTGGTGCTCGTGATGGTCTTGGTGGTGATCTTGGCGGTGCGGCGCTCGGGATCGCGCACCCCGTCGCCGCCGCCGATCTCGATCTCGGCGCCGTGCTGGATCAGGAGATTGGAGAGCGTCTTGATGTCGGCCAGATCCGGCATGCGCGAGAGCGCGAGCGTCCTGTCGGTGAGCAGCGCCGCCACCATCAGCGGCAGGGCCGCGTTCTTGGCGCCACCGATCGCGATCTGTCCCTTCAGCGGATTGCCGCCGCGGATGCGTATACTGTCCATCGCTTGCTCTGTGCCCCGCGTTAGCTTCGGTTCTCGGCCCGCCAGTCCCCGGCCGGCAAGACTTGGGTCCGCATAATCTGGGTGCGGCCGGGCGCCGGGTCCGGGAACCCGCCGGTCCTCGTCGCGGATGTCCTTGTACTGGATGGCAGGTGCGGTCTCAAGGCGGGCCGTCTCGATCTCGGCCTCTGCGGGCTCGCTCCCGCTTTCCTCAAGCGCCTGCGTCCGGCCCCTTGCCCTCATCGTCATGCCGCTCTCCCCTCTCGCCCCGTTCGCCCCGCTCGTCTTCGCGGTCGCGCGCCTGTTGCTTGCGGCGCTTCAGGTTCCGGCGCAGCGCCTCGGCCGAACGGGCCTCGCGCGCCGCGCGGGCGTCACCCCCCTGCGCCGATTTTCCCGGCGTCTTTTTTGGCATTGTTTCTGGCGTTATTTCTGGCATCATTTCCGGCATCAGAGTGTTGTCGTCCCGGTCCGGCATCGCCGCTCCCCGAACATTGCCAAAAAGGGAGTTGATCGTGCGGGGCCGTTACGCGCGGGTCAAGCGCCGGGATCGCAAAGGCAAGAATATTGCGCGGGGCACGCGCCTGCCCCGACAGCCGCCGCAGCTTGCCGGCAGCGCCACTTGCGGCGGAGCCAAGGCCCCTTACATACCCAGCGTCCCGCCCGTTGACCGGTTGCGGCGGGCTCGCGTGCATGGCAATTTGTGACCGTGTCGTTATAAAGACCTGGTGACAGGCGCCGCCGTAGCTCAGTGGTAGAGCGCACCCTTGGTAAGGGTGAGGTCGAGTGTTCAATCCACTCCGGCGGCACCATTAAAATCAAGGGGTTAGCCGTAAAC
>Ga0209633_10005623_pt1 | contig 10961 bp, 11 predicted proteins | sample Cruoilmetagenom1_FD_187290 | JGI IMG/M metagenome (GOLD analysis project Ga0209633, IMG submission 187290) | Oil polluted marine microbial communities from Coal Oil Point, Santa Barbara, California, USA - Sample 1 (SPAdes) (version 2) | ecosystem: Environmental > Aquatic > Marine > Oil seeps ... | reverse complement strand
TACAGGAAGTTTAAATGCTATTTCCCGCACAATCCATTGGTGTTGATCAGCCCTACCTTCATTCTTCTGGACAGCTCAGCCACCATGGCACCAAGAGTAGGCGCCTTGAGGCGAAAGTTGCTGAGTATTGTAGGATGAGGATTAAATGTGGCTGTCCGGGCTTTTTGTCTTCGGACATTGGTCACGCCTGCAAAGCAAGGTAGGGGGAAGAAGGTTAAAACTGCGGATGATGCACAAGACCAGACACCCGCAGAGAAACGGGCCTCAATGACGTGGGATGTTGGCAATATAGCGCTTGTTTTACCTATACTCACTGAAGTAGCTGACTTAACCGAAGTTCGCAGCATCCAATGGGACAAAATCTACGGCGATCTGACCGGTCAATCTATATAGGCCAGCTTTGATGTTTACTGAGTCTTCAGCCCAAGATCTATGCAGGTCAGAATGCTAGCGTTGCGTTAAGCCAAAACATATCGTTTTCGAAGCGCCGCTTGGCGCCAAACTCGCTGATGTATTTTGCTTTGAAGCTCACGGTTTGACCGAATAGCTCGCCGTTATAGGTGATCAAGGGCCCTGCCCCGAAAGTGCGGGCTCTAAGGCTGCTGGCGAGGAGCGCGGCTCTGGTTTTAACGGCGCCCGTGCCACTGTCATCGCCAAGCTGTTCATACCAGTAAGCTGTGGCACCGATAGCCCAGCCGGTCGGAAGGTGCTGCATGAAGGCCGATTCAACAGTAAGAGCCGGTGCCGTCGCATAATCCGTCGCACTATTTTTTTCACTGAACAGCAAGGTCGCCGCACCGGAAAACTCACGTCCGTTCTCGGTGTTGAGATAGGTCATGGAAAATGCTGGCTGCAATGACCAGACGTTCTTGCCCGTATTGAGCGCATCGACGTTGTATGGTGCCAGAGACACCTTGGCGACCTCATAGTCACCCGTCGGTGCGAATACTGAGACCCCGACATTGTAGTGCAACTTGTCCTTGTGCCAACCTACGAACGAAGTGATACCAATGTCGCCGACGCCGCTGGTACTATCTCGAACCACCGCACCTTCGATCGGCGGCAGTTCGCCGGTGAACGTGAGCGTGGCATCCGTGACATAGGGGACATTGATGTTGACCGCGGGTGTGCCACCCCACAAGGAAGCTTCAAAAACAAACGTGACGCTGAGCTTGGTCAAGTCGACGTCTACGTCCGACTTTGCCCTGATCGGCAGGCCCGCCAGAGAAAGACCAGTGACATCACCGGAAAATGTCACCTGGTCCAGGCCCACGTAGATGCCTGCCGGCGGCATGATGCCCGCGAGGCTCTCGCGCGACCCCAGGAGGTAGGCTGGCAGGCCGCCCTCCACGGCATAGGCCGTGTCCGCAAGGCCGCTCAGGCAGACCGCCGCAATAAACGGAAAAACGTGATTCTTGCTGAACTTATTCATTTAGGCGAATACCAAATCGGCGACGTATAAGCGCGCTCTTGAATCGACAATGGCGCACCTTCCGGCAGCTCAACCCCGAAGAACTTGACGTCATACGTCGTCCAGCGCGGCGTTGGAATCTCTATTACCCGCACGTAATAAAAAGCGTTAAGAGAAGGGTCGAATTCCGGGTCTTCCCAAAATGAGGTAAGCATTGGATCTCCAATGGTATTGGTGTAGCTGGCATCAGCCACATTTACTGTGTTGCCAACCGGTGCTGTGGACCTTCCATCTGCTTCGATGCTTCTGCCATCTGATACCGCCACATCATAAATTCGTTCTTGCGTTTCTCCATTGGTATCTAACCATCCTTTTATAATTTGTACACGATCAAGATTGGCACCATCAGGATCCTTAGCGGCTCGTATCAAGAACTTAGGGGTTGCACCATTAGTGTTTCGAAGGTCAGCTCCCATGGGAACGCCATTACTGTAGGCATAATCTACAAAGTCATCACGACTCAGATCGTCTGCTTGAAAGTCAAAACCAGCGAATACACGCACACGCATGCGCGTTCCGGTGGTGGCATACACCTCCTTACGTTCCATGGCCTCAAATATGCTTTCCCGCGTGTTTTTCTTAGCCCACACTGCAGCCAGACCTGAGGCCGACGTTTGCCAGGCATAGGTCTTAGTGGCTTCTTCCAAGATTCGGCCACCAACAACTTCATAAAACCGTTCATGCTTATTGCTTGGTTCTAGAACGGATACTTTGCCAAAGAAATTATCCTCTCCTGTGGTGGACAACGAGGTGTGCGCATCGGTGGACCCAATCATGCCGAATTTAAACGGATTGATGCCTATATTCTTTTCATGGACCAAACCGCGTTTAAGAGCCTCTCTGGCATACTCGTAAGGAATCATATCCTCAGTATGGAGTGTCATATTATTAAAGCCCTGATCCCAGGTTTCAAAATCGGCAAACTCGTCGGTGGTTGATAACAACGGATGCGCTTCACCATCACCTTTCATTTGTGTTACTTCGTACAGTGGCTCAAATCGCATACGTCTTTCAGCATACTCAGCATCAATGGATTTCCCCTGCGTGAAGAGATAACTTGGGTCAAGGCGATTATCAGAGAACATGAGCCCATTGGATACATTTCCGTTATGCGGAATGGCAAGCAAACGACCGCCAGTATCATTCTCCAGTTGCTCCATCCAGTCCCATAAGTACTCAGGGTCCGGATTTAGATCAGAAGATAATGGAATACGGGTATTGGCTACGTCCTTGCCATCTCTAAACACCACTACCCGGTGTAAGTTGTTCCCACCTGGCCCTGAGGTCCACTCAAATCCTATAAATGCCGTGAATTTTCCAGGTTCATTATTAGCCTCTGCCGCGTCAATAATTTCTTCCCAAGGGACTATTGGGAACTCCATATTTGAGGCCAGACTGTTCGTTCCTTCATTCTTAGTCCTGGTAAATAAATTAAACGCTTCACCCAATGATTCCGTTGTATCTTCCATTACTAAAGCATGTAATTGCTTGCCAAGAGGATCCTCCAGAATACTTGGGTCAGAGCGCCTTATCATAGGTGCCACACCTAAGGCTTCTGCGTGATCAGCTACTACCAGAAAATCCAATGGTCGTTTTAGCCTTGTACGCACCCCATTGGATGCGGTGATAACTTCACCTCTCGCATAACGATAAGCATCTGGTGGGTCCAATACATTACCTACCATTCCAGCATCCACCGAATAGGATGTATGTAAATGGGTATCACCGAACAAGGGGCGGTTTTCATTTGCGGGCAATGGTTCGGGGTCGTAATCACCCACATACGGCGAGTATTCGGCTTCCGCGATCTCGATGACTTCAGGGGCAGTGGCGCCAGCCCCGGGGTCCTGACTGCATCCCGAAAGGAAAAGACAAATAGTGCTAATTAGCAGAACGAAATTTTTCATAAGTATTCCAACTGAGGGATGGTTGTCTATAGCAGATAATTTTCGACAATGGATTGTCTAGTTCAGCATCTTACCTAAATAATAGGATACATTCAGACCGACCGCCAGCTCAAATTGTTTCCATTGTATGGCTGAAAGGTATCTAGCAAACTGGGAGCGATTCAGTATATGGTTTTAAAATACATTAATTCGGCACAATACCAGACAGGTGTCAGTTACAATGTATCGTAACAAATAACGTTTCTTGATAAACTAATTAGTCATTTAAAAGGAGAGATTCATGGGATTATTTGATTTTATCCCCGGTGTTGGGGATGAGGCAGCAGATAAAACGGTCGATACGGTAACGGTTCCACCGGAACGCATCGACGAACTGCGCCAGCAGCGCATCACCGAAAGCATAACGGCCCTGGAAATCGAGGGCGAGCAGGTCACGGTCAGTGTGAATGGCGAAGTAGTGGTGCTAACTGGCGAAGCGCCCAGCCAGGAGGCTCTGGAGAAAATGGTGCTGTGTGCCGGAAACCAGTATGGTATCGCCCAGGTTGACTGCCAGATCGAAGTTGACGCGCCGGAAGCCCCTGAAGCTACGTTCTACACCGTTCAGTCGGGTGATACGCTGGGCAAAATCGCCGCTGACCATTATGGGAGTGCCGGTAAGTACATGGTCATTTTTAAGGCCAACCAGCCCATGCTGTCAGATCCAAACAAGATATATCCGGGGCAATCACTGCGAATCCCATCGCTCTAGGAAACCGTACCTGACTTTGTGCTCACGGGTCGGACTCGTAGTACTTGATCAAAAACCAGAGGAAATTAGTTATGAAGAGATTAGTAGTTTTAGTTTCAATGGTCTTAATGTTGGCAGTGTTTTTTGTCGAGAACGCCTCAGCAGGAAAGAACTCGAAAAGCAAAGTTGAAGATGCAAAAGAGGCTGTAAGCGAAACATCATGGGATTGTGGTGGAGCCATTGAAGGAAAATGGAACGTACAAAAGGCGGGGGATATTAAAAAACATTTGAAGCATCGTTTGAAAATCGAAAGGACCGGAAAAGACAAATACTCGGTAAAAATCAAAAACGATGATGGCGATACAGTATTCAAATCCAAGAATGATTTTAGTATGTCGTGTAAAGACAAACCCAGGAGCGCAAAAATTACAGGCAAAGTAGAAATGGGCAACTGCATGCATGACCTGGAAGTTGGCGTTCCCTATAAGAATCCTGAAACCAGGAAAGAAGATTTCGATAACATCTACATCAAATTCACATCAGGTCATGATAAAGGCGAATGCCAGGGCCACAAGGACTCTTTACATGACATAGACCCACGCAAACACAGCCAGGTTGCGTATGGCAAACGTGCTGGTAAGTAAACCCTAAGCGAACCAATTAAATTCAAGGTGAAATCAATGAAAAACATTTTTTTAATATGTTGTGTTTTACTGCTTGGTGCCTGCAGTGCAGAGCCAGGAAGTGAGAAGTGGTGTGAAGCCAAAAAGGAACAATCAAAGTCCGAATGGTCCGCTAGTGATGCCACGACCTATACGATGAAGTGCCTGGTTGATGGAACCGCTATCGGCTCCGAAGAGTGGTGCGAAAAATTGTCCAAAAAGCCGAAAGGCGAGTGGACCGCTGACGAGGCTGGATCCTACGCCAAGCATTGTGTGTTGTAGGCATAATTGGAAGTAATATGACACCCACGTTATTAATGGCGCTGAAAATGTCCGTTGGGGTTATCATCCTGGCGATCGGGATGAGTTCGACACTGGGTGATCTCACCTATCTGTGGCGTCGACCGGTTCTTTTGCTCCGGTCGGTATTAGCCATGTACGTACTGGTGCCACTGACAGCCCTGGTAATGATGAAAACCATGACTCTGGCACCCGGTGTAGAAATTGCGCTGCTGGTGTTTGCGGTGTCGGCAGGCGCACCCCTGTTGCCACGAAAAATGATGGACATAGGGGATGGTGGTTATACTTTTAGCCTGGTCGTGACATCCACTTTGCTTGCGATCATCCTCGTGCCTGCATGGCTTATGTTACTTGGCTCGCAATTCGGGGACCCGCTTGATTTAAGACCGGGTCAGGTTGCACTGGTGTTCGCGAAGACATTTTTCACACCATTGGCCGTTGGCATGCTGGTAAGTTTTTTTCTGCCGTCATTTGCCAGGGTTGTCGCGAATCGCCTGATGATGGTTGCAGGACTGGTGTTGACGCTTTCTGCTGTCGCGCTGCTGGTTCTGAACTGGAATATTTTACTCGAAGCACGTGGTCCCGCCTTGTTGATTCTGGCGCTCCTGATTGCTGCCGCACTGGCAATTGGCCATTGGCTTGGCGGTCCGAATGAAGATGATCGCACCGCACTTGCCATTGCCTGCTCAACACGACATATTGGTATTGCCGTGCTGGTTGCCACATCCGTCCCTGGGCCGCGAACGGCCGTACTCATTTCTGCATATATTGTTACTGCTGCCATCGTTTCTATTCCATACCTGTGGTGGCGTCGTTCACATAGTGCGAAGACAGCGTCACAGCAGTAGTCGGCCAGACCTGGACGCATCACCAATTGAAATAATAAGGAGACAAAGTAATGACCAATAATGAACAGATACAGGCTGCCGCCGCGGACCTACGAGACCGCGTCAGCGGAAAAATGGGAGATATTTGGTGGACATTTCTGCTCAGAGGCTTGTTTGCCATAGTCCTTGGTTTGAGCATATTGGTATGGCCGGAACTGACGCTTGGGCTACTCATCCGGTTTATCGGCTTATTTGCATTACTCGACGGCCTGGCAGGCATTGTTGCTGGCATTCGCAGCCGAAATTTAACGTCCTACCTGATTCCAGCAATGGTAAGCCTGGCTGTGGGTGCAGTATTGTTGTTCTGGCCAGGCATCACCGCAAAATGGCTGCTGGTTTTTCTGGGCATCTGGGCGCTGCTTATGGGTGCAAGCCTGTTTTTTTCCGGTCGCAGCGCTGCCAAAAGCGACCCCAATGCCCCAACCTTTACCGCTTTGGGTGCCGTGCTGGCTGTTATTGGCCTGGTTTTGATCTTCTGGCCGGGAATTGGTGTGGCCACAATTACGTGGCTGGTGGCAGGATTGGCATTTTTGGTTGGTGTACTTCTTATATTTCTGGCTTTGAAGTTGAGAGGAGTCAACCAGCGTCTGGAAAACATTGGAGACGCACACTAAGGCGGAGTCATGCAGTTACGTAGCCAAAAACTGGTGGATACCGAGTGCTAGTACGGCACCTCCATGAACCGCGACACCCTGTACTCCCTGGCAATGTGGCTGTCCGGGCTTTTTGTCTATCAGTTTGATTGATGATCCGCAGTTTGTGAGCGTACTCAATGATGAGAGGATCAAGGATGACTAATGTCAATAGCTTCAGAAGGATTTGAGTGGAAGGAACAACCGGCGGCTTCCCGAACTGAGTAGCGAGAAGCCGAATTGTTCATAGAAACGTTGTACTCTTTCATCGATGGCATCGACTACCATCGCATAAATTGCGATTTCCTCGCTGATGGCCAGCGTTCGCTTGATGGCATCAACCAGCAACATTCCGCCTACCCCATGGCCCTGAGCCCGCTGATTTACAGCCAGCCTGCCAAGTAATGCCGCCGGTACCGGATGTCGGGGGAGTTTGCGAGCGAGGGCTGCAGGCAACTGACTAAGTTCAATCGAAAGGGTGGAGAGAGTGTAGTAACCCGCCATAGAATTGAGGTATTCCGTCGCAGACGCCACAAACACACGGCTGACCCGGCGCTTCACATCCTGGCGAGCTTGCTTTCGAATATAGTCATCCAGCGAGGTAACACCACAATGAAAGCCGGGCCTGTCGTGACTGCTATCTAGCGGTTTTATGACCAGATTTGAATAATCGGTCATTTATTGGTGATGCGCCGATCATGTTCCTCAAAGGCGGCTGCCAGTTTTTTGTTGAAGCGGACCGGCTTGACCAGTGCATTGAAAAAAACTTCAGAGTCTTGATTATTCAGGCTCATGACTTCGTGGTTTTGAATAGTTTTTTCGGCATGAGCCAATGCACTGGTCAGGATAAAATTGCTGACGGTCTTGCCTTCGAAGCTCGCGGCGCGCTCCAGCGCCCTTTTCGCACCGCGCTTTAGCCGGAGGTTAATACGCTCCTGTTTAGTATCTGTAGCTGTGCGCATTATGAATATCCTTCTCAGAAAACATAAAACTATTGTACGTCAAAATGGTGCCTTTTACCATAATTCGACGAACGGAGCCTAAACAATCTTAAAAATGGGCAGGCACGATATAGTCACCCACAACTTCCTGCGTTACACTTTCTGGAATGTCTTCTCCAGCCGTTTCAAAGCAAACTTCCCATACACCCCTTATGCAGCAGTATCTGCGCATCAAGGCCGACCATCCGGATGTTATTTTGATGTTCAGGATGGGGGATTTCTACGAGGTCTTTTACGACGACGCCCGCCGTGCGGCCAAATTGCTGGATATCACCTTAACCAGCCGGGGCACATCGGCGGGTGCACCCATCCCCATGGCCGGCATCCCTTACCACGCGTTGGATGGATACCTGGTCAAGTTAATACGCAAGGGTGAATCGGCTGCCATTTGTGAGCAGGTGAGTGAACCGACCCCGGGTAAAGGCATCGTTGACCGTAAAGTCGTACGTATCGTCACTCCCGGCACCGTTACCGATGAAGCCCTGTTATCCGGGCGTCAGGACAACCTGCTGGCGGCAGCAGCGCGTGTTGGTAAGTCCTGGGCGCTATCGTGGATGGACCTGTCTTCCGGACGCTTCCTGGCCCGTTTGCTGGCCACACAGGCCGAACTTGAAACCCAGTTGGAACGTCTGTCGCCAACCGAGTTATTGATTAGCGAGGATGCGGACTGGGCAGAACCTCTGTCCGGCCAAAGCGGCTTACGAAAACGCGCGCCCTGGCATTTTGATCACGAGTCCGCCTATCACCTGCTAACTGAACAATTTGGCACCAGGGATCTTGGTGGTTTCGGACTTGAAGATGAGCCAGCTGCGATAGCCGCCGCAGGCGCCCTCCTCCAGTATGCACAGGAAACGCAGCGCACCGCCCTGCCCCATTTACGCGCAATCCAGATGGAGAACCCACACAATCATCTGCACCTGGATGCCGCCACGCGTCGTAATCTCGAATTACTGCACCACCCGGAAGGCCGCGACGAACATACCCTGGCCGGCATTATGGATTCGACAGTTACACCCATGGGTGGACGTCTGTTGCGACGCTGGATCGCCGAACCCATCCGTGACCGCACACGCCTGCAACTACGGCATAACAGCATCGGCGCACTGCTTGATACCCGTCTGTATGAAACATTGCGAACACTTTTCCGCTCCGTGGGTGATGTTGAGCGAATACTTGCCCGCGTGGCCCTGGGTTCAGCACGGCCCCGCGACCTGACAACACTACGCCAGGCACTGGGGGTTTTGCCGGAGATCAAAGCCGACCTTTTGTCTACTCAGCGCGAACCGCTACAACAGTCAGGTGATGAGATTGAATGCCTGCCGCAAATATTTGAGCTGCTGTCTGCCGCGCTGGTTGATGAGCCACCGGTCCTGATTCGTAATGGCGGCGTGATTGCGAAAGGTTACGACAGCGAACTGGATGAGTTGCGTGGCCTGTCGGAAAACGCCAATGACTTTCTGCTGGAGTACGAAAACCGGCAACGGGAAGAATCAGGGATCGCAGGTCTTAAAGTGGGTTATAACCGTGTGCATGGTTATTTTATTGAAATCACCCACGCACACACGGACAAGGTGCCGCTGCATTACAAACGCCGCCAGACACTGAAAGCCGCGGAACGTTACATTACCGAAGAACTGAAAACTTTTGAGGACCAGGTCCTGTCCAGTCGTGAACGGGCGCAGGCCCGTGAAATGTTTTGTTATGAGCAACTGGTCAACAGTCTCCAGACGGAACTGGAACCTTTACAGGCAATCGCTACCGCCATTGCCCGCCTGGATGTTCTGTGTGCATTTACCGAACGCGCCATCACTCTGGATTTCTGCTGTCCTGAACTCTCTGAGCAGACCGGCATTGATATACGCGACGGTCGCCACCCGGTGATTGAAAACGTCCAGCCCGAGGCCTTTACGCCCAATAATACCGAGATGGGCCCGCAACGCCGGATGCTGATCATCACCGGTCCCAATATGGGTGGTAAATCCACCTACATGCGCCAGACGGCGCTTATCTGCCTGCTGGCCTATACAGGTAGCTGGGTGCCTGCCACCAGTGCAGTAATAGGCCCCCTGGACAGAATATTCACCCGTATCGGTGCCGGCGATGATTTGAGCCGGGGCCGCTCCACCTTCATGGTTGAAATGACTGAAACAGCCAATATCCTGCACAGTGCCAGCCAGCATTCACTGGTTTTAATGGATGAAATTGGACGCGGAACCAGCACTTACGACGGCCTTGCACTAGCCTGGGCGGTGGCCGAGTACCTGGCGCGCCAGGTAAAAGCCTATACCCTGTTCGCCACCCATTATTTTGAGTTGACCCACCTGCCGGAGCAGCTTGAAGGTGTACACAATGTGCATCTCAAGGCAGTGGAACATGGTGACAGTATCGTTTTCCTGCACGCCGTCAACGACGGCCCGGCCAGCCAAAGTTACGGCCTGCAGGTTGCAGCACTCGCCGGCATCCCAAAAAACGTATTGCGACGCGCTCGCTATCAGTTATCAAAACTGGAAAAGGGCGACAATGATAACCCCCAAATGGGTTTGTTCACGACCTATGAAGAACCGGAACCGGAGCTAGAGCCCGACAACCCGGTATTGGACAAACTGGATGATATCGATCCGGATGAATTGACACCAAGGGCAGCACTGGATCTCGTATATAAGCTTAAGTCTCTCCTGAACCGCTAGGTTCGTTCACCACCACTGCGAGCTGGGATACGGGTACCTTCCGTCTGGGACCGTGAGCCAACAGGGACGTTGGCGACCGAGTGCCCCAGGGAGGGGCTTGCAACGTGTCCCAGGTGGAAGGTACCCGTGTCCCAGCGGATCTCGAAGTGCCAATCCAAACTAGTCAAAATCCTGCTTAAAGCGCACTATCCGGCGTCGCTGGCGTTTATCCGGCCGTCGATCACGCATGGTATGTTGTTGGCGCTCCAGTTTGCGTTGCTCCGCAGCCTGCTCACGTTTGATACGACTTTCTTCAGACTCTTCATAAAGCGTCCGCGCAACCACCGCCGGGCCACGGCGTACCGTCAGCTCGACTATGGTAATTATGTACTCTTCTTCACCACGCTGAATACGCAGTTCATCACCAATATTAAGCGACCGGCCGGGTTTTGCACGGTTGCCATTGAGATGCACCTTGCCACCCGATACCGCTTCACGGGCGATAGAACGGGTTTTGAAAAACCGTGCCGCCCAAAGCCACTTGTCCAGTCTTACAGATGATTCCATATGACAGAGTTTATACCGGTAAAGTTAAAAGTGGCACCGTCATCCCGGAATTTGCGCAGCAAATATCCGGGACCCATTTTTGCTCTTTGTTGGGCTTTAAAGTGAAAGGGCAAAAATGGGTCCCGGGTCAAGCCCGGGATG
>Ga0209633_10005622_pt1 | contig 10961 bp, 12 predicted proteins | sample Cruoilmetagenom1_FD_187290 | JGI IMG/M metagenome (GOLD analysis project Ga0209633, IMG submission 187290) | Oil polluted marine microbial communities from Coal Oil Point, Santa Barbara, California, USA - Sample 1 (SPAdes) (version 2) | ecosystem: Environmental > Aquatic > Marine > Oil seeps ... | reverse complement strand
TTCTGCGGTTTCTTTACTTCTTTCAATGACGATAATGTCGTGCTCAATACAAAGATTTCTTGCGATGAATGATCCAACCTGACCTGCTCCGATTATTACTATATGCATTACTGCTCACCTCAGTAGGCTTTAGACTCTTTGTCTCTGCCTTCATTTTGACTAACTTTGTATAACATAACAGCACCTACTAATACTAGTATTGTCGATATGACCTGCGCTTGGGATAACCCTGGGATGAAACTCGGAGTGGTATTTCTGAGAAACTCCACTAAGAATCTCTGGACCCCAAGTACCATAAGAGTGACGGCGGTCATCCAACCAACAGGGAAATCCTTTTTTCGTATTTTCCATAAGATAATAAAAAATATTAGCATTGAAATCGTATCGTAAATTTGAGTAGGGTGAACTGCTAAGAAAGTCGGAGGGGATCCGTCAGGGAAAGGTATAGCCCAGGGAAGACTTGTTGGAGCTCCATAATCATCTCCAACTAGCAAGCATCCGATTCGCCCGATGGCATATGCTAAAACAAGAGCAGGAGCAGCAGCATCAGTTACTGTTAAGTATCTAACCCTCTTCATCTGTGTAACGAACCAAATTAGAAGTAGCGAACCCAAAAAACCTCCGAGGAATGTAAAACCGGAAGCAAGGTATCTAACAGGATCCGAAATGAAGTCAGTCAAACTCACGTTTTGATAGAGGAAGAGTACTTTTGCTCCTCCCAAGCCGCCAATTACGCAGGCAATTAGTAATAGATCTGCCAGGTTGCTGTTTAAGCCTTTCCGTTTAAGTTCGGATTCGCCCACAAAATAGGCGACGAGAAAAGCTACTAGTACCATAAAAGAAAAAGAGGAGACATAGATATCTCCAATTGTGAAAAGTGTAGGATACATTCTCTCTCCATCTAAAATAATTTAAAAGTAAGTCTTACATGGTTTAAACCTGTCTGCAAACGGTATTTAAAGCTTCTATCCGGTTTTCTAAATTTGAAAAAGAAAATCATCGGCCTTAACACTGTGGTGATTTCTAAATATCATCTATGTAATTTAGATTCCTATTTAATAATTGTTAAATTCGGATTCGTATTGAATATCTTGTGGTAACTTATTTGTTTATGAGCAGAAGATTACTTTTGAGTTTTATAGCTATTTTAATGATCTCTCCAATACAATTGGCTTTCTCTGATCCCAATTGTAAAAATGAGCTTATTGCGCCAGAGGAAATAATCTCTCATATTCGCTACCTGGCTTCAGATGATCTAAAGGGCAGGATGTCAGGAACCCCCGGAGCTGAAATGGCTGCCGAGTATATATCCACAGAATTCAAAAATGCGGGACTTCAACCTTTAGAAGATCACAATTTTTACTTTCAGGAGTTTCAATTTACCAAAGCTATTGAGCTAGGTTCTGAGAATAGTTTTGAGATTGTATCGGGTAAAACAAAAACAGTATTTGAGCTAGGAGAAGACTTTAACACTCTCAACTTCTCCAGTAGTGACTTGGTTGATGGGGAACTAGTTTTTGCAGGATATGGAATTAGTGCTCCTGAGCTTGAGTATGACGATTACCAAGGGTTGGATGTAAAGGGTAAAGCCGTTTTAGTCTTGCGATACACCCCTGAGGGATATGACGCGGAGAGCCCGTTTTATGATTATGCGGCTCTTAGATATAAAGCTATGAATGCGAGAGAGAAAGGTGCTGAGGCTATTATTTTTGTTACTCCCTATTCCCAGGAAGAGGAGCAAGATCTAACTTCTATTGGAATTGATTCTTCATACTCAAATTCAGATATTCAGTCCTTAATAATTAGAAGGGATAAAGCACAGGATATTTTGTTAAATGCTGCTAAAAACCTTAAAAATTTAGAAGAAAGCCTATCAAAGAAAAAAAATTCTTCCTTCAAGATTTCAGATGTCAGAGCCAAAATTAAAACACAACTCACACAAGAGCAGGGCACGAGTGTAAATGTAATTGGCTTAATAGAAGGGGCTGATCCTAATTTAAAGAAAGAGTTCATAGTAATTGGCGCGCATTATGACCATATTGGATTAGGCAAAAGAAATTCCAGATCGGAGAATAAGACTGAGGGCATTATTCATAATGGAGCTGATGATAATGCCTCTGGTGTCGCTGGTTTGATAGAGCTGGCCAAGTTTTTTTCTTGTAAAAAGCAGTCTCTAAAGAGGAGCTTAATTTTTATTGCCTTTTCGGCCGAAGAATTGGGATTGATAGGGGCATCTTACTTTGTTGATAATCCAACGGTAGCTCTAGACAATGTTACCTCGATGTTGAACATGGATATGATAGGGAGACTCAAAGAGGACAAACTCACTATATTTGGAGTAGGCTCCTCCCCTGATTGGGAAGCGCTAATAGATAATGCAAATTCTTCTTATAATTTCAATATAAGCTTGAACAACTCAGGGTTTGCACCAAGTGATCAATCTGTATTTTTTGCAAAAAATATTCCTGTACTTCAATTTTTCACTGGTCTCCACGATGATTATCATACGCCTGCGGATGATTGGGAGAAGATCAATTCCAAAGGGCAGCAAAAAGTGCTAGCACTTATGTCGGACCTCATTTTGGACTTAAATTCGCAGCAAGATAAAGTAGTGTTTTCTGATGTGGAAGAACCGAAAAGGGGGTCTTCAAAATTTAATGTCTATCTAGGAACCATACCGGATTATTCAAATCAGATTGAAGGTGTAAAGCTGATGGGAGTAAGAGAGGGTAGCCCGGCCCATAAAGCCGGACTTTTGGATGATGACACAATTGTTCAGTTTAACGGAGTCTCTATTAAGAACATATATGATTATGTCTACGCCCTTTCAGACTCAAAGCCAGGTATTCCGACTAGTTTAGTTGTTCTTAGGAATTATAAGCCTCTAAGCTTGATAATTGTTCCAGAGCCTCGGGAAGTGGAAAGCAAAAATTAAGGTTCCCAAGATGAGTAGTTAATATTGTGGATGTTGTCCATAGATAAAGAAACTGAGCGAGAAAGCTTTTCTCCATACTCGGCAATCCATTCAGGCGGAGCGTCGGTATAAAACTCATTGAGGGTCATCCACGGCCCCGCGTCGTATAGTTTCCCCTCCACAACGCTTACTAAAAAAGCCGTCATATCTCCCCCATCCATTGCGTTGATTACCCTGCACTCAGCATAAGAATGGGCGTCTAATAGCACAGGGCTCCCGGTAACACCTAGTTCATAATCTAAATTTTCAAATTTCTTTCTTTCACGCCCTGTATAAAAACCAAAGTTTTTAACCAGTTTAATTTGATCTCTTCTAAGTAAATGAACAGTAAAAGCCTTGCTATTGGTTATAAATTCATGCGTATAGTTCCCTTTCCATATCCCAACCAAGAGCCTGGGAATTTCGTGGACTATGGAAGATGTGACTGCAGTGACCGCTATTTGGCCGTTAACTTTCCCTTCCCAGGAACTGGTTATTGCAATTACTGGTGAATTAGCCCAAAAAGCACCTGCTACAGCCGATCCTTCTTCCTTGCTCATGTTATGTTCGCCTTATTTTGATTTTCATAATATAAATTCCTAAAAATACAATAATTATGATGCCCTTACCACTGAAAGCCTATTACTAATTGTCCGCTTACTATAGGACCAACATTCACTTTGTCTCTTTCAGGCACTATGATTCTCATCGGATTCACAATATACCCCATTGCATTTAAAAAGCCGCTATCCCTCTCGACTAACCAATCAGAAGTTTCCTCAAGAATTATTCCAATGGGGACCCCTACACCAGGTGTTACTACGAGGTCATGGATTGAGGGGGACTGTGTTACCCCTTCTATTGTGTATTCAAACAGTACACTCTGAGCCAACGAACCTAAAGCGGAGGTATAAAAGTTGTAGCCCTTTGCTCTATAATATAGATATGTATATGCACCAAACGCAGGATGCGCCACCCAATTTGTTTTAAAACTGTCCCCGTCATTTAGCTCAAAGTCTCCTCTCTTTCTGCTTTTATTCTGAAATCCGAAGAAATTCCTCCACCATCTAAGGGGGTTAACAAATGTTTGTTGTTCCTTATTACTTATATCAAGAGTATTAACCTGGACTATGCGAATAAGCCATATGGCAAAGTAAACATTTCTCGAATCACGCAGGAAATCGCTGAAATCAGCTAAAGACTTATCATTTAATTCCTTTCTAAAGCGAATGTCAGCTTTGTTTTGATCTTTTAGGTCTATGAAGACGGAACTATTTGCAGGAGTCATTGATATTCTTTCATCATCGGCGAATAAGTTGGCTGAAATTGCAGGATTTCCTATCTGAGAGAGAAGCAGTAGGTTAAGAGTTAAATAAAGAGGGAGAAAATGTAATTTTTTCATATAATTTAGACCACTATCTTTATTCAATTCATATAATAACATTATAAGCTAGGTTTTCACAGCAATATATGTTATAACTAAGTTCAATCCTTATAATTATTTATATCTTATTTGACATAAATGCTATTAAAATGTCTTGACTTAGCAAGTAAAATGATGTAATTATCTGGAGTAGAAGCTTTATATCAGTAGGAGGAGCAAAATGAGTAAGGCAAAGTTTATTACAGTAGGGTTTTGTATGGTATTTATTGTATTATTTGCATTCGCTTGTGGCCCTAATGTAGATAAGGAAATGGTGGATGCAGAAGCTGCCTTACAAGCGGCTCAAGACGCCGGAGCAGAGGGAACACCTGAGTATCAGGCAGCAGAGGACTTAATACAACAGGCTAGAGAAATGTTAGCAGCAGGTGATAAAGACGCTGCCCGTAAGCTTTTGGAAGAGGCAAGGTTTAAAGCTATAGAAGCAGAGGGTAAAGCTAAAAATCAAGCATACGTTGAATCTGTCGATATAGAATCGGTTGAAGAGACTTTAGGTTCGCTTTCGCCGGCTGGGTCGAGCTTTGGACTTGTGGATGTATTCTTTAATTACGATAGTCAGTCAATAACATCAGAGTCAAGATCTGCTCTTAATCAGAATGCAAGCATTATCAATAACAGTGGCGGTAAATTTCAAGTAGTTGTAATCGAGGGTTATTGCGATGTTCGTGGTACAGAAGAGTATAACTTGGCACTAGGTCAGAGAAGAGCTGAGTCAACAAAAAATTATCTGGTTGGGCTTGGAATTTCTCCTTCTAAAGTTCAGGCGGTGAGTAAGGGCGAAACAGAGCAATTTGCTTTTGGTACATCAGAATATGATTACCAACAGAATAGAAGAGCTCATTTTGTTCCTGCATTTTAGGAAATAATTGATGAGAATTAAAATTATTACAATCTTATTATTGGCGGGGATAAGTTCTATGTCGATAGGTTGTGTGGCAACGCAAAGTGATGTTAGCAGTGTTTATGCCAGACAGACTAGGCTTGAGGCTAAAATGGAACGTTTATCTCAGCAGGTCCAATCGCTACAGGGTACTGGAGTTAGTGGTGGAAATAATATTCAACTACAAGAGCAAGTTGCTCAGTTGGAAAAAGAGGTTAAAGACCTGAACAGATCATATGCAACTTTGGATGCCAAGGTAAATCAAAGTAGCGTAGGTTTGCCTCCACCATCAGGAACTATTCCTATTGGTTCAGAAGGTGGATCTGGATTACCACCATTAGATCTTGAAACTGAAGACTTTATCTTTAATCAAGGGTATACTGATTTGAGTGAAGGGAATTACAGTGGTTCTAGAGAGCAATTTAAATTATTCTTGTCTAAGTATCCTAATTCTAACAAAGCGAGTGACGCTACATATTGGATAGCGGAATCATTTTATAGACAAGGGGAGTTTGAGGAAGCTATACTGGAATATCAAAAGTTCATAGATACTTATCCTAAGGATGATAGGGTGCCTTTATCTTATTTAAAACAGGGGTTATCCTTAATAGAAATAGGTAGGGAAGAGGAAGCTAAGCTGTTTTTTCAGACTTTAATTGACAAGTATCCACAATCTGAGGAAGCTAGTACAGCTAAAGAAAAAATAAGAGAACTTGCAGTTAATGGTTAAAAGGTTTATCATTATGTACTCATTAGGTACTCAAAAAACTCTTAAAGGAGGTGCAGTAGAATGAAAAGGGATAAACAAATGCTTTTTTTAAGCATCCCATTGTTAGTTGTTGCATTGCTATATCTAGCAAGCTGTGCGACACCCCCGCCGACACAAGAGCTAGCTGCTGCTGATTCAGCAGTTGCTGATGCTACAGCAACATGTGAACAATGCAAGCAGAGAGTTTGCGGTGATGATCCAACAACAGGAGATTATTGTGGCGCTCCTTGTGGTGAGGCAGAGTTAGCAGCAGCTAATTCAGCACTTGCTAAAGGTAAAGCCCTTGCTGGAGAATTTTGCAGCGAGCTCGAAGCACGTAGGATGCTAATCGATGCTAAGGCAAAAGCTGATGAAGCTAAGCTAAAATGTTCAGCACCACCAGCACCACCACCAGCACCACCAATACCTACATCCGATTTAAATGATATTTTCTTTGATTTTGATAGAGCTAATATCAGATCAGATGCAGGAGCTGTATTAGGAGAAAACGCTGAAATCCTTAAAGTGGATTCTCACGTGACTGTCCTAATTGAAGGTTATGCAGATATCAGAGGTACACCTGCATACAACTTACAGCTTGCTCAGAGAAGAGCTGACGCTACAAAAGCGTTCTTAGTGAATCTTGGTATTGATCCTTCAAGGATCACAACAGCAAGTGGTGGAGAAACAACTCAGTTTGGCGCTGGAACTACTGAAGAAGCCTATCAGCTTAACAGAAGGGCTCACTTCATAGCTACATCACCAACTGCAGAAGTAGGCGCAAGGCTTATCTTTAGCTACGCTAAATAAGATAAACTTTAGTCTATTAAATATGAGATTTATCTCATCCGCTCTATTTTTAATAGATGGATGAGTAATAGAAATTAAGGGGAGTTACTATTTATAGTTTCTCCCCTTTTTTATATTCTATAAATAGTAGTTCTGATTTTTTATCAGAGGAACTTGACACCTCAATTACGTCCATGTTAACTACTCTCGATCTTTAATGGCCCCATAATAACCATAGAAATGAAAGCCCAATTTACTAAATCAAAAAAACTATATAAAACTGCTCTGAGCTTAATGCCCGGAGGTGTAAATAGTCCGGTTAGATCGTTTAATGCTGTGGGGGGATCTCCAGCCTTTATATCGAAAGCTAAGGGCGCATATACATATGATTTGGATGGCAATAAATACATAGACTATATGTCTTCATGGGGGCCCCTTATTTTAGGCCATTCAGACCCTGATGTAGTAAGAGCGATTAAACAGGCTGCGGAAAGGGGAACGAGTTACGGAGCGCCTTGTGAGAATGAAGTTGTAATAGCAAAACTTATTGTTAAATCATTTCCGGGCATAGATATGGTCAGAATGACCAATTCCGGCACTGAAGCTACCATGAGCGCAGTACGTCTTGCAAGAGCTTATACTAATAGGGATTACATAATCAAATTTGAAGGATGTTATCACGGTCATGCGGATTATCTCCTTGTCCAGGCAGGTTCTGGTGCAACAACATTTGGCACGCCCAGCAGCCCAGGGGTACCAAAGTCCTTTACTGATAAAACTCTCTTGGCTAAGTACAATGATCTTTCTTCTGTAGAAAAACTTTTTGAAAAGTACGGTGATAAGATTGCAGCAGTTATCCTAGAGCCTGTAGCAGCCAATATGGGTGTAATACTTCCTCAAAAAGATTTTTTAAAAAACTTAAGAAGAGTTACAAAGAAAAATGGAGCACTTCTTATCTTTGATGAGGTTATAACAGGATTCAGATTAGGTATGGGAGGTGCGCAGAAATATTTTGGCGTTACTCCAGATATTACATGTCTTGGCAAAATAATAGGAGGAGGGCTTCCTGTTGGAGCATTTGGGGCCAGCAAGAAGATAATGAAGATGGTCGCCCCCATTGGTCCAATGTACCAAGCCGGCACCCTCTCTGGTAATCCTCTAGCCATGGCTGCGGGGTTAGCCACGCTGAACAAACTCAATAAAACATCCAACTATAAAAAACTTAGAAGCTTGACAGATAGTCTTGTAGAAGGTCTCCAAGATATAATTAAAAAAAATGAAATTAAGGCTAGTATTAACTCCTTAGAATCAATGTTCACAATGTTTTTTACAGAGCATGCGCCCCATGATTACAAGACTGCTCTGGCGTGCGATACAAAAAAATATTCAAAATTTTTTGAAAATTTGCTAGGTACTGGTATTATGTTCCCGCCTTCTCAATTTGAGGCTGTTTTTCTTTCGCTGTCTCATACTGAAAAGGATGTGGACAAAACGCTCAATGCGTTATATAGAAGTCTCAAAGGCCTTTAGTGAATGACTGAGGTGTGGAATTTAGACAGCAAAGAAAATACAGGTGGTTGGTATTTTTAGTCATAGGGTTTGAGCTTGGGTTCTCAGTCATTGCTGGGATAGTTTTGGGTGAGTATATAGACAACTGGCTTCAAACAAAAACACCTTGGTTCACAATGTTAGGTTTAGTAGCAGGAGTTATAGCAGGTTTTAGTTTACTTATTAGGATGATAAAAAAGTTAGATGACAGAAAAGGCAATAAGTCTGATTAACATAGCATCAGTCGGTAAAGTAGAAATATATAGCTTAATAGTTACCGCAATTTTAGTTGTGATTAACTATCTAGTTGGTTCTCCGCAAATGGCTTTAGGTGTTGCTGCGGGTGGGATATTATTTACTGCAAACTTTGTTGCCATTAGATTTGTAGTCAACGCGCTTGTTTCAAATTCTTCATCGGTGGGATTTGGAATCTTTGCTTTTATCATAAAAATGGCGATTTTAGTTGGCATTGTCGCTACAATATTTATTTTTACTGAGATTAATATATATGGATTTTTCATCGGTGTTACTGGCGTTGTAATCGTAATAATAGGAGAAAACCTAAGAAGGAGCACAAATGGATCACTTTAGTTGGTTTACACTACTGGGTTTAGATAAATATGATTATATTCTAGGGTCAATTTTAGTTCTTATCCTTTTAGCCTTGGCTGGAATGAAGATAAGCAAGATCCTTTCAAATAATGACTCCGTTTTGCCTGATGATAAATTTTCTATTAGGACTATTTTTGAAATTCTAACAATTGATTTCCTATTTGATCTATTCACAAACATGCTTGGGTCCAGGGAAAAAGCAAAACTATATTTTCCTCTCTTAGGTGGATCATTCTTTTTCATAATGTTTGCAAATTTGTTAGGAATTGTTCCCGGCTTTCTTCCACCAACAGGAAACTTCAATGTGCCGGTAGCATGTGGAATCGTGATTTTTGTAATGTATAACTATTATGGTTTTAAAGAAAACGGCATGGCATATCTTAAACACTTTGCAGGCCCGGTTATCTTTTTAGCCCCGTTAATGTTTATAATTGAGATGATTAGCCATTTTGTACGCCCGGTATCGCTTTCTCTGAGGTTGTTCATGAACATAACCGGTGACCATATGGTACTTGGTGTTTTTACCAATCTTGTTCATTACATAATTCCTGCAATATTTGTAGGACTTGGACTTTTTGTATCTTTACTGCAAGCGTTTATCTTTACAGTTCTTTCTGCTATTTATATTTCGCTTGCAACAGCGCATGATGCAGACATTGAATAAAATTAAGAATATAAAGTTATAAAAAAACGACCTACTCAACGAAAAGGAGGTAGACAAATGAAAAAGGCGTTATCATTACTTTCGATATTTGGAGTTGCTATGATTGCAGCTTTTGTTCCAGAATCAGCACATGCTGCTGAGGGTGGAGAATTAACAAAACTAGGACTTGCTCTAGGTGCTGGACTTGGAATCGGAATAGCAGCCGGTGTGGCTGGATTGGGTCAGGGACGAGCAACTGCTGCTGCTTTAAGCGGTATTGCTAGAAATCCTGGTGCTAGCTCGAAGATTCTTACACCAATGATTATTGGTCTTGCTCTTATCGAGTCACTCGTTATTTATGCTCTTCTCATAGCATTCTTGCTACAAGGAAAAATATAACTACTGCTGGGGGGGTGTTGTAAAAGACACTCCCCCATTTCAGTACTAACCATTTTTTCCCGAGACTAAAACTATTTCATTCTGATTATCTTTCATCTTGATAAGATTGGGGATATGGAGGGGTGTATAGTTTTAATTGGTATACTCATCTACAGGATAAGTCTCTAATACCGCTTTTCGAGCATCTTCTGCATTGTTGAGATCTCCTTCTAATTGCGCTTCCTCTATAAAATTGAGTAGCTCAGAAAATAACGGTCCCGGTTTGTATCCCATTTCAATTAATTCATTGCCGCTTAAAAGAGGTGCTGGTTTTATCTCTTCATCTTCAAAATCATTATATTTCTCCATAATGAAATCGTAAGCTGCCATTAGACCATGACTAGCTTGGCAATCAGCAAGGTGAAGCGCCATATGCTCTTCAAAGTGAGGCATTCCAATAAATCGTTTTAGCGTGCTTTTTTTCATGTTGAATACATCTTTGAACTTTAGATGGTCCTTTATAAGAGCATAGATAATCTCTATCTGTTTGTTAGAAAACTTGAGCTCTCGGCATATTCTTTTAGACATCTCTGCGCCCAGCTTGTCGTGTCCATTAAATCTGATCCTGTCTGAGACAGAAAAGGTAGGCGGCTTACCAACATCATGCAACAGAGCTCCCATTGCCAATTCAGGGGAGACTATTCCATCTTCATTCTCATATAGTTTGTCGAGCACAAGACAAGTGTGTATGAAGACATCCCCTTCCGGATGGAATTCGGGGGGCTGCTCCACACCGTTCATTATTTCTACATCAGGGAGTATATATTTTAGCAAACCGCCAACTGATAACATCTTAAGACCGTGTCCGGGGTTACTCTGGCTTACAATCTTGATGATTTCATCTCTAATTCTCTCACTGCTTACTTGTGTTATATCCGCGGCCAATTTCTCTATGGCGCGAAAAGTATC
>Ga0209633_10005621_pt1 | contig 10963 bp, 9 predicted proteins | sample Cruoilmetagenom1_FD_187290 | JGI IMG/M metagenome (GOLD analysis project Ga0209633, IMG submission 187290) | Oil polluted marine microbial communities from Coal Oil Point, Santa Barbara, California, USA - Sample 1 (SPAdes) (version 2) | ecosystem: Environmental > Aquatic > Marine > Oil seeps ... | reverse complement strand
CAACTTCCGGGTTTAGCTGTCTCTGTAGTGAAGAACGGGAATGTTATCTATCAGGAAGGTTTTGGTAAAACCAATATAGCGTCCGGGGATGATGTAGAGATTGACACTCCGTTTGCAATAGCTTCTGTAACTAAAATTTTTACAACCTTCAGCGTGCTCCAGCTAATTGAAGACGGGCTTGCCACGCTAGATGACCCGATTGGAATGCACTTGCCCAACCTGCCTAATGAACAATGGAAGACCAGGACTATTCGCGATCTGCTCTCTATGAGCAGCGGTATACCTGAGCTTGCATTCTGCAATGACGGCCCCAAAAAAGGTGAGGTTTGTGAGGACAACCCCAGATTCAAATTCAACCTCTGCGGAGAGGGTTTCTTTTGTAAAGGCGCAAGCCGGGTGCCTTATGAGCAATACCTTGAAGGCTTAGCTCAAACCCCATTACAGTTCGATGGGGGAGCCGCATACTTTTATACAAACAGTAATTTTCTTATTCTCGGAGAGCTTATAGAAACCTTAAGCGGTGTAGAATATGAGACTTATTTAAACAACAATGTGCTCCTTCCTCTCGGCATGACTAACACCATCCCAAACACAGTGCCTCCACCGGTTATACCGGGACTTGCTCTTGGATATAAGCACGTAACCGAGGATCCCGGACCTGACGCCTTTGATTGTATAACATTTGAAGAACCGCCAACAGATTGCAAATCAGGACCGCCCCCTGGAGTTAAGTGTGAGAAAATTCCAGTTGATGAGTTAGGATTTCCGGAACAGTCATTTAGTGCGGGCTGGCTTGTAACCACACAGCCCGATATGGTAAAGCTGGAAAAGGCCCTTAATGATTTAAGTCCTACTCTTCTTAATCTTTCTTCATATAAGGAGATGTGGACCAACAGGCTGCTCACAAACGGTAACTTCGAAAGGTTTGGACTTGGGTGGGATGTTTGCTCCGAAAAAGACGACCTTCAATGCCCCAAACCCATTGACCCTCTAGCCGGGGGAAACAATGAAAACCTCCAGTCAATGGACATGGCGGGACCCGAGGGGAAAGTTGTAGCTAAAGACGGTGGACTGCCTGGTTATACATCTATAATATTGCGGTATCTTGATGATGGTCTTACGGTAATAATATTTGTTAATAATCGTAATGTTGAGGGTTCACTGGCATTCAGGCCCATAGAGCTAGCCGCAGAGATAGCGCTAACTATAAGGAAGAATTGAAAGTAGCCGTCTGTTTATCCTTGCTCTCCCAAGGGTGCTCGGGTTTTCACCCCAATACTATGCGACGGCAGTTCTAAAGTCTCTGATGTAAGATAATCGGACAAAATATCTGTACGATTATCTTACAATTGTTATGTGTGAGGCTATGTAGAGGGAATTTAAGATATGGAAATTTGCTGGAAGCCAGGGGTGTAATCAAAGGGAAATTAGACATTTTAGGCTTTTAGAGATACCTTTTAATTTCTTATCCGTTCATGTAAAATTTTTTAAGCGCTAAAATAAATGTAACAAAAATCCTATAAGAGTAAGTTAATATATAGATCACAACATACCCAGGAGGTATTATATGAGATTTGTATTATTTTCATTAACTGTTTTAATGCTCACGGCGGGAATCGCCATGGCGGAAAAACAGGAAAAGAATGAAAAGCCCAGAGCCAGAGAAGGGTTCAGAAAGGAAAGAGTTGCCAGAATAAAGAGCGGCAAATACAGCAGGATGCTCGCAAGCATGGTACAGAAGACTGCCAGGCTTGAACTTACCAAAGAGCAGAAAGAAAAGGTAGGAGAAATCAGGGCAAAATATATTAATCCTATTATTGCAGAAGAAAATCAATCCCGCACTCTGCAAAGAAAATTTCTGAGTCAGCTACACTCACCTGAATTCGATTCTTCAACACTGAAAACCACTGCTAAGGACACCGATAAAATTAACGCAGAAATTATGGATATGTTCATAGACGGTATAGCGGAGTTAAGGGAAATAGTGGGACCGAAGAATTATGCAAAACTAACGCCGGTTACAAACATCGATAGACATACCCTGATAAAATTAAAAGCCGAACATACGGCTAGAGCACGGCAACAAGCAGCTGAGCAGAATGCCAAAAAAGAGCCTGAAAGTAAATCAGATAAAAGTGAATAACGTCTCAACGGCCTAATGAATACAGTATAGGGATGTATGCATGAGTACTTGGCGGGAAAATGCATACATACTCCTACTTCTTCTCCTTTAATTTTCGCTTCTAAGTAACGATTTACACTTTTTTCAGGATATCTATTAGGAACAAGCTATGAAAACCCGCATGTACTTAACAATATTGATAGCCGTACTTCTTTTAACCGGGGCTAATTCCTGCACTCAAAAGGAGATTGGCGATTCCGCACCTGCGCTTCAAGATGTTCCTCAAACTGAAACCTCAAAAGAGACCAACCAGATAATTGGGCAGATAACCGCTAAAGACGAAGGAGTTGAGGAAGACACTGCCGTAACATATCCAAGGCCTGTGAAAATTAGAACTTACAAAAAAAGCTCTGGAGAGGACCCCTGGTTCCTGGTGGGAGGGGTTACGGGGGAAAGGGCATATTCGATATTCGTAGATCCGGAAACAATCGAGAGTGAAAAGGGCCTGGTTACTTCCTGGAGCAAGCTTAAGTTTGAAGAGACGGAGCGTGATACTGACGGCCTCTCATATAAAGAAGTGCTGATCAATTCATCTGTGGACTGTGAGAGAAGAACATACTCTTACACGGATTCCAAATTTTACGATGCCCTGGGAAGGCTTGTAGAAGATCAGGTTGTTCCATATTCCCCCCAGCCTATAATTGAAGGAACTGTTAGCGCTAAAATAGCCGATTTTGTCTGCGGATATCAGCTTAACCGTCCCAAGTAGATTGTTATCCTGATATCTCGGGTTACGGATAGCATATAAGCCTTGGTAATTAAAAACTCAAAAAAGCATATCCCAATTTTTGCTAGAACGTGTATATTACTGGGCTAATTAACACATAAGTGTTATTTCTCAAAAGCATTCATGTTTTTCTGAAAAGATGTAGGAGGATTTTCTAAATTATGGCAGACGATAGACCAATACTCGTAACAGGGGACAGACCTACGGGGAGGCTTCATCTTGGCCACCTTGTAGGCTCGCTCTATAATCGGATCGCATTTCAGCATGACTACAACTGCTATTTCCTGGTAGCTGATCTTCATATGCTCACGACTCACTATGATAAGGTAGGAGAGGTCGAAAAAAACACGCTCGAGATGGTCATGGACTGGCTAAGTGTCGGTATGGACCCTGAAAAGTCCACATTCTACGTCCAGTCGCAGATTCCCTACATCACAGAGCTGTACGCAATGCTCGCAATGATATGCGGAGTGCCCAGAGCAGAGCGTATCCCGACACTCAAGGAAAAGATACAGGACATGGGGGTAGGTGATAACTACTCTGTAGGACTACTGGGATACCCCGTGCTTATGGCGGCTGACATCCTGATGTTCAAAGCCACCAAAGTCCCTGTGGGTGATGATCAGTTAAGCCATGTTGAGCTTACGCGAGAGCTTGCTCGAAGATTCAATTTCCTGTACGGTGAGTTCTTCCAGGAGCCCGACCCCGTGATAAGTGAAACCTCACGTCTGGTTGGTACGGACGGGGACCGCAAGATGAGCAAGAGTCTTGATAACTGTATCTATCTCTCAGATGATGAAAAGCAGGTTAACAAAAGGGTAATGAGCATGTTCACAGACCCCAACCGCATCAGAGCGGATATCCCGGGCAAGGTTGAGGGGAACCCGGTGTTTATTTACCACGACGCTTTTAATAAGAATATTGCAGAAATAGATGACCTTAAGGCTCGCTACAGAACAGGGACGGTAGGGGACGTTGAGGTAAAGAAAAAACTAGCCGCCGCAATCAGCGAGCTTCTAGAGCCAATCAGAGAAAAACGAAGTGAATATGAAAAGCGCCCGGATGACGTGCGTGATATTCTTAGAGAAGGAACCAAGCGCGCAAGAGAAGTGGCTCACGAAAACATGGATCAGATCATAAGCGCTATGGGGCTTTTTAAACCTTAGGGGATTTTGGTATCCTCCTGCCTCAAAGTAAGCAAGTACTCCTCGGGAGCTGTGTTTTCAAGGGTTAATATACCGTTTGCGTACGCCCATTTTACCTCCCCTTCTTTATCCTGCCCGCTTTGGGTGGGCTGTCCGTATTGTTTGCAAACAGTACTAAATAATAGATCTATATCCTTTTGATTCACTCGAGATAGTCTTATCTCGCATTTGTTAGCCGATCCCACGTTATCCACCGCAAAGCTAAAGGTCGTATGGATTTGCTGACCTTCAAAATTCTCCTTATGGCTTAGCGTGGTCTTTTTGTTCAGTTTCGTCGTGCTAGCGTGCTTAAATTCGCTAAATGTTCCTTTGATATCCTCTTGGTTCATATCCCATTTCAGGTTCCTGAGCACATCGAACAGGTGTACCAAGGCTGGAGTAGGCTCCGGGCCCTGTTTCTTGTCGAGCCAGAACATTATGGCAAAGGCGATTATAATTCCAATAGAAAGTAAGAGGGTGGTCACAAAATATTATCTCTTAGCAAGAGGCCTTCCGTCAAGGGATTCCTTTATGCGCTCAAGCAGGAGTGATTCGATAAATCCCTTTGAGTCTACCTCATAGCCTATTTTGCCCGCAAATGTGTAGGGTCTTATCGTATAGTCTATGTCCACCTTGGTAACGTCCTCTGAGACCTTGATTACGGTCATTTTGAGGTTTTCTTGCGTGAATACGGTGCTTGATCCGCGAGGGCTGTAATGCCCGACTTTTTCCAGGTAGTCGTTAATACTGGAGGTTTGCAGGTTTTCTTTGTCGGGCCAGGTGTAGGTTCTCAGCAGCTTTCCTGATTTTCTATAAGCGTAAGCTTCTTTTAGCCTTATGACGCCCTCACGCTCGTCCAGAAAAGCTATGTTCCACTTGAGCCATTTAACGCTCTCGATTGCGGCGAGCCACACATCTATAAACGGGGCGTCAAACTCATTTGGCGCTGAAGTGTCAACCTTGGTAGTCTTTTTTGCCTCTACTTTCTCAGTCTTTGGCGGGGGAACGGTTTTAGTTTTATTAAAACGGGGGATATATGATCCGCCGCCCCCGCAGCTTGCGGCTAAGAACATAGGTATTAGTAGAATTAGAGCCTTTATCTTGAGAAGTTTCATATAACCCACCTTTAATTGTTTAAACTTAACATATAATTCCCGAAATCCTTATAAAAATTTTCCGTAGATCGAATTTGAACGATATTTCTATGCTTGTTTTCCCCAAAAATACCGTCATTTCGAGCCAAAGGCGAGAAATGGCGTGCGTGCTATTTCTAACTAACGTCTAAGATTAATGAGAGTTTAGAGCTGCTGTTGTGCAGCTCTGGAGTTACAGAGAACTAGTCCATCAGCAGACATTGTCTGCGGCGGGAGAAATCTATCTTTGTCTTTTATCTCCTCCCCCTTGAGGGGGGAGGATTAAGGTGGGAGTGGTTGTTTTTTAGGACAAAGAAAGATTTCTCGCCCTTGGCTCGAAATGACTGAAATGGTGGTAAAAACCCCCCTGCAACCTGAGGTTCTTGAAGGGTGGAATCCTTTATGCCGAGCGCTTCAGGTTGAACTCAGGACGAACGGCTTAAAATATATGCATTCCGGTGTTTCTCGTCCTGTCCGAATGTGCTACAATATTAATCTATGGAAACATTCCAGAGTTTTGACGGAGTTGAGCTTGCGTATTGGGACAAAGGGGAAGGGAAACCCATATTACTCCTCCATGGTTTTACAGCCAGCAGCGAAATAAACTGGGAAAGCTCAGGTATTGCCGAGAACCTCTTTAAAAGCGGACGAAGAGTGGTGATGATGGACGCCCGTGGCCACGGGGAGTCTGATAAGCCGCATGCTTCTTACAGCTACTGGAACCGCGCTATGGCTCAGGATGTTGGCGGGCTTGCTGAGTATCTGATGCTTTATGATTACGATATTCTGGGCTATTCGATGGGCGCTAAAGTCGCCATTGAGTCAGCTCATATGTTTGGCAGAATCAGGAGCCTGGTCCTTGCAGGGCTTCATTTATACGAGAAAGACTGGACCCTGAGTGATAAGGAGAGAAAAAGGAAAGTTAAAAACATGCTTGATGATAATCCCAAGGAAAAGGATGAGTACAGATTGTTTGCCGAGAAAACAGGAGGAGACCGTAAAGCCTTCGCGGCACGACTTGAGGGAAATATCTATCCTGAATTCAGCCTATGGGACTTACAAAAAATACATTTACCCGTTCTTATTATAAACGGTAAAAGAGAGTATGATGCTCAAGAGGCCGCCACTTTCTTCCCTAATGCCAGAGGCGTATCTCTGAGAGCAAACCACGTCACTCTTTTAAATAACAAAAACTTCTCAAATGAAGTCATCTCATTTTTGGACGGTTTAGACTAAAAGCTTAGGTCATGCTTTTCTTCTAATATCTTATATCTTAAATTGTATAAGAATCTAAATAGGGTACTTTAATAATTATCCACGCATTAGTTTGACTACTCATGGAGGGTGAGTGAATGATTTCAAAATATGGTTTGAATCTCAAGTTAACAACTTTTTTCTTTTTAGCGCTATTGCTGGCTCCGTCCTTGTTATCTGCTGCTCAGCTAGAAACCGTAACCAACACGAATGACGCGGGTGGGGGATCATTAAGGCAGGCCATAGCGGACGTCGATACGGGTGGGGAGATCGTATTTGATATCCCGGGCGCGGGACCGCATACAATATTAATCGCAAGCTCTTTAGAAATTGATAAAGCCTTAACAATTACAGGGCCCGGAGCGGATTTGTTAACTATAACTTCCGGAGCAGGAGCCTCTCCGGTAATAATCGCAGGCGACATGCTTGCAGCGCTACTTCAAGTTGTGATATCGGATCTTACGGTAGATGGTGGAACGACAGCGTTCCCAGGAATCTACAATATGGAAAATTTAACATTAAATAATATTGTTGTTACCAGGTGTCAAACTGGAATAATTAATTCCGGTCAGCTCTCAGAATTTGCTCAAAGCCCAAAAGTTATAGTGAACAATACAACTATCTCGGGAAATACCGTAGGAATTTTTAATAGCGGTGGAAATGTAATGGGCTCCATCGGAGGAATTGTAGAGGTCAACAATTCATCTATTACAGAGAACGTAGCGGGCAGCAGTACTGAAGGAGATGGTATTGTCAATCAGGGTGGAAACGTACAGGGCGCTACCGGCGGAACTGTAGTGATCAGGAATTCAACAATATCCAATAATGCCGGTACGGCAGTATTTGCGCTGGGCGGTGAAGTTGCCGGCTCAACCGGATCAATTACTCAGATCAGCAGCTCAAGCATATCCGGAAACAAATTTGCTCTAATAATGCTCCCTGTTCCCGGACAACTCGATGCCTCTCCGGTTGTGGAAGTAAAGAATTCAATCTTAGCTAACAGTACCGGCTCAAATTGCTTCCTAAACGGGCTAATGCTGACTAGTTTGGGGGTAAATATCGGCACAGACGACACATGTCCCGGAATTATCGCTGTTACTCCTGCGGAGTTAAACCTGGGAGTGCTTCGGAATAACGGTGGTCCGACACAGACTCAGGCTTTAATCCCTCTAAGCGCAGCGATGGATATAGTAGATGACTGCACCTTTATAGACGGTAGCCGGGTATTTGAGGATCAGAGAGGTTTCCTTAGGCCTGAATTTAACTGTGATGCGGGCGCTTATGAGTTTGGAGCAGTTCCACCTGCCGGGGCAAGTAAAGTTCCCACACTCTCTGAATGGGGAATTCTCTTAACCGTTATGCTTCTAGGAATTGCCGCAGTGCTCTATTTCAATCGGAATAAAAAGTTAACATAAGCGGGCAGCGTGTAGCACGCGCAGGCGTATAAGTTCTAAGTACCTTCTGTGATGAATTGTACTTTGAGCTACTGTCTATCTCCGGAGTTTCGGAGAGCCGGTCCATCGGCGGACACTTTACGCACGGCCTTTGCCTGAGTCCGAGATATCTGTAAGTTCCTTGGGGTAGGGCTCAAAGTATGTCTGCCGGGAGAGATATTCCTCATTATATTTTATAATCCATGATTTAAGCACGGAGAGAATTGCGCTAAGTGGTATCCTGTGATTTCGGTAGCTCTCAAGCAAGTCCAGAAAATAAGCCTTCTCTTTTGATGTGAGCTTCTTTGAGAAATAGCCAAGCCCGTGCATTAGTGTATTTATATGTGTTGATCTTCGGGGAATACTCGAAAGCGCGTGATGGAGGTGCTGCTCATATTCTGAAATTACATCTTCAATCGGGAGCTTGTTTTCGTTAGCGGCTATTCTTCCAAGCGCCCTCATTTCCCTCTGGTTGTAAGACATAAAGATAAACTTGTTATCCGATTGGAAATCCACAAGGGATTTTGCGGTACTTTTGGTTGATACCTGCCTAAAACGGGCAAGCGTGAACAGCTTTGTAAGAAAATGCTCCCTTATATTGTAGTTTAAGAGCCGACCCTCGTCCTCTATCGCTATGCCCGGGTATCTCTCAAGCACTTTTTCGGCAAATAGACCTGAACCTTTGCGGATAGCTATGGGGTTCTCCGCGTCAGGAAATACCTTGGCGTTATTTATGCCGCAAGAAGGAGAGCGGCTCTTTAGTATAAACCCGTCCACAGAATCTAACGAGTTTAAAAAACGCTGGGCAAATTTGTACATAGACTTTGAAAGCTCTTTTCCCGTTGTGGGCTGAAGAAGAAGTTTCTTCCCTTTTCTTTCAATGACTCTGATTACGTCTCTCGGGACCCCAAGCCCTATCTCAACCTCGGGGCATACGGGCACGAATTTTACGAATGGCTCGAGCTTCTGCACAAAATTATTTGGAATCATTACGCCGTTATACCGGCAGGCGTCAAACTCAAAGCATTTACTTGTAACAACTATAGGTTTTGGAAATTTTCTCATGACTGAGGCTAGCGCACTGTGGAAGTTGACTCCGGGTTCTGCTGTGTATAATATCAGACTATTTTGGTAGAACTTCTTCACGTTCAATCTTGGATATGTAGTCATCGTCAATCCTGCCGCCTGAGTATGCTTCGTGCGCCAGGTTTCTCATCTCGTAGTGGTTCACGATAGGTTCATGGTATGGGAGTTTGTATGTGAGCGGGTTATGTATCTTCTGAGGCTCAATGTCCTTTAGTTCAGGTATGTAGGTCTTTATGTATTGACACTCCGGGTCAAATTTCTGAGATTGTAGTATAGGGTTAAAGATTCTAAGCGGTTTTGGGTCAGCCCCGCATGATGCGGACCATTGCCAATTCCCTATATCCACAGTCTCATCATAATCTATCAAGTGCTCTCTAAAGTGCCTATCTCCCCATCTCCAGTCCGTGAGCAGATCTTTTGTAAGAAATGAGGCCACTATCATTCGGGCCCTGCCGTGCATCCAGCCTTCTTCCTTAAGCTGTATCATTGCCGCGTCAACAATGGGATAACCGGTGCGGCCCTCTTTCCAGGAGTTATACCAGCTCACATTATTAATCCACTTTATGCTTCTTCTCTTGTGTTGAAACTCAACGTCTTTGGTTTCCGGGAAATAGTGCATTATGTGATACCAAAACTCCCTCCAGGCAAGCTCTGACACATATGCGTTAGGCTCAGGACAAGCGCTCATCGCAACGTTGTATACTTTTCTTACCGATACTGTGCCAAATCTTAAATAAGGAGACAGCCTGGAAGTGCCGTCTACGAAGGGAAAGTCTCTTCTCTCGTTGTATTCCTTAAAATTAAAGCTCCATAATCTTTGATCAGGGTACTCAATCGGCCAAAGTGTGTTCTCTGTATAGTTTCTCTCTCGTATCAGGCTCTCAAGGGACCCTGTTAAAATTTCAGGCGAATTAATCCTCTCAATCTCGGGTAGTTCCTGACCCTTTGGTTTACTCTTCCAAAGCCTGTAGAAAGGTGTGAAGACTTGACGCTGGTCAATGTTCTCCGGCGGCACAAGGAAAGTGTCGTCGAATTTTTTAAACTTGACCCCGCTTGATTTACAGAAATGCTCTATTTTTAAATCCCTGCTAATTCCTGAAAAGCCGTATGCTCTATTGCAATAAACAGAGTCAGCGCTATAGGTCCTGATAATTCTTGGTATTACCTCCTCTGCCCTGCCTCTTAGAACAAACAAATATGAGCCCAGCGCATGGAGGTCTTTGTCCAGTTTTTTAAGGGCGTCAAAAAAAAAGCCGAGTCGTTTGCTTCGCTGAGGATAGCAGTCCAGAATATCGTCATCAAGTATGTAGATAGGGAGAATCTCACGTCCCTCACTGATGGCGTGAAATAATCCCGTATTGTCCTCAGTCCTAAGATCTCTCTTAAACCAGAATATTGTTCTTTCGTTTTTCATAGATTAATCGTTATGCTTGCGCCAAGAAATGGTGCGGAGTCAAAATCTTCTTTCTGAATCCTGTCTCCACTACTGTCCTCAAGCTCAAGTGAGCCGTCAAAGAGCCAGCCTCCGTAAGTGTTTAGAGATAAGTGCTTGTTGACTGTATAAGAGATCTTTGCCGCCAGCGGCAGGGTTCTAATTTCTCCAATTCCCTTCTCGAAATTTCCTTTCTCATCGAGCCTGAACCTTCGAAGCTCATAGGCCACGGATGAGGACACTTTAAACCCTCTTCCCAGGTCATATGAGAGCTCTGCTTTGGGCCCAAAATCGTTTCTGGCTCCGCTTGCAAGCGCTGTTAGTTTGAGACTGTCGGTTATAAGCCAGTCAATAAAGCCTATTGGATACCCAATTACGCTATTCTCAAGGCGGCTTCCGACAAATCCCCCTATGCCCACTGTGAGGTTGGGGCCGGTGGTGTAGCTTGCTCCCGCCATCGCGCCTATGGTAAAAGAATCCCAGAACGGAGCTCCTGACTCTGAGCCGTAGGAAATCGTAGGCATAACGAAGA
>Ga0209633_10005620_pt1 | contig 10964 bp, 9 predicted proteins | sample Cruoilmetagenom1_FD_187290 | JGI IMG/M metagenome (GOLD analysis project Ga0209633, IMG submission 187290) | Oil polluted marine microbial communities from Coal Oil Point, Santa Barbara, California, USA - Sample 1 (SPAdes) (version 2) | ecosystem: Environmental > Aquatic > Marine > Oil seeps ... | reverse complement strand
TTAAGGTACTTTTGCTTTTGGATGTTGGCGGTTCTATGGATGACCATATTCGCCTTTGTGAAGAGTTATTTTCTGCCGCCAAGTCTGAGTTTAAACATATCGAGTATTATTATTTTCATAATTTCACCTATGAGTACCTATGGCAGGATAATCAGCGTCGCCACAATGAAAAAACACCAACGATGGATATTATTAACCGTTATCCCAGTGACTATAAGCTAATTTTTATTGGGGATGCCAGCATGAGTCCCTATGAAGTGACCTACCCAGGTGGTTCGGTTGAACATTGGAATGAAGAATCAGGGGCAGTATGGTTTCAGCGTTTACTCAACGCCTTTCCTCATGCAGTCTGGTTAAATCCTGATGCAGAGAGAAACTGGCCTAGGCGACACTCTAACCGCATCATTCATCAGTTAATGAACGAGCGAATGTATCCACTAACCATTGCTGGTCTGCAATCAGCTATGCAATCATTACTACAAAAACCACCCCTTATCACACCGCTTAATGAACAGTAGATTCCCTAGCTGAATCTATCACTCCTTGTCTAACTCAAAACAGGGCAAATAAACATCATCACTTACTTGGACCACTTTTAAACGAACAGCCTTATCAAAATCCAATTGGTCGATCATATTGCCCACCAGTTTGCTAATCATTCGTGGTCCTTCTTCCAAATCAACCAATAATACGGCATAGGGAACATCCTCTTTAAAGGCAGCTGAGGGTGCACGATAGACAACGCTGTATGAATGGATTGTTCCCCGCCCACTAGCTTGCAGGTGTTCTAAGTTTTTCGACTGGCATAATCGACAGATAGCCTGTTGATAGTATTGAATATGACCACAATCAATACAATTTTGCAGCAGCAATTTATTCGTTTTAAGTGCCTTCCAAAACACCTCACTATCCCCATCAGGAATGGGCAATGGCTTGACTAGAGCTGTTTCTTTATTGCTCATAATGTACTCGCCTTACCCAATACAGTTGTGGCTTGTGTTGAAAAGCCGGCACCTAATGTATGAACCAACCCTAATTCTGCCTCTGCTACCTGTCTCTGTCCACAGTTTCCTCGTAGCTGCCTGACGACTTCAACAAAATGAAACCAAGCCGCTGGAATCCCTGGATGTGCATAAGAAAGCATGCCGCCATGGGTATTGGTTGGAATACAACCCCCATAACTTATTTCTCCAGCTTCCACAAAAGGCCCACTCTCACCTTTGGCACAAAAACCTAAATCTTCAAGCATCATTAAGACCGTACCCGTAAAACAATCATAAATACCGGCTATATCAATATTGTTTGCAGAAACACCTGCCATCTTATACGCCTGCCGAGCAGCTTGAACCGCACCTGTTTGCGTCAACTCTGGCATTAGAAAAATATGTTCATGAGTATAATGCTCACCTGCACCCAGAATATAAATGGGTTCTTTAGCAAAATCTTTTGCTTTTTCTGCCGACGTTAAAATTAACGCAGCGGCTCCATCAGAAATTAATGAACAATCTAATTGATGATAAGGTGAAGTGACCATTTTTGAATTAAGTACATCATCAATCGTTATCGGTTCAGTTTTTTGCGCACCTGGAGTTCGCCTTGCATGATCACGAAATGTCACGGCTACTCTCGCCATTTGCTCTGCTGTTGTACCAAATTCTTTCATATGCCGATGAGCCGTCATTGCAAACGTGTTGGCAACAGGTATACCAAATGGCATTTCATATTGCTGATCACGCCCTTCCGACATAGCTCGAATGGCTCTATCAGGTGTCATCCCTGTTAATAAACTATCACCACAGGCTACAACTACTGTATTAGCAAGCCCCCCATGGATTGCCGCAGCTGCCATATTTACTGCTGCGCCAGCGGTCGCACCAGAAACTTGCAGTGTATTCGAAAATGAGGGTTGAATATTTAGATACTCACTTAATGCAATACTAAAACGATGAAAGGATGAAGCATATGCATTACCCGTTAACACACCATCTATTTCAGTTTTATCCATGCCTGCATCAGTCAATGCATTCAAGGTCGCTTCGGCCGTTAAATCCAGAGGGCTTCTACCCGGCACACGCCCAGATGGTGACTGTCCAACACCGACGATCGCAACGGCACCTCGAAGTGATCGGCTATTAGCCATTAGCTACTAGCAATCTCTGTGGAGTTTTCTGCATCACCCATATTCTTAACTTAACGTTGTATAACGATAAACATTAGCTTTATCACGCTTAATTTTTCCCTTAGCAACGAGGTAATTTAAGTGTGCAAGAGCCTCACCGGAAGCTAAAAATAAGTTAAGTATGCTGAGTTTATCTCCAAACATTTCTTCCATCACTTCTTTAACATTGCGTGTTTGTTGACAAAAAACTAACACCTTGTCTAAATCTTTTCGATGTCCCTCTATCAAGATTTTTGCTCTTTCCCTAAGTCCAGTAAAAACTCCACCATGGGCTGGTAATACCAACACTTCTTTATCTAACGTTGATAAAACTGAAAGGCTGCGCAAGTAACCGGCTAACGGGTCTGCTTCTGGCTCTGTAAAAGAAACACTGATATTCGGTGAAATAGCAGGTAATACCTGATCACCTGCAATAAGTATTTTTCGTTGTGCATTATAGAGACATATATGTTCAGGACTATGCCCACTAAAGCTATATAGCGTCCAAGATTCACCGTTTACCTGAAGCTCATCCCCTCCTTCAATACATTGATAGATATCAGGTATACTGCGATCATTTTCCGTAGAACCACTCTTTCTTTTAAGTAAACATGAGACTTGATCAGTCGATAACCCCATCTGTTCAAGAAATGTTCGTCTTAGTCCAATTTGCTCATCTGACAGTGGATTATAGGCTGTCTGAGCTGCCATAAACTCTTGTTGACTCATTAAAAAGTCTGCTGACGTCTGTTTGATTAACCACTGTGCCATACCAACATGATCCGGATGAAAATGCGTTACCAGAATTTTATGTATAGAACCTTCCATTCTGAGAGTATTCAAAATCTTCTGCCAAATGGAGATAGCAGCCTCGCTATAAAAGCCAGTATCAATAATGACCCAACCTTCCACATCTTTTAATAACCAGAGGTTAATATGATCCAACACAAAAGGAATAGGCATCTTTAAGCAATAAACCCCGCTAACTACTTCACGTAATTCACCAAATTCAGGTCGTTCATTTGCAATTACTAAATGATTTTCACGATATGCAGGCGATTGAAAAGGAGCCTGTCTATCAATAGGCAGATTTTGTTCGCTCTCCTTATCAGGTTTTGTGTTTAACAAAACTTATTTAACATGCTGGCGAAAATCTGGTTTCCGTTTTTCATTAAATGCTTTCACACCCTCCTGTGATTCATCTGTCGCATAGTACAATCCTAAAGCTTGCATGCCCAGTGTTGCTATTCCTCTAATATTTTCTGAATCAGCATTAAATGAACGTTTCGCAATGCTGATGGCCGTTGGGCTTTTTTGCATAATTTCATCACACCATTGCTGTACTTCATCATCTAATTGGTCATGGGCAACGACTTTATTAACCAACCCCATATCCAGTGCTTCTTGTGCTGAGTATTTACGGCACATATACCAAATTTCACGCGCTTTTTTCTCACCAACTACACGCGCTAAATAAGCCGTTCCAAAGCCAGGATCTACCGACCCCACCTTGGGTCCAACTTGACCAAAAATTGCTCTTTCAGAGGCTATCGTCATATCACAGATAGTTGCCAACACATTGCCACCACCTATTGCATAACCTTGTACTTTGGCAATGACAGGTTTAGGTGCATCACGAATAACTGTCTGTAATTCTTCGATAGGCAATCCAATAGTCCCTCTTCCATCGTATTGTCCATCATGTGCACTTTGGTCTCCTCCGGTACAAAAAGCTTTATCGCCAGAACCAGCTAATACAATGACCCCAATACTTTTATCCCAAGATGCTTTTCCGACTGCCTCAATCAGTTCTTCGCAGGTAACACCTCTAAAAGCATTAAATACTTTAGGACGGTTAATGGTTATATAAGCAGCGCCATTTTTTTCTTCATAAATAATATCTTCGTAAGCCATGTTTTTTCCTTAAAATTTACAGTGATTTTGGTTTTAATAAATTAATTTTTATACTAAACGACGTTTAAAAACGGCTTTTCGCCTTCCAGCAAAAGCAGCTAACCCCTCTTTCACATCTTCGTTCTGAAGAGCTGACACTGCCTCGCTCACTTCTAACTCAAGCCCGTCATCAAGTGGCAAATCAACCCCCGAATAAGCCAACTTTTTCATCACCGATAAACCTTCTGCACTTTTGGAGGCTAATTGCTCACAATAAGCTTGTGCTTGGTCTCTTAGTTCACTGGCTGGCACTATGTAATTAACCATGCCCCATTCCATCGCCTCTTTTGCCTTTAAGCGCCGGCCTGAAAACATTAGATCTAACGAACGACGAAAACCGATCGCCCTAGGTAAGCGCTGACTGCCACCCCAGCCCGGTACTAACCCATAATTTGCATGTTGATCACCAAACACTGCATCATCTGCGGCAAATAGCAGATCACACCCCAAAGAAATCTCTAAACCACCTGCTAAACAAAAGCCTTGTACCGCAACAATAATAGGTAAGCTTGATTGCTCAAAATCACGACTGGTTTTGTGGCCTAATTTTATAAATTCACTCAGAGCTGGTTCATCATTTATATCAATCTTTTCTTTAACTTCACTCAGATCCGCACCAGTACAAAAATGTTGGCCTTCTGAACACAATAATATAGCCCTGACATTTGCATTTCCTTGATGCTCACGCAGTGCATTCTGCAATTCTTGATGAACTGCCCTGGAAAGACAGTTAAATTTCTCTGGACGGTTGATAATAATCAAACCAACATTATTTTCCTCGCGTACGAGGACAACATTTTCGGTCATTTTATATTCCCTACATAACTATATTGCTCGGCTACACACACTTTTTATTTGCCACTTGGAGAGATCTATACTTTACGCTATTCCATAGCAGTGATTTAGAATGGTGTGAGTAGTAATTATTGAGATATGCTTCTCAATTTAGAAAATACTAACATTTGTTAGTTTCTGCAAGGTATTTTTAACTTAAAGAAAACAAAGATAGAATTAGCAACTAACCTAGTAGCGACCTTATCACTTTTCTAGAGCTAAACCCATAACCTCATTAAATCTATTGGCTTTTCAAATTTAGGTTCGCAAAACTCTTTGATTTTATAGAGATCTCTATTTGAATCGCGCATGGTAGGGTTTTCATAAAGCCCACCCCTCGGACTAATTAGGCAACAAACAACTGGAGCTGTCGCATTTCTATCTTTTTTCACTATAGCTCGTTTAATGACAATCGCCGTATCACCACCCATTAGCTTAACGAAAGATCCCGGTGGATAAATTCCGATTTCACGAACCAATAACTGAGTTAAATGGTCATCAACCGATTTTCCTCGTTCTGTAAAAATATCCCTTAATGCAGTATGCGCCAGAATAGGTTTTCTATAAGCTCTACGTGTAATCATTGCCGAATACATGTCTGCTAGTGCAATAAGTTTCGCACCTTGATGAATTTGCTTAGACTTTAATTGTCTAGGGTATCCCTCACCATCCGATCGCTCGTGATGTTGCCTAATAATATCTAATAAGTGAACATCATTAACCCCATTTTTTTCAAGAATAACCGCACTTTCTTCAGGATGTTGATGAATTTTTTTTTGTTGCTTAGCACTGAGGGGCTCTGCTTGTGTAAATAATTCTTCCTGTAAAGCGTACATGCCAACATTCATTGTCAACGCAGCAGCAATAACAGTTTCATGCTGTTGTTCAGATAGTTTTAATCGTCGCATAAGGAGCTCACATACAATGGCTGTATGTAAGGGGTGTAAAACTGCATAGTTAGTCTCCTTCGACAAGTGAACTGCTGCCAAAACAGCATTTGCATTTTGCTTACACGCCATTTTAATCTGCTCTGATATAAAACGAACCGATTCAATAACATCTACTTTCTCAGATGAAATTAATTGTTGCATCAATAATTCAATTTTCTCAACACAGGTGTTTTTCATTTGAGAAACGTTTATTATCTTCGGCTGAATGTCCGGTTTCTTTAAAACTTGAGTTTTCTTTTCACTCACTTCTTTCTCTGTCAAACCACGATAAAGCCCTTTTTCTAAGATCACTGACAACTGTTTTTCGGAACGAATTAGTGTCTCTTTTTGCAGGAGCAATGCTTCTTCATTATCGTAGACTGGCCAGGGTAAAACATCACCTATCGAAATCTCACCTGGTTTAATACGCGTTTTATTTAATACTGACATGCAGTTTTCTTTTATTTTAGATTTATTCTTAATCTCAGTATAGTTTAATTAATTTAAAAAAAATCTATAAGCACACCACGTCAACACGTGTTAGAAATTAGACTCTAAATTTAATGAGAAATTACAGGTAACGTGCTAGTAAACCTGTTGTAGACGCATTTTCATCGTAAGGGACCCGAACCTGATGTCCACTACCCGGTGCGACTTGAATAGACTCACCACTTTTACTCATTAACTGTTCAAGCATAAACGTTTTATTTCCTACGGGCATGATAAGTTCAAGCTTATCGCCGACAGAAAAACGGTTTTTCACATTAACAATTAATTGTCGAGCTTGCCTATCTATGTCGATTACCTCACCAACAAACTGCTGAGTATCCGTACTAGAATAACCACGCAAATAATTTTGTTGTTTCTGAGTCGGGTGCCGCTGATAAAAACCATCGGTATAACCCCGGTTAGCAACATGATCTAACTGCCCCAGTAAACGAGGATCAAAAGGTTTGCCTGAGAGGGCATCATCAATCGCTTTGCGATAAAGTTGAGCAGTACGTGCAACATAATAAATAGATTTTGTTCTCCCCTCAATTTTTAATGAATCAACGCCTATTTCGATAAGTCTTTCGATATGCTGAATAGCTCTTAAATCTTTAGAATTCATGATGTAGGTACCATGCTCATCTTCAAAGATAGGCATTAATTCACCTGGGCGATTCACTTCTTCAATCAAATAAACATCATCAGCCAATGGATGACGTGGCTGCTGACCACAATCTGAAAAAGAACTCTTATTCATTGCATCAAAGGCGTTAAATTCAATTTTTTGTGGCGAATCATCATTCCCATCTGTTGCATGTGTTTTATATTCCCAACGGCAAGAGTTTGTACATGAACCTTGATTTGGGTCACGATGATTAAAATAACCTGACAATAAGCAGCGCCCTGAATAAGCAATGCATAAAGCGCCATGTACAAAAACCTCTATTTCCATATCTGGACATTGCTGGCGAATTTCTTCAACTTCATCTAATGATAATTCTCGGGATAAGATAACTCGAGATACACCGACCGATTGCCAGAATTTAATGGCTTGATAATTTACGGTATTTGCCTGAACTGAAAGATGTATTGGCATCTCGGGCCAACGTTCACGAACCATCATAATTAAGCCTGGGTCTGCCATAATTAGAGCATCAGGCTTCATGGCAATAACTGGCTCCATATCAGCCATATAGGTTTTTATTTTTGCATTATGTGGCATGATATTGCTTGCTACAAAAAACTTCTTATCGAGTGAATGCGCCTCATTAATAGCTTGCTGTAACTTATCTAGCTTATGAAAATCATTATTGCGAACACGTAAACTATAACGTGGCTGCCCTGCATAAACAGCGTCCGCCCCAAAGGCATAGGCATATCGCATATGTTGCAAACTACCGGCTGGTAACAATAATTCAGGTCCTTTCATATTATTTTCTTTTCTTAGCCCAAGAATCCCTTAAAGTAACGGTTCGATTAAATACCAATGTTCCAGGTTTTGAATCGACACTATCCTGACAAAAATAACCTTGGCGTTCAAATTGGTAAATATCTGCTGGTTGACTCTCTAATAAACTAGCTTCTAACTGACAGTTAGATAAGCTAACAATGGACTCGGAATTAATAAATTCTTTATAGTCTCGTTCTTTTTCAGCGGCTGGCGCTGGTACAGTAAACAAACGTTCATAAAGTCTTACTTCCGCACTCACCGCATGTTTTGTAGACACCCAATGAATCGTGCCTTTAACCTTTCTACCATCCGCTGACTGCCCACCACGTGTTTGTGGATCATACTGACAATGCACCTCAGTCACTTCACCTAGATCATTTTTCACAATATGCGTACAGGTGACATAATAAGCAAACCTTAAGCGTACTTCTCGGCCGACCGACAACCTAAAAAACTTTTTCGGTGCATCTTCCATAAAATCACTTTTTTCAATAAAAAGTTCTTTGGAAAATGGGACATCCCTCGACCCCATTTCTGGATTTTTAGGGTGATTGACACCTTTCATTATTTCTTCTTGCTCGTCGGGGTAATTATCAATAATCAACTTAATTGGATCAAGCACCGCTAGTTTTCTCGGTGCAATCACATCCAAGTCTTCGCGTAACGAATTTTCAAGCAAACTCATTTCGATAACATTATCTTTTTTAGTCACGCCAATTCGCTCACAAAAATCACGTATTGCCGCCGCCGTATAGCCACGTCTTCGCATGCCACTGATGGTCGGCATTCTTGGGTCATTCCAGCCACTCACGTAATGACCTTCAACCAATTCATGCAACATCCGCTTACTCATTACGGTATAGTCAAGATTTAGCCTTGAGAATTCTATTTGTTGTGGATGTGTTTGTGTCTCCAGTTGATCCAAAAACCAGTCATACAATACCCTGTGATCTTCAAACTCAAGTGTACATAAAGAGTGCGTAATACCTTCTATTGCATCCGATACGCAATGTGCAAAATCATACATTGGATAAATATGCCAGCTATCACCTGTCATAGGGTGAGCCATATTTTTTATACGATAAATTGCTGGGTCGCGCATATTCATATTAGGCGCAGCCATATCAATTTTGGCTCTTAAAAGGTGTTCCCCTTCAGTAAACTCACCTTTTTTCATTGCCTCCAATAGTTCAAGGCTTTCTTCAACTGAACGGTTTCTGAAAGGGCTGTTTTTTCCAGCTTCTGTTAAATTGCCTCGATAAAGACGGATATCGTCCGCCGATAAGCTATCAACATAAGCTTTATCATTTTTAATTAACTGTACAGCATAAGCATAGAGCTGATCAAAATACTCAGAGGTATGAAAAAGCTTATCCCCCCAATCAAACCCAAGCCAGCGAACATCTTCCTTAATCGCTTCTATATATTCAGTCTTCTCTTTACCAGGATTCGTGTCATCAAAACGTAAATGACACTCTGAACCTGGGTAATCGTTGGCAATAGAGAAATTTAGACAAATTGATTTTGCATGTCCTATATGTAGATAACCATTAGGTTCCGGTGGAAAACGAGTAATGACTTTTTTATGTTTACCTGTGTTGAGGTCTTCATCAATAATTTGACGAATAAAATTAGTGCTTACAAGCTCTGAGTTTTTATCATGCATGAGAGGGTAGACCTTTTTACTATCTTCTTTAAAAAGAGGGGATTTTAAAGCATCTAGCACAAATCGTGTGCATAAATCATTCAACTATCCTCTCTTCTGCTCAAACCGATGATGAGCAGAGTAACTCATGTACTGTTTTTTTAGATAGAACGGCCTGCTGACTGTTATCTAATGAATCAACAAGCTTTTGCACATTAGGAGACAGGACTAATGCCTCAACTGAAAGAAAATTTCTTTCTTCCGCGCTACGAACGGCGTTCACCACTTCGCTTAGCAATAAATTATCCATAGATTTTGCAGGTAGAAAACCAACCGGCTGAGTGTTTGACTCTATCAGTAATTTTTTTTCAATCAATTGACTCACGACATAGTGAACAACTTCATGAGGGACTTTCGTTTTATCAACAAACTCATCTAAAGAATAAGGTGCTTTCCCAAGCTGATAACGCTGTCCGATCATTTCAATTAATATTAATGCCAAACGCTCTTTAACACGGTTACTGATTTCAAAGCCCTCTCTATTAACTCTTAAAGAAGATGGGTTTTGTACATAGAAAGTCAAATTAGCGCCAAACAATAAAATTAACCAGCTAACATACAACCAAATCAATAACATGATCACTACCGCAAAACTTGAGTAGATCGCTGTATATTTTGTGGAACTAGCAACAAAGGTTGCAAATAGTATCCCCGAAGCCTGCCAAATAAAACCAGCAATAACCCCACCTGATACAGCTGCCAAAAAGTGCACGCGAGTGTTAGGTACAAACATATAAATAAAAGTAAACACACTCATTACTAACAAATAAGGCAATAACTTAGTTGCCAAAATAATTAAGCTTCCAAAAGGCTCAATGGCCATAAAATATTGAACAAAATCAGAACTCATCACCGTTGCCGTCATTCCTAAGGCAGAAACCATAATCACTGGCCCAATAAGAATAACACTAAGATAATTGCTAAAACGCTCGCCAATACTTCGTAAGGTTTTTACGTGCCAAATCATATTAAAAGCACTTTCAATTTTTTGAACCAGTGATAAAACAGTATAGATGAGTAAACCAAGACCCACCGAACCTAACACACCGACTTTAATATTATCTATAAACCCGATTATGTTGTTACCAATATCTATTCCTTGCGCCCCTAAAGGAGATAGAAACTGAAATAAAAATGGTTCAATCTGATTGTGTGCACCCATTGCCTTGAGTACTGAGAAACTCAGTGCTAATAAAGGTACAATAGACAATAAAGTGGTATATACCAAACTCATTGCTCTTAAACTTAACTGCCCACCCAACATGTCTAACAAGGATATATAGCAAATCCGGGTCACCCTTAAGAAAAGGCAGTACAACGGCGATAAGTTTGTCTCATCTGGCCACAATAAACCTTCAATTTTCATTTGCAGCTTAGATTTATTATCATTCATCCAATTAACTCCCTTAATTTGAGGCAGGCACCCTAAAAATTGCCTTTATTCAT
>Ga0209633_10005618_pt1 | contig 10966 bp, 10 predicted proteins | sample Cruoilmetagenom1_FD_187290 | JGI IMG/M metagenome (GOLD analysis project Ga0209633, IMG submission 187290) | Oil polluted marine microbial communities from Coal Oil Point, Santa Barbara, California, USA - Sample 1 (SPAdes) (version 2) | ecosystem: Environmental > Aquatic > Marine > Oil seeps ... | reverse complement strand
GGGTTCAGCGCAATTATCATATTGAGGGACTACCAGGAGCCTGTCGGACTTAGGCGGAAACACGCAACATCAAGGAGCGGATGCATGACACAGGATGAAATTATCAAGACGGTAATTGCATCTGCCGGCACAACGCATGGCGCCAGGCGCTCATCGCTGTTGCAGTATCTTTGCCAGCTCCAGCACCGGCTCTCGCACATCCCCGGGCCGGCAATCACACAACTCGCCACCCTGCTGCAGTTGCCCGAAGCTGAAATTCGCGGTGTCATCGGGTTCTACACCTTCCTGCATGAACGGGCGCGCGGCGACTATGACATCCTGCTCAGCGACAGCATCACCGACCACATGCTCGGCTCACGCCTGCTGCTGCAACAACTCTGCAACCGGCTCGGCGTGGAGGCCGGTGTGCCGCGAGCCGACGGCCGTGTTACGGTGGATACCACCGCCTGCACCGGCATCTGCGACCAGGGACCCGCAATGCTGGTCAACGGCCAGGTGGTCAGCCAGCTGAGTGACAGCCGCATCGAGCAACTCTGCAGGCTGATCGAGGCAGGCACCGGGGTCTCACAGTGGCCGGCTGAATTCTTTCAGGTTGACGACAATATCCGGCGGCGCGACCTGCTACTCTCGGATGAAACTGCAGCCGCCAGCCCGGCTGGCAGCGCGCTGCATGCCCTGCTTGAAAGCGGCGACGCTGCCATGCTCGCTGCCATCGAAAAATCCGGCCTGCGTGGCCGCGGCGGTGCCGGCTTCCGCACCGCCATGAAATGGCGTTTCTGCAAACAAGCCGACGCCGACAAACGTTACGTGGTTTGCAATGCCGACGAAGGCGAGCCCGGCACCTTCAAGGACCGGGTCCTGCTAAACAGCTACGCCGACAGCGTGTTCGAGGGCATGACCCTGTGCGCCGGCGTGATCGGCGCGCAGCAGGGATATCTCTACCTGCGCGGTGAATACCGCTACCTGCTCGAACCACTGGAACATGTACTGCAACAACGCCGTGAAAACGGCCTGCTCGGGCAGCGCATACTCGGCAAGGACGGTTTCGACTTCGACATCGACATCCACCTGGGTGCCGGTGCCTATATCTGCGGCGAGGAGTCGTCTCTGATCGAATCACTGGAGGGCAAGCGCGGCATCCCCCGTAACCGCCCTCCCTTTCCGGTAACGCGGGGCTACCTGAATCAGCCGACCGTGATCAACAATGTCGAGACCTTCATGGCTGCCGCCAAAATCGCCGCGCTGGGCGCCGACTGGTTCTGCCGTGCCGGTACAGCAGAATCCACCGGCACCAAGCTGCTCAGCATCAGCGGCGACTGCGAACAACCTGGCATCTACGAATACCCCTTCGGCGTCACGGTCAAACAGATTCTCGAGGACTGCGGCGCAACAGATACGCAGGCGGTGCAGATTGCGGGCGCGGCCGGCACCACCCTGCCAGCGGCAGATGCCGGGCGCTGCATCGCATTCGAGGACGTTTCTACCGGCGGCTCGTTCATGGTATTCAACAACAATCGCGAACTACTCGACATGGTGCAGAACTTTGCGCATTTCTTCGTGCACGAAAGCTGCGGTTTCTGCACACCCTGCCGCGTCGGTGGCTCGTTGCTGAAAGACCTGGTCGACAAGCTCGTCAACGGTCACGCCACGCAATACGACATCGCTGAAATGAAACAGATCGGCGCACTCATGCAACAGGCCAGCCACTGCGGCCTTGGCACCACCGCGCCTAATCCGGTGCTCGACCTGCTAAACCGCTTTCCGCAGCTGGTTGAAAACCGGCTTGCCCACAGCAGCTACGAGCCAGCGTTCGATCTCGACGCTGCCCTGCAGGAAGCACGGGACATCACCGGCCGTGATGACGCCGACGCTCACATCGGGACCTGACAAAAGCAGACAGATCAGGACTCTGCCGTAAACCCAAAAGCTTTATCGTGCACATACACCAGCTTGCATGCATCGATATATTTTGCATCGTGAATTCGCCCGGCACCGATATAGCCGGTATCTCCCTTGTTCAGGATTACGACCTCCCCCTCCGGAACTAGCCCGTCTGCCGTGCGGGTAAAAAACTGAATCGCCATCTTGCCTTCTACCACGACGGTCATGTCATCGCCCGGATGAGAGTGCGGCGGCTCTTCGCTGCCGGCTTCCCATTGTTCCAGCATTACCTCAACACCGTCCGGGTTGGCGGGGACGGTTGTTCTCAGGGTAAAGCCCTCCGGGGTATCCGGAATAGTAATGTGATTTTTCCAGATGGCGCTTGTGGATGCTGACATATCTGACTCCTGTTTGTTTGTGGACATAGAAAATGTTTTTTACTGTATCTGCCTGGTAATTTAATAACATGGTCTTTTTACATATGCATTGAATCGTACCGTACAACTGCGAATTTTATGTGGATTGCGACAACCAGATAACCAGCGGCAATGTCATAATCGCCCCGAGCACCTGCAGGGTAATCAGGTTGGCCATCAACGGCGCATCCCCCCCCATTTGCTTCGCCAGCACAAATGATGAGGCGGCGGTTGGCACGGCTGCTGCCAGCATGGCAACGGTGCGCGGCATCCCCTCGACACCAAACAGCAGGCAGCCGGTAAACATCAGGGCCGGCATCCCCAGCAGCCGTAACAAGGCACCGAAGATAACCAGGCCACGGTGATCACGAATGCCGCTGATATGGATACCGGCACCGACCGTTAACAGGCCGATCCCCAGCGCGCCACTGCCGATAATATCGGCAGCATTATAGAGCAGGGGTGCCAGCCCCAGACCACTGATATTCAGCATGGCACCGAGCGCAGAGGCAATGATAAACGGATTTTTCAGCAGCTTGACAAACGCACCCGACAGATCACCTTCTGCATCACCATAATGCGCTAACACCATGACATTAATAATATTTAACAAGGGAATAATAATAGCCATGGTCACTGCCATATAGGCCACCCCCTCATCCCCGAGTAGCAGGCCAACGATCGACAGGGCAATAAACCCGTGCCACCGGGTTGCCCCTTGCACCAGGCTGGTGAAGGCCGCACGCGAGACGTTGAAGTAGCGCTGCAATACCGGGTATGCAAGCAGCAGCAACACGGTCATGACAAGAATCGCGAATACCAGGGCACCTGAAAAACGCGCGATTTCTGCCGAACCAATTTCCGCCACAGCCAGCGTTTTTACCAGCAAGACCGGGAACAACACGAAATAACACAGGTTCTCCAGCCCCTGCCAGGCTGACGCATCAAGCACGCTACGATGACGCAGAAAATAGCCGAGCGCGATAACCATAAACACCGGCAGCAGCGCAGAGATAACAAGCAGCATATTATGATTTTCTCAACCGATGAGCGTGCCAGCAAGGCGCCAGCGCCAGCACCCCCTCCGCAACCCTGGTGCAGTCGCCACTGAACCCTGGCTCGCCATCACGCCAGTTGCGACACAGAATCGCGTTCGCTTTATTAAATAGAGTCATTGAGTACATAAGTTGACCTGCAGTACACTCTGTCCTGGCAAGGCGGCTGCTCGCTGGCTTAACTGATTGTGCGCACCACCGTTATGCCAGAATGCGCGCCCTTTTTCTATACTACCGGTGAGAAATCCGGGCCAGGAACCTGTCGGACATGAGCGAAATTAAAACATTCAGGCTCGACGGTGTTGCCATCGAATTCAAGGACGGCGACACCATTATGGATGCCGCGCTGCGGGCCGGCGCCTACATACCGCACCTGTGCCATAACCCCGAATTCACACCGCACGGCAGTTGCCGCGTGTGCCTCGTCGAGGTCAGCGGCCGCCGGGTTTCTGCCTGTACCCAGCCGGCAGCCACAGGACTCGACGTGGACAACAGTTCCGGGGCCATTGTCGAGGAGCGGCGCAACTTGCTGCAGATGCTGTTCGTCGAGGGCAACCATGTTTGTCCCGGCTGCGAAAAAAGCGGCGCCTGCCAGCTGCAGGCAGTGGCCTATTACACCGGCATGCTGTCGCCCCACTACACCCATTTTTTCCCGCAACGCTCCGTGGATGCGTCGCACCCGGATACCATGATTGATTTCAATCGCTGCATCCTGTGCGAGTTGTGCGTGCGCGCCAGCCGCGACATTGACCGCAAGCACGTGTTCTCGATCAGCGGCCGCGGCATTGGCAGTCACCTGACAATCAACTCGCCCGGCGGCAAACTCGGCGACAGCACGTTCGCCGCTACCGACAAGGCCGCCCGGGTCTGCCCGGTCGGTGCGATCCTGCCCAAGCACCGTGGTTATGAGCAACCCATCGGCGAACGCCTGTATGACAGGCTGCCGGTCAGCATTGTCGGCGATGTCGCTGCACACGAATCCGGCGACCAGGGCGACGAATATGACTGACAAGATCAGGGTTTCAACCGCAACACTCTGCGGCTGCTTCGGCTGCCACATGTCGCTGCTGGATATCGACGAACGCATCCTTGAGCTGGTGCAGCTGGTGGAGTTCGACCGTTCACCAATCACCGACATCAAGACGGTGGGTGATTGCGACATCGGCCTCATCGAGGGCGGCGTTGCCAATGCGGAAAACGTTGAAGTACTGCGCGATTTCCGCAAGCATTGCAAGGTGCTGGTGGCGGTGGGTGCCTGCGCGGTGAACGGCGGCATTCCGGCAATGCGCAACACATTCGAACTGAAGGAATGCCTCGAAGAGGCCTACATCGACGGCATCGGTGTCGCCAACCCGCAAATACCGAACGACCCGGAAATCCCGATGCTGCTGAACAAGGTGCACCCGATTCACGAGGTGGTCAAGGTTGACTATTTCCTGCCCGGCTGCCCGCCATCGGCGGATGCGATCTGGACGTTCCTGACCGAACTGATCGAGGGACGGCCGGTCAGCTTTCCTTATGAACAGATTCATTATGACTAAGAATTGAGGCAATGGCCGCAGGATGTGCTGAGGAACGAAGCTTCCGCGTCCTGCTCACTACATACGATTAAGAGAGACACAGTAATGCCAGCAAACCTCGAAACTGCCGACAACCCGGAAAAACTCGAACGCATCGTGATCGAGCCGCTGACCCGCGTTGAAGGTCATGGCAAGGTCACGCTGTTGCAGGATGAGAACCTGCGCATCAAGCAGGCGCGGCTGCACATCGTCGAATTCCGTGGCTTCGAAAAATTTATCCAGGGCAGACCCTACTGGGAGTTGCCGGTGCTGGTACAGCGCCTGTGTGGCATCTGCCCGGTCAGCCACCACCTTGCCGCGGCCAAGGCCACCGACATGCTGGTCGGCACAACACAGCTGACACCGACGGCCGAGAAGATCCGTCGCCTGATGCACTACGGCCAAACCCTGCAGTCACACGCCTTGCATTTTTTCCACCTGTGCTCACCTGATCTGCTGTTCGGTTTTGATGACGACATCCGCCATCGAAACATTGTCGGGGTTATCGAGGACAACCCGGACATTGCCAAACAGGGCGTGTTGTTGCGCAAGTACGGCCAGGAAGTCATTCGCCTCACCGCCGGCAAACGCATTCACGGCACCGGGGCGATCCCGGGTGGTGTCAACAAGTCGCTGAACCGCGAAGAAATCGCATACCTGCAAAAAGACATCGAGCAGATAGTGCAGTGGGGCCAGGACGCGGTTGAACTGATCAAGCGCATCTTCTTCGAACAACTCGATTACCACATGGCCTTCGCCGCCATCGATACCAACATGCTGAGCATGATCGGCCCAAATGGTGAATTTGACATCTACCACGGCGGACTGCGTGCGAAGGATGCAGACGGCGGTATGATTTTCGACCACCGCGATTACACCTGCTACAGCGATTTCATCCGCGAAGGGGTGAAGAACTGGAGCTACATGAAGTTTCCGTTCATCGAGGCCCTTGGCGCGGAAAATGGCTGGTATCGGGTCGGGCCGCTGGCACGCGTGAACAACTGTGATTACTTCAGCACACCACTGGCCGAACAGCAGCGCAAACACTTCATGGAAGCCGGTCACGGCCGGCCCGTGCATGCCTCGCTCGCGTTCCACTGGGCGCGCCTGATCGAACTGCTGTACTGCACCGAGGCCATCAGGGAACTGCTGCTGGACCCCGACATCAGTGGCACAGATTTGCTCAACAGGGGGGAACTGCAGAACTGCGGCATCGGCGTGCTCGAAGCGCCGCGCGGCACGCTGTTTCACCACTACGAGATCGATGCTGACGGCATCGTCAACAAGGCCAACCTGATCGTCTCCACCACTAACAACAACCAGGCAATGAACGAATCCATTCGCCAGGTCGCGAGCATGTACCTCGACGGCAAGCAGCTAACCGAACCGCTGCTGAACCAGATCGAGGTCGCGATTCGTGCCTACGATCCCTGCCTGTCATGCGCCACGCACGCGATGGGCAAGATGCCACTGGAAGTCATCCTGGTCAACGAGAAAGAAGAAGTCATCGACCGGCTCGAGAAACGGGTTACGGGCGAAATACGGCGTACATTCCCCTGACCTGTAGGAGCGCCGTCGCCTACAGGGATGTAGGTGAGGAGCGTGAGCAGGACGCGGAAGCTTCCCCGGCGCGAATCGCGGCGAGGACGCCGCTCCCACAATCGCTCAATAGACTTTTTGAAATAATCAGGTGAACTCACTCAATGCTGCACCCCCCTACCAATCCGGACCTGATTTTCACCTGGGGCAACCCCTCGCGCGGTGATGATGCACTCGGGCCAGCGATGTATGAGCTACTGCAGCAGGCAGAACTCAACGGGGTCGATCTGCTCACCGACTTCCAGCTGCAGATTGAACACTCCATCGACCTCGAAGGCCGTGAGCGCGTGCTGTTCGTGGATGCAAGCACCTCGGCAAACGCACCCTTCGAACTTTCCCGTTTGCAGCCGGAACAGGACGCCAGCTACACCACACATGCAATGAGCCCGCAGGCACTGTTATCCGTATACCAGCAGGTTAATCGTTGCGCACCGCCACCGGCCTGGCTGCTGTCCATCCGCGGCTACGAATTCGGCCTCGGCCTGCCGCTGTCAACAGCGGCGAACGAGCACCTGCTGGCGGCGTTCAACCATGTAAAGATGTTACTTGACCCAGCCCGGCCTGTAGACTGGATGGAATGTACAGGGGAATAGGGGATATTTGTTAATCCGTCTGATGGGTACGCTGCGCTTTACCCATCCTACGGCCTCATGAGTATTGCTGGATTATCTGTAGGATGGGTAAAGCGCAGCGTACCCATCAGTCCGTAGGATGTTGTGAATATTTACCATGTTGCTAAATATCCAGACAGGTTACCTGGAGATCCATGAGGCCCTCATCCAGTTCACCGCGAGTAAACAGCTCGGTTCCGGGATGCGCGGCAGTGCTACTGCCGCACATAACACCCAATCGCAGCATATCTTCAGATGATGCACCCTCTCGAAGTCCGGCAATCAAACCGGCAACCAGTGAATCACCGCTGCCAACGGTTGACTGTTTATGTACCTTTGGTGCGCTGCAGTGGTAGCTGTTGCCACTGTCGCTCAGGATCGCACCCTCGCCACCAAGAGAAACACACAGGTATTCTATTCCGTCCTGCTGAAGTGCCCGGGCTGCCTCCGCCGCAAGCGGGATGCTGTCCAGTCGCCGCTTGCAGTTCATTTCGAGAGCATAACGGTTCAACCGGACCAGGTAAGGCTTGGCCTCCAGCGCCTGTTCAAGCACGGTAGCGGACGCGTCCAGCACCACCTTTCCTCCCTGTGCGCTGACCTTTTCGGCCAGTTCGCGGTAGGTGGAATCGGGCATACCCGGTGGTATCAGGCCGGTCAACACTGCAAACCCGTTATCCACCACCTTCAAGAAGCAGCCGGTTATCCCGGCAAGCACATCAGCCGGGATCTCGGGCCCAAGACTGGTAATTTCGAACTGGCCGGGCGGGTTCTGCTGCATGATATTTGTGTTAAGCCGCGTTTCACCCTGCAAGCGAAACCAGTTGTGATTATCGCCCAGGGTATCGCCCAGCAGGCGCAGCAGCAGGTCGCCGCTTTCTCCACCGACGGTGCTACAGCAATGCACGGGCACCCCCAGTTCGGTCAGTGCGCGCGCGACATTGATGCCGTTTCCCCCTGGATAGTACGAGGTCCTGGAGGCACACACCTTCTGATATTCCAGCAACTGCGGGATTTCATAGCTGATATCCACCGCCGGATTCAGTGCGAGCACGGCAACTGCTTGTTCCTGGTTATCACTCATTGTTGTCTCCGTATCATCGCAGTCGCCGTTTCAGTATCAGGCTGCGTCCGGTCATCTCCGGTGGCTGAGGCACACCGAGCAATTCCAGTATGGTGGGTGCAATGTCCGCAAGGCCACGGCCGGTGCTGAGCCGCACCGGGCCTTCTCCCATGAGCAGGAAGGGGACCGGGTATTCGGTGTGCTGGGTATGTGGCTCACCGGTGTTGGGGTTGACCATTTCATCACAGTTACCATGGTCCGCAGTGAGCAGGATACGCCAGTCGTTTTCCAATGCCACCCGGAACACACGATGACTCTCCAGGTCCAGCGTCTCAACGGCGCGTACGATAGCTTCGCGCCGTGCCGTATGACCCACCATGTCGGCATTGGCAAAATTGGTGACGATGAAGTCATACCCGCCACCGCTTATGGCGCTGATCAAGTGGTCTGCAATCGCGGGGGCACTCATCTCCGGCTGGACATCGTAGGTCGCAACAGCAGGTGAATCCACGATGATGCGATCTTCCTGTGGAAACGGCGGCTCCCGCCCACCGTTGAAGAAGTAGGTCACGTGGGCGAATTTTTCGGTCTCGCTGCAGTGCAATTGCGCCAGATTGGAGTCACTGAGCACTTCGGCCAGTACCTGGCCGGGCGCTTTCCTCGGAAACAGTACAGGGAAGGAAAAATTGGCATCATACTCGGTCATGCAGACCGGTTTTTTCACACAGATGCCACCGCGATCGAAACCATCAAAATCGTCTGCACCAAAGGCTGCTGCCAACTGGCGCACGCGATCGCTGCGGAAATTCGTGAACAACACCGGCTCCTGCGGGGAGATGCCGTCATAGCCGGCGATAACCGTGGGCTGTATGAATTCATCCCCCTCTCCACGTGCGTAGGCAGCAGCAATGGCCTCCCGTGGCTCAGCAGCTGTCATCCCCTGACCCTGCACCATCGCATCCCATGCCCGTAGCGTCCGGTCCCAGTGACTGGCACGGTCCATCGCGCAGTAACGCCCGCTGACCGTAGCAATCCTGCCACGGCCCAGACTGGCAAGGGCGCTTTCAACTTCGTCCAGATAGCCCAGCGCTGCCCTGGGCGCTGTGTCGCGGCCATCGGTAACCATGTGAATCACCGGCTCCACACCGGTATGACGCAACAGGTCAAGGATACCAAGCAGGTGCTCGATGTGGGAGTGAACGCCGCCATCGGATATCAGGCCGACCAGATGCAGCCGCTTGCAGTCCGTCAGCAGGGATTGCCACGCAGGTAGCTGCGTAAAACTGCCGTCATAGATGGCGTTGGCAATTCGGATCAGGTCCTGTTCGAGTACCCGACCCGACCCCAGCGTCAGATGACCCACCTCGGAATTACCGAACTGCCCGTCCGGTAGACCGACCGCCCGCCCGGAGGCCTGCAGCACGGAGTGCGGGTAAGAAGCAAAATAATGGTCGAGATGGGGTGTACGTGCCAACGCCCACGCATTGTACGCACGACTTGGGTTAAGTCCAAAGCCATCAAAGATGGCCAGCAGGACAGGCCTTGGTTTCAATGTGTCCCCTCTCGATACTGGATTACAGACTACCTGCGCCGAAGTCTGGCAGGATAGCGCGGGGCCTGCAACAAATGCCGGGCGTCGACCCCGATGAGATCCAGTTGCGCCCGGGGCTAATCACACACTAATATTTGTGTTATAAAATCACACCGTGATCCCTGACAAAAAACATACTGGAGAGACATAGCAATGGCTGAAAGACTGACATTAAAGATACTCTCGGATGAACTGAAACAACTGCGTGCGCAGCTGCAGGAACTGGAGGCGCGACTCGAACGAAAATTTGAGACCAGACTGGAAAGCGCGCTTGCTGCAGCAAAACCTGACACCCACCTCTCCAGTACTACAGCACCCCGGACTGGCATCGATACAGAACAGCGTCAACGCCTGATTGCCGATGAAGCCTATCTGATAGCCGAACGACGCGATTTCCAGGGAGGCGACCCGTCACAGGACTGGAGCGAGGCAGAAAAGCTGGTCGATTACAGGCTCATGCAAGCAAGTGAACCCGGGCGACCAACGACGGGCGCTTCAAAGCCGCGCAAAAAACCGGCGCATTCCGCCAAAAAACCGGGCAGCGGTAAAAGAGCCGGCGCAAAATTATCCGGTTCGGCAAAATCATAATGACTATCCGCCCCGCTGACATGTTTCATAAATAGCGCAGGTAGATATACAGCGTACTGATTGCAATTGAACCCAGCATAAGGGGAAATGCAATCAACATGAAACGCAGAAAATGAATTGGCTGGCCTGCCCGCTCCGCAAATCCGGCAACAATCAGATTGGCGCTGGCACCGACCAGACTGCCATTGCCGCCGAGGCATGAGCCCAGGGCCAGCGCCCACCAGAGTGGCATGAGTGCTTCCGGACCACCCAGCACCCCCCCCATGTTTTGAATTATCGGAATCATGGTCGCCACAAAAGGGATGTTATCGATCAGGGCGGAAGCAATGGCTGACGTCCAGATAATGGAGATAGTGGTCAGTTTGGGATCACCACCGGTCATCTCGATCATTTTGTTGGCCAACAGTTCCATCAACCCGGTTTCCTCAACACCGTAGACGATAATGAACAGGCCCACAAAGAAAAAGATGGTAATCCACTCTACCTTGGAGAATATGTATTCGAGCTGTTCACTCTGCTCCCCCGGGCTGCGCGGCAGACTTGATATCAGGAGCAGCAAGGCGGCACCAAACATGGCAATGGTGGCGGGTTCCTGGTGAATATCAT
>Ga0209633_10005617_pt1 | contig 10967 bp, 9 predicted proteins | sample Cruoilmetagenom1_FD_187290 | JGI IMG/M metagenome (GOLD analysis project Ga0209633, IMG submission 187290) | Oil polluted marine microbial communities from Coal Oil Point, Santa Barbara, California, USA - Sample 1 (SPAdes) (version 2) | ecosystem: Environmental > Aquatic > Marine > Oil seeps ... | reverse complement strand
CATTTTTGAACGGAGATCAAACTGGCCCGAATCGCGCAGCAACGGTTCCCGGTAGACAGGCAGGTCGATGAAGAGCGCCAGCGCGGTCAATCCAAGCCCCAAACCGATCGAAAGACCGAGGGCGACGGCATCGGACAGGCCGAAAATACGGCTGAAGCCGATCGCACGGGCGATGGGTTCTGGTTTCATCGTCATGTGGTATGGATCCTGTTAAGAATCTTGAACGATTCTAACCGCTGGCGGAACGACAGTACAATCGCTTGCACGTGCCGAGCCGGCAGGAACCGGGGCGCGGATGCAAAACGATAACGCTGACGAATGGGCATGCTCTTGTTTTCACCGCACTCTTACCCTATAGTAGCGCGCTATGATTCGGTTCCCGCAAACAGGCCTGATTGTCCTTCTGGTGCTTCTACAAATGGTGGCGCCACTGGTGCATGCGCATTCGGGCATCGACCGATCACCCGAAGGGGTGCATGTTCCGGGGCTGGAAGTCTTCGACACAGACGAGGAGAGTCAGGCGCGCTCGACCGCCCGGTATGAGTTGTATGGCCAGACGGGCATTATTGTCGGCATCGCGTCGGGTTTGAAGGATCGACCGACCGTTCCACAGTTCGATCCCGTCGCTGCGCCCTTGGGTCGGCTGTCTGAACCACCCGGGCCCCGAGTCTCCCCGGCAGAAGAGCGCCCGCTTCCACCCCCGCACTATCGGACTTCGTTTTATCACTCCTCCGCGCCCCGCGCTCCCCCTCGGTCCGCATTGACCTGAATACTGAAACCCGGGGATCAAGAAACAGTTATCGGAAAACCGGTTCATCCGTTCCGATCCCTGATCCCTGATCCCTGTTCCCTAATTCCTGTTTCGGAGCAAACAATAATGCGGAGCATACTCATTGCCTTCCGAATGCCCCTGGTCTGGGCGCCGGTGCTCTGCCTGGGCTTGTCAATGCCGGTCTATGCGGAGCAAACCCTCGTACCTCATTTCGACCCGCTGGTATGGGACAGTGGGTTGACTCTGAAGGATACTGTCCAGATAACGCTGGAACGCTATCCACAAACAGCGGTCGTCGGTGCCAAGCAGGAGCAAACCGATGCGCTGCGGCGGCGCAGTGATTCTCTGCTGGCCGGAGCACCGAACATCTATGCGATCTATGGCAACGACTTGCCATTCGATGACAGCGGCTATCACTATTTCGAAACCCAGCTGCAGCTGCCATTATGGAAATGGGGGCAGCGTGCCGCCGGCCAAAGCCTGGCCGAAGAGGCCGACAAAGATACCAAAGCCTATGCCGGAGCGCTGCAGCTCCAGGTCGCCGGACTGGTACGCGACGCATTGTGGGATCTGCGGCTCAAAGAGAACCTCCAGGATCTTGCCGATCAGGCGCTGACCCTGTCGGACCGGTTGGTGGAAACCGTCGAGCGGCGGGTCGACGCGGGTGATCTGCCGCGCGCCGATCTGGTGCTCGCCAAGAGCGACCGGATCGAAAAAAAGTCGGCATTGGCCCGAGCGGAAGCAGAATTGATGCACGCCCGCCGACGCTATATCACTCTGACCCAATCGAACCGGGCGCCTGCCGCGTTCGAGGAACGGCAAAGTGCGCGGGCCGAGATCGCCGACAATCACCCACTGCTGGCGGCCGCCAACGCCTATATTGCACGCCTGCAGGCCAATGTGCACTGGGTTCGTCGTACCGGTTCGGGAAAGCAGCCCAGCATTTACCTCGGCAGCAGACACGAGAAGGATTTCCGCAACGAGCCGACCATCGACAGTCTCAATGTCGCCGTCACCATCCCCTTCGGAGGCGACGCGGTGGCTGCGCCTAAAATCGCCAAGGCCAACCTGGCATTGACCGAAGCGCTGGCGGAGCGTCAATCTTTATTGCGCCGGCTGGGACAGGGGCTTCACGAAGCCAAACACGAACTGGAAGTGGACCGCGTCGAGCTCTCGCTCGCGGAAGAGCGAAAAAGCCTGTCGGAACAGTATCTCAGGATGAGCCGGATCGGCTTTCAAGCGGGTGAAATCCGACTCATCGATCTGCTGAAGATACAATCCCGTACCGAAGCCGCCATACGCAATGCGCGGGAACGCAGCATACGGCTGCAGCGCGATATCGCCCGATACAACCAGGCCGTTGGAGAATCGCCATGAACAGAAGCATACCCTTTGCCCTGATCGTTTTCATCACCATCTACTGGTTGCCGAATGCCCTGGGCGGGGCGCATCTGTCCCTCTCCGAGCAGCAGATCAAAAATATCGGCATCGAGATGATCACACCCGAATCGACTCAGGAGGTCCCTGTCGTACAGGCGTCGGCGCGCATCACCATACCACCGAATCAGGAATTTGTCGTCAGTGCCCCCTATTCTGGGCTGGTGAGCAGCGTCGAGGCGGCACTCGGTGAATGGGTGCGCAAAGGTCAGGTGCTGGCCCGGATCAACAGTCCGGAGTTGTTGACCTTGCAGCGCGACCTGCTCAATGACAGCAGCGAATTGCAGCTCGCTGCCGCCAAGATGCGCCGGGATGAAATGCTGCTGAACGAGGACGTCATATCGCAGCGCCGCTGGCAGGAGACCAGAAGCCAGTATAAGAAACAGGCTACACTGGTCAACGAAGCCAAACAGATGCTCCGCATCGCCGGTATGAGCCAAACCGAAATCCGACAGCTGCTGCGCACGAGGCGCCTGTCCAGCACGCTGAATATTCATGCGCCTGCCGGCGGCGTCATCCTGAAAAAAAAGATTGTCGCCGGGCAGCCCGTCGGTGCGCTGACGCCCCTGTTTCGGCTTGCCAACCTGGATAAGCTGTGGCTGGATATCAGTATGCCGCAGGAGCGCGTAAAGGCGATCGCCCTGAACGATCAGGTCACGATCGAGGGAAGCAACATCCGAGCAAAGGTGACGCTGATCGGCCAAAGCGTCAATCCCGACAATCAAAGCGTACTGGTTAGAGCGGTGATCGAGCGCAACGACAGCTCTGTACGGCCCGGTCAAAAAGTCACCGTGCGGCTGCTCAAGCCGGCCGGCCGGCCAATGTTCGACCTTCCGATCTCGGCTGTGATGCGCGCAGGGGAACAGAGCTATGTGTTTGCGCGTGTCGAAGGTGGGTTCGAGGCGCGGCGGGTGACGATCGCGGGAAGAGAAGGCCAATCGGTCACCATCAGCGAAGGGCTGAACCCGGGCCAACCGGTGGTCGTCAAGGGCGTGGCGGCATTGAAAGCCAATTGGTTGGAACTGGGAGGCGGTGACTGATGGGGCAGCTGATACAGTTCGCGCTGACTCAGCGGTTGTTGATGCTGCTGCTGGTCGCCGTGTTGATGGGCGGCGGCTGGCTGGCCGCCAAGAACATTCCCATCGATGCCTTTCCGGATGTCTCGCCGACCCAGGTCAAGATCATCATCAAGGCACCCGGCATGACCCCGACAGAGATCGAGCCGCGCATCACCGCACCGGTTGAGATCGAACTGCTCGGCATTCCCAAGCTGGTAATGCTGCGTTCGATCACCAAATATGCGTTGACCGACATCACCCTCGACTTCGAGGAAGGCACCGACATCTATTGGGCGAGGCAGCAGGTCGCCGAACGTCTCAATACGATCTGGGGCGATCTGCCCCCCGGCGTCACGGGCGGCATCGCGCCGATGACCACGCCGCTCGGTGAAATGTTCATGTTCACCATCGAAGGCGGCGACCTGACCTTGATGGAGCGGCGCAATTTGCTGGACTGGGTGATTCGTCCGGCACTTCGCACCGTGCCCGGTGTCGCTGATGTCAACGCGCTCGGCGGCTTCGTCCGCAGTTTCGAAGTGATTCCCGACAACGCCGGCTTGACGGCACGCGGCATCAGCATCCAGGAGTTGGCGCAGGCACTTCGATCGAACAACCGCAACGACGGCGCGGGCCGCATCAGCGAAGGCGAGGAGGCGCTGCTGGTGCGCGCCGAAGGCCGCATCAAAACGCTGGATGACGTCAAAAATATCGCCGTCGCCAAGCGCAATAGTGTACCGATCACCGTCGACGATATCGCCGATGTGCGCATCGGCGCTTTGACGCGTTACGGCGCAGTAACCAAGAATGGAAAGGGCGAGGTAGTCGAAGGGTTGGTGCTGAGCCTGCGTGGCGCCAACGCCGGCAAGGTGGTCGAAGGCGTCCGCGCAAAACTGGCGGATATCGAACCGGGCTTCCCGGAAGGGATCAAGGTCGATGTCTTTTATGATCGCGGCAGACTCGTTCAGCTGGCGGTCAAAACGGTCACCACGGCATTGGGCCAGGCCGTCGTCCTCGTGCTCATCGTTCTGGCGCTGTTCCTCGGCAACCTGCGAGCCGCGCTGACCGTTGCCTTGATCCTGCCGCTGGCGGGCCTGTTCACCTTCATTATGATGCGTCAGTTCGATATGTCCGCCAATCTGATGAGCCTCGGTGGACTGGCGATCGCCATCGGTATGCTGGTCGATTCCGCCGTCGTGGTAGTGGAAAACGTCATCAGCCACCTTGCCGATCAGACGAGAGCGAATCGCCTGCCGAGGCTGCATCTGATCTACCGCGCCACCCGCGAAGTCGCCGCTCCGGTCATCTCGGGGACCCTGATCATCATTATCGTCTTCCTGCCGCTGCTTACCCTGCAAGGTCTGGAGGGCAAGCTCTTTACGCCGGTTGCGATGACCATCGTTTTCGCGCTGAGCGGCTCGCTTTTGTTGTCTTTGACCGTGATCCCGGTGCTGGCCTCCTTCCTGTTGGGCAGGGTGTCGCATGAAGAGCCTTGGCTCTCGAGAACTTTGCATACGTTCTATCTGCCGGTATTGAACTGGTGCTTGCTGCGCAGCAGAGTGGTGATTTCTCTCGCGCTGATTCTGTTGCTGTTGACCGGCCTGGTTTATACCCGAATCGGCAGCACGTTCATGCCCAGCATGGATGAAGGCGATATCGTCGTGCAACTGGAAAAACTGCCATCGATCACCCTGGAAGAGAGCACCGTGCTGGACATGCAGGTGCAAAAAGCGGTCCTGCGGGAAGTGCCGGAAGTGCTCGATGTGATCTCGCGGGTCGGCTCTGATGAGATCGGTCTCGATCCGATGGGACTGAACGAAACCGATGCATTTTTCGCCTTGAAACCAAGGGAAGAGTGGCGCATGGGAAGCAAGAAAGAGTTGACCGATGCCATCCGTCAGGTGTTGAACGACATCCCCGGCGTCGCCTACGGATTCACTCAGCCTATCGAAATGCGCGTTTCCGAAATGCTGACCGGTGTTCGCGGCGACGTGGCAGTCAAACTCTACGGTGCCGATCTCGACATTTTGAACGCAAAAGCCGGAGAGATTGTCGCTGTTTTGCGCGCCATACCGGGTGCCAGCGATGTCTTCACCCGCCAAAATGAAGGTATGCAGTATCTCCAGGTTACCCTCGATCGTCCGGCGCTTGGGAGGATGGAGCTGACGGGCGACGAACTCGAAGAAATACTCCGTTCACAGGTGGAAGGATTGAACCTAGGTGTGGTACAGGAAGGGATCCAGCGAACACCGCTGATTCTGCGCGGCAAGGGCGACACCGCCGATTTTGCCGATCTGCAAATCGCACTGCCCGATGGCCGGCGCATTCCGTTGTCGGCCGTTGCCAGGCTCGATCGCGTCGAAGGCGTGGTGTCGATCGGGCGCGAGCAGGGCCAGCGGTTCGTCGTCGTTCGCAGCTATGTGAAAGGCAGAGACCTGGTCGGTTTCGTGGAGCAGGCCCAAAGGGAAGTGCGTGAGAAGGTCGAGCTGCCGACCGGCTATTACATCGAATGGGGCGGACAGTTCGAAAATCAACAGCGGGCCGCCGCGCGATTGGCGGTGGTGGTCCCGGTTTCGATCGGCCTGATCTTTCTGCTGCTGTTCTCGACTTTCGGCTCGGTCAGGCAGGCCCTTCTGGTGTTGACCAATATCCCTTTGGCATTGATCGGTGGCGTCTTCGCCCTGTGGATTTCAGGCGAGTATCTGTCGGTACCCGCCTCGGTGGGCTTCATCGCGCTGCTAGGGATCGCTGTGCTCAACGGCGTCGTCATGCTCAGTTATTTCAATCAACTTCGCACCATGGGAATGAAGATGGCGCGCGTCGTTGTCGAAGGCTCGGCCCGCCGGCTGCGACCGGTCCTGATGACCGCCGGTACCTCTGCATTCGGTCTGGTTCCCCTGCTCTTCGCCACCGGCCCCGGTTCCGAGATCCAAAGGCCGCTCGCCATCGTCGTCATCGGCGGTCTGGTCACCTCTACCCTATTGACGTTGATCCTGCTGCCCATGCTCTATCAACGCTTTGGTGAACCAAAGGAGACCAGCCGATGAACGCGCAAGAATACGAAGAATGCCAGGTGACGATCACCGTTTCGCCGAGTCTGGAAGAGATCCTGGTCGACTGGCTACTGAACTTTGGCAGCGATCACGATTTCGTCAGCTTCCCGGTCGACAGCCACAGCAGCGACCATGAAGGTCTCTCCCTGGCGGAACAGGTGGCCGGCCGGCAGAAGCGCCTGCGTTTCCAGATTGCAATCCGGTCCGAAGAACTCACGCCTTTTCTGGACCGGTTGAAACAGGATTTCCAGGGGACCGGGCTGCATTATCGGGTTGTGCCGTTTGTTGAGAGCGGGCATTTGTAGGCGCCTCATCCGGTGTGGGCCGGGACGAGTTTCTACCGAGACCGTTTTCGTCATCAAGTCAACCGGTGGGGGCGTAGGGCGGAACGCGAAGCAGTTCCACCGTCGGGAAACAGGGTCGGTGCTAGGAGGCTGTCCGAGAATAGCGATCGTAGCGAGGGCGAGACTGATTGAGTCAGATTTTTCGATCATTTGAGGCGAATAGTGGGCCTATTTAACGATAATGATCGGGAAATCTGGCCGATCAGGTTCGGCCGCAGTAGATCAGTCTATTCTCGGACAGCCTCCTAGGCGGTTCTCGAGACTTGAGCAAACGACGTACTCATCCAGCAGCTCATGCCGAGCGGACACGAAAGCAGCAAATGGAAAGCCAAAGGTGGTGCATAGGTAGTCGCTAGGCCGGAAAACTGAACAATATTCGAATACTTCAATGAGGTAATAAAATGAAGCCAGAACAAATAAAAGAGGAGATCAGCAGGTTGGGATTGTCCGAACAACTGCTGCTCGTCGAAGATATATGGGATGCTATTGCTGCCAGTAATTCAGAAATTCCCATGCCAACGTGGCAAAAGCGAGAGCTTGACAGAAGATACAAAGAATATGAAGAAGGAAAGCCAGCGCTTCATGATTGGGAGGATGTGCACAAGGACTTACGTGAAAAACACAAATGAAACTGCGTTACACAGAAAGAGCAAAGGATGATCTGGAACTGGCCTTTGCGTGGTACGAAAGACAGAGAAGAGGACTTGGGTTTGAGTTTTTGGATTGCATAGAAATCGCAATGAAGTCAATCCTCAATAATCCACGAATGCATCGAATTTCCTATTCGATATTCAGGGGATACGTGATCAGGCGATTTCCATTCTCGGTCTTCTATACAGTCGAAGACAAGGAAAGTGTGGTGCATTCGGTTTTTGATAATAGGCAGAACCCTGAGACAAGGCCATAATCCCCTCGCGGGTTTGCCCTTGCCGACGCCGACCGCCCCCGCGGTTATTTGCCAAGTTGAATAGCCGCAACGTAACAACATTTTTATGACACCATCCGATGATTGAAGCAGACGATTTTCTGGCCGCCGCCAAACAGGTCGGCTACGATTTTTTTACCGGTACGCCGTGCTCCTACCTCAAGCCGCTTATCAACAGGGTGATCGATGACGACGGCGTGGCGTTCGTGCCGGCGGTGAACGAGGGCGATGCGGTCGCCATCGCTGCCGGTGCCTGGCTCGGCGGTCGCCGCTCGGTGGTTATGTTCCAAAACTCCGGACTCGGCAATGCGGTCAACCCCATCACGTCGCTCTCGCAGACCTTCAAGATCCCCTTTCTCGGCATCGTGACCTGGCGCGGTGAGCCTCGAGGCGCGGTGGATGAACCGCAGCATGAATTGATGGGAGCAATCACCACCGATTTGCTGGAACTGATGCGGGTGCCCTGGATGCCGTTTCCGAACGAGCCACACAGGCTTAAACAAGCGCTGGCACAGGCCGGCGAGGTGATGGAGACGCAGCAAGCGCCTTTTTTCTTTGTTATGAAAAAGGGTGATGTGGCGCCGTATGAGTTGAACGATTCGCTGGAAACAGGCCGGATATGCAGCGTGCATCCGGCGGAAGGAGCGGTGCATAATGGCGGATCGCCCTTCGGGCATCCGCCGTACACGGCGGTCACGCGGACCGAGGCGCTCCAGGCGATCAAAGGCTCGCTCGATAAAAAGAGCTGCATCGTGGCCACCACCGGAAAAACCGGGCGCGAGCTATTCGAAATCGGCGATGAGGCGCGGCAGTTTTACATGGTGGGGTCGATGGGGTGTGCGCTTTCGATCGGGCTGGGACTGGCGCTGACTCGAAGCAGTCAGCCGGTTTGCGTCGTCGACGGCGACGGCGCCTTGATGATGAGAATGGGGGCGATGGCGACCGTCGGCCGGCTTGCCCCATCCAATCTGATTCATGTCGTACTCGACAACTGCGTTCATGATTCGACCGGCGGGCAGCAGACCGGCTCCGAGGCGCTCGGTTTTTGCGGCGTTGCTCAAGCCGCCGGCTACAGGAAGATTTTCTCGACCGATGACCCGCAGGCACTCGGCCGCTTCATCGAGGAAGCACAATCGGGGCGGCAGCTCGCGTTCGTTCACTTCAGTATCCGACCCGGATCACCCAAGAAGCTCGGACGGCCGACCGTCGAGCCGCCGCAGATGGCTCGAAGGGTCCGCGCATTCTTATCGGAGCAGCAGCCATGACGGAGAGGATCGGCAAAGAGCTGTCGCGAAAGATACTGCTGAACCCGGGACCGGCCACCACGTCGGCTGCTGTCAAGCGTGCTCAGCTGGTCGAGGATATCTGCCCGCGTGAGGCGGAGTTCGGCGAGCTGATCGCTCGAGTCCGGGAAAAATGCACCACCGTCGTTCACGGCCATCCGGGCTATGAAACCGTTCTGCTCGGAGCTTCCGGTACCGGAGCGGTCGAGGCCTGCCTGACCTCGTGCGTGAATCGGGAACGCGGCGCCGTCCTGATCATCGAAAACGGCGCCTATGGCGAGCGGATGAAGGCGATCTGTCAGTCGTCGGGCGTACCGTGCGAAAGCATCGCCTTCGACTGGGAAGCGCCTGTCGATTTGAAGATCATCGCATCGCATCTGGCGGAACGGAGCGGGCGCATCACAGCGCTGGCCTTCGTTCACCACGAAACGACCGTCGGTATTCTCAATCCACTCGACGAGCTGACCGCGCTCGGCAAGCAGTACGGACTCGAAGTCATCGTCGATGCCATGTCCTCCTATGCCGGAATAAAGATCGACCTGAGCGCGACGCCGGTCGATTATCTGATCTCGTCGTCGAACAAGTGCATTCAAGGCATGGCAGGCCTCGGAATCGTCGTCGCCAATCGGGAGGCACTGGAGCGGAGCCGGAAGTACCGGAGCGGCAACTACTATTTCAATCTCTACGAGAATTACCGCAGCCAAAAGATGGAGCGGCAGTTTCTCTTTACGCCGCCGGTGCAGGTGCTGTATGCACTGGAGGCGGCGCTGGACGAGTTTTTCACCGAAACCGGCGAAGCCCGATTCGAGCGCTACGCATCGCTCTACCGCATCCTGCTCGAAGGCATGACGCGACTCGGCTTCAAGACCCTGGTCGAGCCGGAACATCACGCGATGCTGCTGACCGCGTTCATCGAACCGGACCACCCGCGCTATGATTTCGATGCCATGCACAATTTTTTCTTTGCCAGAGGCATCACCATTTACCCGGGGAAAAGCCCGCGGCACGACACTTTCCGGATCGCCAATATCGGCGATCTCACGGCGGACGACATGGCTCTGTTCCTGAGGCTGATGGGCGAGTATCTGACAAGCCATGGCATCAGCCCTCTTTACCCTCAATGATCCCGGATGGCACAAGACGATGAGCGGTAAAGAAACAATCGGCCGATTGATCAGTTTGAGCCTCTTCTACCTGGTGGTCGTCTTTCTTCTTCTGGAAGGTGGCCTGCGCCTCTATTATACCGTCACCGACAAAGTGCCTCCTCACTTCGATTATTCGCTCAGGAAGGAGTGGGAATGGGTCAAGCAGCGGGCGGTCGACGGGAATGCCTCCTTCAACAAGGAGTTCGACTATGATCCGTGGATCGGCTGGAACAACCGGGCGAACATCGATACCGATGAAGTGAAAACCAACGCTCAGCACATGCGCAACGAAAAGGAATTCAGCCTGGAATCGGAAGTTGGTCGCGGGCGGCTGCTGATTGTCGGTGACAGTTTTTCGTTCGGCTACGGCGTTTCCAACCCGCAAACCTTTGCCTATCAGCTGGCCGACGAATACCTGCCGGACTGGGATGTGATGAACATGGCCGTTTCGGCGACTGGCACCGACCAGCACGTCATCAGCTATGAACGCTACGGCAAGCAGTTCCGCCCGGATATCGTCGTGCTGGGCTTTTATCTGCTCGACTACAACCGCAACACGATCCGCTTCCGCTTTTACGCCAAGCCGATGTTTCAGGCCGACGGCAACCCTCTGAAGCTGACCAATTCACCGGTACCGGCGCCCGAGCGCTTATACGATGATTATCGATACGGAAGAAAAACCATCGGCGGCTGGGGCTACTCCTACGTGCTGGCCGCTTTCATGCAGCCCATCATCAGTCATCGCGTGCGCGATCGTTCGGAAGGCGCCTTGGGGCGACAGGTACTGGCCGGGCTGATGCGCCGATTCGAGGAGCAGGTTAGCGCGGAAGGGGCGACACCGGTTTGGCTGATCCTGCCCGACCGCGATATTGTGGAGCAGGGGCAGTCGAAATATGAAGCAATCGAAGCGTTCAGCGAAAAAACCGCCAAGGAATTGGGTATGCCCAATCGGA
>Ga0209633_10005615_pt1 | contig 10968 bp, 8 predicted proteins | sample Cruoilmetagenom1_FD_187290 | JGI IMG/M metagenome (GOLD analysis project Ga0209633, IMG submission 187290) | Oil polluted marine microbial communities from Coal Oil Point, Santa Barbara, California, USA - Sample 1 (SPAdes) (version 2) | ecosystem: Environmental > Aquatic > Marine > Oil seeps ... | reverse complement strand
AACATAGGTATACTTCACGCTCCAAACCCTCAATACGAAATGATTTAATAAGAACTGACTATGAAAATAAACTGGTTTAAATACGCCGCCCCAATGAATTTCTATTCACTGGCAGGCAAGATGATTCCCTTTTTCTGGATGGCTGCAATCGCGCTTATCGCTATTGGTTTATATTGGGGTTTCTTCAAAACAGCAGATGTTTTAAATGATCAGAAACAATATTATCGAATTATTTATGTACATGTAGCATCTGCCTGGATGGCAATGTGGCTTTATGCTGTGATGGTTTTTTGGGCCATGGTAGGCTTAATATTTAATACCCGGCTATCCTATATGATGGCGTCTGCTACCGCCATAACCGGAACAATTATGACTCTTATCGCCTTGATAACCGGAGCGATCTGGGGCAAAACAAGTTGGGGAACATGGTGGGACTGGGATCCTAAGCTAACGACATTTCTCATTTTGCTTTTTGTTTATATCGGTTATATTGCCCTGCAATCGGCGATTGATGACACGCGCCGTTCTGACAAAGCCTCGGCATTGTTAGCATTGGTGGGTTTAGCGCTAGTTCCCGTTATTTATTATGCGGTTAATTGCCCTGACCCAAATCAATGTGCATCATTGCATCAAGAGTCATCATTAAAGAGAGTAGAATCGAATATTTTGATTGGCATGTTAGTGACCACACTTGGCTTCTGGATGTATAGTTTTGCGACCATACTAATGCGCGTTAGAAATATTATTCTGGAGCGGGAACGAAAAACATCCTGGGTGTCTAAATTAAAGGAGACCAGCTAATGAGCGAATTCTTTCACATGGGTGGCTTTGGTGCTTATATTTGGAGTGCTATGGGAGCCGCAGTATTTTTAATGTTATTAGAGCCTATACTATTAGTAATGAAAAGACGTTCGGTTCTACAGGAAGTTAAACGCGGCAAACGTCTGGAAGAAAGACGCAAACGCGACTTGCAACAATAGACGAAGATAAGGTAGAAGACTATGAAACCAAGAAATAAACGAATCATTTTTGTTTTACTCGCACTTCTTAGTGTTGGTGCAGCTTCAGCACTAATCAGTAAAGCAATGCAGGGAAATTTAAATTACCTGTATTCACCTGAGCAGGTTCTAGCAGGAGAAGTTGCGCCTAATACAGTCTTCCGACTGGGAGGCTTGGTTAAAGATGGTAGTTTGAAACGTAGTGAAACTGAATTAGAAGCGCGTTTTGTTGTAATGGACAATCGAGGTAATGAGATTACTGTTGTGACAAATAAAATCTTACCAGACTTATTCAGCGAAGGTAAAAGCCAGGTATCGAGAGGTAAAATGGATGACAAAGGACTTTTCATTGCAGAAGAAGTTCTTGCCAAACATGATTCCGAATATATGCCAAAAGAGCTTGATGATATTTTAAAGAAAGAGCATGGACCAGCGCCAGCTAAAGGTGGTGCACCAGCTAAAGGAAGTGCGCCAGCTAAAGAAAGCGCGCCAGTCAAAAATAGCTCACCCGTTAAAGAGGGCGTACAATAATGATTCCTGAAATAGGGCACTTTGCCTTAATTCTCGCTTTATCGGTTGCAATCGTTCAAGGCATTTTCCCTCTTTGGGGCACATTCACGGGTAAGCCACAATGGATTTCAATGGCAAAGCCTGCCGCCTACGGACAGTTGTTTTTTATCGTAATTTCTTTTGCATGCCTTTTGTATGCTTTTGTTGTCAATGATTTCTCAGTAAAATACGTAGCAAATAACTCAAACTCTCAAATGCCGACGGTATTTCGTGTTTCAGCTCTTTGGGGCGCGCATGAAGGCTCTTTATTACTCTGGTCAATGATTCTATCAATATGGGGCGCAGCCGTTGCTTTTTTCAGCAAAGGCATTCCACCCATTATGTTGTCACGTGTATTAAGTATTATGGGTCTGGTTGGTGTTGGCTTTATGCTATTTGTTATCATCACTTCAAATCCATTCGAACGCCTATTACAAATTCCATTAGAAGGTCGCCAACTCAATCCTTTATTACAAGATTTTGGATTAATCATTCATCCACCTATGCTCTATATGGGTTATGTGGGATTATCGGTTGCATACGCCTTTGCGATGGCAGCGATGATCGGTGGCAGTCTTGATGCTTCATGGGTTCGCTGGGCAAGACCTTGGACAAACATAGCATGGGTATTCTTAACATTTGGTATTGCGCTAGGTAGTTGGTGGGCGTATTACGAGCTTGGTTGGGGCGGCTGGTGGTTCTGGGATCCGGTAGAGAACGCGTCCTTAATGCCTTGGATTGTGGGAACTGCATTGATACATTCTTTAGCGGTTACCGAAAAACGCGCCACCTTTAAAACATGGACAATTTTATTATCCATACTCGGCTTCTCATTAAGCTTACTAGGTACTTTTCTAGTACGTTCAGGTGTACTTACCTCTGTTCATTCTTTTGCTTCTGATCCTGGACGTGGATTGTTTATCCTGATTTTCTTATTGGTAGTTATTGGTTCATCATTAGTACTGTTTGCATTTAGAGCACACAAGCTACGATCAGTAGGTTCATTCTCATTGGTTTCTCGCGAGTCAGGATTATTAGTTAATAATGTGATTCTACTTGTAATGACCGCAACTGTATTACTGGGAACATTGTATCCCTTGATAATTGATGCGCTAGGGCAAGGTAAAATCTCAGTAGGCCCTCCCTATTTCAATGCCATTATGGTGCCATTAGGCATTATTTTGTTTTTTGTGATGGGCTTTGGTTTTCATCTTCGCTGGAAGAATGATTCACTTTCAAGGGTTTTAGGGAAAGTTTGGATGCCTTTAGCCGCTAGTTTGGTTGCTGCATTTGTATTGCCAATTGTAGTTGTTTCTGAGTTTAATCTTAAAACTGTTGTTGGTTTGTTTGCCGGAAGCTGGATAACGCTATCTGCACTCATGTGGGTAGTCAGTCTTGGTCGCTCTCCCTTTAAATTACCATTGGCGAGTTGGGGGTCTGTGATTGCGCATATTGGCATGGCAATGACTGTTATCGGTATAACCCTCGTGTCGCTTTACGATACTGAAAAAGATGTACGTCTTGAAAAAGGCCAAAGCTATGAAATGGCAGGTTATAAATTTGCTTTTGAAGGTGTTGAATCACATAAGGGTGCAAACTATTTGGCGAACCGTGCCACCATGGTAGTCACTCAAAATGGAAAGCAGATAACAACGGTACACCCTGAAAAGCGTGATTATGGTCGAGATGCGATGCCAATGACGGAAGCGGGTATTGATGCTGGTTTTACACGCGATCTATTTATAGCATTGGGTGAGCCACTGGGGAAAGAAGCCTGGAGTTTCCGTCTTTATCACAAACCATTCGTACGCTGGATTTGGTTGGGTGGAATTCTGATGGGGCTAGGTGGCTTTTTAGCAGCATTGGATAAGCGCTATCGCCGAATGAGAAAGATTGCGTTTGACCCTGTCAGGGAGACTAAAACAAAATCTCAGGCACAGGATGGAGTGACTGCATGATGTTGAGTGATTTAATAACAGCTCCTTCCCTGCTTTTAGTCTTTCTAAACAAGCAAACTATATGCCTGATACTAAAAACTGGGGGGGGTGCCATATGAACAAAAAGTACTTTATTCCACTGTTTGCTTTCGTAGCTTTAATCGGTTTAATGCTATTTGGTTTATCTAATGACCCCAAATTAATCCCATCACCTTTCATAGGACAACCTGCTCCGGCATTTACCTTGCCTCGCCTTTATAAACCTGAGCAAACTGTCTCAGTTGAAGAAATGAAGGGCAAAGTATGGATATTGAATCTTTGGGCTTCGTGGTGTCATTCTTGTCGTGCAGAACATGCAGTTTTAACCAAGCTAATTAAGAAAGAAACTATCCCGACCATTGGTTTGAATTACAAAGATCACGGTACAGAAGATTATGGCAATGCGGCGGTTCAGTGGCTTTCGGCTCTGGGTAATCCTTATTACGCGGTTGCGGTTGATACTGAAGGTATGGCAGGTATTGACTGGGGTGTGGTTGGTGTACCAGAAACCTTCGTGATGGATAAAAAAGGCATTGTCCGTTATAAATTTACAGGACCTGTTTATCAACAAGCTGTTGATGAAACCTTGATTCCTCTGATAAAGAAATTACGCGAGGAAAAAGGATGAAAGTTACTCTAAATCGCATTGTATTTTTTGTTTGCATCGGCTTAATGACAAGTAGCTTCGCCGTAAAAATCGAGTTCCATGATTTTGCCAATAAACAACAAGAGAAGCTTTATTTACAGCTAATCGCCGAATTACGTTGTGTCAAATGTCAAAATCAGAACCTGGCTGAATCGAATGCTGAACTCGCCACTGATATGCGCGAAAAAACCTATGAGATGGTGGTTAAAGGCGGATCACGACAAGATGTTGTCAAGTATATGACAGACCGATATGGTGATTTTGTTTTATATAAGCCCCCTTTTAAAGTGCAAACCTTATTGTTGTGGATTGGCCCTCCCATATTCTTGTTTTTAAGCTTATTTATGCTATTTAAGCTGATTCGAAATCAGAAAAGCGAACCTCAGGATACGCTCAGCGATGCTGACCGAGAATCAATGCGCGAACTCCTCAATTCAAATTCAAAAAAAGATAAATAATTACTAGAGATCCCCCTTATGTTCTGGATTATAAATGCGATACTGATATTAATCGCACTTGCTTTCGTTTTACCATCCCTGTTAAAAAAACATAGCACCCTTAAAGATGGTCGCCGTGAACAGAATATTTTCATTGCCAATGAACAGTTAAAAGAACTTGAAACACACCTCGAGCAGGGAGAAATTGATAGCGTAGATTATCAATCAACCCGTGACGAGCTTGAGCAATCACTGTTTTCTGATGTAAATGAGTTAGGTGATTCACCACTTCAGACTAATTCTAATTCATCTGTATTAAGCACCACTTTTATTGCTTTATTAATTCCAGTTATTGCAATTTCTGTTTATCTTAAAGTTGGCAATCAGGCTTATACAGAAGAAATTGATTCAAAAAAAGCAGTCGTTAATGCTCTCCCTAAAAAAGCTGATGGCACAACTGATATAGATGCCATGGTTTTGGGTTTACAGAAAAAGATGGAAGCAGATCCAAATAATGCCAAAGGCTGGTTTATGTTAGGGCGTTCTTACATGGTGCTAAAGCGTTACCCTGATGCTACAAAATCTTATGAGAAAGCACTAAAGCTTAAACCAGAGTCAGCCGACATCATGCTATCACTAGCTGATTCTTTAGCCATGTTAAACAATGGCGAAATCACTGGGCGACCCGTCGAATTAATTAACAAAGCACTAGAAGTACAACCAAATAACCTCACCGGCCTGTGGCTAGGTGGAATGGCAGCACGCCAACAAGGAAAATACTTAATCGCCATTGATCGTTGGAAAAGAGCATTGTCGCAGGTCAGTGATCCAGCCGAGCGCAAAGAAGTTAATTCCTTAATTTCAGAAGCTATGACTCAGCTATCACCCACGCAAAAAGCAAAATTAGCAGAAACTTCAATAGCTGCGCCAAAAACCACCACCGTTGCCGATATAAAAGTTAAAGAAAAAGCTCCTGAAAACAAAACAGATAGTAACGGCATCAGTGTATCTGTTTCGCTTTCAGAAGAAATGAAAAGTAGAGCTAGTCCAACTGATCTGGTCTTTATTTATGCTAAGGCCATGAGTGGCCCACCAATGCCTTTAGCTGCAGCCAAGGTTCAAGTGAAAGATTTACCCGTAGAAGTTTTCTTAAATGATGAAATGGCAATGATGCCAAATTTAAAGCTCTCTTCTTTCACTGAAGTAATTGTAGGCGCAAGGGTTTCAAAATCAGGCCAGCCTATCTCACAGAATGGCGACCTGTTCACAGAGAAACCTTCTATTAAGGCGGGTCAGAAAGTTGATTTGAATATAGATTCAGTGGTAATTAAATAATCATATAAATGCTTGCTGATACCAACGGTTTCACTCTAATAACAATACGGCTACGCCTCACCCTCTGGGTCAGCTGAAGCTGTTGTCTCATTTCGTTCGGCGGGTTATCCGTTTCAAACAATAATACAATGAGCTTCATAAAAAAGTGAAGAGCCATGAAGACTGTCAAAGTATTCGTAATCACTCATAAAATCTGTAAAATTCTCCCTCATTTTAGAGACACTCTTTTTTCTACAAACACTCTGTTATCACCTTCAATCGGACAAGCAAGCAGGCGTGATATTGTCTTTGAAACAATAGTTTCATAACTTGCCGAGGATAGGCACAACTTCCTCCAGATTTTCAAATTTACCTTATCAATCCAAAACACAATAACTTACACACAACTTTTCTGATAAAGGTCAAGAACTGCTCTTCATAAATAGTACAAACTGAAACTTTCTAAGGAATGGCTTTGGTTTGTTCGTATTGATGGTTAGTTAATGGTGACTAATATCACTAAGATCCTTCAATATCAAGGAAGAGAAATGAAAAATATTTTACTTGCACTGTTTTTACTAACAGCAAATATTAGTGTATTTTCTGAAAATAATTCAAACCCGATAATGGATGGAGAACCCAGCTGGATACCGGATTTTGACTATTTATGGAGCGGCAGTATTCCTGACGCTGACATTGAGTCTACTTTTGATGCCGACCAAGGCAGTAATGTGATTAATCTCCTTGCCGAAGGGGAGGATCGCTTCTTTACCTTCAGACCGCCATACAGCACAGCGGGTGTTGACCGTGTCAGCTTTGATGCTAAAACAAGTAGTAAGGTAAAGCGGATTGAAATTAAAATTGAAACCAGCGATGGTAACTGGTACCGCTTTTTGTTCAAAACCAAGTACCGTCTAAGAACCAAAGGGCACCGTATCTATGTTCCCCTAAATGCTTTTGTGATAAATCAGTGGGGTCACCACGAGTACCACTTCCTTGATATTCTAAGAAAACTCTCCGGCAATTACACATTAGAGGTCGAGAAAGTTCAACGCATTGTCTTTAAAACACAAGATCTGTCTCTGGACAATATCCGCTTTTATGACAGCAACAACGACACGACACTGGATACCGATAATGATGGCATTCCCGATATCACTGACAGCGATGATGACAATGACGGCTTTTCTGATACAGAAGAAATTGCAGCAGGAACCGATCCCTTAAATGCCGATTCGAAACCTCAGGATAGCGGCAATAACACAAACTTACTTGCCTACTGGAAACTCGACGAAAGCACCAGTAGTAGTGCCCTTGATGCTAGTGGCAATGGTCATGAAGGGACAGTGAATGGTGCTGCCAGCTGGGTGGCAGGTATGCATTCAGGCGCACTCTCGGTAGACGGTGCAACTGATATAAGCATTTCCATAGATAGCCGTTTGCAACCTGAATCATTGACTCTTTCTGCCTGGATCAAAGTTACCCCAGGGCTGAACGACTGGGGCTGGATTGCTGGCGAAGGAGATAACTATGGCCTGTTTGTTGATCGCAGATATGAGCAAAACAGCCTCATCTTCTACTACTACAATGGTACAACTTGGGTCAATATCAGTGCTCCGCTCACATCCCTTAGGGATAGCCAATGGCACCATGTAGCAGCAAGCTTTGACAGGGCCAGTGGTATGAGCAAGTTGTATGTTGATGCTCAACGGGTATCCAGAGGCAGAGCCAGAGGTTCTTCGATTGTCTATTCAAGAGGAGAGGGTTTCCGCATTGGCTCCATGGATGGCTCGCGCCATTTCAAAGGCATTATTGATGATGTACGCCTATATAGCAAAGCCTTAAGTTCGGCTGCCATTGCGACACTTTCTATTGACGGCTCAACAGGTGGTGGTAACGGAGAAAAAGTTGATCAAACCATTACCTTGGAAGGCTTGCCAGATGAACATATACTCTGGCCTGAAGGCGATGCTAAAAACTGGTTTTATATCACGGCTTCGGCAAGTTCAGGGCTTCCGATTACAGTTACTACTGAAGGGTGTCATCTTAATTCAACTACGAAAATAATATATTATGCAGATAAATTTGTTGTGAAGAGTCCAACGACCTGCACCATTACGGTAACACAGGAGGGGAATGACAGCTTTAATCCTGCACCTGAATTATCAAAAACACTCGTTGTTAATAAGTACCTTAATTTTCCTATAACATTTGATATTGACGGCCCAACCCCAAAGAAAGCGGGAAGTGCTTACGATATTCGTGCATTTGGTGATCCTTCTTTAGGTTTTGAGCACATCTGGATTGATGATTTTAAATCACGAACACCAACCATTTGTAGCGCCGATGGCAATACAGTCTATTATCTGGCAGCGGGTGATTGCACCATCAGGGCATCTATTAATAATGAAAGGTTGGAAGGTTCCGCCACCGTAACGCTTGCTGTTGTTAAACAGGAACAAACAATTAGTTTCAATCCACCTGTAAGCAAAACCATTGGTGATGCACCTTTTAGAATTGGTGCATCGTCAACCTCTAAGCTTCTTGTTGACTTTCGTTCCCAGTCTCCCGGCATCTGTAGCGTAACAGGAAATACTGTCGCTATCTTGACGACAGGCAATTGTATTATCACCGCGATACAACAAGGCAACAGAGCTTATCATCCCGCAGAAAATGTTAGCCGAACTATTGTTATAACTGAAACCAAAATAGAATTAATCGCAAGCATTGATACTTTTGACCCTGACGGCATAGAGATTGCAGATAATCGAATCTTTGTCACAGATGATGATAGCGTTAATGTCAAAGTTTTTAATCTGGACACGCTAGAATTTATCACATCTTTTGGAAAGCAAGAGATAAATTCTCCCAATGGTCTGGGCATCTATGGAAACCGTATCTTTGTTACATATATTGGGAGAACTGATGAAATTGAGGTGTATGATTTAGATACATACGCACATTTAGCTACTATTTCCGGTGGTCATCTTGCAAACCCTAATGATCTTGAATTTGCCAATAACAAGCTTTTCGTTACGGATGGTTTGACTCCTGACCAAGGGGGAAGCATTAAGATATTTGATTTAAGCACATTTGACTATATTGCTTCTTTTGGGACTAACGATTTAACTGACCCCAGAGGGATTGTCATTCACAATGATGAAATTCATGTGACTGATGAAGATAGTGTCAAAATTTTTGATTTGAATACACTTGATCTGCTTGAAGAGTATGGTCCTGTTGCCAATAGCGAAGGTATATTCTTAGCAAATAACAAAATTTTTGTAGCATCGATTGATTATCAGACTATTAAGGTCTTTGATTTCAAAACTAAAGAATTTATCACTTCATTTGCGACAATTGACCCTCAAAGAGATGGTATTGCTGTTTTCCAGAATAGAATATTTGTTTCAGACAGAAACGATCATCGGATAGAGATTTTCAATAATCCTTTTTATTAATGAATCATTCTACATTCTTTGCATCACATCAATACCAAGTAAATTCAGTCCAGTTTTTAATGTATCTGCGGTAAGTTGTGATAGCTGTAAGCGACTTTGTTTCAAATCACCTTCGGCTTTCATAATCGGGCAGGCTTCATAGAACGTCATAAAGTTGCCTGCAAGCTCATATAAATAATTACATAGAATATTGGGCGTACCATCTTTTGCAACAATCTCGATTGCTTCGACCAGTTGTTGTAGTTTAATCGCAAGTTGGCGTTCTGCTGGTTCAGTTAGCAATATTTTATAATCCGCATTTTCTTGCGCATTGTAATCCGCTTTTCGAAAAATACTCTGGATTCTGGTATAAGCATATTGTAGATAAGGCGCGGTATTGCCTTCAAAACTGAGCATGGTATCCCAGTTGAAAATATAATCCGACGTTCTATTTTTACTTAGGTCTGCATATTTTACTGCACCTATTCCCACTGTCTTAGCAATACTTTTTCGACTTGCTTCGTCCAGATCAGGATTCTTTTTAGAAACCAGATCAAAAGCTCTTGATTGAGCTTCATCCAGTAAATCAATCAGTTTGACTGTGCCACCTGATCTGGTTTTAAATGGCGTGCCATCTTTACCCATCATGGTTCCAAATGCCATGTGTTCAAGCTGAGTAATCTCGGGTAAGAAACCTGCTTTTTTACCTACCGCAAAAACCTGCTTTAAATGCAGACTCTGGCGCGCATCAACCAGATATAAACCACGATCCATTGCCAGCTTATTATGACGATAACGCAGCGCTGCAAGGTCAGTCGTCGCATACAAATAACCACCATCCGACTTTTGCACTATCATCGGGATTGTCTTGTCATCCTTGCCTTTAAATTCATCTAGAAAAACACATTGTGCGCCCTGATCTTTGGTCAGCAATTTTGCTTTATCAAGATCTTGAATAACATTGGCTAGATCATCATTGTAGGCACTCTCTGGCATCACATCATCACGAGTCAGTAACACACCTAGAACCTTATAAATGGCATCGCAATGATCCAGTGAAGTATCAATAAACTGTTTCCACAGCTTTAAAAATTTCGTGTCACCCGCCTGTAACTTAACGACATTTTCACGCGCTGTTTTAGCAAACTCTTGATCTTCATCGAAACGTACTTTGGCTGCTTGATAGAACTTTTCTAGATCAGCAAGCTGGATTGAAATGTCAGTGCCCTGCCCTGAACGACTTTGTTCCTCAAAAAAGGTGAGCAGCATGCCAAACTGTGTTCCCCAATCACCCACATGATTTTGACGAATTACTTTGTGCCCGCTAAAATCCAGCACTCTTGCAATAGAATCTCCGATAATAGTGGAACGTAAATGGCCAACATGCATTTCTTTGGCAAGATTTGGCGCGGAGTAATCAATCACCACTGTCTCTGGGCTACTTGTTTTTTCTATTCCAAGATGTTCAGAGCTTAGAGTCTTTTCGGTCTCTGCCTGTAACCACTCATTTTTCAAATGAATATTAATAAAGCCGGGGCCTGCAACCTCCAACTTATCAACAATGCCTGATAAATCTAGCTTTTCCAAAACCTTAGCCGCCAAATCACG
>Ga0209633_10005614_pt1 | contig 10969 bp, 8 predicted proteins | sample Cruoilmetagenom1_FD_187290 | JGI IMG/M metagenome (GOLD analysis project Ga0209633, IMG submission 187290) | Oil polluted marine microbial communities from Coal Oil Point, Santa Barbara, California, USA - Sample 1 (SPAdes) (version 2) | ecosystem: Environmental > Aquatic > Marine > Oil seeps ... | reverse complement strand
GTGATCGAGACCTGCCGTTTACGTGCCCGTTCGCCCTGGCGTTATTTGGAAACTGTTATCACCGCCGGCCGGGCCGGGTTGCCAGTGCCACGTTTGCCTGTTGCTGCATAGGGGGGTGAACACTTACATGGAAGAAGCAAGCGTTAGAGGCGATTCCGGAAGCATTTTCGAGCAAGAGGAAACGACAGGAGGATGATCAGGAGGCATTGGTAGATGAATTATACAAGCAGATTGGGCAGCTTACGGTAGAACGGGATTGGTTAAAAAAAAGTTATGACCTACCCGCTTGAGACCAAGAAAATGTGTATTGAGCCGGAATATGACAAATTGAGCATCCGGAAACAGTGTGCACTGTTGGATTTAAATCGGTCGAGCTGGTATTACCAGCCGGCGGAAGAAGACCCCTACAACCTGTTGTTGATGCGTGAGCTGGATGAACAATACACGAAAACCCCATTTTACGGGGTGCGCAGGATGACGATCCACTTGAGGAACTTAGGGCATGAGGTTGGCCCCAAGCGTGTCAGGCGGTTGTTGAGGACCATGGGTCTGGAGGCGATCTACCCGAAGCCCAAGCTGAGCCAGTCGAATCCGGAACACAAGGTCTTCCCTTATCTTCTGCGGGGGTTGACAATCGAGCGGTGCAATCAGGTCTGGAGCACGGGTATCACGTACATTCGGCTGGAGAAAGGGTTTGTGTATTTGATGGCGATTATCGATTGGTACAGCCGCTATGTACTGAACTGGGCGCTCAGTACCACACTGGAGGCCGACTTTTGCATCGAAGCACTATCGGTAACACTGGCGCATAGCCAATGCGAAATATTCAATACAGACCAAGGAAGCCAATTTACCACCAATCGGTTTACGAAGCCTCTGTTGGACAAAGGCATCCAGGTGAGCATGGATGGCGGAGGGCGGGCGTTGGACAATATCTTTGTCGAACGACTCTGGCGTTCAGTCAAATACGAAAAGGTGTATTTGCAAGATTTCAGGGCTGTCAGTGACGCCTTCCAGGGACTGAAGGAATATTTCGAGTTTTACAATCATGAGAGGCCTCATCAGTCATTGGATGACAAAACGCCCGCTGAAGTGTATTTGGCTGGTACAATGCAATGATGCAGGGTCGAGGGGCGGACTCCCATGACAAACTAGCGTTAAAATTCCTATCCATCAAAACAGAGGAGTGGAAGCGAGAACTGCTGTATCAGTCGACTGAATGGGGGAGCCTGTGACTACCCGAGTCAGCAGGGCCGCTGTTGGTTGTGTGCTGTCTAGAAATAGCAAACAAGGGAACCCTGGGCTTAATTCCTGGGGTATAGAATCGCAGTTAAGGACGAGGGGTTCATGGGGCTCCACCAGCTTTGTTTGGGAGACTTGGTTTCCCTGGCTATCCGTCCAGATGATTGTCATCCTGTTGGTCTTCCTGGAATGGAGACTCGCGACTGAGAGAGATGTCGAGGTCGACTCCTCGCAAAGCAGGTCCGCGATCAGCCGGTGTTTGGCACCCTGCTTCCCAAAGTCAAAGTGACTATTGGCCGCATCAGTGGGGGGAATAAAGAAAACAATGCCGAGAAGACATCCGAATAGACCTATGGCTTTGATTGGGGTGTGCATTACTGATCTCCTTTCATTCGAATTGAACAATAATCTTGCATGGCAAGAGGATCCCACATAAAGGGCCTGCCTTTGGCCAACATATCTTTCGCATGGATAGCTAGTCTATCCCTTTTTCAACCGCGGTTCAAGCAATATCGGGTCTGTTCAGGATACGTGTAAAAAGTAGTAACCTCAGCGCGCTTCCTCGTCAGGTCGGTACCTGTCGAAAGCCAGCACCCGGTGCAGGGTATCCAGGAAAACACTCGCAAACACCTCATACTGCCGGGTGGCAAACTGTGCCATCAAAAAATCCTTGGTGAGGTTCGGATCGGTCAGCAGATCCGAGCGCCGAAACTGCGCCTCGAGCAGGCTGCGGGTAAACGCAAGCAGTTCCTCTGCCGTCACCGGCCGCATGACATGATATTCCCAGGGGTCTTCCGAGGGCTGGAACAGCGATGGCTCCGGTGGTGGAGGTTCTGAAAAATCGAGCGACATCTGCTCCTTCACGACCGGAAACCTTTGGGCATCTGTCTGAGACCAGGCCCTGCTCAGGATATCCTCCGGCATCGAAGCGAGATAGCGCAGGAACACATCACGCGAGCCCAGGGCAACCTCATGCAAAAGAGAGACGGTTTTTTCAAGGCGGGAGCGATCTTCTGGGCTGGCGCTGTCGAAAGCAGCCAGAAGCTGATCTTTGGTATCGAACGCATCGTATTTCCGGGCCACGAGAAGAAAAAGCTGCGCTCAGCATACCACCGAGAGACCGTTCCCTGTCAAAGGCAGGGGTTCCAAAGGCTAGCTATCGGGCTGGCCAGTCATGACGTTTGTTGGCAGGGAACTCGTTTTCAGCGAGCCGCTAAGTACAAGATGATACCTCCTGAAAACCGGGAAATGATTTGACTTCGTCGAGTGTTGGCAGTGAAGTTGATGCCCCGAAGCGTTGTACGCTCACGGCTGCCGCTGCATTGGCGAATTCGATAGCGCTCTTCAATTCTTGCTTGCTAGACAATGCTGTTGCAATAGCACCAACGAAACAATCTCCAGCACCTGTGGTGTCTGCAGCTTCAACAGCATGCCCGGGAATTTGTATTAATTCATCGTTAGTGCTACAGACAACTCCCTTTGCCCCCAGCGTTACGATGATAGTCTGATCTGGAAAAGCGCGGATTGCTTTAGCATGCGCAAAGATCTCTTCAATCTCCTCAGATACGTCAGTGAGGTCGGCGAAGAAAGCCAGTTCCGTCTCATCGAGAATCATGTAGTCGGCAAGGGACAAGAGTTTGCTGGGGCATTTTTTGGCCGGAGAGGGATTCAATATCGTGATTCCATCCGACAAACGCGCCTGCTCAAAGAAGACCTCGATGGTATCGAAGGGTATTTCGAATTGAGATATAGCAATGACTCCCGGATTCATCTCAATACGAGCAATATCGGTCGCAGAAAGCTCTGCGTTACTACCAGGAATGGCCACAATTGAATTTTCAGAACTCTTATCGACGACAACGAGCGCAATTCCTGTTGGCGAGCCCTCAGCTATACTCACGCCGTCTGTACAGAGCTTTTCCGAGTCCAAAAACTTCTTCAACCTCAGTCCGAATGAATCTGAGCCAACCTTGCCAATGAACGATACATCTCCCCCCAATCGGCTCGCCGCAACGGCCTGGTTTGAGCCCTTTCCGCCTGGAATATAGTGCAAATCAGTTCCAATGATGGTTTCGCCTGGAAGCGGCTGTCGTGCTGTTTGGACAACTATATCCATATTGATGCCACCAGCAGCCATAATCTGTCCCATAGGATTCTCCTTTGTTATCACAATAATTGGGGTCTGCACATAATGGCCGAAAGCGGTCTGTGGTAAAACTCAATTCGCCAGGCGCATTGTGGACGCTATCACAATCATCTTTCGTCATCACCCTCACTCAACCTTCACCCGCTTCCGCAAGTACCACAAAATCATGGTGAGGTTTCCCGCATCCACTTCCTGTCCGGCCGATACCGACGCATGTTCCATCATCATCTCACACATCCGGCGGTAGTTTGCAGGATCATCCCAGCCCCGATATCCTTTGATCGCCTGCTCCCGCAGACGCGCTTTCATTTCGCCGGCGAAGTCGTCCACTGCTCGGTTGAGCCGTTGTATTTCTTCTTGGGTTTCTTGATCCATGGGAGAGTAGCAAGATGCGATGCACACATAGGAATAGTGGGGCATTCAGTGTGAGTCTGTCAATCGCTATGTCTTCTGGATGATCCTTATATATAGAATAGGTCGCGTTCTCATGGAGACCCTCACCGATCATCCATCACTGCCCGCAATTCCTCATCCGTAATCCGCGCATACTGCAACGAATAGGCGGCATTCTTATGTCCGAGCTGGCGCTGCACCGCCGCCACGTTCCCGGTCTTGTCGATGATATGCCGCCCCATAGCGTGGCGGGCCGAATGCGGGGTTTTGCCTTTTACGTCCGCGAACCCGCAGACCTCGTTCCAAATGGTGTTGACCACCACCCGCGAGAGCCGCCCGAGACTCTGCGGCTTGTTGGCGGCCGGCAGGAAAAAAGCCGCCGACTCCGGCCAGTAGTCGGCATCATCCACCCGCTCATTCCTTATATAATCCTCAAGCGCTTTCAGACCCTCCCGGCTGATCTGATAGCGGTGCTGATTGCTACCTTTTTCGGTGACGGAGACCGCCCGGCGGGTAAAATCGATATCCTCTTCATTTAACTGCACCACCGCCGCCCGGCGCATGCCGGTTTCGATGAGCAGATAGACGAGGGCCCGGTTTCGCCATGGCCGATAGCCTTTTCGCCGCGGTCGCTCATCTGGCATTTCCGTTTTGATCCGCCGGTTGCGCGAGCGGCCGCCGATGACTGGCAGATAATCGGCCGCATCAAGCATTTTTCGCCGTTCGGCGGGCGTAATCGCCCGCTCGATTTCAAGCCCCGTACCCGGCAACACGGTCTTCAGCTTATCGGTCGGATTGCCCAAAGGAAACGGCGCCAGCTTGTGAATCCACTTTGCAAACGTCTTGAGATGCGCAACGATCCGGCTCACCGTCCGATCGGAAAATCGCCGTCCTCCGTCTTCCTTCACTTCTTTGCGAAGATCATCGACAAACGCCCGCGACAGCCGAGCTGTCCACACCGTCCGAGCCTCCCTCCCCTCGGCCCGCTGCACGAACTCGATGAACCGACCAATATCCCGCCGCTGCACCTGTTGGGAACTGTCCGCCGTCGTCACCTCCACGGCAAAATAGGCCTCCAGCCAGGCGCCGAGCGTATCCGGCAGCCCGCTTCCGGCCGCCGCCGGCACGGGAAAAACGGAAAAACTCTTTCGTAAAGTAATCTCGTTCACTTTTAGGCCCTCTGAAGTCATGCTAAACGGGAAAAAGGTTGGTTTTACTTTGCGAAAGATACCTTTTGTTAAGTCTTCTTGTCAAACCCCCACAGCCGGTATCAGCGCACCGACCGGATCGGTGTCATTGAACACGCCCAGGAACAATCGGCAACATAAGCTTCTATGGCTGTTTTTGACACAAAGCGGTCATTCAGATAGCGGAAGTTTGCAGTGTTCCGCTCATGCACTCTTGACTCAAATCGCCGCTCGAGACAGGTTCCAGGTCACTGGATCTACTAGTCGCTCAACAGATATTGCGTTAACAGTGCTCGAGTAATCGATTCGCCCCGAGCAGCCAGACCTTGAATGGTCTCGCCCGACATCGACGAGAAATCGGTTGGATAATCCACAACCTTGTCGCGATCGATCCAATTTAGAGGCTTTAGTGGGATACTTCCGTCCATTTGGCCAAGGTGGACATAGACAAAGCGATCAATTTGGCCGTCCTCTGCAAAGCGATGAAGCCGTTGCTTCGTCGCATCGTTGACCTTCCTCATCACTGAGCTGAATGCCTGGACCATTCGAGCGGACCAGCTTGCGGGCTGGTCCGAGCCAGAGAATTGTCCGGCGCTTGCATCGCTGGCGATGATCACTTCAGGCGCAAAACAGATGGCGCTGATACTTTGGTCGCGTCCAGGTTCCATCACGCTGACACCAATGTTCTCAAAGACACCGCCGTCCGTTACGATTACGCGCTTCTTTTCCCGCCGATCCCCCTTTGCGAATATCTTGGTCCAGTCGAACGGCGGCAGCAGCGGCGGATAGGCTGCGGATGCGGTCACTGCATCGGCAACTGTGAGATCGCTAGCCGGCGCCCAACCGTATCGCCATGATCCGTGACGTTCATTGCTCATTCTAAAGGCCGTGCTGGTACGCAGTTCACAAGCGTTAAAGATGATGCTTTTGCCTTGACGAGTGGCTGAATCGCACGTTTGTGTACCAACTAGGTCGGCAATGGCATCGCGCATCACATGCGTGCGCGAGTACCATCGAGGGATGGGCCACCGCAGGCGGGCAAGCCAGCCATTTACATCGCTATTCCCCGGAAACAGTGATATCATCTTGGAAGCGATATTCAGTACGAGCTTTAGGGCGAACGTCGGCAGCATGACTGCGGCAAATGCAGCGACGACTTGAAATAACCGCCCCGGGTGCAGCATTTTCTTAAGCGATGGCCAGACCAGACCTCTCTTGAGAAATTCCGTGGTCTTCGCATCAACGTCGGAAAATTGATCGTCCGTGTATCCGAGAAGACCGGTCATAACCGATCCACCCGATACACCGGATATTATCTGAACTTCATCAAGTAACCCGAGATCTTCAAGGGCACGCAACGTGCCAAGGTGAAACGCTACTGCTCGCGAACCACCGCCGGAAAGCGCTAGACCAATTGACTTCCCATTTACGATGATAGGTGGCGCTACCATATTTCCACCATCGGACGCCATTTCAAGGATGGCGCCCTGCTCTGGTATTGTCAGTGCTCGTTTTTCGAATGCGTAAAGCCCAATCTCTGTATCCACTCGTGTCGCATAGCCCACGATCATCATAAGTTGATGCGCACCCTGGCCAGGATTCATGGCAAAGATCGACGCAATACCGGCATAGTCTGTGCCGCTCGGTGAGGCGGAACTGGCCGGGTGTGAATGCCAGGTCCCTATATACCGCACGGTCCCGAGACTGCGCTCGTCATGAGCTTGACTCAGCGCCTGGGTGCCATCTGTGCCGCAGACAAACTTCTGTGACGAGAAAGCGCTGTCGCTGGGCGGCCCGCTCACGCTTGAGATCCAGGCAACTCCTAACGTTTCATCGAACTGCCCAAACAACAGGCCGCCCGTTTCGTCTTCCGGTTTACGCTCACGGGCGCCTGCTCGGATCCAGCCACTGGCATCGCGCCAAGCAGCGGTGGACACGCGGAATTGCAGTCCCTGACCGTTAAGCACAATATCGGGGTCAAAATGGAAGATAGAATCACGCTTATTCGCAGCATCGGCTGCAAGCAGCCCACCCATCGCTACTTCCTGATTTAGCGCAAGCTCTGCTGCCACACGATTCAACATTCGTGCGGCAAGTCCAGAAATGTCGGCGTGGGACCCGACGAAAGTCGGATCAGAACAGCCTGGCTCTGGTTGCCGCATAGGCTCTTCTTCACGTGCTCCCCAAAACGCGTCGACCCAGTTAACAAGCCAGGTACGATTCTTTGCGGCAAGACCTAACCTTCGATATGCATCGAGCGGCCCACCGGAATATCCAACGGGAGCGAGTACCATCGCTCCGTAGCGTACTAAGCCGCTGATCATCATCGCTGCAATCGGCACATGACGATTCTGCTTCTTCAAAACAGACTCCAGCTTGCTTCGGACGCGAAGGGATGCCGTTGTGTCAATGACGACGTCGATTCCATCCTGCCAATTTGGATTGTTCAGCGTGTCACGAATGATGTCCTCAATATGCGGTGTGACGATAATCTGCGACGCGATGGCGTCCAGCCGTCGTTTAAGTGCGACTGCCTTGTCATCATTGATGTCCTGTTCGACGAAATTTTGCCGCACTAGAATGCCGGGGTGGACCCGCTTGTTATCGTATAGCTTAAGCCTGGTCACGCCGGCGCGTACCAGGTGTTCTGCAATCAGGCTACCCAACGCGCCGCAGCCCCATATAGCGACGGTCTTGCCAGTGAACCAATCCATTGCTGTGCCTTCGTCTCGTCGCGTTACGATCTCCGACCGGTTTTCGATGACGGAGCACCATTGAACGCGACTTTCTTTTTGCCATTCGCACAGACGATCGAAAACCGAGTTTATTATCGCGCGAATGGCCTCGGGCACCTCCCCACCTTGGTACCGATTCCGCACGTCGCAGGCCAGCGCAACGCCCTGTAATTTCAGGACATCGGCCGGATCGATCTCCCAAACCTGCAAATGCTGCAGTCGACTCTCGCGATCGCCCGCAATTCCTCTGGACGGCGCGCCAATAACAACATGCATCGGCTCGCCTGCTGTGACCCGTTGGGACGCCAACATCAGATGCACTATGACGCGGCTGGTTTCTACGCCGTATTTCTCCATGCACGTGAACAAGCCCTGCACGGTCCGCGGGTACTCAAACGGCAGCTCAAAATCGAGCAACAGTGCTGGGGCGAAACGCTTATCGCGTGTAATGTTGGTAATGTCATGCCAATCCACCAACTCCAGCAAGTCCACCTTGCGACGTACCAGCTCGGCAGCGCCGAACCAGGGCCAGCGGTCCCGGCCCGGCGTATTCGCACGAACGCAAATCGCAGTGTCTGACCCGCTGTACGCGACGGGAGGGTGCAACGGACCATCCGGATCATCCAGTTCATTGAACGCCGCCTTACGAAACCAACTGTCCAGCTGTTCGATCACGCCTACCATGCCGCGTGCCGGTTGCCACTGCGTTTCTTTCGATTGATAGAGGCAAAGATGGGTTCCCCACTGCACATGCCGGAAACCTAGAAAGCGCGTATGTGCAGTCGTGACGACCGGCACCTGATACGGAAAGTCTTTCTGCACCCAAAGGCGTACACTTTCGCGGCTATGAAGTGCCAGTCCACCGACTACCCATTCGTAATGTGAGCAATCAAGGGCGATATCGACTTTCAGCCAGCCCTCTCGCTCATTGGCGTCCTCGATATGATCGATCCGAAGTGCCGATCTATCGACGTTCGCAATCCGGCGAAGTTGTTTTATTGCGATTAATTGGCCGTCACTTAGCACAGTTTCCGAATCCAACCGCGTCCGTCGGCGCCGCTGCCGCCCCACCCGCCGCTTTCACCGCATCACTAAGGGACTGGCTCGATGTGGTTTCGCCAGTGTACGAAAACCCGCTTTCTGTGATCTCAAAGATCACGGGCATTGGATCCTCATCATTCGGGTGTTGGTGGGTGCAGAAGAATTCGTTCGGTACGATGCGCTGATATTGCGTTTTTGCCTTAGCATGCGGCGGGTTGTCGTTCGGCTGGTTTCTCGCGGGAATCGGCATGGAGCTGGACACAACGTACCCTGGGGCAAGCGCCGCATTCCCTATATCTCGAACGATGTCGGATTTCAATGTCTCATCTTCATCGCCGTCATCTTTCCAGTACATTACGGACTTTGAGCAATGATGCGGCGCTAACAGCACATTCCAAGTAAGCGTGGAGTTATCGCTGACATCAAAGATGCGTCGAATAATCGGGTACTTTAGATCGCCCATGAGCAGCGCCTGACCGATACCTGCCCCGTTTCTTAGAGTGATCTGAAACGCTAGGCTGCAGTCGTTTCGGTCGCCGTAGCTGTCGTTTTTGAACGGCGCATGTACAAAAGCTCGAAACCGCGCAGAGTGATCCTTATTATCGATCTTGGTGATCATGTGCCCAGGGATCGACAAAAACTCGTCTGGGAAGCCAGAGAAATCGTCCTCTTGCAGTAGCGTGTCGTAGCCGATGATGCGGATACGGTTTCCCTGGCCTGGATCCCCGCCGGTTTCTATTGTGGCTTTAACACGACGCATTGCTTCCTCGTGAAAAGCTTCAGCATCTTTGCAAAGTCCGTTGTCGTTTTTGTATTCGCGAAATGTTCGAGGCGACAACCACAGCTCGGAGATAATCACCCGGTCGTCGAGCTCCTCGAATCCTTTGCAATGGTCTTCGTCCGGATGTGTCAATGCAAACGTTGATAGGTAGGGCTTGCCGTCCAACTTCGGCAAAATGTCTACAAGTTCATCAATGATTGGCCATGCGGGGTCATCGTTGTTCTCCGATTTATCCATATGGCGCAAATCTATCTGTAGATACACCGCATCGTCGACACGGATAGTCGTGCTGTCCCCCGTGCCCACCGGCCAAAAGATGAAGCCCTTTTCAGGTTCAGACATCGTCATGTTCGTGGTGTCCTTAAAGAAGTTGGATCACTAAGCTACTTGGGGACAACGAGGGGCTTTTTCAAGGCTTGCGCGCTAGGGCGACGGTGATACCGGCGGGGGCTGGCTGCCTAGTGTACAGGCCGATACCCCATGACTGGTGGTGGACTCCCCTAACGCGGATGGCCACTTCTGGCCATGAGCAGCCAGCCGATTCGGCAGCGTTTCGCCACGGGTTCTCTGCTGGCTGTTCTAGCCAATGAATGGCGGCTCATAACAGCTTCGCTTTTATTGAGCGTACCACCCTAGAAAACTACGCAGTTTTGCTACGAGAGATGAACGGGGGCAATGAAGCAGCCTCCATGCAAAATCGGGCTGCAGCCATTAGGGAAAAGCATGCCAAAGCGAACCCTTGGCCTTGAAAGAAACATTAGCTCATTAGGCAGGATGATTTTCGTGGCTCCGAAAACTCATTTTGTTATAAAGTATTCGGATGGAAGTTTCGAAAGACTGTTTCTGGAACCTAGAAGACCCATCCCCTGCCCGCCTAAGAATTTCTGGATTGCGTCTCTCAAAAAGGAAGGTTTTTGGGAGAGTTTGTATGTCTGCTTCCGACCCATAGCGGACCTAACCCATATATGGGTTAAGGCAAGACCGACGCCGCATCGATTTCAACGACTGATGAAAAATGCCGACTGATAAGAACATTCGCCAGTTCCAAACTGCGACCTTCGGAACCGATGAAGGCATCGTGAAAATGGACCGGGTAAGTCAGACAATTAAGTGCGGCCAAACGCAAATCGTATTGCGCATCATCCCAGGAATAGTCCCGGACTCCCTCCCGGATCAAGGTATCGTGCCACCACCGCAAAACATTGAAATGATGCCCTTTCCGCTCGGATGGAAGTTCACTACCATCCATTACCCGGGCCACATCAAAGGCCCCCATACTCCGAATGGTGAGCTGCCAATCGATAATTATCACCTCGCTTTCTGAACCAGGTGTTCCAAACAACAAATTATCTTCACGAAGATCACTGTGCACCAAGGTCTTGGGCCGATTTTCGATGCTTTCTTTGAGCCATGAAATATGGGAAACAAGCTTTTTACCTACCTG
>Ga0209633_10005612_pt1 | contig 10970 bp, 7 predicted proteins | sample Cruoilmetagenom1_FD_187290 | JGI IMG/M metagenome (GOLD analysis project Ga0209633, IMG submission 187290) | Oil polluted marine microbial communities from Coal Oil Point, Santa Barbara, California, USA - Sample 1 (SPAdes) (version 2) | ecosystem: Environmental > Aquatic > Marine > Oil seeps ... | reverse complement strand
TATAGATGGAGTTGAACGAGGGTTGCTTGACGGTGTTGCCCTCGGCATCGACTACGTCATCTTTGCCCAGCTTGTCCATCATGGCCTTGGCCACCTGGTCATTGGTATGAGACCAGATATCTACCACCTTGTTGTAACGTTCACCATAGGTCACCAAACCGGAGGCGTACTGGTGTTCAATCTCTTTAACCTGTTCTTCGGCATTCGCCAGGATAGCCCCCTTATTTTCGGGGATGACCATATCATCGGCACCGAAAGACACGCCGGAGCGGGTGGAATAGCGAAAACCGGTATACATCAGCTGATCTGCAAAAATAACCGTATCTTTCAGACCCAGCTGACGGTAGCAGGCATTGATCAATTGTGAGATGGCCTTTTTATTGAGGTCGCGGTTTACGTTCTCATAAGCCAGCCCCTTCGGGACAATCTCCCACAACAAGGAACGGCCAGTCGTGGTTTCCTTGATCGAACGGACTTCTTCCAGTTCGCCTTCAGCATTTTTCAGATATTCCAGAACGCGGACCTTGATCTTTGCTTGCAGGTGGACGTCGCCATTAGTATAGGCACGATGCACTTCACTGGTATCGGCGAAGACCATGCCCTCACCCTTCGCATTGATGCGCTCGCGGGACATGTAGTACAGACCCAGCACCACGTCTTGCGACGGTACGATAATGGGTTCACCGTTGGCGGGAGACAGAATGTTGTTCGATGCCATCATCAGGGCGCGAGTTTCAAGCTGTGCCTCGATAGACAAGGGTACGTGAACCGCCATCTGATCACCGTCAAAGTCAGCATTGAATGCTGTACATACCAGGGGATGCAGCTGAATCGCCTTACCTTCGATCAATGTCGGTTCAAAGGCCTGGATACCCAGACGGTGCAGGGTCGGCGCACGGTTCAACATGACCGGATGTTCGCGGATCACCTCTTCGAGGATATCCCACACTTCCGAGCCTTCCCGTTCGACCATTTTCTTGGCCGCCTTGATGGTGGTCGCCAGACCACGGAGTTCCAGCTTACTGAAGATAAAGGGCTTGAACAGCTCCAGAGCCATTTTCTTCGGCAGACCACACTGGTGCAGTTTCAGGGTCGGACCGACCACGATAACCGAACGGCCGGAGTAGTCGACACGTTTACCCAGCAGGTTCTGACGGAAGCGGCCCTGCTTGCCCTTAATCATGTCAGCCAGTGACTTGAGCGGACGTTTGTTGGAGCCGGTAATGGCGCGACCACGACGCCCGTTATCCAGCAGGGCATCGACCGATTCCTGCAGCATACGTTTTTCGTTGCGCACAATAATATCTGGCGCGTTCAGATCCAGCAGACGCTTGAGACGGTTATTACGGTTGATAACACGACGATACAGGTCGTTCAGATCCGAGGTCGCAAAGCGGCCGCCTTCCAGCGGCACCAGCGGACGCAATTCGGGCGGCAGGACCGGCAGTACGGTCATGACCATCCATTCCGGTTTATTACCGGAACTGAGGAAGGCCTCGATCAATTTCAGGCGTTTACCCAGTTTCTTGAATTTGGTTTCTGACTTGGTGGCCGCAATGTCTTCGCGTATTTGCTCAGCTTCGGCCTTCATGTCAATGGTGCGCAGCAAGCCGAAGATTGCCTCGGCGCCCATGCGGGCATCGAACTCATCACCATACTGTTCGATGGCTTCCAGATAAGTTTCATCGGTCAACAGTGAACCGCGTTCCAACTCGGTCATGCCGGGGTCGACTACCACGAAGGCTTCAAAGTATAGAATACGTTCGATATCGCGCAGGGTCATGTCCAGTAACAAACCCATGCGTGAGGGCAGTGACTTGAGAAACCAGATATGGGCCACCGGGCTGGCCAGTTCAATGTGACCCATGCGTTCACGACGCACCTTGGCGAGAGTAACTTCGATACCGCACTTCTCACAGATAACACCACGGTGCTTGAGGCGCTTGTACTTGCCGCACAAACATTCGTAGTCCTTGACCGGACCAAAGATCTTGGCGCAGAACAGACCGTCCCGTTCCGGTTTGAAGGTCCGGTAATTGATGGTTTCGGGTTTTTTCACCTCACCGAATGACCATGAACGGATCTTCTGGGGCGAGGCAAGACCGATACGAATGGCATCGAAGTCGTCCGTCTGGCCCTGCTGTTTGAACATCTTGAGTAAATCTTTCACGTCTCAACTCCTAAAGTTGTAGGTCGGCCTTCAGGCCGACATGCCGGGTTACGAACCCGGCATGGCATAGAATCAATCCTGTTGTTCCAGCTCAATATCGATCGCCAGGGAACGGATTTCCTTCAACAGTACATTGAAGGATTCAGGCATGCCTGCTTCCATCCGGTGATCACCATCGACGATGTTTTTGTACATCTTGGTACGACCGTTCACATCATCCGATTTCACGGTCAGCATTTCCTGCAAGGTATACGCAGCACCGTATGCTTCAAGGGCCCACACTTCCATTTCACCGAAGCGCTGACCACCGAACTGGGCCTTACCACCCAGCGGTTGCTGTGTTACCAGACTGTATGGTCCGGTTGAGCGGGCATGCATCTTGTCATCCACCAGATGATTCAGTTTCAGCATATACATGTAACCCACGGTCACGGGACGATCGAAGGCTTCACCGGTTCGACCATCATGCAAGGTCGTCTGACCCGAGCGTGGCAGACCGGCCAATTCCAGCAGCTTCTTGATCTGGGCTTCATCCACACCGTCGAATACCGGTGTCGCCATGGGTACACCCTTACGCAGGTTCATGGCCAGTTCCAGCACCTCCTCATCAGAGAAGCTCTTGAGATCTTCTTTGCGGCCTTCAGACTGGTTGTAGATCTCGTCGAGGAACTTGCGAACCTCGACAATCTTTTCCTGGGCAGCCAGCATCTCACCAATTTTCTTGCCAAGGCCCTTGGCGGCCCAACCAAGATGAGTTTCGAGCACCTGACCGACATTCATACGCGACGGTACACCGAGCGGATTGAGTACCACATCCACCGGTTCACCATCGGCACTGTAGGGCATGTCTTCGACCGGCACGATCATAGAGATAACGCCCTTGTTACCGTGACGACCGGCCATCTTGTCACCGGGCTGAATACGGCGTTTCACGGCCAGATAGACCTTGACCATTTTCAATACACCCGGGGCCAGATCGTCACCGGTAGTGAGTTTGCCCTTCTTCTCTTCAAAGCGGGCATCAAACTCGGTACGCAGTTGTTTCAGCTGCTCCGACATAGCTTCCATCTGTGCATTGGCTTCGTCATTACGCAGACTAATTTCAAACCACTTTTCACGTTCGACTTCGGTCAGATACTGTTTGGTGATCTTGGTGTTGCTGGACAGTCCGCCAGGACCACCATCGGCCACCTTGCCAATCAACATCTGTTCAACACGGCTATAGGTATCGTCTTCCATGATGCGGCGTTGGTCGTTCAGATCCTTCTTGATGCGGACCAGTTCCGATTCTTCAATTGCCTGGGCGCGGGAATCTTTTTCCAGACCGTCACGGGTGAAGACCTGCACATCGATCACCGTACCGATCATGCCCGATGGAACACGCAGAGAGGTGTCCTTCACATCCGAGGCCTTTTCACCAAAGATGGCACGCAGCAGTTTTTCTTCCGGAGTCAACTGGGTTTCACCCTTGGGTGTTACCTTACCCACCAGAATGTCACCCGGTTTAACTTCGGCGCCAATATAAACGATACCGGCCTCATCCAGTTTGGACAGGGCGGCTTCACCGACATTGGGAATATCACCGGAGATCTCTTCCGAGCCCAGCTTGGTATCACGCGCCACACAGGTCAGTTCTTCGATGTGAATCGTGGTGTAACGATCTTCCTGCACCACACGCTCGGAGATCAGGATGGAATCCTCGAAGTTGTAACCATTCCAGGGCATGAAGGCCACCAGCATGTTCTGCCCCAGGGCCAGTTCACCCATGTCGGTGGATGGACCGTCGGCCATCACGTCACCACGGGCAATGTTGTCGCCGGGTTTGACCAGTGGACGCTGGTTGATACAGGTATTCTGGTTGGAACGGGTGTACTTGGTGAGGTTGTAGATATCCACACCGGGTTCACCAGGAATGGTTTCATCATCATTCACACGTACCACGATACGGGCCGCATCGACCGAATCAACCATCCCGCCACGTTTGGCTACCACGGTGACACCGGAATCGATGGCAACCGTGCGTTCCATACCGGTCCCGACCAGCGGCTTATCAGCACGCAATGTCGGTACAGCCTGGCGTTGCATGTTCGAGCCCATCAAGGCGCGGTTGGCATCATCGTGTTCGAGGAACGGAATCATGGAAGCCGCCACCGAGACAATCTGTTTCGGTGAAACGTCCATATACTGGACGCGATCCGGGGTCGCCAGGGTAAATTCATTCTGGTGCCGACAGGAGACCAGTTCATCCGTCAGTGTGCCCTTGGTGTCCAGCTCGGCATTCGCCTGCGCGATCACATATTCACTTTCGTCGATGGCCGAAAGGTAATCGATGTCGTTGGTGACCTTGCTGTTTTTCACCTTGCGATAAGGCGTCTCCAGGAAACCGTAAGGGTTGGTACGGGCATAAACCGCCAGCGAGTTGATCAGACCAATGTTGGGACCTTCAGGCGTTTCAATCGGACAAACACGACCGTAATGGGTCGGATGTACGTCACGCACCTCGAACCCGGCGCGCTCACGGGTCAGACCACCCGGGCCCAGGGCCGAAATACGACGCTTGTGGGTAATCTCGGACAACGGATTGTTCTGATCCATAAACTGGGACAACTGGCTGGAACCAAAGAATTCCTTGATGGCAGCAGATACCGGTTTGGCGTTGATCATTTCCTGCGGCATCAGGTTATCAGACTCCGCCAGGGACAGACGTTCTTTCACAGCACGTTCGACACGCACCAGACCGACACGGAACTGGTTTTCGGCCATTTCTCCCACGGAGCGAATGCGACGATTACCCAAGTGGTCGATATCATCGACCGTACCACGACCATTACGGATATCGAGCAACACTTTCAGGACATCCAGAATATCCTGCTTGTCCAGGGTACCGGCGCCTTCAATTTCCTTGCGACCGACACGGCGATTGAACTTCATACGACCCACCGCTGAGAGGTCATAGCGGTCTTCACTGAAGAACAGATTATTAAACAGATTCTCGGCCGCATCCTTGGTCGGTGGTTCACCGGGACGCATCATACGATAGATTTCGACCTGAGCTTCTAATTGAGTCGTCGTCGAATCAATGGACAGGGTCGAGGAGATAAACGGCCCCTGATCGAGGTCATTGGTAAAGATGGTGGTAAATTCCTTAACACCAGCTTCCTTCATTTGCTCCATCAACTCTTCAGTGATCTCATCATTGGCATTGGCCACGATTTCACCGGTTTCCTGGTTGACAATGTTATGCGACAGCGCCTTACCGAGAACATACTCTTCCGGTGCGTCCAGTGTCTTGACCTTGGCTTTCTCGAATTCACGAATATGACGAGCCGTGACGCGGCGGCCTTCTTCAACAATAACATTACCCTTGGCGGCCATATCAAAGCTGGCCATTTCACCACGCAGGCGCTCAGGGATCAGTTCAAACTGAACACCGTCTTTGGTGAGTTTGAATACACTCTTCTCAAAGAACATATCCAGGATTTGTTCATTATCATAACCCAGGGCGCGGAGCAGTACCGTGACAGGCAGCTTGCGGCGGCGGTCAATACGGGTAAAGACGCTGTCCTTGGGATCGAATTCGAAATCGAGCCAGGAACCACGATAGGGAATGACGCGGGCATTAAATAGCAGTTTCCCGGATGAGTGGGTCTTGCCACGATCGTGGTCAAAGAACACACCGGGAGAACGGTGTAACTGGGAAACGATAACACGTTCTGTACCATTAATAACGAAGGTACCGTTATCAGTCATCAGGGGCATTTCACCCATGTAGACTTCCTGTTCGCGGATATCCTTGACGGTCTGGGTCTTGGCCTCTTTGTCATAAATCACCAGGCGAACCTTGACGCGCAGCGGCGCCGAATAGGTCACCCCCCGCATCTGGCATTCTTTTACATCGAATACCGGGGTACCCAGTCTGAAACTGACATATTCCAGGGCAGCATTGCCTGAATAACTGACAATCGGGAAAACCGATTTGAAAGCTGCATTCAGACCCTTGTCTGCACGCTTGTCGGGATCAGCATCGGCCTGTAAAAATTCCCGATAGGAATTTATCTGTGTAGCCAGCAAGTACGGTACTTCCAGCACACTGGCACTATGACCAAAATCTTTACGTATACGTTTTTTCTCAGTAAATGAGTAACCCATCGGACGCTCCGCGTAGCATTATTTCAATTTGTTACCCGCATCCAGATTGTTTTCCAACATTCTGGAGCAGCAATAGACCGGTCAGCTTACGCTGCCAGTCTGCCACCGGGATAGTTTGCTTCAATACAGCTGAATACAGACAAAACACATTCTCCGGATGAATCTTCATCCTCCGGAAAATGTGTTTGCCTGGACCCCAGAAACAACTTATTTGAGTTCGACAGTTGCGCCGGCCTCTTCCAGTTGTTTCTTGACTTCTTCGGCTTCACCCTTGGCAGCGGCTTCTTTAATAGTTGAAGGAGCACCTTCAACCATTTCTTTCGCTTCCTTCAGGCCCAGACTAGTGATAGCGCGAACAGCCTTGATGACGGAAACCTTGTTAGCACCAAAGCTGGTCATAACAACGTCAAACTCGTCTTTCTCGACTGCAGCAGCTTCACCACCTGCAGCAGCAGGAGCAGCAGCAACAGCGGCTGCAGCTGAAACGCCAAATTTTTCTTCCATCGCTTCAATCAAATCCACGACTTCCATAACAGTCATGCTGGAAATAGTTTCCAGGATGTCTTCTTTAGATACTGCCATTTTTCAATCTCCTAAAAATTTAATTCAGTTCATTACGCAGCTGATGCTTTCGCATCGCGAACTGCCGCAACGGTACGGACCAACTTGCCAGGCACCTCGTTGATAGTACGAGCCAGCTTGGTGATTGGCGCCTGCATGACAGACATGAGCATACTGATAGCCTGATCCTTGGTCGGCAGACTGGCCAGACGTTCAAGATCGCCTGCTCCCAGTAATTGCCCACCAACTGACAGTGCTTTTACAACCAGCTTGTCATTGTCTTTAGCGAAGGCCTTGATAACACGGGCTGCTGAACCGGGGTCTTCCTGGGAAAACGCCAGTACCAGTGGACCGGTCAGGGCTTCGCTCATGCACGCATAGTCCGTCCCTTCAAATGCGCGTTTGGCCAGGGTGTTTTTGACTACCCGAAGGTAAACACCACCGTTACGTGCTTCTGCACGTAGTTTGGTCATCTGTTCAGATGTCAGACCATGATATTCTGCTGCAACAGCAGAATGCGCACTGGCGGCAACTTCGGCAACATCGGCTACAATGGCTTCTTTCTCACTGAAACTTAATGCCACTCGAACTTACCTCCTGTTTCATCATCGGCGAACCGATGAAGGTTGGACATAACGGGTTGTCACCACGACTTCCCGTTAACGCTAGTGGCCTTTAGCAGATAATTCTGTACAGGCTCACCATCTACGCAGGCTGTTACCATTTACACCTTCCGGGACCAAACACTTCCCATCAAGTACCTACGGTCTTTGATGGACGCTGTATAGAGACAGAATTAAATTCTATGCCCGATACACCGACCCAAAGCTCTTTAAAATCAAGTAACGAGTTTCGAGTAGCAAGGTTCGAGGTCAATTTTAGTTGTCGCGTAGCGACACAATCCCCTCGTTGCTCGTAACTCGAACCTCGTCACTATCGATCAGGCCAGGCTGGCCTGATCGATCTGGATCCCTGCACCCATAGTGGTGGAAACAGTGATCTTTTTTAAGTAGTGGCCCTTGGCTGCCGCTGGTTTGGCCTTGCCCAGATCCACCAATAAGGCTTCCAGATTTTCTTTCAGGCTCTTCGGTTCAAAATCTACATTGCCGATTGAGCAATGGATGATACCAGCCTTGTCAGTGCGGTAGCGCACCTGACCACCTTTAGCATTTTTTACAGCCGTTTCCACATCAGGGGTAACGGTACCCACCTTAGGATTAGGCATCAAACCCCGTGGACCGAGGATCTGGCCCAACTGACCCACGACGCGCATGGCATCCGGGGTGGCGATGACCACATCAAAATCCATATTGCCTTTTTTGATGTCTTCCGCCAGATCATCAAAACCAACGATATCCGCACCGGCTGCCTTGGCCTTATCGGCGTTTTCACCTTGGGCAAATACGGCAACACGGACTGTTTTACCAGTGCCGTTGGGCAGCACAGATGAACCGCGCACGACCTGATCCGATTTACGTGGGTCAACACCAAGGTTGACAGCGACATCGACGGACTCGGTAAATTTGGCGCGCGGCAGGTCTTTCACGATCTGAAAGGCTTCATCGGCAGCATACAGCTTGCCCGCTTCGATCTTTTCATTGATGGCCTTCATGCGCTTGCTTAACTTAGCCATTTACACGCCCTCCGTTTCGATACCCATACTACGGGCACTACCCGCGATGGTGCGCACAGCTGCATCCATATCAGCAGCCGTCAGATCTGGTTCTTTGGTCTTGGCAATTTCTTCCAGTTGCGCACGGCTAACCTTGCCCACTTTATCGCGGTTGGGTACGCCGGAGCCTGACTTAATGCCAGCCGCCTTCTTCAACAGAATTGAAGCAGGCGGTGTTTTCATAATGAAGGTAAAACTACGATCACTGTATACCGTAATCACTACCGGCGTCGGCAGGCCCTGTTCCAGACCCTGAGTCTGCGCGTTAAACGCCTTGCAGAACTCCATGATATTCACACCATGCTGACCCAGCGCTGGACCTACGGGCGGACTTGGGTTTGCCTGTCCAGCCGGGACCTGCAGCTTGACGTAAGCTTCGATCTTCTTTGCCATTTCTTACTACTCCTGTGTGGGTGCAAACGCCTTGCGGCTCCCCTGTTACTTCAAGTTACGAGTACCAAGTTTCGAGGGCTAAGGAATGTTTCCTCGCGACTCTAACCTCGTTCCTGTCGAAAAGGGCTTAGCCCTTTTCGACCTGTCCAAACTCCAGATCTACCGGGGTTGAACGACCAAAAATCGACACCTCAACACGGAGCCGGTTCTTGTCATAATCCACATCTTCGACAACACCATTGAAGTCATTAAATGGACCATCAGTAATACGCACCACTTCACCTGTTTCAAACAGGACTTTTGGCCGCGGCTTCTCCGCCCCTTCCTGAACACGATTCAGAATCGCCTCAGCTTCCTTGTCCGATATGGGCGCAGGCTTGTCACTACTGCCACCAATGAAACCCATGACCTTGGGTACATCTTTAACCATGTGCCAGGTCTCATCATTCATATCCATCTGGACCAGCACATAGCCGGGAAAAAATTTGCGATCAGATTTACGCTTCTGACCATCACGCATTTCTACAACTTCTTCAGTCGGGACCATGACATCACCGAACATATCTTCCAGACCGGACAATTTTACCCGCTCCATCAAAGATCGTTTGACCTGATTCTCAAATCCCGAGTAGGCGTGAACCACATACCAGCGCAACGTCATGCCTGCTTAACCCCCTTGTCCGGTGAGCAGCTTGACTGCCCAGAGTAAAACCATATCGAACAACCACAGCATTAAACCCACCAGGATAACCATCACCAGGACCAACAAGGTAGTCTGGGTCGTTTCACGGCGACTTGGCCAGACAGATTTACGTATTTCCATGACCGCACTACGCCCGAAGCTGACGGTTTCGGCACCGGGCTGTGTCGTCAACGCAACAACCACCGCCACTGCAATAACGCCCAGCAATCCCAGCACGCGATATAACAGCGCCTGATCAGCGTAGTAATAAAAACCCGCCACACCTGCCACGATCAGCAGCACTGCAACGAGTAGCTTTATTTTATCAACCATGTCCTGATATCTAACCTTCTTAAAATAAACCTGCCAAATTTGGCAGGCCAGGAGGGAATCGAACCCCCAACCTACGGTTTTGGAGACCGTCGCTCTGCCAATTGAGCTACTGGCCTAATAAAATAGTTTCGAGTGGCGAGTTTCGAGGCACCAATAGCAGAGGTTGAGCACATCATAATTGATGTGCTCAACCTCTGTGTTACTTGGCCCTCGGCCCTTGTCACTCGATACTGTCTTACTCAATAATCTTCGCAACAACGCCGGCGCCAACCGTACGGCCACCCTCACGAATCGCAAAGCGTAAACCATCTTCCATCGCAATCGGGGCGATCAACGACACGGTCATCTGGACGTTGTCACCCGGCATGACCATTTCGGTACCGGCCGGTAAATCACAGGCGCCGGTCACATCTGTCGTCCGGAAGTAGAACTGTGGACGATAGCCATTAAAGAAGGGCGTATGTCGACCACCTTCGTCTTTGCCCAGAATGTAGACTTCGGCTTCAAACTTGGTGTGCGGCTTGATGGAACCTGGCTTACACAACACCTGGCCACGTTCCACCTCTTCACGCTTGGTACCACGTAACAGGACACCCACGTTGTCTCCCGCCTGACCGCTGTCCAGCAGCTTGCGGAACATTTCAACACCGGTAACGGTGGTCTTGGTGGTGTCTTTAATGCCGACGATTTCGACTTCATCACCCACATTCACGACACCGCGTTCGATACGACCGGTGACAACCGTACCACGACCTGAAATCGAGAAGACGTCTTCGATCGGCATCAGGAAGGTGCCATCGATCGCACGCTCGGGCAGCGGGAAGTATTCATCCATCGCTTCAACCAGTTTTATGATTGACGGGACGCCGATGTCGCTGGTGTCACCTTCCAGCGCCTTCAGCGCTGAACCGGTGATAACAGGGATGTCGTCACCGGGGTATTCATAACTGGAGAGCAGTTCACGCACTTCCATTTCGACCAGTTCGAGCAGTTCTTCGTCGTCGACCATG
>Ga0209633_10005611_pt1 | contig 10971 bp, 15 predicted proteins | sample Cruoilmetagenom1_FD_187290 | JGI IMG/M metagenome (GOLD analysis project Ga0209633, IMG submission 187290) | Oil polluted marine microbial communities from Coal Oil Point, Santa Barbara, California, USA - Sample 1 (SPAdes) (version 2) | ecosystem: Environmental > Aquatic > Marine > Oil seeps ... | reverse complement strand
GCAGGCTGCTGGCGGGTTACCATTTCCATGCCGGACTTTATACAGCATTTTTTCTCCGGTGTCCCGTACTTTTTTCGGTTCGCTGGCTTTGATGGAATGGGTTCGTCGAATATTTACCAGCTGAAATAGTTAACTCATTGATAGTAATGCATATCTACTGTATTAATCAATAAATAACCAGAAGCAATATATCGTGAATTCAATGAGTTATGGAGGTGTATTTTCTAAGCCCGACAGGCTCCTAGACGCGGCGAAAATAAATCAGGCTTGCTTCCGGATCGGTACAACCTCAGCCTCATCGCGCGTACTGTCGAGATAATCCGCCCACCAACGCATCTGAACGTCCTTTCTTTTGGCTTGAGCTGGCGTACCGCAAGGTCTGTAAGAGCCATTGTTGGTACCTCGGTGCTGTCGCTATGTTGGTACCATTTAATGTGTACCAACAAACTGTTGGTATTTCAACGAACGACAGCGGACAATAAAAAAGCCGTATCTCGTTTGTTTTCATCGAGATACGGCTTTATTTGAACGTCAACGAACTGCCAAATGGTACGAGGGCCGGACGCATATTAAGCGTCTAACTAAATGGTTTTATGGGAATCTTTATATGATGAAAAATTGATGTACCAACAAAAATACCAACACCTTTATCCTATTAGGAGACCCCTTCTGCTATGAATTTCAAAGGTTGCGAATAATTCCTGCTTGGTTCATTGCCTTTCCCCCAACCCTACGTCAATAGCCAGAGACGCACATTCTAAGGAGCCGTCCGTGGCTCGCGATTGTAGAATTCTATCACACACGCTATCCTGGCAAACGGCCGCTTTCGGCCAGAAGTGGACATTCCCGATGTCGACAATCTCCGAGCGTAGAGCGGTCATTCAATCATAGATCGCGGTGGGCATTGCTTCCTTATGAAGAAACAGCAGTTTTCTCCCGCGAACCTACTCTGTTTTGAAAAAGGAGAAGGCACAATGAAGTGGCAACATATTATAGTCGCTATCTTACTAGCGATTTCACCGATGCTAGGCGCCACGACTACAAAGGAATTACTCTGCTATGGGATATATAAGAATCTGAATCCCAATGGCAGTGAACTTAAAAAAATACTCGAAGATCATATAGCGTGGGCAACTTCAGATGGAAAGAAAGGCCGTTTTGGTAATCTTTGTATGGCCAACCTGTCCGGGGCTAACCTGTCCGGGGCCAACCTGACCCGGGCCAACCTGTCCGGGGCTAACCTGTCCGGGGCCAACCTGACCCGGGCCAACCTGTCCGGGGCCAACCTGACCGAGGCCCACCTGATCCAGGCCGACCTGACCGGGGCCAACCTTACCGAGGCCGACCTAAACGAGGCCAACCTGTCCGCGGCAAAACTGCTCCTGGCCAACCTGACCGGGACCACCCTGATCCGGGCCAACCTGACCCAGGCCGACCTGTCCGAGGCCATCCTGTCCGAGGCCATCCTGTCCCGGGCCATCCTGTCCGAGGCCAACATCAGTAATGCCAAATTCTCATATGTTGATCTTGAAGATGCTATATTCGAGCCTGTTTCAGAGCCAGACAAATCATTTTTGGGCGGAATAGAACATTTAAAAACCGTAAAGTTCAGAGCTGAGCGGCAAAGCGGGCTTGTTTTGTTTAGAGCCGCGTTGAAAGAGGCAGGTCTCCGAAAGTTGGAACGTGAAGCCACACTCGCAATAGAGCAAGGAAAGACAAATCGTTCGTCATCGTCTTTTGAAAAGTATTTCAGGCGCATCTTTTTTGAATGGACTGCTGGATATGGATTGTACCCAGGTCGATGCCTTGTGCTTCTGCTTTCCTTTATACCGTTGTTTTCGTTGATTTATTTTTTCCCTATCTATAAAAAACCAAGGGAAGCACAGATTAGCGCCCTAGGTACCTTGCGTTTTCCACCCGCACGAAGGCCCAGGCCGGATCGGAGGATGGACGGCATCTATCGGGTTTGGTCTGACGAACGCATTCGAAAAGACCTTGAAGCACCGGAACCTGAGAAGGTTGCTTTGGGTTTCTGGAAGGCTATTGGCTACGCTTTTTATTTTAGCCTGCTTTCCGCCTTTCATATTGGTTGGCGAGACTTCAACGTGGGCAGCTGGATTGCGAGGCTTCAACCAAGAGAGTATGTATTGCGGGCTACCGGTTGGGTGAGGACCGTTTCCGGTTTACAGTCGCTTATCAGCATCTATCTGCTTGCTTTTTGGGTTTTGACCTATTTTGGCAGGCCATTTGACTAATAGCTGACGGGTTCTGATAGTGCTGGAACAAACTTGGTAACAGTGTTTCAGGCTGCAATTCCTTGCACGCCTGTTTTCTCCCTGAAAAAGCTTTAAACGGACATGTTTTTCCTTGCGAATGAAACAAATCTTTCAAGGCATTTCAACGTGAAACCCACATGTCCCTTGACACAGCCAGAAACCGTTTCGCCCCGCTTCCCACTAACGTTAATCCGATGCCAGAAAACAGCCTCTGAATGGCCGCTTATTGCGTCGAAAGCATCCATAGAAATTTATTTTCCCGACCGTTCATTGGCTCGCATTATTGCACAGGTCCGGGTGGTACCGGCGCATCAACACCAGTCGTTTGATCATCAAGGATTCGATTCGGTGGAAGTGGAATGATCGGCGTGCTCGCCAATTGATTGATGCTGCGAATGCCGCCGAAAGAATCGGAATAATTGTTCCAGTTTTGCCAACCCGAGAAACCCACGTCCGCCCGCTCCTGGCGCTTGAGTCGGATGATGACCGGCAGGCACAAAAAAGCCGTGGCGGGTCAGCGACGGCTCTCCACGGCGTCAAGGTACAACGGCAAATTTGATTAACGCTTGCGACGTACTCCGCGGCGCCGGCCGGGGGATTTATTGCGGCGCCCGCCGGCGGCTGGCTTTGAAATCTTCGGCACGGATCCGTATGGGAACGCAAAGAATCGCGGATCGTTCCGATCGATCCCGTGCTTGGCGCAAAATTTCGTAATGTCCATTCGTAATCAAAAGGTGCCGGGGCCAGTTTGACTCGCATCATTCCGCGCCTGGCCCCGGCAAGGGCGCGCGGGAATCGTTTTCATCCAATCAGCTTAGATACGACCGCCTGGGCAGCATCGAAGTCCTTCGTACTGAGTGCTTTGATGATCGTAGGCGATGTTCCGGCGGAAAACGCCAGCAGCTCCATCTCATCGGCAGCACAGCGGATCTGCGCCGCCGTCGGACTCTTGAATGATAGCTTGCCGATCTGGCGCCCCCCATTCGCGGCAGGATGCATTAAATTGATTTTTGTCATAGCGCCGGCCCCGAGGTCATCACCACCCACAACGCCCCGCCCGGGGCCGGCATTAGGCATCGGGACGTCATTCTTCAAAAATCCCAAGCACGGCTGCCGGATCGGCGTCTCGTCGCCGGGCAATGTCGATGCCCTCTGATTCGGCTTCAACGATGAGCTTCTCTTCTTGATGCTCGGCGTCAAATAGCTTGCGTTCGACGTCCGCCAGTTCCGCTCGGCGCTCCTCCGCCGGCGGTCCGCAGTCCATCAAATCGGCGTGTTCGTCGATCAGATCGTGCAGCCTGGCCCGAAGCAGATCCGGAAGCAGTGACCCGATAATGGGGGCAATATCGATCGTGACCATTCCGCATACCGGCCCTTCACCGTCGCCGATTGAAAACACGTTTTTCTGCAGCGACATCAGATCGGAGGCCGTGCTGTCGTTGCTGAAAAAACATCCTATCCGATCGCTGATACCAACGGCAGCCAATCCGTTGACATAGACATCGGCGCGCGCTTTCGCCTCGGCGATGCATAGGGGAGCGTTTTTCAGCCACTCGGCCTGTTCCCTCAGTTTCGCGATATCGGCCCGCAGCTGTTCGATTTGGTCGCGGTAGGTGATTGATTTTGCCATGTTACGCACCCCTCCATGCCGACAGCAACGATCGATCGCCTTCAGCGTTCGAGACTGAAATCAGCGTCTTATCCGGGCGACGGCCGTGGCGTTCGGCGAACTCGCGCAAAGCCGGGAGCGGATCGGCAACACGACGCCAAGCATTCTTTGCCTGCTCGTGCTCGGCCGCCAGTTTTGAAACTTCGTTCTTCATTTCGTCAAGGCCCCGCATTCGATGCAGCCAATTGTTACTGACGATAGCCGGATCAGATTTGATCCAGTTAGCCTCGATTTCTTTCCGGGCATTCGGCCCACAGAAGCTTTTCGTTTGGCTTTCAAAAACGGCTCGCTGTTTGTTGTAATTTGCGCGGGCTTCCCGCCAGCGGCTGTCGCAGTCGCGCATAATGAGGTGCATGTGCCGCGCGCGCGTTTCCAACTTCTCAAGTTTTTCGTGATCGATTTCCATAGCACGCAGCTTAGTGCATACCTTGCTCCACAAGAACCGCATGCGTGTGGAGTAACCATCAACCGGCTTGAAATCAAGTCGGTTGATCCGAGAATAACCGCACATGTGGATTAGCCTCGATGATCCCATGCAGCCGTTGAGGGCTGCTGGGTACTGGTCCGGTGCTCAGCGCCGCCATGACCTCACGTTCGATATCGTTGCGCGCAGCCCGGCCCGGCCGGCGCCGGCACAGCTTGATCGTCGATTGCAAGACCTTCGCCCGCGTCCAGCCGCTCCCCGGAATCATCGCGGCCGCGGCCACCAGGTGGCGGACCATCCGCCTGTAGCGCCATGCGAAACGGCAACCGTTGGGGTGTACCGCATTCAGGCCGGCTGCCTGTTCAAATGATTCGCCGTCAAGATACCTGGCGGCAGCGACAGCCAGCCAATCCAGAGTTTCAGCCGATGGCTCGCCGGCCAGAAGCTCGTCGAGCCGGTCCAACACAGGATCGGCGTTCAACGTCGGCCCCGATCGTCGGCCAGAATTCGCCAAACATCGATCGTGCTTAGGTGAAATTCGGCCGCTATACGCTCCACGGGCCTACCTAAATCGAACCCAAGGCGAATCATCGTATTGCGCCGATCGCGCGCGCTGAAACAGCCCGGGTCGTCCATCGAAAACAAACGTTTTCGGGCGATATCGGCCGCCCATTGAGCCCGGAGCCGACCAAGTACTGGTTCGAGATCCTCAGCAAGCGCATCGCGAAATTCCTCAAGTCCAAACATTACAGCACCTCAACGTAAACTAGAAACGACATTAAGAAAGGTCTATAACCTGCTGACACACCTATTGTAATTCGAGAAACTAGCCAAAAAGCGCGGGCTTTCGCTTCGCATAGCGGCAGGTTCAGGAAGGACCCGCTCGCATGGATCATGTTGTCATCTCATCGAAATCATGGTGAGTCATATCCGGATACCGGATCATCGGCTCGAATTCGTCATCAGGCCCCACGCCAAGCAGCCGGATCGACTCGGCTGCGGTCGCCCCGCTTGCGAAATCGATCTCTGCGCCGTTATGCAGGAATCGCCACCAGATAAGAGCCGCCTCTTTTTCGGAGGCGTGGCGGCTCAGGTCGTAGACTGGCGCCTTTTTCAGCTCGGCGATGATCGAGTTCTTGTTTTGCTGGATGAAACGACGCTGCGTATCAGTCAATTTCCCGGCGGGACTCACCGCCAGCTGATCGCCATCGACCGTCAGAGTGAATCCTGCATCGATAATTCGCTGCGCTGCGTTCATCAAAAGACCTCCCATTCTCCGTTGTCAGCATCAGGACTGGTTTTTTTTGCCGTTGCAACGGTTGCAACAGTGCTTTCATTGGTGGCAAGGATTGAATCTTTAACTGAAACGACTTGCGGGCGTTTCCCGTTGAGGGCAACCGGAAGTTGTGCATTCAGCCTTGCTGATCCGTTCGTTGTATGCAGCAGCCCCTTCCGTTTCAAAATCCGCTTTGCCAGCTTTGGATCGATACCGCCGATTGTTTCATTGAATACAGCGGGGATGAAGTGATAGCAACCGCCTTTAATCCATCCTGCGCGGTCCGGTATGATCCGATCCATTTCAATCCCGTTTCTGTCCCGTGGCGGATGATCCAGGTCCTCGAACCGATCCCTGAATCGGGAAACGAACGCTTGCAGCGCCTCGATAACCTGCCGTTCCTCGGCGTTGCCTCGGCCACGGTGCGATATCCACCTGGCGAACATTTGCTGCGCCGCCGCCAGCGGTTCACCCTTCCGCCACGGCGTGATTCCAGCCTCGATAGACAATTCACCAGCCAGCGCCACCAACGCGAAGCAACGGGCGGCGCGGCCCTCTTGTTGCCCTTCGGACTCAAAGGCGCCTACGATCGATGCCAGGCCGTTTGCAAGGTCACGGTTCGGCACGTCTTCCGTCAGCCAACGCAGCCATTCGCGACCGGCCACGCCGTATGATTCGCCGGCTGCGCCCTTCAGGTGGTCGGCCAGGTGGCGGCCGGAATCGAAACTGTGTAGGCTATCGAACGTTCCATGCTCGAAACCGTCAGACGGAATCGACAACAGACGGACTTCCTGGCCGGCGGTGACACGTTCGCCCGCCTCTGTCATGATCGATGACAGGCCTCGCTCGCCGCTGGACAGAAGGACCGTTCGCCAGCGCCTGACGTTCTTTGCGTGCCCGGTCTGTTTGGCCCGGCTTTTCCCTGTTCCGTTGCCGAGAGCGTAAACGACGCGGCCAACATCCCGGGGTGTCGCCTCTCCAATTTCATCCAATACAAGCAGGGTATCATTCGATTCGGCGGCCGCCGCTTCAAGTCCGTTCGTTGTCGACTTCCACGTCCGCTTGAAATTCGGACCACCCCAAACCGACGCGGCAGCCTGAACGGCGGTTGTCTTACCGCACGATGACCCGCCAATGAAATGAAACCCGGCCCCTTCCATCCTCATGAGGTAAAGTAGCGGCCCGGCCAGCGCCGCGCTTATTGCAAACATCAAAGGCATGTTTCCGGCCGCATAACTGGCGACGTTGCGCTTCCAGTCATCAAGTGTCCCGGATCGCGAAAAATCGGCCACAACTGCCGATTCGGCCTGAAAAAAGATATCGTCCCGGCCGAACGTTTCATCAGGGAGCACAAAGGCATCCCTGAACCATCCCACTTCGAGCGCGGCGAAGGCCTTTTTCTTCGGTGTCACGCTTTGCAGGTAGTCCGCGATCCGCATTCGATCCTTCGCATTGATGATGACACCGCCGCGCAGCAGCTCCCGGCGCACATCGGAACAGTCGCCGCCGAGCATATCCATCGGCATGTTCCACTGGCGCCACTTCCCGTCGGAATCCTGATAACGAAGCAACCGCCCCGCGTTATATGAATCCTTGTCCCGGGTCGTTGCGTCGATCAGCAGTGGCGAGCACAGATAGTGATGGGTGAAGCTCTTCCGGACCGCACCATCATCGCTTGCCGATTCCGTGGCCTTGTGCCAGTAGACCCCAGGCCTCCGCCTACCGCCGCTGCCGGTCTCCCACCAATCGAGATGAATGGCCCAATGGCTGCCGGAATCGACCGACGGCGGCCCGTCAATGATCAACGTTCCATTCTCCGGCGGCTGCAGCCATTCGAACGGCAAATCGAAATCGGGCCGCGGCCTGTCACACCCCGCCCTCATTCCCTCGATCTGAGCCTTCGCCGCACCCATGCCTGCTAGCGCAGCCAGGTCGTTGAAGTCGGTTGGCTGCCTGCTGGCATCCAACCCGGAAAAATCCGGAACGCACCATATGCCGTTGACCGCCCTGGCGGCCTCCTCGGCCTTCGTGCGCCCTGGGTTGCCGTCCGTCCACTGGTCGTTGTCGCCCGCGATCACGATGGCGGCTTTCGGGAACCGCTTCCGGATCGCCTCGGCTGCCTGCTTCAGGTTTCCGCAGTCGAACGCGACAAAAGCTGGCAGCCCAGTCGCTTCGTGAAGCGTGGCGGCCGTAGCCAAGCCCTCGGCAATCAGGATTTTCTTCGCCTCGTCCGGATCGCCGCCGACAAGATATGATGAGCCCCGCTTGTCTGAACCCGGCAAAAACCGCTTGGTGCCATCGGCAGCGATCCGTTGCAGCCCGACAATCTTGTCGTCGCGCAGCATGGGGATGAGCAGCGCACGATCCGCGCTCTGACGTATCAGGTGCGGTTTGATACCCTTCTTCTTCAGGTATGGGTGGTCCGGCTCGGACGGCGCGGCATCGCGCCATCGTTGCGCAGCCTTCGCCGCCGCCGTGGCACGATCCGCCTTCCTTGCGGCATCGGTGGATCGCTTTGCGGCGTCCATCCGCTCCGTGAGTGCCTTCCGTTCCTCCTGGGTCATTGCGTCCTGCGACTTGCCGCACCACGTCTGAGAAATTCCAACCCGCCAGCAGCCGAAATGACCGGCCGACGGGTCGTCTGTGTGCAGGATGTACCAGCCGGACCGATCGGAACTTTTGCCGTTCGTGCTGAACCGGTGCAGCTTGCCATCTGCGATTATCTCGTTCGGAACAGTGATCCCACTGGCTTCGATTTCTTGCTTGAATTTGTCTATAATGTCCATTCGGGTTGATGTTGAGTTGTGTAAAGCCCCGGCGAGTCGAGAGCTTGCCGGGGCTTTTTTGTGGTCAGTCTTGTTCTCTCGATCTCACGAGCATTTCATGGGCCAAATGAATTTTCTCTTCTGCCAGCTGACGTGCCAAGTCGGACAAACCGTCGATAAGGAACCCTACATGGGGCATCGAGCCGACGATTTCCTTGTGGTCGCAATAGGCCAAAATGGCGCCGATCGTTGACAGCCCATCGAGCGCGAAGCGCAACGCCCCATCGACCTTTTCGTCAAGATCGACAAGGCCTTTGCTGTCCGTCCTGGTAATCGAAAGAAATCGGGTTTCGTCGTATTCCCTGCCGGCCATCGCCTGGCCGATCTCGAGCAGGTGGGTTGCCCCGGTCAAGCCAGTCATGACGGCTGCCCCCCCTTGTCGGGATCGGGAGCGCCCACAGATCGGTTGAAGTCCGCCGTGCAGCGGTCGACCGCGTAGAGAAATTCGGCAATCGTGAAGTCGGCAAGCGGCTTTCCGGCCAGATCGAGACGGGCGGCCAACCGGTATGTGAACTGAGCGTTGCTGTCGGCAACGGCTCCTATGTGGGACGCAACGTCCAGAATTTCGCGCTCGATCAATGAGATGTTCATGCTGCACCTCCAAGCATCTCTGCGATGGCTTCCAGGTGTTCCGAGATTTCCGACAGTTTGGCTGCGGCGCTGGATGGGGACGTGCTGATCAGTTCGACGAGCATCGCCTGATCGGCGGCCATCGATGCCAACAGCAAAATGTTGCCTGCGAGCCTGTCGCGTGACCGTGCCGTGAAAAGGCTTGTGGATGGGTGCGCGGTGTGCGCGGTTTTGGATTGCTGGCGCTGGGGGCGCCGGGTGGTGGGTTTAGCAGTCATGATGACGGCCTCCTTGGTAAATGTGAGATTTACCGCCGCCGACAGGTTCCAATCTGTTGGAGGCGGACTGTACCGGGTTGGAACTACCGCACCAAGGAGCGGCCCGCCGAAGCGGCCCGATACAGCCCACCATAGAGATGGGCACAAAAAAACGCCATGAACAGGCGCTTGAACGCCTTGGTACAGCGGGGTTCCAATCCCGGCCGCTGAATGAGCAGCGACACGTTTAGAATAGACCATCCCGGCGGCAATATCAAGCTGCTTTGTCACGCGCCATGGCGTCCATCAGCGCCTTGATGTCCTCCACCAGCCAAACCGACACGCGCGGCCCGATTTTTATCGGTTTCGGAAAGCGCCCTTCGTGGATGCCTTTCCACCAGGTGGTTTTAGAGATCGGTAGGAGCGGCGGGATATCGCGCTTCTTGTCGCCGATGATTTGCGCCAGCCGGACAAAGCCGGTTTCAGGCAGTTTGCTGGTTACGGAATGGGGAAGCTCGGGCATTTTGCTTGCTCGCGTTTGTTAACGTCGCAAGCAGCATAACCCACTGAATTGAATAAAAAAACTCTTAAAAAAACTATCGGCTTTTTCGGCCTTTACTTATTCGAAAGTCTGCCCTTAACCCGCATTGTTACTGGGTTCCATAAAACTATCGGGAAAAACTATCGGTCATTTTTCTTCCTTTCGCGACCTACCCAATTTCCCTTTAACCTCTGGCGGCGCCACTTCCCGCGCCCACGCCTCTAGCGTTTTTATGCCGTATTGCAGAAAATAATCGGTACACAGCCGCCTGGCCATTCCGTTCTTTCCTGTAATCCGGATCTTTGTTGAGATGGCCCAGTCCTCAGTACACAACTGTTGGAAGTCCGTTTTGTCACGCTCTCTGACTGTAGGCTTCTCCTGATCAGGATTTCGCCACCCTCTCAGCCAGTGCCATAAAGGACTGTTTTTTTCCGGGAATACCCCGATCCGTTGGAAATGGCGCCGCGCTTCGTCTCGGTGGACATACCAGCGAATGGAATCGCCGCCCTTATCGCCACCCGCAGATCTCCGGTATTCCCGCGCGGATAATTCCCCACTTTGGCATGCTGCCCGAAGTTGAGCACACACCTTAAAATGAGAACTACGACTTTCGATAGGTGCGATTAGCGTGGCAATGTCCGAGGTACTGAGCCAATCGGGCGTTTTTCCCTGTATCGCCGCTTCGATGATGTTTAACGAGTGCCCGGTACGGTCAAGAAACTGCTTGACGAAATCACTCATAACGCCCCCTTCAACGCCCCTTATTTAAGAGACGCCGCGCCAGCCCGGCAAAGGGTGTCCGGGTCTTCGGGAGCGACCCTAGGCGCGGCAAAAACGAATCAAGCTTGTTTGCGGATCGGCACAATCTCTGCCCCGCTACGCACACTGTCGAGGTAGTCTGCCCACCAGCGCATCATCTCGCGCCGTTCATCGAGATACAGCGCGCGGTTATATGCTTTCCTGATTTTGTTGCGCTCCTCGTGGGCCAGAGCCTTCTCGATGACATCCGGATTAAAACCGGTGCGGGGAGTCGCTATTTTTGCGAAAGCTTGTTTTGGGCATCCCAGCCCAAGCAAGCGGCAAAAACTTAACGCGACCGCTAATGCCTTCGGCGCCCCGGCCGCCCTGCGTCC
>Ga0209633_10005610_pt1 | contig 10971 bp, 9 predicted proteins | sample Cruoilmetagenom1_FD_187290 | JGI IMG/M metagenome (GOLD analysis project Ga0209633, IMG submission 187290) | Oil polluted marine microbial communities from Coal Oil Point, Santa Barbara, California, USA - Sample 1 (SPAdes) (version 2) | ecosystem: Environmental > Aquatic > Marine > Oil seeps ... | reverse complement strand
CGTGGGCGACGAGCTGTCAGCCGTGAGCTGTGAGCTATGAGCAAGACGAGGGACAATCCTCAAAGCTCAAAGCTCAAAGCTCAAAGCTCAAAGCTCAAAGCTCAAAGCTCAAAGCTCAAAGCTCAATCAACTCTCGCTGATCGTCACCGAATTGATCTTCACCGGGTTGACGGGACGGTCCTGAGCACCGGTTGGGGCTCCGGCGATCGCATCAACAACATCCATGCCCTCGGTCACCTGCCCGAAGATGGAGTACTGGTTCGGCAGGGGGTAGTCGGCATGCATGATGAAGAACTGTGATCCGTTCGTGTTCGGGCCGGAATTCGCCATCGCAAGCGTGCCGCGGTTGTACTTCGACTTGGAGTGTCCCAGTTCGTCGCGGAAGCGGTAGCCGGGACCACCGGTACCTGTTCCCGTGGGATCACCGCCTTGAACCATGAAGCCGGGGATGGTGCGGTGATAGATGACGTCGTCGTAGAAGCCATTGCGTGCGAGGAAGACGAAGTTGTTTACGGTCTGCGGCGCCTCTGCGGCGTAGAACTCGACTTCGATCTCCCCGGCGCTCGTGTCGATCGTGGCGGTGTAGGCCTTCGAGAGATCGATCGACATCTCGGGCGGCGTGTTGTACTGGGCGGCCATTGGGGCTCCTGTGGATCGGGGGTGAAGGTGTCACCCTAGATGAACCACAAGCTGTGGGCTGTCAGCTGTCTCAGAAGCCGCGGCGGCGACGGATCTTTCGCTGGGAGCCTGCTTTGAACGGGGCCAGCTCCTCGGGCGGCTGCCACGAGAAGAGGTCCGACACTCGTTCATCGTTCGAGAACATCTTGATGATCGCCACGTTCAACCCGGCCCGACGCTGGATGCCGAGCACCTCGTTCACCTGATCCCACTCGACGAAGGTGACAACCAGGCCCTCTTCGCCTGCACGAGCCGTTCGGCCGGAACGATGCAGGTACGTCTTCGGATCGTCCGGCGGGTCATAGTGGAGCACGATATCGACACCTTCGATGTGAAGGCCTCTGGCCGCGACATTCGTAGCGACGAGGACGGTCGCCTTCCCCTCACGGAACCGTGACAGCGATTGCTCCCGCTTCGCCTGTGGCAGGTCGCCATGGATGGCGGCCGCGTTGATACCGATCTCGCGGAGTCGTTTCGTGAGGTCGTCCGCAGCCCACTTCGTCCGGGTGAACATGAGCGTCCGGTCGGCAGTGCGGCTGATCTCAGCAGCCATCTTCGGCTTGTCGAGGTGGTGCACCTTCAGGAACCGGTGCTCCATCGTGTCGACGTGCTCCGTTGCGGACTCGACTTCGTGACTGACGGGGTCGGTCATGTACTTGTTGACCAACTCCTGGACCTGGGAGTCGAGTGTCGCCGAGTAGAGGTAGGTCTGATGATCGTCGGGGACGGCCGCCATGATCTTGCGAACCTGTGGCATGAAACCCATGTCGGCCATCTGGTCGGCTTCATCGAGACAAACGACGCTGATATCGTCGAGTCGGGCCTTTCGCCGCTCCATGAGGTCGATGAGGCGGCCGGGTGTGGCGATGATGAGCTCAACACCGGCATCGAGAGCGTCGATCTGGGCTTGCATCGAGGCGCCGCCGTAGACGGTGACGAGCCGGAACTTCCTTGCGGCGACGAGCGGCTCGAGGTCTCTGGTGACCTGCATCGCCAGCTCCCGGGTCGGTACGAGCACGAGGGCTCTCGGATGGAACGGCTCGGCTCGTTCAAGGCCCTCAACGATCGGAAGCCCGAAGGCGAGGGTCTTGCCCGATCCCGTTTTTGCCTTACCGAGCACATCGACACCGGCGAGGCCGTCCGGGATGGTCATCGCCTGGATGGGGAACGGTGTTTCGAATCCCGCTTCGGTCAGGACGTTGAGGAGCTCCGAGGCGATGCCGAGATCGGCGAATGTCGTGTCGGTAGCGAGTTCGTTGGTCAAGTTGAGGTCACCAGTCATAGAGAGGTTGGCCGGATGCGGCCGTTAGCAAAGGTAGTGGCGCCGACGCGGTACACCGAGGACCGATACGGCAGCGAACCGGCCGTTCCTCAGCCGAGGATGCGGCGAGTCAAACTCTGGCGGGCCGCTGAGCGTCGTCCTGCGCCGAGTCCGACGGCGAAGGCAGCTCCCGCGATTCCTGCGGCTCCGAGTGCCGCCGTGGTGCGCTTTATGACCTTCTTGCGCGCCCGGCTGAACTCGACAATCGCCCAGCCCCGGTGATAGGCGATCGTCTCCAGCGCCCGATCCGGGTTGACGGCCACGGGGTGACCGACGATCTCGAGCATCGGGAGGTCACCGGCCGAGTCCGTATACGCGTACGACAACCGAAGGTCGTAGCCCCTCTCGTCGGCCAGTTTCCGGATCGCTATCGCCTTGCCTTCGCCGTAGCAGAAGGGCTCGGCGAGCTCCCCTGTGTAGACGCCGTTGTCGACAGCGGCGACCGTTCCGATGCCTCCGGTGAGTCCGATCGCAGCAGCGAAGTCGTCGACGATCTCGATCGGGGAAGCCGACACGATGTAGGTGTCGCGGTCGGCGGCGTGATGAAGATCGATGAGACCGCTGGCTTCCCGACGGACCTCACTCTCAAGCCTCGGGATGATCTGCGCTCCGAGTTCGGCCATCTTCTCAACAGTGACCCCGCCGATCGCCTGTAGGACCCGGTTCTTCACAGCATCGGTCTTCTCGTCGGAGGCCCCTGCAACCAGGAACGTCGCGGCGCTCGTTGCGTCGGATATGAGTTCACGGTTGGTCACCATTCCGGCGCGATAGGCCGCCCATCCAAGAGCGAACACGGACGACCCGCTGATGATCGTCCGATCGAGATCGAAGAAGGCTGCGCCCTTCCTGAGCGATTGCCCGGTCACTTCGCCGTCTCCAGCCCTTCGATCGGGACCGCGAACAAGCTCGTGGCCCCGGCTTTCACCGACGGCAGGAGGCCGGATGCGATCGGCAGGAGCTGCCCGGCATAGAACGCCGCTGTGTCGATCTTGGCATCGAACCAGGGGTCGTCATCCTCCGCGGCGGCAGCGAGCGCCAGTCGTGCGAGGTAATAGCTGCCTGCGACGATCCCGAACATCCTGAGATATGGAGACGCGCCGGCGAGCTGGTCATTGGGACCTTCACAGGCGAGCAACCATTCCGTGGCGTCTCGCAAATTGGCGACGCCTGCAACGAGTGATTCCCCTATCGCTGCAAGCCGGGGATCTCCGTCCTCGCTGAGAGGACCTTGAAGCGCTGCCATCTCGTCGAGATACGACCGAACGACGGTCCCATCATCCATCGGGAGTTTGCGCATCACGAGATCGATGGCCTGGATGCCATTCGTACCCTCATAGATGGGTGTGATTCGTGCGTCGCGATAGTGCTGAGCGGCCCCGGTCTCTTCGACATAACCCATGCCGCCGTGAACCTGGACTCCGATCGAGGTCATCTCGACGCCGAGGTCGGTGCACCAGGCCTTCGCCACGGGAGTGAGCAGAGCCACTCTGTCGGATCCGGAACGCCGACCGGCCTCGTCCGGGTGACGATGCATCCGTTCCCCTGCAGCGGCTGTGTCGTAGAGGAGGCCGCGCGCCGCCTCATTGTTCGCTTTCATCGTCATCAACATCCGACGAACGTCGGGATGTTCGATGATCGGCGAGACTTCGGTCTTTGGCGTGCCGATTGCGCGCCCCTGGGTCCGCTCCTTCGCGTACTCCACGGCCTGTTGGTACGCCCGGTCGGCGATACCGAGACCCTCGAGTCCCACCTCGCGCCTGGCCTGGTTCATCATGGCGAACATGTAGCCCATGCCGCGATTCGGTTCGCCGATGAGATAGCCGACCGAGTTGTCGTAGGCCTGCACACACGTTGGGCTTCCGTGGATCCCCAGCTTGTGTTCGATCGAGACGGTCTCGACGTGGTTCCATGCCCCGATCGATCCGTCTTCGTTGACGAGCATCTTCGGAACGATGAAGAGGGAGATACCACGCGTTCCTGGAGGCGCGTCTGGGAGCCTTGCGAGGACGAGATGGATGATGTTCTCAGAGAGATCGTGGTCACCCCAGGTGATGAAGATCTTCGACCCATTGATGAGGTACGTGCCGTCATCGTTCGGGGTCGCTTTCGTGCGGAGTGCCCCGACGTCCGAGCCCGCCTCCGGCTCGGTAAGCACCATCGTCCCCGTCCACTCTGCTGTGATGAGCTTCTCGAGATACGTGTCCCGTAGCTCGTCATCGGCGTGATCCCTGATGACGGTGATCGCCGATCCGGTCAGCATCGGGTTCAGGGAGAACGCCAGGTTGGCCGAGACGAACATCTCGCTGACCGCGAACCCGACCGATTCAGGGAATCCGTGGCCGCCATACTCGGCTGGTCCGGTGACAGCGCTCCAGCCTGCATCGACGTACTTGCGCCACGCACCCTTGAAGGCTTCCGGTGTGATGACGTCGCCATCGACCCATGTCGCCCCGATCTCGTCACCGGCCCGGTTCGTCGGAGCCACAACTTCGGCCATGAACCGGCCCGCTTCGTCGAGGGCACCGTCGATCGTCTCGGGATCAACGTGTTCGAAGCCCGGGTACTCGATGATCTCATCGAGATCCGCGATGTGCCGCAGAACGAACTTGATATCGCGCAGGGGTGGTGTGTAGTCGGACATAGCCCAAGATTAGGCGGTACGGGTCGAGCCTGAACCGGCGAGGCTGGGAGCGGTGAGCTTTGAGATGGGAGCTTTGAGCAAGAAGGGGGAGAGTCTTCACCGACAACCGACAACCGACAACCGACAACCGACAACCGACAACCGGCAACCGACTACCGCTGCGAAGCAGCGCCTACCGGTTCGCGAACCTCGTTCGGGGTTGGCGAATCCATCGAAAGGAGCGTGCGGATGTCAAGTGCGAAGTCCATGACTCGTGAATCGACCCACATGGCATTCTCATCCAGCCACGTGTCGATGAACGCGACCGTCTGGAGCGTTGTGGTCGATTCGGTCGGTCGTTCGGCGGTCATCGCTTCCCGTTCGTTCGCTTACCAAAGGATACGCCATAGGCTCACCTACTCCATACATCGGCTCGGAGACCATCATGCTCAAGCGCCATCTCATCTCGATAGCGATCTCGATCGTTCTCGTGACCGCTGCCTGCTCTTCGAGCAGCACAGCATCCGTCGACGATGGTGCCGCTCAGGCGCCCGATACGACCGTGGCAGCCGTGGAAGTGGAGCAGACCGACGACGCTGGAGGAACCTTCATGGTCCAAGACGGAGATCTCGTGGAAGTCCACTACGACGGCACGCTAGACGACGGTTCAACATTCGATTCGTCGCGCGAGCGGGATACGCCGTTCACGTTCGAAGTCGGCACGGGTCAGGTGATAGCCGGTTTCGATGACGCGGTTCGTGGACTGAAGATCGGCGAATCGCGCGAGGTGCGGATGCTTCCCGGCGATGCATATGGAGAACGGTCCGACGAGAACATCGTCGAAGTCCCGTACGGCCCGGACCAGAGTGACGTGACCGTTGGCGACAAGGTCTTCCTCAACACCGGCCAAGCCGCCATCGTCCTCGAAGTGAAGAAGGACTCCGTCGTCCTCGACGCGAACCACGAACTCGCAGGTCAAGCGTTGACTTTCAACATTGAAGTGCTGTCGATTACGAGGTCGTGAGCACTCCGTGCTCGGCACTGAGTACCCAGTACTGAGTACTCAGTAACCACTACTTCTCTCTCGCCCATAGGCGTCTGAATTCGTCGGAGGTCTCCAACAACTCCTCCGCTGTCCCTCTCGCTTCGACTCTGCCGTCCTTCATGACGACGACGAGATCGGCTCGCTGGAGGGCGGGCTTGCGGTGAGACACGACGAGAGCCGTCGAACCGGTACCGTCGGCGAAGAGTCGATCCCACAGGGTCTGCTCGGTCTCTACGTCCAGGGCGCTCGAGAGGTCATCGAAGACGAGAAGATCAGGTCGGCGGACCAGCATCCTGGCTGCCGCCGACCGTTGAACCTGCCCACCGGATAGACGAACTCCTCGCGGACCGACCATCGTCTCGAGACCATCGTGCATGGCTTCGAGATCCTGCTCCATCGTTGCCGTGCGGATCGCAGTGAGCACTTCTTCATGGTCGGCGTCAACACCGAGCGTCAGGTTCTCCCCGAGGGTGAGGGAGAACAGGCGCGGCACTTGTGGTGTGTACGCCGTGCGCGGGGGCTTCATGAACGATGAGGGATCGGTGACGGTCTCGCCGTTCCACAGGATCGTTCCACCTTCCAGGGGGAGAAGGCCGAGCACGCTGCGCAGAAGCGTCGTTTTGCCAGAGCCGATTCGTCCTGTGACAACGACGAAGTTGCCCCGCGCCACGTCGAGATCGATTGATTCGATTCCCATCCCCGACGACGGGTAGCGGTAGTTGAGTCCGCGGACGGACAGCAGCGATGAACCGTTCGTATCTGCCCCAAGGGCATCCGGTGTGCCGGGTCGAATGTGTGGTGCAGGCTCAGCGAAAAGATCACGCTTGACGACGAGATCGTGCCACGTTGCCCCTCGCATCAACGAGATGATCCGCTCGACCGACACTCCCGCTTGTTTGACCCTGGCGATGAAGAGGCCAACGAAGTAGGCCGAATCCGTCACCATGGCGAGCAAGTAGACGAACAGACTGAACTCGCCGACCGTAAGACCGGCCGATCCATCCGTGGAGATAGAGCCGGCGGCAAGGATCAGGATCAGCCCGGTCCCGATACTCACGGTGTTGTGGAACACCGCTTCGAGTCCTGCCGTGAACGTGCGGTCCCGAACCATCATCTTGCGTCTCACGGCGTTCAGCTCGTCGAAGTGCCTGAGCATCGTGTCCTCGGCTCCTGCGACTTTCACTGACTGGACGGATCCGAGCGTTTCTCCAAGGAATCCGGTGATCGCCTCCGTCGATTCGCGCGCCGCCGTTCGGTAGCGGCGGATCGTCGAACCGGTCCGGCTGACGATCAGGATCACGATCGCGACCGGTGCGAACACGACGAGCGTCATCGCAGGGTCGATCGTGAAGAGGATGATGATCGCCACGATCGCTGACACGGTCGACCCGATGAAGTCGACAGTGAAGTCCAGCGCTTCGAGCGTGTGATCAACATCGTCACGGAAGCGAGACACGACCTCGCCCGGCGTCTCGTCGACCGGACGGGCGCCGGGCAGAGAGAAGATCCATGCCAGCATCGATCCGCGTATGCCGGCTCCTGCCCGGAATAGCAGGCCAGAGTGGAGGCGCATAGCGATGAACACGGCGCCGATACGCGCCGCTAGGTAGGCCCAGAGCACGGCCAGGATCGTCGTCAGATTCCAGCCGACCGTCTCTCCCGTGAGTTGGTCGAAGAAGGCAGCGATGAGGAGTCCAACGATGATCGGTGTCGACCAGATCGTGATCCACATCACGAGACTCGAGAAGTAACGAAGGCGCTGGTTCTTGATCAGGGTCAGAACGACCTTGGAGATCGGCGCTTGAGCAGGAGCCGTCATGCGAGTACGTCCTCCATTCCCGTGGCCAAGAGATCGGAGAACCTCGAGTCGGGGTCGGATGCAAGCGTCGTTCGTTCGCCGAACTCGACCAAACGGCCGTCGTCGAGGATGAGGATGTCGTCGGCCCGGGTGACCGTGCCGAGCCGGTGAGCGATGACGATTCCCGTTCGCCCCTCGAGGAGGTGGTCGACGGCGCGTTCGATGAGAGCCTCAGTCGCGGGGTCAAGACGCGACGATGCCTCATCGAGAACGATCACGCCGGGATCCTCGAGGAAGATGCGCGTGAACGCGAGGAGCTGCGCCTGCCCGGCCGACAGGCCGCCGCTGCCCGAATCGAGAACTGTTTCGAGTCCATCGGGAAGTGATGCCAGCCAGGGGTCGAGTTCGAGACGGTGGATCGCGTCGAGGATCCGTTCCTCGGGGATTTCGTCGTTGAAGAAGGTCAGATTGTCGCGAACCGACGCCCGGAACAATTGGACGTCCTGCGTGACCATGCCGACACGTTTGCGGAAGTCCGACACTCGTGCATCGCCGGTGGCAACACCACCGAGCCGTACCGTTCCCATCTGGGGTTCGTAGAGCCGGGTGATGAGACGTGCGATCGTCGACTTCCCGCTGCCGGTCCGGCCGAGCAATCCAACGACCCGTCCCGGCGCGATGTCGAAGTTGACGTCATGCAGAACGATCTCGTCTTCCTCCTCGTCGGCGTACGAGAAGGTGACGCCATCGAACTCGACGCCGAGGGCACCGCCGCCGATCGCTTGATCGCCTTCGGCCCGGAGCTTCGTGGGAGTCTCCCTCAACTCGTCCACACGAGCGATGGCCGCTCCTGCCTTCTGGAGGTCTTCCATCTGTGCCCGGATCTGCTCCATCGGGTGTCGCGTCATTTCGACGTAGTGGAAGACCAGATAGACGGAACCGACCGTCAGCGTTCCGATCCCGAAGAGCCATGAACCGAGGATGAAGACGATCGACGTCGAGAGCCCGTAGAGAACGATCGTGGTGCTCCACATCCACGCCCACCCCATCCAGCCGCGGATCGTCTGCGGCAGCCATCGACGTTGGATCTCGTTGAATCGCTCCTCCATGTACGGGGCGGCGCCGTTCGCTGTGATGTCCTCCGTCCCTTCAACAACTTCACCGACGAAGCCGAACGCCTCTGCTGCAGATGCCCGAACCGCCTTCCATCGGGGAACTGCCACCCGGTGGAGGCTGGTCATGCCGGCAAGGGCCAGCATGGTGAAAACGGTGACGGTGAGCCCAACGATCCAGCTCTCGAGCCACAACATCACGAGGATGCCCACCACGAGGGCACCGTTACCGACGACCTTGATCATCATCGCTGAGAAGAAGTTCGACAGCGCGGTGACGTCTCCGTCGATGCGTTCGATGAGCTCACCAGACGAGTGGCCTTTGTGGAACCCCATGTCGAGATGGAGAACGTGGTCGGTCAGGTCCGCTCGGAGATGGTTCGTCGCGGTCCAGCCAATGTCCTCAGCGAGATAGGTCGCCCAGATTGCCAGTGCCTGTTGGAAAACGGCAACCAACATGAACGTAACGGCGATCGGGATCAGCGCGCTCGCCCCACGCCCCTCAAGTGCACCATCGATGAACCGTTTGATGAGCTGTGGGTTGAGGAGTTGCAGGCCGATCGTTCCGAAGAGGACGGCGCTGAGCAACACCACCCGCGGCCGTAGGGGCCTGAGGTAGTTGGAGAGAAGATTGAAATAGGCTCGTACTGGGATCATTTCGTGTCCTGGGTCGGTCGGAACGGGCAACTGCGGCCATTGAAAAAGCCGCCCGGTGGGCGGCTACCTCGCTTGAACGCTGCTACCGGGTCAGAACCGGGAACGGGCGCGCGCGAGGGCCGCCTGGGGGATGTTCGGCTGCGTACGCCGGATCATTCCTCGACTCCTCCTCGCTCGACGCCGTGACCATAAAGGCCACCTGACATCAAGAACTCTCGCGCAGGGTTCGTCAACTGTCAAGCTAAGCGGTTCGCCCGCCGACATCAAGAACATGGATTCGACGGAGTGCACAGCGTGTGGAGCCGAGGTTCCTGATGCCACAGCCCATTTCTGCAGTTCGTGCGGAAGGCCGGTGCCGGCCTCGGGCGAGAGCTCAGAGACAGACTCATCGTCTCCGTCCGGGATCACCGATGAGCACTGGCAGTACATCACATGGGGTGCCATGGCGGCCGGCGCAGTGGCGATCGTCGCTCTTGTGGCCGTCGTTTTCGGTCTGCTGTCGGAGACAGGGACCGCCGGTGCTGTGAGCCAGGAGTCGATGGAGGAGATGGTCTCGACCTCGGTCGCCGAACCGGGCAAGGCCGTCGAGACGATCAACGTTCCGGTGACCGAACCGGTTGTCCTGCGCTCTCCCCGCCTCGGACCGACCACCCGCTACCACCAGGACGGCACGGTGGTGGTCCTCCGGGTGACGATGGACGTGTGCGAGCGCCACGAAGGGATGTTGCTGGCGAGTGGATCGATCCGGAACGACACGGCGCTCGCTCAGACATTCGACTACGACATCGGTGTCGATCTGGAGCGGAGGGGGACGGGAGCCCTCCTCGCCCATCTCGAAGCCGCTGTCGAGAGCCTTGAACCCGGCGAGACAGCAGAGTGGAACGTCGAGACCGTATCGAGCCGCGTGGTGAACATTCGATGTGACGTCACCGACGTGACCGTAACTCCGATGGAAGAGGGTTGACCGGCTCTTCGGATATGGGCTGGGTGTAGCGATGAGGCCGGTAGTGAGTCGAGCGAAGCCTCGGAACGTAGCACGAAGTATGTATGACGTAGTACGACTCGGAGGTCTCGTATCCGCATGGCTGCGTCGTGTATCTGTGGCTTCGCACGGTTCTTTCGCATCGCTCGCAGCTGAGTATGGGAGATTGAAGGCCAACGAACCCTGACGAGGAGGGTTGGTGCTGTGGACGGGGAATCGCGCTGGCTTTATGCGAGCATCTTGAGGGGCTCAAAGGGTCCATCACGAACCTCGGAAAGCGCATGTCTCTCCCCCGCCCTGATTCGGGGTCGTACTACGTCATACGTGCGACGTACTACTGCCTGTTGTCTCTCCGAATCCTCCCGACTCTGTTCATCTCCAAAGTGGCAGTTGACCGCTGTACGGTTGAGAACCGTTAGCCCAGCACTCGCACGACGAACAGGGCGGCCAGAAGGGCGAAGGAGTTCGTCGCGATGTGGGCCATCACGGGGGCCACGGTGCTGTTCGACCGCAGCCGGAGCCACAGGAAGACGAAACCGGCGAGGGTGAGTCCCACCACGGTTCCGGTCAGGGCCAGGGCGATCTCCTGCACGCTGTCGATGTTCTCGCCGGCAGGGTTGGTGAGCAGTGTGTCGAGGGTCGGCAGAATGTGCCACAGTCCGAAGAGGAGGCTCGTCGCCAGCCCGGCCCACAGAGGTGCCCACCGGCGTGCGAACATGCCAAAGAGAACCCCTCGGAACAGTGTCTCCTCGTAGAAG